>Ga0316616_100000754_pt1 | contig 11558 bp, 5 predicted proteins | sample OWC_Aug_M1_C1_D1_FD_207660 | JGI IMG/M metagenome (GOLD analysis project Ga0316616, IMG submission 207660) | Wetland soil microbial communities from Old Woman Creek delta, Ohio, United States - OWC_Aug_M1_C1_D1_B | ecosystem: Environmental > Terrestrial > Soil > Wetlands | place: USA: Ohio... | reverse complement strand
AACGGCGCAGGACTTAAGATCAAAACACAAGAAAGGTTCGTGTGATGAGACATCCTGTCTCGCAGGAGTCCGAGGGTTCAAATCCCTTCCCCTGCACTCATATGGTTCCAACAGGAGAAAAACCATTTCTTTATCCACAAATATCTCCGTATGGTCAAAAAAAGAGATTTGAACCGTATTTCAATAAATAGATGATGAAGTTTTAAAGAAAAAAATAAACCCCGGAATGATTTTTTCGATTACAAAAAAAAAAGGGGGGGGTTATGAAAATCAGGTATAGGAATCCTGATTTTCATTTTTAAAGTTGTATCTTCTATGTTTTGTTGAACTGCCACCAAGCCTTCAACTCAGCTCCATCATCTATCCTCAGGATGTTTCCCTCAGGATCTCTGAACGTAGCGTACACTCGATAGGTGCCTGCGCCGTGTGTCAGATCTGATGCTTGGACATGTCCGTTGAAAATGATGTCAAGGGCAAGCTGATTGCCGCTGGTGATGGTCCGTGGTGTAGTTTCATTGATGGTATCATCATCCACAAGCCATTTCCCCTGCGTTGAGTTGTAGAACTGCACCTGTATCAACAGATATCCCTGAATGTCCGTTTCCCCTGTGTTTTTGATCTTTGATTGGTTCCGATAGGTGATGATGAGTTTCGGAACGTATGTTTGTAAAGGCGCATCAGTTGAGTAGACATTGACATATTCGTTGCCTGTTGGGGCTGTGCCGCTGATGTCTCTGCTGCTTCGCAGGCAGAATTTGGTCCATCCTGTTTCGTTGATCCAACCCAGTTCAGTGACCGTGATATTGTTGCGTCCGTTCACAAAATAAGCGGTATTGAGGCTGCCGCCGTTCCCTGAGTAATATCCCTTGTCGTAATCACCAGTCTGTAAAGGATTATGAGGATAGGTCGGCTGCCCGTTCTGAACGGTGATAGCGAAGTCTGTTGTCGAGTAATCATCCTTCTTATATAGGGAGAGTATGGCACTATCCAGATAGGCATTCGAGGGTAAAGCAGTGGTGTTGAAAAGGACGAACCCACGATAGATGTAATATGTTGAGATCGGGAAGCCTGCTTTCTTTTGTCCAATCGTCAGATATGTCGATGAACTGTCTACAGTGCCGCTAGTGGCACTCCAGGCGGTATTGTAACTTGTGCTTGAGCTGGAGATGAACCCATCGTTATGATGGGAATTGACCGAGAGCGTTGGGTCGATGACCACGGGGAATGTCATCGCATTCAGATCAGAGATTTTCAACCCTGAGAGCAGATACGTATTCCCATTGAGATGGATAATGCGGTAGGTTAACTTCTGTCGAGCAGACTCGTTGTTCAACTCATACGCTTCACCCAGAGGTAAAGAGCATTTGAACTGCCCAAGAGCATCCTTCAAATCAAGTCCTTCATCAGATACTGTAATGTTTCCATTAAGCATCCCTGAGCTATTGTAGAGGTTGAGGTTCTGATAGTCCAGTTTGGTGATGAACACCAGATATGAACTGGTGTCATTCAAACCGTACTGTGATGGCGGATGATTCTGCAGCACGGCCTTTGTCGTGTTGCTAAGAGTGATCTCTTCTTTCAGTCCGGTGTTGCTATAGCTCCAAGTAACATCCGTACCCGTGAATACATCCAGGTAGGTTATAGAGTTCTCGTTGATCTGGCCTTGACTATTTTGAACATTCTGGAGATATTGGTAGGCCCAGTTGCTCTGCGGGTCAACATACCCAACTCCAACCAGTTTGGTTCTTACCGCATGGATGGTCGGATCATCAGAGTTGTCGTAGGTGAATGCGACTGGCCATTCCTGCTGCGCATTGAACTTGAAATAGACTCCATACAATCCATGGTTGTTCCCATTACGATACCCATAGACATATGCAGGATGGTTTTCTGCAAGCGGACCAAGGGTGTTGTTTATCGGTACCCATGTGCCCTCCTCTTGATAGTTAATTGGTCCGGCGGAGACTTCTAGGATGTTCTGCCCGGTGCTTGCATCGTAGTATTTATCCCAGGTTAAGCCTCGATCAATCAGGGTGTAGTTCTCAGGTGGGTTCGGCGGGTCAGTGATGTTGATAAATTGATTTCCTGAGTAGCTATCTTGCAGGGTGGCGATGCTGATGGATGCATCCGCAGAGACATGGAAATGACCACGGATACTCTCATTCAGCATGTTATCATAATTATCGGCAGCCCAGATCGTGTAATTATACCTTCCGACAAGCCAAGAGTCATCGAACACGTACCGATAGGTATTATTCGAGAGAAGAGTCATCGTCATATTTTCAGATTTACCTCCAGGATACCCGATGGTTACAGAAACCTCCTTAACGCCACTTTCATTGTCGACGACGTCCGCTGAGATTGTGATGTTACCACCAAACCCGGTGATATGCGGATCTTCAGAGACATTCGTCACCCATGGTGGGTTTGTATCATTCCGATACCCACAATACATCGAGGAGAAACTCGTATCATTAGTGAACACCGCTGGATCTGGAGGGACGCCATAGGTATGAGAATCATATCGCCCCCGAGTAGTGTCAGAGATATTGTCGTAATATAGGTTACAAGGGCCGTCACTCCAGCAGACGAGCACATATTCGGTGCCTTCCTCTAAGATTGGATGTGGCGTTGTGAAATTATAGGTCCTCCATTGGGGTGTCGTGCCTGTCGTGGGGAGGATCTCAACAGTTCTTCCTATCAACTTAGAATCGTTCTTTCGATAGATCATACACACCGAATGAACTGAGGCGCCTGAGGTATTTGCTTGTACGTATGCGGTGATGTTCCGTGCGGTGCCGTATTCATTTGCTATGAAATAGGAGCCACGGATGATATCCTCAGTACTATGGGAGAGATCACCAGGGGTCGGGTTTCCAAACGGATGATACAAATGGAACAGATTAGAAGTCTGAATTTCATTTGGTACATCATTACATAAGTTAATAATTTTATTGATTCGTCCCGTTGAATTGTAGAGGCGAAGTCGAAGTGTGTAAAACCCTTGATTGATCATCAGTGGTAAAGAAAAAGTGTATGTCAGGTTCTGATTTACACCGGTAAGTGTTGTAATCGTGTAGTTGTTGATCATCCAAAGAATGGGAGTGTTATCTTCATTACAGAGGGACGCGTTAACCATCACCTTATCGTTCGGGAGAATAGAATCAATAGAGAAGTTCACCCTAATAGAATCCATCAGAGTATCTCCATCATTCGGCGAATCCAAAGCAGTAAAAGAAAGATTGCTGAAGCAGCAATCTGGGTTTATTGTATAATAGCGTGTGACATTGAAAATCAGACTTGCGGTGGCATTCACCTCCTCAGGATCATAATATGCCATTGAGTCTCCTTTTTCATGGTTCAACCCGTCACGATGATGCATCCGCCATGTGTATAATGGAAAAGAGGTGTTTTCCTTCAAAAAACTAATGATCGTATGTGGTTTTCCATCTTTGTAGAAAGCTGTATGGTCACTAAAATAAGGATCTGCAGAGACATTCTTTGTCCGTAAATCTGTTGCGTTGTTCACTCGTTCAACAAAATCTGTGTCATTCGAGATGACATGTACAGTCGAATTGACGGTTAGATTATTAGAAAATATCCACAACGCCTGTCGAGGGTAGGATTGATTATAGCCGAATTGGTTCAGATCAATGATAAGAGGTATGGTATCCTCAGAATGATCGTAAATATAGGAGAAAGCACCACGACCGCCTACTTCTTCACCACCAAAGGCAACAAACCGTATGTTTGTCTTTGGCGTGATATTATAATCATGAAAATATTTTGCGATAGCTAACATAACACCCGTACCGATAGCACTGTCCCCGCTTGCTTGATTACTCCAACCGTCATACAAGCATCCAACTAAAATATACTCGTTTGGATTGTTTGTTTCTGTCGTATTGATCTGTCCGATAACGTTATAACTTTCTACATTCTCGTTCCATTCTTGATCAAGCGTGTAGTTTAGAGTATAGTTGTCTAAGTTGTGAACAATGTTTAAACCAAGAGAGCGATTAATATAAATGGTTGGTCTTGCGTAGAACATATTATAATTCATATCATATGTGTCATTGTTGTGATCATAGAGCATCAGACCCCTGAATTTTGGATCAAGCTGCCAAATAAACATCTCGATGCATTGTTTCTGCATTCGTAAAGAATCAACAAAACGATAGCATTTAGGATGATTATTAACAAACCTTTTATCTAGGAGAATATCTAAGGCTTCATTCCATCCATCCCAATAGGTATGATTATAAACAGGATTGAACGACATATCCTCGCCAATGAAGACATAATCATTGTTTCTTTCATTTTCAGTATCATTTGTGAAACCCGGTATATTAGATGCATTTATTGGATTGGTCATAAGTTCCGCAAAACTGATAGAACAATTCAACTCTATTTGATGCAATAAATAATTAAAAAGTGCGGTTTCATTACCAGACATAATAGATTCATTATCAAGCATCCCATCAACCAAAGATAGTATAATATTATTCAGAAAATTACTTACATTTGGTGGTCGAGGAAGGATGGAAAGATTTTTTTCTTCAAAAACATGGGTTAATCGATTCCTATCGATGAAGATACTGTGGTTATGTTCTAGTGCGGTCCAATTCCATCGAGGACATATCATGAAATCTTCGATGTTTATTCCTATCGAATTGTTGTATATTATTAATTCTTGGTTTTTGACTTGAAGATTATGTGATATATTCATCCAATGTCCGGTATTCCAAAAAATCTGCGAATAATTAGATGATATTGGTTCAATTTTTGTCCAAAGATAAAGGTTCTCCATCCAATTAATGATATAATCTTTAGCTATGTGTTCTCCTGCCGTACCAAATGATCGCCCCTTTGGATTATCGATGACGATATCGCTGAGAGTTTCCGTTATTGAATAAATATACGACGAATTTAAATTAACTATACCAATTCCATTTTCATTATCTAAGCTTCCGCTTACTTTTAATTCATAGGGCATAGTTATTACCATATTAGTCGCCAAAAACATACTTAAAAATATTATATAGATGCGTTTTTTCATTAGTTATTCCTCCAAACTGACAAATCTCTTTTTATTAATATAATTTGATATAGGGTGATTGAAAGTATTCATTGGCGTTGTCTAAAAACTCGGTTGTTCATCCTGATGTACTCCTTAGTTTTATTAAATTGGTCCAGGAGAGAGTAAATACTTTTGAGACAAAGCCTTATTCATTTATTTAATCATAATATATATAAGAGAGCTAAGGTAAAAAAATAATTAAGATATTACCTCTAAATAGATGTGATATTGGATTATTTATGTTAATAAAACATTAAATTTTTTCATAATATAAATATTTAAATAAGACCTATTTCTATATTATAATTGGTCGAAAAAAAGAGGAAATTATTCTGAAAAAAAATAATTGTCTAAATTATCAAACAAGAATGATTATCATCATTCTTTTTATAATATGCAATTTACAACCCACAATCAGTAGTACCGTTACGATTAACGAACAACATACTAAGGATATTGAGCGAATAAACTCCAACATAGGTCTTCAGAATTCTTCCTGGCCAATGTTCCACCATGACCCACAACATACAGGAAGAAGCCCCTATACGCCTAATGGAAGTTTGCCTATCTTAAAATGGAAATTCTGGATGGAAGGTATGACTCTCTCGTCTCCGGCAATCAATACAAATGGAGACATTTACATAGGAGCATCAGATTTCCAAGCTAGCTTTTTTTCAATAAATTATAACGGAACAGAAAATTGGAGATTTTCTTCAAATGAATTTATTATATCTTCACCTTGTATTGGTTCTGATGGAACAATATATCTAGGTTCAAATGATGGAAATCTTTACGCGGTCTATCCAAATGGAACGCAAAAATGGAGTGTATATATTGGTGACGGATGGGTCAAATCCTCACCAGTAATTGATGCTATTGGGATAATCTATGCCGCTTCAATGGATAGTAATCGACTATGCGCAGTGTATCCAGACGGAACTATAAAATGGTCATTTTATACAGGAGGTGCAATTCTTAGTTCACCAGCCCTTGACAATAATGGCATTATTTTTGTTGGTTCTTATGATGGTTACATGTATGCGGTATACCAAAATGGCTCAATGAAATGGCGTTATTATGCGGGTGGAGTAAAAGGTATCCAATCATCACCTGCAATAACAGAAGATGGAACCATTTATTTCGGTTCGACATCTGGTTATCTATATGCATTAAATCCAAATGGTTCATTAAAATGGATGGTCGACACGGGATATATTGATGATTCATCACCAGCCATCGATACAAATGGAACTATCTATATCGGATCTACAAATGGAAGATTATACAGTATAAATTCAAATGGAATTATTAAATGGTCATACCAGACAAGTGCAGAAATAATCGGTTCACCGGCAATTGATAACAATGGTATTGTCTATATTGGATCTTATGATGGAAATCTTTATGCAATTAATCCCGATGGTTCACAAAGATGGAAATTCACTACTTGCGGAGAAATTCAATCTTCACCAGCTATTGACGAAAATGGAATCATCTATATCGCAGCAATTAACACTTCACATCCATATTCCTATTCTTATCTCTATGCCCTTACAATAGTAGACGACAATCCACCGTTAACTCCCACTATCACAGGTACACATCGTGGTAAAGTGCGACAGACATATAGTTATACCATCGTTTCGACAGACCCTGAAGAAGACAATATCTCCTACTATATTGACTGGGGGGATGGCAAGACTACAGACTGGATAGGGCCCTATGATTCTGGTGAGGAAATCATCCAATCACATACCTGGTTAATCCGCGGAACCTATGAGGTGAAGGTCAAAGCAAGGGATGCTCATGGGATGGAAAGCGACTGGGGCACTCTATCAGTTACAATGCCTTACGAACCACAGTTCCCGTTCATCCAATGGTTGTTAGAACGATTCCCCCATGCGTTCCCATTACTAAGATATCTTCTTAATTTTTAAGGGCCATTTCATTTTTCCATTTGCATGAATTATTTAGAGGAAAAGTGAGATTTGAACCTGAGGTTGAAGTCACTTCCCCTGCACTCCTATGATTCTAACAGGAGAAAAACTATTATTTTGTACAGGATCACGTCTGTGTGGTGAAAAAAAGAGATTTGAACCACACCAAGTGAAAACAAAAATATATAAACAAACAACAGATTGAAACCAAAGCGGAGGAAAATAATTTATGAAACACAAACTCATTGTGATAATAATTGCCATATTAATGATTATTACAATCCTACAACAATTACCAAATCATTTCATCGGTCAAAGTAGCATCCCTGACGAAAACAACCCACTAACTCATTACACCTTGATTGAACGAAACGCAACCTGGAACAAATACTACAACACCTCCACCGGAGAATATGCCCTCGAACTCTACACCGACGAGATCAACTACCAAGGCACAAATCACACCTGGAAACCCATCGACACCAACATCATCAGAGTTAACCATACGGTCGATGGACAAACATATAGGTATGGGATGAACAAATCACGTTACCAAACCTATTTCACAGATGTCAGCACTGATACCAACACACTCTACTCCATCATCCACAGTTCACATATCCTCTCAATCATACCCACAAATTCTCTCAATTACAGCGATGGTGCCCATGTCCATAACAAACAATCAGCAACCGGCGTTATAGCCAATAACTCGATCATATATCCAGATCTCTATGGTAGCGGGATCCATCTGATGCTCTCTTGTAAAAATTCTGGAGTCAGATCCCTCTACCTCATCAGCAACACAAGCGTACTCCCACCATCAGACAATGAGAACTGCACCCTTGATTTCACAGAAACATTACACCTGAACACCACAGAGCCTGAGTCAGACAACCAAAGCCTTGGCATCACCTACGGACCAAACCAAATCCTCTTTAAAAATTATGGAGTCTGGGAGAATCAAACAGTCACAACATCAGAAACCATCTCCTTCAGAGACCATCAGAATGCGATCGTGTTTTCTATCTCACCCCTCTACGCCTGGGATAACAGTTCTCAGGATTCAGTGATCCTCCTCAACAAAACCCTTCAAATGACACTCTCTGGAGATCTTTGGATCCAAATCCATGTCCCCTGCATTTGGCTATCCAATCCCAACAGGATCTTACCTGTTTCTATCGACCCCTCAGTCACCATCTATGGTAGTACCACAGATGGATACCTAGATAAATTAAATGCGAATTATACGGCTGCCTGGGAATCCATCACCGGAACCATACGAGACACCTATGACTATCTCACTATCGGTCAACGAGTCTCCTCACCACCCCTCACATTGTATACCATTGACCGTGGGTTCCTTTTCTTCAACACCTCCTCGATCCATGACAATGCGAGTATTACTTCCGTAAGTGTTTCCCTCTATGGGAAAAACAAACAAATCACCTCCCAAGAATTCAACCTCACCATCCAAAACGGCCAACCCGCCAACCCACATGCCCCATTACAAACCACCGACTACGACCAGAGAAACTACTCAGATGATGGCGGCTCCCTGAACACCTCAGATTTCATCACCACAGGATACAACACCATCACCCTCAACACGCAGGGGCAATCCTGGGTCAACCTCACCGGAACCACTAAACTCTGCCTCCGTAGCAACCGAGACATCAACCAAAACCCTCCAACAAAGACAGATCCAAACGAATACATTGAGATCTATTCTGCTGAAAAAGGCACCGGTTACAAACCAAAATGCATCATCACCTACATGTTATCACTCTCCATCACCATCAATTTCGCAGGAAACCTCAGCGACATAGGCGGCCCCTACTGGCAGCCACCAGGAGAAAACATAAAACTTGATGGCGTCTGGAGCGATGGTTACTACACCAACGATAGTCGCCAACACGAGGATTGGATCTACATCAATCTCTCTGTCCTCCATCCTACTGGTGCTAGCAACCAATACACTGCAGCAAACGTCTCCAATGTCTGGCTCCAATGGTTGTGTAACACTACATGGACGAACTGGAGCTACGAATTTAAACAAGCAGGGAACTACTGGGAATACAACACCAGTGGATTTATCTCAACCCACGCAGGATATGATTATTCATTTAACATTGTCGCAAATGACACCGCGAATAACTCATATTGTCGATGGTGGAATAAAACTGGTATTGGTGGGGGATATACCCGGAGGTTTGTGCAACTTGAGTGCGATCCAATCGATATCAGCTATACTCCGCTTTATCTTTTTAATTATACCGTGGGAACAGGAAACCCCCCAACCTATTTATTTTGTGATAGAGATATATATGATCGTTTACACCAAGATCAGGGACCTGATTCTTCTTTGAACGATACAGGATATCTCTCTAATTATAACCAAGTATTAGATGACAATATGCATTTGAGATATTGTAATTCATTCACAGGTTTTTTCTACGATGATTCAATATGCGCTAAAACCCTGATTTTTAACAATATCTATTACCATATTTGGTCTTCTAGTTCAGATGGAAAAATAAATTTTTGTTGGATAAAAATAAGAGCTGCTGCTATGAGCGGGGGTGGTAATAATCTGATTCAATTCGATTATTCAAACGATAGTCATTCAGAAATTTATTGGAACAATAATTTAGAGGATTATAATGATACATATTATTTATGCACAGGCTTTAGTAAAGGTCTGGTAGATGATCATAATTTTACTGACAATAATATTTTCGAATTTTTACTTGACGTATATGACTGGAATAAATACCCAAGTGTTATTTGTAATAGATCAATTTGCTCATTTATATTAATCAATATCCCGGATAATTCGACTTTACAAAATTGTGATTCAGATAAGGATAATTTATCAGATTGGCAAGAATTATTTATTACTTTTACAAATCCATTTCTTGCGGATACTGATAATGATGATTATAATGATGGGGAAGAGTATATTTCAAGTACGGATCCAAATAATTTTAAAAATTAGATAAAAAAGTTAATAAATAATAAATATTATATAAATATATGGAGGAATAAAAAATTCAACAGAAAATTAAATTTATTTCAATTGTAATTTTGTTTTCTCTTTTAACTATCAATTCATTTAACTTTATTATTGAAGCATACTCTTCAAATTCATATACTTGCATAAATTATTTTGATAAACAAATGAAAAATATTATATGGGATAACGGAATGAATTATTCTTCGGCAATTCTTTCCCAATGGGATCAATTTTATCCAATTGAAGCATGGGCCGCAGATGATTTCTCTTTTGAAAATGATACGTATATCAATGGAGTTAATTGGATTGGCTTTTATACTTCAAAGTCGAAATGTCAGGACGATCAGTTTGATATGCAAATCACATTTTTCCTTGACCGGGGTGATGGATGCGCTCCTGGAGATGTTGCATATGGACCAATATTCTTTCCTAATCTTGAAACAAACGAAACATTTATTGAAAACTATTGGTATTCTTATAATATAACATTTACAGAGTCTATATTATTTTTAAAAAACATGATTTATTGGATTAGTATTCAGGCTGTTGCACCGATGGGTCCAGAATGGGGGATAGGTGTTCATACAGAGCCAATCCTTATGCACGAGGCGGTATACAAATGTGCATTTTTCGGTGTACCTGATTGGGAGGATGCCTATTATTCATGGGGTGATCATTATAATATGTGTTTTCAATTAGAGGGTTTTCTCTTAATTCCTCCCAGCGCTCCTGTTATTATTGGCCCTAACGAAGGTGTAAATAACACTGAATATATGTTTTATACAAACCCACTAACCGACCCATTAGGAGAATCATTATACTGTCAATGGGATTGGGATGATGGCAACATCACGGACTGGCTTGGTCCGTATTCATCTGGATCTAATGCCTCTGCATCGCATTCATGGGCAAAGGGAGGCATCTACGAGATTCGGGCGCAATTGAAAGGAATCGGAGGGCAAAGCAACTGGTCTGAGCCACACATCATGTCTATCTTCCAGAACTCACCACCAATCGCCAACTTCACATCTACCGTTGATGAACTGACCGTCACCCTGGATGCATCCTCCTCTTACGACCCTGATGGAGTGATGACAGACTGGCTGTGGGATTTTGGTGATGGCACTGAAGGAGCTGGAGAAATCATCACCCATATCTATCAGACCTCCGGAACCTACAGGGTGACATTAACCGTGATTGATGATTACGGTGATACCGCAAAGCTTACAAAAAACCTGTCTATCGAAAAATATCAGAAGGCATTCATCGTTGGTAGACTAAAAAACCCCTCCTATGTTGGTGACACCATTGCATTTACTGCAATCAATCTGAAGGTAATCACCTTCCAACCATTTACCTATACAAGTTATAGCTCTGGAGAACACATCATCATTCTGAATAGCTACACGGGTCACCTAGGATTTCGCTTTATCTTCGCTTTTTGTACGAAAATGGTCTAATAATAAAAGAGATTTGAACCTGAGGTTGAAGTCACTTCCCCTGCACTCATATGGTTCCAACAGGA
>Ga0316616_100000752_pt1 | contig 11568 bp, 9 predicted proteins | sample OWC_Aug_M1_C1_D1_FD_207660 | JGI IMG/M metagenome (GOLD analysis project Ga0316616, IMG submission 207660) | Wetland soil microbial communities from Old Woman Creek delta, Ohio, United States - OWC_Aug_M1_C1_D1_B | ecosystem: Environmental > Terrestrial > Soil > Wetlands | place: USA: Ohio... | reverse complement strand
GCGTCGGCCTGCTCGAGCAGTTCGCTCGCTTCCTCGCTGAAGATTGCGGCAATGTCCGCATCGAACTCGGGCTCCGGTTCGGCCTCGGGCACCGGCACTTCGCCCGGCGCCGCCTCGGCCGGCAGCGCGGCGGCGAGCGGCCGCTCGACGACGGGCTCCTGCGCCGGCGGCATCGCGAACTCCGGCGGCAGGGGCGCGAGCACTTCGTGGGGCGCCGTGTGGTCATGGTCGGCTTCCGCCGGCAGTTCCACGCGCTCGGTCATCACCGGCAGCGAGGGCTCGGTCAGGTCCTCGACCGCCGGGCCGGTGGCGGCCGCCGCCGCTGGCTCGGCTGCCGGCAACTCTTCCTCCGCGCCCGGCCACAGGGTCGCGACCGTGCGCTCGGCGGCTTCGGTCAGTTGCGCGAGTTCCGCGTCGAGCGCTCGCTCGAGCGCATGCCAGCCTGCGACCAGGCGACCGTGGTCGGGGAAGAATCCGGTGTCCTCCTCGACGTGCTCGACGACGTTCTCGAGGCTGCGCACCGTGTCGCGCAGCAGGGCAAGGCCCTCCTCGGGCAGGCCGTGGCCGTTGTCGTAGAGCTTGCGGACGTAGTGCTCCATCGGCTCCGCGACCTTGATGCCCTGGCGCGCACCGGCAGTCTTCGCGATGCCGCTCAGCGTGTGGCAGGCGCGGTGCAGGGCCTCGGTGACCGCGTAGGGCGCGACCGCCTGGCCGCAGCGCTCGATGAAGTTGCGCACGACGGCGACGTGACCGGCCGTCTCCTTGCGGAAGATCTCCTGCAGCACCGGGTCCATGGCCGGCGCGACCGGCGCGGCCGGCGCCGGCTCGGGTTCGACGGGCGCCGCGGCGGCGGCCGGTGCGGCCGGGACCTCGCGGCCCGACAGCGCGTCTGCCCGCGCCATCAGCGCGTGGATCGCGACCTCGGCGCCCCCGCCCCGCTCGAGCTCGTCCACCAGTGCCGGCATGGTGCTGACGGCCTCGCGCACGATGGCGACGATATCGGGCGAACGGGCCAGCGTCTGGCTGATGACGCGGTCCAGCAGGTTCTGGATGCACCACGAGAACTCGCCGATGCGGTGCGCCCCCACCATGCGACCGCTGCCCTTCAGCGTGTGGAAGACGCGGCGCACCTCGCGCAGCGCGTCGCCGTCGAGCGGGTGGCTCTCCCATTGCGGGAAGAACGCCCGCAGGCGCTCGATGTTCTCGCGCGCTTCCTCGACGAACAGCTGGACGAACTCCGGGTCGACCGGCATCGCAGCCGCCGCTGTTGGCGCCGCGGCGGCCGCCGGCGGCAGCGCCTCCGCCGTCTCGGCCGCTGGCGCTGGCGTTACCTGGGCCGCAGCCGGCGGCGCCTCGGGCGCGGACGGCGCCATGGCCTCGGCCGCAGGCGTCGGTTCGGGGCGCGGGCGCAGGGCCACGATCTTGCCGGCGGTCGTGGGCTCGAGCGATGCGAGGCTCTCCTCGGCATGGTCGAGCATGCGCCACGGCTCGGGTCGCCCGGCCTGCACCATCTCCATGTAGTACTCGACCGACACGATCGAATCGGCGAGCTTCTCGAGGCGCGGCGCCGCCAGCGCGCCGGCGTCGGGACGCACGATGCCCCCGAGCGCGCGCCCGAGCTGCTCCATCACCTCCACCGCGCGCTGCTTGCCGAGCATCAGCAGGCCCGCGGTGATGCCGCGCACCAGCTGCGGCACCTGGTCGAGCCCCTGCGCCTCCGCCGGGGCGCCCAGGGCCTGGGTGATCGCCTCCTTGATGCGGGCCATGTTGACGGTGCACTCGCGCAGGACCGCGTCCTGCACCTGGCGGAACTCCTCGTCGGTCGGCTCGTCATCGCCGGCCGCAGGTCGCGCGGCCTCCGGCAGGATCAGCTTGACGAGCTGGCCATCGAGGCTGTCCTCCACCTCGATCAACGCGGCGGCGATCGACAGCAGCGCGGCGTCCCCGGGCGGCATGCGACGATCGACGATGCCGGCGAGCGTCGCGATCTCGCCCTGCACGCGATCCCGCAGCTGCCCGAGGCCCAGCACGCCGAGCGTGTCGGCGATCTTGCGCAGCATCTCGAGCTGCGGCGCGAGGTCGTCGACCTGCGTCGCGCCCTTGCGCACGAAGATGTCCAGCACGTCCTTGACGCGCGTGAGGTCCTCGCGGATCGCGGCCGCGACCGTCTTCATCAGGCGCACACTCGGCGCCGAGAGCGTGTCGGTCGCCTCGCCCGCCTGCTCGCTGGCCACCAGCACCTCGTCCAGCCGGAACGAGGCACGCACGCTGCTGACGCGCGGGCCGGCGGACTGCGCCCGCGCGACGTAGTAGAGCAGGTTGTTGATCAGCTCGACGGGCGGTGCGGCCGAGTACCCCTGCTCGCCGGCATCCTGCAGCCGGCGCATCTCGCGATCGACGTGGCCGAGGAGCCGCTTCAGCGACACGTTGCCCTCGAGGCCGCCGTCGCGCAGCGCCTCGATGACCGCGCCCACCACCCACCAGAGCTGGAACAGCGGCTGCGTCGCCGCGTGCGACTCGAACTGCGCAGCGATCTCGGCGAGCGCCTCGAGGCTCTGCTCGACCTGCTCGCCACGGATCCAGCCGAGCAGCGCGAGCTGGAAGCGCGGGCGCGAGCGGCGACTGAGCTCCACAGCCGACAGCGCCTGCCCCGGCATCGGCCGCGCCGGCTCGTCGGAACGCAGGTTCAGGAGCAGCAACGTGCCTTCGGACAGCAGCGACCCGCCGCGTACCGCGCGCAGGTCGTTCAGCAACGGCAGCAGCGCCAGTGGCACGTCGCGGCCGCCCGAGGCGACGCGGTCGACGTACGATGGCAGCTGCTCCATCGCGCGCATCAGCGCATCGAGGCCGTCGGCGTCGGCCTGGCCGGCGCCGGAGTGGAGGTCCACATAGCGCGCGACCTGTTCCATTTCCTCGGCAAGCAGCGCGCCGCCGTAGACCTCGGCCAGGCGCAGGGCGCCGCGCGCGAGGTGGACGTGCGCCGCGAAGCGATGCAGCGCCGCGCGATCCTCGGGATGCTCGGCGAACGCCTCGAGTGCGGCGCGGGCTTCGTTCAGCTCGGTCGCGATCTCGCGCGAGACCAGCTGCAGGGAGGCGTGACTCTCGTCGTGCACGGTGACGTTGGTGGCTTGGCTGCTCACGGTGGCGGCGGGCGCCCGTTCATCCAGGGAGGCCGCTCACGCGGCGGGGCCGGTCGTCGGGCTCTGCGCCCGCGAACTCCTCCGGGCGGAGCACCGGGTACTCGCCGGTGACGCTGACGTGGCCGCCCGGCAGGCGGAAACCCGTCACCGACTTGCGCAGCTGCGCGGCCAGCTCGGCGAGCTTGCCGATCGAGGTCGACGTCGCCGTGGTGCTCTCGGCGGTCTGCGAGCTGATCTCGCGCAGCACCTGCATGTTGCGCGAGATGCTCTGCGACGAGGTCGCCTGCTGCCGGGCGCTCGCCGAGATGTTCTGCACCAGGCTGGCGATCTGGTTCGACACCTGCTCGATCTCTTCGAGCGCGGCACCGGCGTTCTCGGCGAGCAGCGCGCCGCCGACCACGTCCGTGGTGGTACGCTCCATCGAGACCACGGCCTCGTTGGTGTCTGCCTGGATGGTGCGCACCAGCACCTCGATCTGCTTGGTGGCGTGGGCGGCGCGCTCGGCGAGGCGCTGCACCTCGTCGGCGACCACGGCGAAGCCGCGGCCCGCCTCGCCGGCCATCGACGCCTGGATCGAGGCGTTGAGCGCGAGGATGTTGGTCTGCTCGGCGATGTCGTTGATCAGCTCGACGATGTTGCCGATCTCCTGCGAGCTCTCGCCGAGGCGCTTGATGCGCTTCGACGTCTCCTGGATGTTCTCGCGGATGGCGTTCATGCCGTCGATCGTGCGGCGCACCGCGTCGCCGCCCTTGTGGGCGATGTCCACCGAGTGCCGCGCCACGTCGGCCGAGCGTTCGGCGTTGCCCGACACTTCCTCGGTCGAGGCGGCCATCGCCGCGATCGACTCGGAGGCCGAGGCGATCTGCTTGGACTGCGCGCCCGAGGCCTTCGCGAGGTGCGTCGACAGCGCCTGCGTCTGGCGCGTGGCCGCGTCGAGCTTGATCGCCGAATCGTTGATCGTGGTCACCAGCTCGCGCAGCGCCTCGATCGCGTAGTTGATCGAGTCGGCGATCGCGCCGGTGATGTCCTCGGTGACCGTCGCCTGCACCGTGAGGTCGCCGTCGGCGAGGCTCGACAGCTCGTCGAGCAGCCGCAGGATCGCCTGCTGGTTGCGCTCGTTCTGCCGGGCCTGCTGCTCGGCGGCCGCGCGCAGCGAGGCGAGCGAGCGGTGCAGGAACGCCGCCAGCGCGAGGGCGAGCGCCGCAATCGCCACGAACACCAGCGGCAGCCAGGGGTTGGCGAGCCATGCAGACGGACCCGACACCAGGCGTTGCTCGGCGGCGCGCACGCTCGCGTACAGCGACGCGCCGCTCTCGGCGAGCGCGTTGCGCGCGGCCTGCATCTGCTCGAGCTGGTCGCCGAGCGCGAGTGCGCCACGCACCTGGTCCTGCTGGCCGCGATACACGGCCGTGAGCGCCTGCAGCGCCTCGGCGGCGGCGCCGGGGGCGGCCGTGACCCCGAGCGCGTTGTCCCCGCCGTTCAGGCCCGCGACCACCTGCCCGAGAAACGCCACGTTGTCGGCCAGGCGGCGCGAGGCCGCCTCGACCGGCGCCGTGCCGTCGGCGAGCGCCGCGACGTCCTGTTCGACGGCCTGCGCGCGCACCTCGAAGCGCTCGAGGTTCAGCACGAGCGGGTCGGCGCGATCGGCGCCGACGGCCTTGGCGACGCCGGCCGCCGCCGCGACCAGCTGCGGCGTGAGTTCGCGGACTGCGGCCGCTGCGCGCTGTGCATCGAGCGCGGCCGCACGGCCGTCGAGCACGGCCTGCGACTGCTCGAGCAGCACGGCCCAGCCGGCCGCGGTGCCGAACAGGTCGGCCCCCGGGGCCGCGACGGCCTGCTCCAGCCGCGCGCGCGACTCGGCGAGCGAGTCGAACGCCGGTGCGGAGCCTCGTGCCGCAGCACCGGCCTGCAACGGGATGTTCTGTGCCAGCGCGGCGAACGTGGCCGCCTGCTCGCGGGCCTCGGCCTGCCGGCCCGCGCCGCCGCCGGCCAGCAGCAGCACGAGGGCCGCGATCAGGGTGGCGACGAGCGCGAACACGATCAGCAGGGGCTGCAACCGGGCGGCGTCGAATCGATTGGTCATGTATGGCTTCCGTTCGGTCTGGCGGCCCGCGCCATCAGGAGGCGGCGGCCTGCAGGAATGGCTGGCTCTCGAGCAGGGTGCGCACGCTGAACACCGGCCACACCTCGGCGCCGCGCTTGAAGGCGCCCGCCAGGTAGCGCTCGCAACGCAGCAGCGTCGGCGGCAGGTCGGCCGAGAACTCGCCCTCGTAGAAGCGGCGGAACCCCATCACCTCGTCGACCAGCAGGCCCGCGGGAATCTCGCGGTGGTTGGCGACGAGCACTCGCGTGGCGCGCGTGACCGTGGTGGCGCCCGAACCCAGGAACGCCCGCAGGTCGATGACCGGCAACAGCTGCCCGCGCAGGTTCGATAGGCCCCGCACCCAGCCCTTGGCGCCGGGCACGCGCGTCACCGTCGCCGGGTAGCTCATGACCTCGCGGGTTTCCTCACGGGCGAGCAGGAACGCCTCGCCGCCCAGGCGGAAGGCGATGCCGACCCACTCGTTGCCGGCGACGGTCGCCTCCGGGCTGCCCTGGGCGGCGCCCCGGGCACGACGGTCGAATTCGCGCAGCAGCTCCCAGGGACGGTCCCGCAACGACCGCAATTCGGCAACGGTGGTCATCTCAGCCCGCGAGCGCGGCCTGCGCCTTGCGAACGAGCTGGTCGGACGGGACCGGCTTCACCAGGTAGTCGACCGCGCCCTGGCGCAGGCCCCAGACACGGTCGGACTCCTGCGATTTCGAGGTGACCATGATCACCGGGATGGCGCGCGTCTCGGGGTCGGAGGCGAGCTCGCGCGTGGCCTGGAACCCGTTCAGCCCGGGCATGACGATATCCATCAGGATCAGGTCGGGGTGCAGCTCGCGGGCCTTGCGGATGGCCTCGCTGCCGTCCGCCGCCGACGCGGTCTGGAAGCCGTTCTGCTCGAGGGCCTTCTGCATGACGTGCACGTCGGTCGGCGAATCGTCCACGATCAGTACGAGTGCCACGGGTGTGATCCTCCGGTGCGGCGGTCAGCGATGGACGTGGGTTTCAATGGCGGAGAGCAGCTCTTCGCGCGTGAACGGCTTCGTCAGGTAGTGCTCGGACCCGACGATGCGGCCGCGCGCGCGATCGAACAGCCCGTCCTTGGAGGACAGCATGATCACCGGGATCGTGCGGAACACCTTGTTGTGCTTGATGAGCGAGCAGGTCTGGTAGCCGTCGAGCCGTGGCATCATGATGTCCACGAACACGATGTCCGGCTGGTGGTCGGCGACCTTCGACAGCGCGTCGAAGCCGTCCACGGCCGTGAATACCTCGCAGCCCTCGCGGGCCAGCAGGGTCTCGGCCGTGCGGCGGATCGTCTTGCTGTCGTCGATTACCAGCACCTTGAGGCCCGCCAGCCGGGGCCGGCTGCTGCTGGCTGCTGTGTTGTCCATCCCTTAGCAACTCCCGATGGGAATGAGCGCCGCGAGCACGACGCTAAACGGCGAGACGGTGCTCGCGACGGGGTTTTAACATATTGGCCGGGGGCCTGCCATTGGCCGCTTTCGATACCATGACGGGGATCACAGGCGCGGCGCTGGCCGCGCGCCGACCGTGGAGCCGAAGATGCCCGACAAGCGACTGAACGTGGCCGTGGTGATGGATCCGATCGAGGACATCAAGCCGGCGAAGGACACCACGCTGGCGATGATGCTGGCGGCGCAGCGCCGCGGCTGGACGCTGTCCTACCTCGAACTGCGCCACCTCTGGCTGCGCGACGGCGTGGCGTGGGGTCGCGCGCACCCGCTCGAGGTGCGCGACGACCCCGACGACTGGTTCACGCGCGGCGAGCCCGCCACCCGCCCGCTCGGCGAGTTCGACGCGATCCTGATGCGCAAGGACCCGCCGTTCGACACCGAGTACATCTACGCGACCTACATCCTCGAGCGTGCCGAGACCGCGGGGGCCCTGGTGGTCAACCGTCCCCAGGGCCTGCGCGACATGAACGAGAAGGTGTACACGGCCTGGTTCCCCGAGTGCTGCGCGCCGACCCTGATCACCCGTGACATGGCCGACATGCACGCGTTCCTGCGCGAGCACGGCCGCGCCGTCTGCAAGCCGCTCTACGGCATGGGCGGGCGCTCGATCTTCGTGCTCGACGCCGGCGACAAGAACGCCAACGTGGTGTTCGAGACCCTCACCGAGTACGGCACGCGCTACGCCATCGTGCAGCGCTACCTCCCCGACATCGTCACCACGGGCGACTCGCGGGTGATCCTGGTGGACGGCGAACCCGTGCCGTATGCGCTCGCCCGCATCCCGTCGGCCGCCGACAACCGCGGCAACCTCGCGGCCGGCGCGAAGGGCGTGGGCCGCCCGCTGAACGACCGCGACCGCTGGCTGGCGGACCGCATCGGCCCCGCCCTGCGCAGTCGCGGCATGCTGTTCGTCGGCCTCGACGTGATCGGCGGGTTCGTCACCGAGATCAACGTGACGAGCCCCACCGGCGTGCGGGAGCTCGGCCGGCAGTTCGGCATCGACATCGCCGACCTGCTGATGGACGCGATCGCGCGGCGGCGGGGTGGCTGAGCAGTGCAACTGTCCCTGCGCAGCAGCCGCCCCGAGGACCGTCTGGCCACGACGGCGTTCGTCGCCGCGCTGCTCCACGGCCTGCTGATCCTGGGCCTGCGGTTCACCGCGCCCACGAGCGACGAGCGACCGCTGCCGACGCTCGAGGTGCTGCTGGTGCCCGAGGGCGAGCTCGAAGATCCCAATCCCGAGTCCAGCTACATCGCCGACCGCGACCAGCGCGGCTCCGGCAACACCCGCGAACGGCTGCGCACGTCGCTGCCGGAGGCCTCGGCCAGGATTCTCGAGCACTCGGGCGACACCCGTGGCACGGCGTTCACGGCCCCTTCGGCGTCCAGCGTCCAGGGCGGGTCGCGCATGGTGGTGAGCGACGCCGGACGCGGCCGTCGCGTGCTGGCCGGTGAAGCGGTCGAGCAGACCGAGCGCGAGGCCGTCCCGATCGAGTCGCGGCCGCTGCCGACGGTCGGGGTGAACGCGAGCGCGGCGGACGAGACCTTGCGCCTGCGTGGTGAGCCGGCCCCCGACGACCGGTTGCTCGCCGACACGCGCGAATCGGCGATCGCCGGCTACCTCGACGGCTGGAAGCGGCGCATCGAGCAGGCAGGCACGCTCAACTTCCCGGACGAGGCGCGCCGCCGCGCGCTGTCGGGCAACCCCGTGCTCGAGGTCGCCATCCGGGCCGACGGCACGCTGCAGGAGGTGCTGGTGCGTCGCTCCAGCGGGCACCGGGAACTCGATGTCGCGGCCGTCCGGATCGTGCGCCTCGCCTCGCCGTTCGACCCCTTCCCGCCCGCCATGCGCGAGCGCTATCCCATGCTGCGGTTCGCGTACGAGTGGCAGTTCCTCAAGGGCCGCATGGGCGACGGCGCGCTGTTGGCCCCGGGACCCTGAAGGCCGGATACTGGGCGCATGACCGCAACCTTCCTCACCAACCAGTTCCTGATCGCCATGCCCGGAATGGTCGACCCGAACTTCGCGCAGACGGTGACGCTGGTGTGCGAGCACAACGCGCAAGGGGCGCTCGGCATCGTCATCAACCGGCCGCTGCCAATGACATTCGGCGACGTGTTCAAGCAGCTCGGCCTCGACGCGGCGCAGTCACGGCTATCGGCCGATCCGGTGCTCGCGGGCGGCCCGGTGCAGACCGACCGCGGCTTCGTACTGCACACACCGGGCCTGCTGTGGGACTCGACGCTGCCGGTGTCCGACTGGCTGCACCTCACCACGTCCCGCGACATCCTCGATGCGCTCGCCCGCGGGGAAGGCCCCGCCCACGCACTGATGGCGCTCGGTTATGCCGGCTGGGACGCCGGCCAGCTCGAGGCCGAAGTGGCCCAGAACGCGTGGCTGACCGTCCCGGCGCACGAGCGCATCGTGTTCGAGGCGCCGCTGGAAGAACGCTGGGAAGCGGCCTGCCAGCTGCTCGGCGTGAACCTGCTGCACCTGAGCAGCGACGCGGGCCACGCCTGACGGCGCCGTGGCCACCGCCCCCGAAGTCATCCTCGCCTTCGACTACGGCGCGAAACGCATCGGCGTCGCGGTCGGCCAGACCACCACCGGCACGGCGAGCCCGGCCGGCGTGATCGCGGTGCACGGTGGGCCGGATTGGGCCGCCGTCAATCGGTGCATACGCGAGTGGTCGCCGGCCCGGCTGCTGGTCGGCGTGCCCTATAATATGGACGGCACCGAGACCGTCCTCACCGCGACGTGCCGCGCCTTCGCCGCAGAGCTGGCGCGCCGTTTCGGCTTGCCGGTGGATTGCGTGGACGAGCGCCTCACCTCCGCGGCCGCGACGACGGACCTGCGCGAGGCGCGACGCTCCGGAGCGCGCAGCCGCCGCGTCAGGCGCGAGGACATCGACGCCCACGCCGCACGGCTGATCCTCGAGACCTGGCTGCGCGGTCCCGCACACTGACCTTCGGAGCAGCCCTTGACCACCGACACCGGCAGCGAGCTGCAGCGCGACCCCGCGGGCCGCCTGCGTCACCTCCTCACCCTCGAAGGCCTCTCGCGCGACGAACTGACGCACCTGCTCGACCTCGCGCAGTTCTACGTGCGCGTGCCGGGCGAGGTGCCGGCGCGCGACCAGAGCCTGTGGGGCCGCACGGTGGCCAACCTGTTCTTCGAGCCGAGCACGCGCACGCGCGTGTCGTTCGAGCTTGCCGCCAAGCGCCTCGGGGCCGACGTCGTGAACCTCGACATGCAGTCCTCGTCGCGGGTGAAGGGCGAGACGGTGCTCGACACCATCTACACGCTGCAGGCGATGCTGGTCGACGTGTTCGTGATGCGCGACGCCGAGCCCGGCCTGCCCGCCTACGTCGCCGCGCACGTCGCGCCGCACGTGAGCGTGGTCAACGCCGGCGAGGCGCACGTCTCGCACCCGACGCAGGGCCTGCTCGACGTGCTCACGATCCGCCAGCGCAAGGGCGAACTCGGCAACCTGAGGGTCGCGATCGTGGGCGACCTGAGCCACTCGCGCGTGGCGCGCTCCACGGGCCGCGCGCTGCTCACGCTGGGGGTGGGCGAGTTGCGGCTGGTGAGCCCGGCGAACCTGATGCCCGACGCGCACGAGCTCGCGGGCGCGTCGCGCCATCACTCGCTGGTCGAGGGCATCGAGGGCGCCGACGTGGTGATGGCGCTGCGCATCCAGTACGAACGCATGAGCGCCGAGGACAAGCTCGACGCCGCCGCGTTCTACCGCGAGTGGGGCCTGAGCGCCGAGAACCTGAAGAACGCGAAGCACGACGCGATCGTCATGCACCCGGGGCCAATGAATAGAGGCGTCGAGATCACCAGCGAAGTGGCCGACGGGCAGCACTCCGTGATCCGCCAGCAGGTGACGAACGGCGTCGCCGTGCGCATGGCGGTGCTCTCGACCATCGTGCGCAACGTGCAGGAACGCAACGTCGAGGCCGGCCGGAGGGCGGTATGACCGAACGCGCGCACCGCGGCACGATCTTCGTCGAGGACGCGGAACTGCTGTCGCAGCAGGAGTATCCCGGCCAGCAGTTCGTGATCCGCCTGCGCGCGCCGAAGTGCGCCGCGGCCGCGACGCCCGGCAGTTTCGCGCACCTCACCGTCGATCCGCAGGTCCCGATGCGCCGGCCACTGTCGATCCAGCGCGTGGATGCGAAGGCCGGCTGGGTGGAGATCCTGTACAAGATCGTGGGCCCCGGCCTGGAGGCACTGTCGCAGCGGCCGGTGGGCAGCACGATCAGCGTCATGGGTCCGATCGGCAACGGCTTCAAGCCGTCCCCCGCTCGTCCGCGTACGTTGCTGGTGGGCGGCGGCGTGGGCATCCCGCCGATGGTATTCCTGGCCGAGTCGCTCAAGGACCGCACCGACGCCGACTGGAAGCCGCTGGTGCTGATGGGCTCGGAGATCCCGTTCCCGTTCCAGGCGCGGCCTTCGACCATCCTCGTGCCCGGCATCCCCGATGGCGTGATCGCCTGCATGCCGCTGCTCGATGGCTGGAACGTGCCGAGCCGGCTCGCCACGCTCGCGGGCTTCCCGGGTTGCTTCGACGGCTACGTCACCGACCTCGCCGCCGCGTGGCTGTCGTCGCTCGACGAACCGGCGCTCGCGGAAGTCGAGATGTTCGCCTGCGGCCCGACGCCGATGCTGCAGGCCACCGCGCGCGTCGCACGCCGCTTCGGCGTGCCCTGCCAGGTGTCGCTCGAGGAATTCATGGCCTGCGCGGTGGGCGGCTGCGCCGGTTGCGCGGTGCCGGTCGTGACGGACGCGGGTCTCGCGATGAAGCGCGTCTGCGTCGACGGGCCGGTGTTCGACGCGAACGCGGTGTACCCGCCG
>Ga0316616_100000751_pt1 | contig 11578 bp, 8 predicted proteins | sample OWC_Aug_M1_C1_D1_FD_207660 | JGI IMG/M metagenome (GOLD analysis project Ga0316616, IMG submission 207660) | Wetland soil microbial communities from Old Woman Creek delta, Ohio, United States - OWC_Aug_M1_C1_D1_B | ecosystem: Environmental > Terrestrial > Soil > Wetlands | place: USA: Ohio... | reverse complement strand
CATGAAACTGCCTATTCAGTATGCACTGACCTATCCTGAACGGCCCCCGTCCATGTTCAAGCGGGTGGATTTCTCGGAAATTGCCCGGCTGACATTTCAGAAGCCCGATATGGAGCGCTTCCCCTGCCTTTCCCTGGCGTACCGTGTGTTGCAGGAAGGCGGCACAGCTCCGGCCGTGCTGAATGCGGCCAATGAGGCCGCCGTGCAGTTGTTTCTCGAAGAGCGCATCCCCTTCACAGGCATACCGGAGATGATCGCCGATGCTCTGGATGCAATCCCCGCGGAATCGGAACTGACGCTCGACGCCATACTCCGCGCAGATCGCGATGCGCGCACATTCGTTGCACATCACACTGTTCTTCACACTCATTGACGGATGGTTTGCTCATGGAGTTTATAGAAACAGTCCTGTATTTCATCATCACACTCGGTGTTCTGGTGTTCGTGCATGAATTCGGCCATTTTATCACGGCAAAACTGTCCGGGATGAGGGTCGACCGGTTTTCCATCGGATTTCCGCCCAGGGCATTCGGGAAGCAGATAGGCGAGACCGACTACTGTGTCTCGTGGATCCCCATCGGCGGTTACGTAAAGATTGCCGGTATGATCGATGAAAGTTTCGACACAGACTATCTCGCGAAGCCCGCGGAACCGTATGAATTCCGGGCAAAACCAGTCTGGCAAAAGATGTTGGTGATTTCTGGCGGGGTCATCATGAACATCCTGCTGGCGATCGTGATCTTCTGGGGCATCAACTATGTGCAGGGAAAGGTCATCCGCGAAACGACCGAGATCGGCATCGTGGTCGAAGGAAGCCCGGCACAGAAGGGCGGACTGCTGGCAGGCGACCGGGTGCTGCGGATCAACACCGTTCCGGTCACCCACTGGGATGAAATTCGGAACGCCGTGTACATTGACCAGGTTGGCGAAGACCTCGTTTTTACCGTCCAGCGCGGAACCCGGGAAGTAGACCTTACGTTTCCGCGCACTGCAATCCCTGAATCCAATGACGTTGATTTTGGCATCATTCCGACCCATACGGAAATCCTTGTAAGCACCGTGCAGTCGGGGATGCCTGCCGATGTGCTCGGTCTTAAGCCCGGCGACGTGTTGACCTCGCTGAACGGCACTCCGCTTGTCACGGATGTTCAGGTGAAAGGACTCATTCAGAATAATCCAGGGAAACCCATCGCAATAGAATGGCGCCGAGAGGGCACCGCTATGAGCGGCACGGTGACTCCGACCGGCGACGGGCGCATAGGTATTGGATTTGGGCTGCGCTATAACGGTCCGACACGCAAAGTGGAGTATTCTCTTTTTGAGGCGCTCCGCCGCGCGTTGTCCGATGTTGTGGATGTGAGCGTGTTGTTCGTGAAGCAGGTCTGGCAGATCATCACGGGCAAAGTTGCGTTCGCGCAATCCGTCGGCGGTCCGATCCGGATCGCACAGATGGCAACGCAGACGGCCGAAATGGGAATCCTCACCTATCTGGGATTCATGGCACTGCTGAGCATGAGTCTGGCAATTCTCAACTTCCTTCCTTTCCCCGCATTGGATGGCGGTCATATGGTCTTTCTGATCTACGAGGCGATCTTCCGGCGTGAGGTTCCTGTGAAAGTCCGCCTGGTTCTCCAGAAAGCCGGTTTTGTGCTGCTGCTCGCATTCATGGCCTTTGTGCTGTACAACGACATACGGCAATTCTGACCGGCAGGCAGTTCTGACGAGCAGGATGTTCTGATCAACAGACAGTTCGCGCCGCAGGGCGTTCTGATTGACAGAGAGTTCTGTGCAGCAGGGTGTTTTGACCGGCAATCAGTTCTGTGCAGCAGGCGATTCGTACTGGCACAATGCGGAGTTTGCAACACACCCACCAATTTGTTATACTGCCTTATATTCTGCAGTTCTTCCACTTATTCACGGGGCGATCCCATGAGAGTACCCTTTCTCCTCATCGCCATCGTCGTTACGCTCATGCAGGCGGCGTTTGCGCAGGCGCCTGTCATCGAGATCACCACGGCTACCGCACCGGTTAACGTCCTCACCATCCAGGATGTCGATTTCATCAATGCACGGACACCCAAATGGCTTTTCACGATTGATCTGAGAACCCGCGCGGGGGTTGCCGGCACACCCACCAGTGTGAATGCAACGATGCAGATCGTGCTGGATGTTGCGCTGTCCACGGGAGAGTCCTTCTCCTCCATGTTTGTCTATGAAACCGTGCCTTTTGAAATCAAAGGATCGCGTGCGTTCACCAATCTGGACCTGACGAGTCCTTCTATCAAGAGGTCATATATCCTGGATCAAACCGGGAAAAAGAGGCTGGAGCAGCTTGCTCTGCCGACCGGGTTTGTCCCTGCCGGGGTGTACACATTCTCCATCGCTGTTGAGACACCGCAATTCCGGCAGACTGCACGCGCGAAATTCAGCTTTGTGTTGACCAACCCCTCGCGTGTCGAATTGGTATTCCCTCTTCATGGAGACCGGGGAGTCGGAGAATTCCCGTTGTTCCAGTGGACATTCGACGGACCCCGTTCACGCATTTCGATCTATGAATCCTTGCCAAACCAGGCCTCCCTGGAAGAAGCCACGAGCGGTGTTCCCCATGTCGCGTCAGAAGTGAACGGCACCTCATTTCTCTATCCCTCGGCCGGCGTGCGGCCTCTGGAGCCAGGCAAGACGTATGTCTGGTTTGTTGAAGGGCTATTCGGCAGCACGGGATCTCCGGGAGGCTCCATCAAGAGCAATCTCCGTTCGTTTACGGTAGCAGCAGGAGGCACCAATGCCGCCCTCGAGAGCCTTCTCGCCGATCTGGAAAAGGCGCTCGGACCTTCACACAAGGCAACGTTCGATCGCATCCGCGCGAACCTGCTCTCGCCGACCGGTCAACTGACCCTGGACGGAAAGAGTATTACCGTCAACGAGCTGGTGGAACTGATCAACAAGTTCCGCGCGAATCCGGACGGCGTTATCGCGACCGATCTTGAATAGTCTCTCCTCGTGGAGTGCATAATGAAACGATTCAGTGTACCTCTTGTCCTGTTCCTGACCGTGCTCCTCTCCGCACCGGGCGCTGTGGGCGCTCCTCCCCCGGCCGGACCCGCCGTAGCATTGCTGAGCAAAGTCATTCTCGAGGTTGTCCGGAAGGAAGCCGGAAAGAACTGGGAGAAGGCCGTCCGCGGTCAGACCCTTGCATCGGGGGACATGCTGCGCACCGGTCCCGGCGCCCTGGCCATCATCAAGTTCAAAGACAACAGCCTCGTCCGGCTTCGAGAAAAATCCGAACTGACCGTGACAGGAAAGCAGACGGGCAATTCGCTCTCAAAATCCGTCGAAATCACAACGGGCGTAGTCGGTTTCAATGTGCAGAAACAGCGGGCCGGCGAAGAATTCCGGTTCACGTCCCCGACTTCGGTCGCATCAATCCGGGGAACGGCAGGGATGCTGAACAGCACGCCGGGTGCGGATACGCTCACGGTGACAGATGGTACGGTCATGCTTTCGAACAAACGCTCTTCCCGGACTGTCGATGTCTCCTCCGGATTCACCGGCATATCCAACGGCGATGGGACTCTGCAAGTCCGTCCGTCCACGCCCAGAGAGCAACGTTCGGCACTCGAGGCGTTGCGCGATGACCAGCGTAAACGGCTGGAGATTGAGTTGCGCGATCCTCAGGGAAAGACGAACCGTCTCAAGATCGAGTATAACGAATAAGACCCGGGTTATTCTTCCTGCATGATTCTTCGATCACTCTATGCCGCCGGGTGCCTTCTCCTCCTCCCGGCGGCAACCTTTGCCCAGCTCGCTCTCTCGGTGGTCTCGGCCTCTCCGGGTGAAGCGCCTGTCCGCAAACCCCTTACGCTCACCGTTGAGCTCAAGCAGGGCCATCGGGCGGTGGGAGTGCAGCTGGTGTACCGGTCCTTCGGGACGTCAACCTACCGCAAGGCGGAGATGGATCTCCGCGGAAACACCGCGCGCTATACTATTCCCGCTGACTTTGCACGACCTCCTTTCCTCGAGTACTATCTTATCCTGACCGATGCCGCCGGCAAACGGGAATCCTCTCCTCCCAATGCAGGCGGAGATCCGGTCACGAACCCTCCGCCGCAGCCGGCCAGGATCAGCATACAGGAGGAAGAGGATCAGCAGATTCTCTTTCTGAGCCCTGAGCCCGGCGCGAGCCTGAATACGGAAGACGTGCTTGTTTCGATCTCCCTGCTCCGGGCGGATACCGGCATCGTGCGGAAAGCCACTCAGATCAAGATCGATGATGTGAATGTCACTGCCGGCGCCGTGTTCAGCGATGATATGATCGTCTACATCCCGGAGAACAACGGACTCGTGCTTGCGCCGGGTCCGCACACGGTGAAGGTCGGCATCTTCAACCGGAAAGGCCAGCTCCGCGGATCGTCGGAGATGACCTTCATTGTCCGCCGCACGGGAATGGATCTCACCGCAGCTGCAACACCTGCACGTGGATTTGACTATTCGCTGAACGTGAATGTCGAATCACGGCACGAGCAGATTCAGCAGGAGGGAACCTGGTACAACCGGGTGGGAGCCAATTTCCGGGGAAAGACCGGCATACTCGGGTTGACGTCAAACCTCTTCCTGACCTCCGATGAACGCGGTGACCGTCAGCCACAGCACCGGTTCTTTGCAGGAGTCGAAACACCATGGATACAAGCCGGCTACGGAGACCACTATCCTGCCTTTCCGGAGCTGATCATCAGCGGAAAGCGGGTACGCGGACTTCAGGCTTCTGCCCGCTACGGCATCATCGGTCTCGATCTCACCCTCGGTCAGATCACGCGCAACGTCGAGGGAAAGCTTGCTCATGTGTTTCCGAAAGACAGCTTCGTTGTGGAGTTCCAGCGCGATTCCACTGCTTCGTTCGGGCAGGTGGATTCAACAACGTGGGGGAAATTCGGGTACGGTACCTACGCGCGCGATCTCTTCGCCATCCGTCCCAGTATCGGCGACCGCGAGACATGGGAAGTGGGTTTTTCGTGGCTGAGCTCCGGTGATGACCTCGGCTCCATCCGCTATGGCATCAGTCCCAAAGAGAACATCGTTCTGGGAACAGATTTCATGGCACGCTTCGATCAGAGCCGCATTGAGCTCAGCGGTCAGGCGGCGGTGAGCGCATATAACAGCGACATATCATCGGGCACGTTCTCGGATGCGTATATCGATTCGGTGTACACATCCGGCGCCAAAGGAATCAAGGAGGCCCGCGACTATCTGAAGAACTACATTACCGTCAACGACAACTTCCGTCCTCTCGGTCTGGACGGACTTCCGACGGTTGCCTGGGAGTTCGGTCTGGGCCTGAACTATTTCGACAACGCGCTCAAATTTACCTATCTGTTCCGGGGCAACGACTATACCTCATTCGGACAGTCGTTCCTCCAGACGGACATCCGCGGCTTCTCGATTGTCGACAGGGCACGGATCATCGATAACCGGGTGTTTCTCACATTGGGATATGAACGGTTGCAGGACAACACCGCTGCCACCAAAGTCGGAACCACTGTGTACAACACAATGAACATCGCCGCGACCTATCTCCCGCGGCACGATGCTCCCACAATCACTCTTGGCTTCTCGCGGTACGCCAATGACAACGGTCTTGCCGTGACCGGCCGTGACAGCCTGTCGGCGATCAATGACGCCACCAACCGCGTGTATCTGCAGAGCACCTATGACTTCCTGTGGGGCGCACGGCATACCGCCTCGCTTAACTTCGCCGTATCCAACCGGGCCGACGAATCCCTGCGGCAATATGACGTCCGGAATGTCACCGCTGAACTTGGCGTGACCACGTTGTACAAGATCCCGCTGCGGACCACTGTGTCCATCGCCGCGTTTTTCAACACGATGCCGACGGGCATTGTGCGCGGTGCAAGCACCGATCTGGACTACACCATGCTCTCGCTGGCGGGCCGGTATACGCTCATCCGGGATGTCCTGATGATCGCCGCAACGTTTGCTCCGACGCTGGGTGACTACCGGCGGATTGCGGTGGACCTCGGAACGGAGTGGAATGCACGGCCGGACATGCAGCTGGTGCTGCAGTGCAGCTTCTTCTCAAACGAAGGCTATCCGAGCGAGAATATCGTCAGCCTGCGCTACCGGTATTCCATCTGAGTATGAGCACACCGATTCTCCTGGGGTGGCTGTCGCAGGGCCAGCGGAGCTGGATCACGCGGCTTGCGCTCGCGCTGGGCATCGCGCTCCTGATCATCCTGTTCACCCAGGAACCTATTCTCCGTCTTGGCATCCTCCAGCGGCTGGAACTTGCCACCATTGACTACCGGTTCCAGTACCGCGGTGTTGCACCGATCGTCACCGATTCTGCCCATGTGGTGATTGTCGAGATCACTGAAGAGTCGTTCCGTTCGCTGCCCGACCGCTTTCCGTTTCCCCGCTCCTACTACGCACATCTGCTGCGCAACCTGAAGGCCGCCGGTGCGCGCGCCGTAGCAATAGACCTCCTGTTCAGCGGCCCTGACTCTCACGATCCGCGGAACGATGACACCCTGCGCACGGCGCTGCTGGAAACCGGCATCGGAGTACTAGCGGGAAAACGGGAAGCCGATAAGGAAGCATATGTCACGACGTCCGCCGCTGAGACCTTCGGCAACATCTTCTTCTCCTCCGATCCCTCCATGGGACTCGTGAACATCCGGAACGATGCTGACGGTGTGTACCGGTCCTATAACACGATGTTTGTGATGGACTCCGCCGGCGGAGCCGAACAGGCAGTGCCGACGCTTGCCTTTGCCGTCCTGAACAAGTACTTCGGATTTCCCCCTTCGGCCGTGCCAGCTGCCGAGCAGCAACATTTTCTCTATGCCGGACGAAAGATTCCGCGGTATGACCCCGGATCTCTTCTCATTAACTTCTACGGACCCGACGGGACATTCCCTCATATCCGGTTCCATGATGTGATCGATGATTCAACCCTTACCACTGCAGATGAAGTGGAAAGCGGGCAGCAGATCAACACGTTCAGCGATCCGGTGTTCGGGTATCTGCACGACAATACGTTCAAGGACAAGATCGTGCTCGTCGGCGTCACGGTCCCTGAATACAAGGACCTGTTCCCCGTTGCCATCGCCCGCGGACTGCGAAAACGCGATAACCTGATGTACGGGGTGGAGATACACGCGAATGTCATCGAGAATGTCCTCCGCAACGATTTCCTCCATATGGAGACTCCATGGGCGGGAGCCGCAACGACACTGTTCCTGGTGTTGCTGACATTCTTCGTCACGTCGCAGCTGCGGGAAATCAAAACGCGTCACTATCTCGTTGTTGGTCTGCTTGGTTTTCTGTTTGCGCTGTCTGTCATCGTGATCATCGGCGGGGTTTCCGTCGTTCTGTTCAGCCGGTTTCACTACGTCATCGGTGTTGTCAATGCAGTGCTTGCCGTGCTGGGCGGCTACACCATGAGCACCACGTACCACCTCGTCACCGAGCGCAAAGAGCGCATGCTGATCAAATCCATGTTCAGCACCTACGTCAATCCGTCGCTTGTGGACGAACTGGTGGCGCACCCGGAGAAGCTGGTGCTGGGCGGGCAGCGTGAAGAACTCACGGTGCTGTTCAGCGACATCGTCGGATTCACGGCGATCTCCGAAAACCTCCCTCCCGAGGACATGGTTGCCATCCTGAATGAGTACCTGAACGTCATGTCGAATATCATCTTCCAGAATGACGGAACGCTGGACAAGTACGAGGGAGATGCGGTGATGGCATTCTGGGGGGCGCCGATTCCACAGCGCGATCATGCCTTGCGGGCGTGCCGGAGCGCTCTGGCGATGCAGGAAGCTCTTGTCGAGCTGAACCAGACATGGAAAGAACAGCACCGGCCCGCCATCCGGATCCGCATCGGGATCAATACCGGAGAGATGGTTGTGGGAAACATGGGTGCCGTGGGAAAATTCGCGTACACCGTAATCGGTGACAGCGTGAACCTGGCCTCACGGCTGGAGGGAGCCAACCGTGAATATCACACGGGCATCATGGTGAGCGAACGTACCTATACCCAGGTCCGCGATGAGATCCTGGGCAGGGAGCTCGACCGGATCGGTGTTATGGGGCGCAGTGAACCGGTGACGACTTATGAATTGCTCGGTCCGGCGGGGCCGGATATCGCCGCGGATCTACGGGAGTTTCTTGCGCACTACGAGGAAGGAAAGCGGCTGTATTATGGCCGGGACTGGCAGGGAGCCCGCGCGGCATTCCAATCAGCGCTGCGCCTGCGCCCCGATGACTACCCGACGCTCCTGCATCTGCAGCGCGCCGAGGCATATATGCAAACACCACCCCCCGACAACTGGAATGGTGTTTTTGTCATGCAATCGAAGTAAGCACCGGCACACGAAAGTGTGGCCGGTGCGGCACTATTCGGTTACGCGTCGGAACTCTTCCGTTTCCAGCGTGAACATGACCGAGATGCGGTGGGTGTTTCCCGGTTGGTCAATCGCGTCGAGCTTCGCAAACGAGTAGTCGATGTGGAGCTTGGGAAGGTGCACTCCCGCTCCCATGGTCAGCTGTTTCACATCGCTGTATCCCGCCCGAAGCGCAATCAACTCTTTGAACTGAAATTCCAGCCCGCCGTGCAGGTCGAAGCTCACCGGTCCGAAGTTCATGGTGGACGCATACCTGCGGTTCTCGAACCGTACGTCCACATCCACGGCGGGGGCAAAGCGTCCGCCGAACAGGTCTATGAAATACGCCGATCCGACTTTCATCGTCGGTGAGATGAGCTCATTTCTGCCTGTGCTCCACGCAAGAAATGTGGTCGTGATATCCTGCACATTTGCGCCGAGGACCAGGTTTTCCATGGGAGTGTACCACACACCGACGTCGAAGCCGATGCCGGTCGCGGTGGCATCGCCCAGATCACGGCGGATCAGCTTCACGTTGGCACCGTAGGTGAAGTCGTCGGAGTACCGCTGCGCATACGTGAAGTAGAGAGCATAGTCCGCGGCATTGAAATAGGTCACCCGGTCGGGATCTACCCTGCTGAACTGCGCGGGATCATACGTCACGTTCCCGTTGATGTCCACCCCGGCATTGCGCGTATCCGGTATATCGTCGACCCCAAGGCGGATCAGGCTCAGACCGATGCTGGTCCGGCTACCCACCGGTATTGCAACGGCACCATAGTCATGATTGACGAGCGAACCGAACTGTTCGTCATGCATGAGGGCTATCTGCGGGTAGGAGATGTGGGCAAGGCCTGCCGGGTTCCAGTACCCTGCGGTCACATCGTTGGCCAGTGCCACATAGGCTCCGCCCAGCGCCAGGGCACGTCCGCCCACGCCGAGCGAAATGAACTCACCCGCGTACTTTCCCACACTTGTCTGAGCTGCCGCTACCGCACCAGCTATGCTCAGAACCACCACCAGCATCCTCACAGCTCTCATGATCTTCCCGCGCTCTGGCACATAGTACACGTACCATGCAACTTCACAAAATCCCTATTCAGAGTCAAGATGCTGCAGCTGGGCGGACCGTTTCACGCCACGCTTCCGGACACTATGCGATCGGAACCACTGATTTTCAATGACCGGAAACCAGGGGAAGGCCCGGATCCCATACCCGCCACACTGTCACGGTTGTGTCGGCAATGGTGTACAGCATCCGGTCTGTCCTTCTCACATTTCCGACCGCTTCCGGCAGCGCATAGGAGTGCTCATATGCACCGGTTTCGTGATTGTACACATCCATGACGCTCTTGCGGTCATCGTTGAGCATGCCCGTCAGCACATGAACCTGCGCACCCACGAGACTGACGCATCGTGAAACCAGGGGGGCGTCAGGGTGCACGCGTACATACCGCATCTCGCTGGACTGTTGAGTAAGCACTTTGGGCAGACCAGGGTGTTCGAGCGTGTGGGCAAAAAACAGAGATGGTGTCCGTGCAGGATTGAACAGGCCAAGCAAGCCCGCCCGGTACCCCGCGTACGCGAATCGTCCGTCATCGGATCCCGCACACCGGCCGTCCAGAATTACGCTCATCCGGCTCTGTTCCTGCATGACTGTGCCGCATGTGTCAATAAGGTTTCCGTCTGGTGTGTACCGGTGAAAGAGGAACTCGCCGGCCGGAGAGGATATCACCACAAATCCATGTTCTCCCAGGACGGCAAGCCGGTGCGGAGGGCGCTCCGTCCGTATGGTCCGCTTCACGGCACCGTCGTGTGCAAATACGGTGATAAAGCCGTTGACCGGATCGCAGACCCAGACCTCTCCATCCTGCGTGACATCCAGTGCTGTCGGATTGGAGAACTCGCCGGGGCCACGGCCGGACACGCCGCCGAATGTCCGCAGCAGAATGCCCTCCGGCGTATACTCCTGCACACAGCGATTGCTCCAATCCAGGACGTAGATGTTGCCGGCACCGTCTGTTCGCACATCGATGGGATCACCCAGGAGTGTGTGAGGGAGAGTCCCAAGCTCAAAGAGGCGCTCACACAGAACCGGCTTCCATGTTCGGTTGGAGACCTGCTGCGGCCTGATCTCCTGTGTTCCGTTGAGCCCGGGATCGGCCGGAACGGGGAGCTCCACCCGGGGAGGACCTTTCTCTGGAGTCAACAGGAAGCCGAGGATCATGCCGAGCGAAACTAGAGCGGCAAAGAGCAACAGAAGGTGACGTTCGCGTTTCATAGGGAGATGCTCCGGAAGGAATTGTTTCAGGACCTGCTGGCGGCTTATGCCGGATGGAGCGGGCGAAGCTCCACCGGATTCCTGACTACTGCAGTTGCAGGGGCGCTGCCTTGACATAGCAGGTGATCGAGATTTCCGCACCCCTGATGCTTACGCTGATGGACATGCAGTTGTCCGGCCCGCCACCGCATCCGAGCGTGGAGCACCCGATGGGCGCAGCCGCGGCTTCTTCGGGAATCCCCATCAGGGTGACACAACAGATGCCTGCAAGCAGGAGCAGGGCAACAAGAGACCGTGCACGAGACATAACATCCTCCTTGTGAATGAGAGAGTTGTTGGAGGAGCGGATGGCGGCACTGCCCATCACGCCCCGGAGGGCGATAGCACTGATACGTCCGCATGCCATATGACACCACTCAGGGCGGTCAGCAGGATGTTCATCACCAGATGGCGGACGTCCGCCCGGTCGTACCCGAAGAGAAACGTGCATCCGCATCGTTCTCCCGGCGCCGCAACCAGAAGCACGGCCACCACGGCAGTGAAGAATCCGAACAGCAGAGTCGCTGCAAGAAGACCTGCATGCCGCGTGCGGGGGATCAGGAGCGCACCCGCTATGAGCATCTCAGCCGTAATGACCGCGCCACCGGCGGCAGGCGCCAGGTGCTCCGGAAGAAGCGGGTTGTGTTGCAGTGTGAACACGAACGGAGACCAGTGATGGAGTTTGTCCACTGCACCGACAGCTAGCAGGCCGCTGACTGCGAACGAAGAGAGGAGTGTGATGCCCTTCATTCCTCCCCCGGAAATCGTCTCACCGGTGCGGCTCTGTTTGCCATAGGTGACCCTCCTGTTGTCATCCGGCATTCCGGACAATGGCGCACGGTCAGGCTGACGGTTCGCC
>Ga0316616_100000750_pt1 | contig 11578 bp, 21 predicted proteins | sample OWC_Aug_M1_C1_D1_FD_207660 | JGI IMG/M metagenome (GOLD analysis project Ga0316616, IMG submission 207660) | Wetland soil microbial communities from Old Woman Creek delta, Ohio, United States - OWC_Aug_M1_C1_D1_B | ecosystem: Environmental > Terrestrial > Soil > Wetlands | place: USA: Ohio... | reverse complement strand
ACTTTCGGACGACGGATGTGACGGGGGTGGCGGCATTGCCGGAGGGAGTGGAGATGGTGATGCCTGGGGACAATGTTTCGTTGACGATCGAGTTGATTACGCCGATCGCGATGGAGAAGGAGTTGCGGTTTGCGATTCGGGAGGGAGGCCGTACGGTCGGCGCAGGCGTCATCAGTGATATCCTCGAATAAAGGAGAGGGGCTTTGAAATGACAACTCAGAAGATCAGAGTCTGTTTGAAATCTTATGATCATAAACTTCTGGATAAGTCGACTTCCGAGATCGTCGATACGGTCCGTCGAACAGGAGCGAGTGTGGCAGGACCCATCCCTCTTCCGACAAGGATCAACAAATACTGCGTGCTGAGATCCCCTCATGTGGATAAGAAATCGAGAGAGCAGTTCGAGATCCGGACGCACAAGCGCCTTCTGGATATTTTAGAGCCCACCCAGCAAACGGTGGATGCGTTGATGAAACTCGATCTTGCAGCCGGAATCGATGTTGAGATCAAGTTATAATTTTTTTGTTCTCCCCCTCCATACGGGAGGGAGGATTTGGGACGGAAAACAATGAATAGAACTTTAGGAATCATCGGACGAAAATTAGGGATGACTCAGATTTTTCTCGACAACGGCTCCGTCATCCCGGCGACGGTTATTGAAGTCGGCCCTTGTTCAGTGATTCAGAAGAAAACCAAGGAGACGGACGGCTATCATGCCCTCCAGCTCGGGTTCCTCCCGAAGAATAGCCAGAGAGTGAACAAACCCCTCTCCGGGCATTTTAGGAAAGCGGGAAAAGGGGCCTTTTATACGATCAAGGAATTCCGTGTGGAGGATTCCGGAGGGTATGAGGTAGGCCAGGAAGTGACCGTAAACCTTTTTAAACCCGGAGATGTGGTGGACGTCACTGGCCTCAGCAAGGGGAAAGGATTTGCAGGGGTGATCAAACGCCATAAATTTCACGGGTCTCCTGGATCTCATGGAACCCATGAGTATTTTCGTCACGGAGGTTCCGTCGGCTCAAACACCTTCCCACATCATACCTTTAAAGGATTAAAGATGCCGGGGCATATGGGGAACCGAAGGGTGACCCTACAGAATATCAAGGTTGTGGATATCAAAGAGGATCAAAACCTCCTCCTTCTCCAAGGAGGCATTCCGGGAAGTCCAAACAGTTGGGTTCTCATCCAGAGTGCGACCAAAAAGAAAGCTTCTGCTGCCCCGGTGGTTTAAGAAAGGGAATGGGATGACCACATTCGCTGTCTATGACATTGGAAATCAGAAAGTGAGCGACATCGAATTGGATGGCCGGATCTTTGAGGCAAAAATTAATGAGACGCTGATCCATGATGTCATCCGAAGGAATCTTGCTTCCCAGAGAAAGGGGACGGCGGCTACAAAAAACAGGGCCCTGGTTCGCGGAGGGGGAGCCAAACCCTGGAGACAAAAAGGAACCGGAAGAGCCCGGGCAGGAACCCGAAGATCTCCCCTCTGGAGGGGCGGGGGCACCATCTTTGGTCCCATGCCAAGAGACTATTCCTACTCTCTTCCCAAGAAAGTAAAGAGGGCAGCCCTCCGGGCAGCTCTCAGCCTAAAGCGTCAGGAGGGAAAACTCATTCTTCTGAATGACTTTCCGCTGGCGGGATTTAAGACCCGCTCGGTTCTTGAAGTGCTGAGAAGATTTCAAGTGGAGGACGCCCTGATCGTCACGGATGAAAGACATCCCTATTTGGAAGGATCCTCTCGAAATATCCCTGGAATTGATGTCCTCCGTTATGAAAGCCTAAATGTCTATGATATCTTAAATCATCAACATCTGATTTTACTCCGTCCAACGGTTGAAAAGATCGAAGGGGCACTCGCATCATGAAGGAACCGCAGAAGATTATTCGAAAGCCTTTGATTACTGAAAAGAGCACCCGACAAAAAGAGGACAGTGGTCAATACGTCTTTGAAGTTCATCGGAATGCCAATAAGATTGAGATCCAGTCAGCCGTCGAGCGCCTCTTTAAGGTGAAGGTCCTCCAGGTAAGGACCTCGAATGTCATGGGCAAGATAAAACGATTGGGAAAAAGATACGGGAAGAGACCTGATTGGAAAAAAGCCGTCATCACCCTGAGAGAAGGGGATCGTATTGATTTCTTCGAAGGAGCTTAATAAAGAGTGAAGTTCAAATTTCAAATTCCAAAACGAAGAACTTTTGACATTTGTAATTTGGATTTGATTTGATATTTGAACTTTGACATTTGGCATTTTCAGAGGAGTTAAAGAATGGCTATTAAGAAGTTTCGACCGACCTCTCCCGGAAAGCGGTTTCAGACGGTCTCCAAATTTGAGGAGATTACCTCGACGACACCGGAAAGAAGTCTTCTTCGTCCTTTGAAAAAAACGGGGGGAAGAAACTCTTATGGAAGAGTGACCGCTTGGCATCGAGGGGGACGGCACAAACGAAAATATCGGTTGATTGACTTCAAACGGGACAAAAGGGAGGTCCCGGCGAAAGTCGCCTCGATTGAATACGATCCAAATCGATCGGCCCGGATTGCCTTGCTTCACTATACCGATGGTGAGAAACGGTATATCCTTGCCCCTTCCCAACTGCGGGTGGGGGAGCGGGTGGTCGCAAGCCCGGCAGCGGATATCCAACCGGGCAATGCCCTGCCTCTCCGAAATATTCCGACCGGCACATTGATTCACAATATCGAGCTGAAAGTGGGAAAAGGGGGGCAGATCATTCGGAGCGCCGGAGCCTCCGGCCAGTTGATGGCGAAAGAAGGAAAGTATGCCCATGTCAAACTCCCCTCGGGGGAAGTCCGGTTGATCCTACAGGACTGCTATGCCACCATTGGCCAGGTGAGCAACCTCGAACATGAAAACATCTCCCTGGGAAAGGCGGGTAGAAACCGCTGGCTGGGGTGGAGGCCCACCGTGCGCGGGGTGGCCATGAATCCTGTGGACCATCCTTTAGGCGGTGGCGAGGGAAAGAGTTCCGGGGGAAGACATCCCTGTACGCCCTGGGGAGTCCTGGAAAAGAAGACTCGAAAAAATAAAACAACCGATAAATATATTTTGAAGAGGAGAGATTGATGGCCCGTTCAATCAAAAAGGGGCCTTTTGTCGACTCCCATTTGATGAAAAAGGTGGAGGAGGCCCGAAGGACAAAGGAAGCGCGAGTGATCAAGATCTGGACGAGGCGATCGACCATTGTCCCTGAAATGGTCGGGTTGACCTTCGCTGTCCATAATGGGAAAAAGTTTATCCCGGTCTTCGTGACCGAGGAAATGGTCGGACACAAGTTGGGGGAGTTCTCCCCGACCCGGACCTTCCACGGCCATTCTGGAGACCGAAAAACCAAAATTAAAGGGAAGGTACTCCCCAGCGGGTGAGCGGCGAGATGGAAGTGAAAGCAAAATTAAGATTTGTTCGGGTTGGGCCTAGAAAGGCACAATTGGTAGCCGATCTGATCCGGGGCAAGGGATCCGAAGAGGCTTTAAATATCCTGACGTTTACAAAGAAGGCAGCGGCGAAGACCGTCATCAAATTATTAAGATCGGCCATCGCCAACGCCACCCAGAAGAAGAACATCGACGTCGATCGTCTTTTCGTTAAAAAGATTACGGTGGACCAGGGGCCGACGATGAAACGTTTCCAACCCAGGGCCTTGGGCCGTGCGACCACGATTCGAAAGAGAACCAGCCATATTACGATCGTCTTGGATGAAGGACGAAGCTAGCACAGGAGGACGAACCTTGGGACAGAAAGTACATCCAATCAGTTTTCGACTGGGGATCATTAAATCCTGGGATTCCCGGTGGTATGCGGAGAAGGATTATTCTCAACTTCTCATCGAAGATATTCGAATCCGTGACTATCTGAAGAAAAAACTTCACCATGCGGGGGTCTCCAAGATCGAGATTGAACGGGCGGCCAGCAAGGCCAAAAAAGCAAAGGTCACCATCTTCACCGCCCGGCCCGGCATCATCATCGGGAAAAAGGGAGCGGAGGTGGAGAACCTGAAGAGGGAACTTCAAAAGAGGACCGAAAAAGAAATCTTCATCAATATCCAGGAAGTCAAGCGGGCAGAGATCGACGCCCAACTCGTGGCTGAGAATGTGGCTCTCCAGTTGGAAAGGCGGGTTGGGTTTCGAAGGGCCATGAAGAAGGCCGTGACTTCCGCCCTCAAGCTGGGCGCAAAGGGAATTAAGATTGCCTGTGGAGGAAGATTGGGCGGGGCAGAAATGGCCCGCAGAGAATGGTATCGGGAGGGCCGGGTTCCCCTTCACACCCTCAGGGCGGATATCGACTTCGGCCAGGCCGAAGCGAAGACGACCTATGGGATCATTGGAGTGAAGGTTTGGATCTTTAAGGGAGAAGTCTTTCCGACAAGAGAAGGAGAAGAAAAAGCAGCGTAAAGCTACTCAGACAATGTCAAATGTCAAAGCCCAAAGTTCAAATAAAATCCAAAAACCCAATGATCAAAGAAAGAGCTTTTAGCATTCAGGCATTTGTCATTCATTTGACACTTGGATTTTGAAATTTGGCATTTTATTTAGGGTGATTCAATTATGTTGATGCCGAAGAAGACGAAATATCGAAAGCAACAAAAGGGAAAGAGAAGAGGAGTGGCTTCCCGTGGGAATACCCTCAACTTTGGCGACTTCGGACTGCAGGCGGTCGAATGCGGTTGGTTGACTTCCCGTCAGATTGAAGCCGCGCGAATCGCCATGACCCGTTTCATCAAGCGGACCGGCCGGATCTGGATTCGCATTTTCCCGGACAAACCGATTACCAAGAAACCTGCGGAAACCCGGATGGGCAAGGGAAAGGGCGCTCCGGAAGATTGGGTAGCCGTTATCCGGCCAGGTCGTATTCTTTATGAGATGGAAGGGGTCCCCGAAGAAAGGGCCAGGGAGGCTTTCCTTCTCGCCTCTCATAAATTGCCGCTTCATACCAAGTTCATCATGAGGGGGAGCCATCTATGAAGACCAAGGAACTCCGCCAACTGAGCGAAGGGGAGTTGCTCATCAAGGAAAAGGAACTGGGTGAGGAGCTTTTCAATCTTCACTTCCAGCATGCCACAGGACAGTTGGAGAATGTGATGCGAATCCCTCAGGTCAAGCGGGACATTGCACGAGTGAAGACGATCCTGAGGGAGAAGGCTCCGGATACAGGGAAATAAATATCTTCCTCCCTCCCGCCGGGGGAGGGGCAAGGATCGGGGGCCCATCCTGAGGGGATGGGGAAATCTCGGAGGGAAGGTTTGAATATGCCAACGGAAGAGAGAGGCAAACGCAAAACGCTCACGGGTGTGGTGTCGAGCGATAAAATGGATAAGACGATCGTTGTCATGGTCAATCGCCTCATCCGTCACCCCGTCTATAAGAAATATATTCGGAAGAGGACAAAGGTGAAGGCCCACGACGAAAAGAATCAATGCCATGTCGGAGATAAGGTCTTGCTGGTCGAAACCCGTCCCCTGAGCAAAGATAAAAGGTGGCGTGTCAGGGAAGTCCTTGAACGGGCCGCTTAACTACAAATGGAAAGTTGAATGTGGAAGGTGGAAGGTGGTTTTGAAAAATCATTTTCCACTCACCACTCTCCACTTTCCACTCTCCAATGGGAGTGGATCATGATTCAGATGCGGAGTATTCTCGAAGTCGCCGACAATTCAGGGGCCAGGAAATTGGGTTGCATTAAAGTCCTCGGCGGAACCCGTCGGAAATATGCCACCTTGGGAGATATCATTGTTGTATCCGTCAAAGATGCCCTCCCCAATTCTAAGATTAAGAAGGGGGATGTGGCTCGCGCGGTCATCGTCCGGACGAGGAAAGAAGTGAGGCGTCTGGACGGTTCTTACATCAAATTTGATGACAACTCCGCTGTCCTCATCAATCCCCAGGGGGATCCTGTGGGGACCCGAATTTTCGGGCCAGTAGCCCGGGAGCTTCGGGCCAAACGATTTATGAAAATCATCTCCTTGGCTCCGGAGGTCCTCTAAGGACAGTCTGCCTCGCAGGCGGGGATGAGGGTGAAAAGGGATTCGAAATGATGGTTCCAAAATTTCACATCAAAAAGAATGACCTGGTCATGGTCATCAACGGAAAAGAGAAGGGGAAAAGCGGTCGGGTTCTGAAAGTCCTTCCCGAAAAGGAGAAGGTGCTGATTGAGAAGATTAATTTCGTCAAGAGGCATGCTCGTCCCCACGGGAAACAGAGGCAAGGAGGGATTCTGGAAAAGGAGGCGCCGCTCCATCTCTCCAATGTGATGCTTCTGTGCGAGAAATGCAATAAACCCATCCGAGTCGGACATCGCGCCATGGAAGATGGAAAGAAGGCGCGGTTCTGTCGAAAATGTGGGGAACTCTTGGATAAGTAGGTGATCGAATGGCTAAATTAAGAGACGTCTACCAGGAAAAAGCAGTTCCTGCGCTGATGAAGCGGTTCAACTACAAGAATGGGATGCAAGTCCCCAGGCTGGAGAAGATCGTGATCAATATGGGACTGGGAGAGGCCATCCAGAACATAAAGATTCTCGACTCCGCCGCTCAAGAGCTCGGCCAGATTACGGGTCAGAAGCCTGTCATTACGAAGGCGAAAAAATCCATTGCCCAGTTTAAATTGAGGACGGGGATGCCGATTGGATGCTGCGTGACCCTTCGGAAAGAGAGGATGTACGAGTTTTTCAGTCGCTTGGTCAATATCGCTCTCCCGAGGGTCAGGGACTTTAAGGGTCTCTCCGGAAAATCTTTCGACGGGAGGGGAAATTACGCTCTCGGAATTCGTGAACAACTGATCTTTCCCGAAATTCATTACGACAAGATTGACAAGATAAAAGGGATGAACATTGTCATCGTGACCACGGCCAGGACCGATGAAGAAGGAAAGGAACTGCTGAAACTGCTGGGAATGCCTTTTAGAAATTAATACGCGACAGGTTTGAGGCTGAAGGCGCGAGGCAAAACCTTTTTTACCTCTAACCTCAACCCTCTAACAAACATTTTAGGGAGGAAAAATTGGCGAAGCTTTCTTTGATGAATAAGTCAAAAAGACCTCAGAAATTCAAGGTGCGCGAATACCATCGATGTCCTCTTTGCGGGAGGCCGAGGGCCTATTATCGAAAATTTGACATGTGCCGGCTCTGTTTAAGAAAGTATGCTTCCCGAGGCGAGATCCCCGGGATGATCAAATCCAGCTGGTGAAAGGTGTGGGAGTTCGTATGTCCATGACAGATCCGATAGCCGATATGTTTACACGAATTCGCAATGGATCTAAAGCGAAATTCGAAAAGGTGGATATCCCCCTATCTAAAATGAAACGAGAGATCGCGAAAATTCTAAAAGAGGAAGGGTTTATCAAGAGCTTCAAAGTCGTCACCGACGATCAACACCACGAGAAGATCCGAATTTTCCTCAAATATGACGCCACCCGAAAGGAGGTCATTCATCTCCGACGCATCAGCAAACCAGGGCGGAGGGTCTATGTGGGAAAAGACAGCATTCCTTCTGTTATGAGCGGCTTAGGATTTTCGATTCTCTCGACCTCCAAGGGAATCCTGACGGATAAATCTGCCCGGAAGGCGGACGTGGGGGGAGAGGTCTTGTGTCATATCTGGTAAAAATTAGAAGGTGGAAAACGGGAGGGAGAAGGTGGTTTAAACTACTTTCTACTCTCTACGGCCCACTATCGGAGTAAACGATGTCTCGTATTGGAAAGATGCCCGTATCCCTGCCGAAGGAAGTGAAGGTCGCCTCGGATCCCTCAAAGGTCGAGGTGACGGGCCCCAAAGGTCTTCTCACTCATCTTCTTCCTCAGGGAATTTCAATTTCCGCGGACGGGGAAAAGATCCTTGTCCAGCGTGCCAACGACCAAAGGACCACCAAAGCGCTTCAGGGGTTGACGCGGAGTCTCGTCGCCAACATGGTCACCGGTGTGACGAAGGGGTTTGAAAAGAAGCTTGAGATCGTGGGGGTCGGTTTCCGGGCAGATCTTCAGGGCAGCACTCTCAAACTCGCCCTGGGATACTCCCACCCCGTCCTCTATCCCCTCCCCAAGGGAATCAAGGTGGAGATAGAGAAACAGACTCTCCTCACGGTGAAAGGGATTGACAGACAACAGGTGGGAATCGTTGCCGCCCAACTTCGTTCGATTAAACCCCCCGAACCCTATAAAGGGAAGGGCGTAAGATATCTCGGGGAACGGATCCGTAAGAAGGTCGGGAAGACCAAAGCTTAAAAAAGAAACCCGTCCCGCTTCGACGGGGCAGGGAGGAATGCCTTGAAAGACAGAAAGAAGCTAGCCAGATCGAAAAGAAAAAAGAGAGTGAGAAGCCGTGTCATCGGGACTTCTGGGCGCCCTCGTCTCAATGTCTTCCGAAGTCTGAAGCATATTTACGCTCAAGCCATTGAGGATACGACGGGAAAAACCCTCGCCAGTGCCTCCACCCTGAGCTCCGAACTGAAAGGAAGCCTTCGTTATCCGGGGAATGTGGAGGCGGCAAAGAAGGTGGGGGAATTGATTGCCAAGAAGTGCCTTGACAAGGGAATTCAAAAAGTGGTTTTTGACCGAAGCGGTTATCTTTATCACGGCAGGATTAAGGCCTTAGCAGAGGCTGCCAGAGCCAGTGGTTTGATCTTTTAACGGAGGGAATGACATTGCCGAAAATTGATCCAAGTACTTTGGAACTAACCGACCGAGTGGTTCATATTAACCGAGTGGCCAAAGTGGTCAAGGGAGGAAGGCGTTTCAGCTTCAGCGCCCTGGTGGTGGTAGGAGATGGAAACGGCTACGTGGGAAGTGGTCTGGGGAAGGCCAATGAAGTCCCGGAGGCCATTCGAAAGGGGATTGAACACGCCAAAAGGAACTTGATCAAGGTTCCCATCATCAATAAAACGATCCCTTATGAGGTGTTGGGGAAATTTGGGGCAGCAAGAGTCATGCTCAAGCCAGCCTCCGAGGGGACGGGGGTGATCGCCGGGGCAGCCGTCAGGGCCATCGCTGAGTCTGCAGGGATCCAAAACATTTTGACAAAATCTCTCGGATCGAACAACCCTTATAATCTCATCAAAGCCACCCTCCAGGGAGTCAATCAATTGAAGACTCCTGAGGAAGTGGTGGATAAGAGGCGTGATCCGACGGCGGAGAACTAAAGGGGAGCCGATATGGAGAAAACGATAACCATCAAATGGGTTAGGAGTAAGATCGGGAGAACCCGCGATCAGAGGGAGACCCTTCGGAGCCTTGGATTCAAACGACTCCAACAAACCCTGACGTTGCCCGACCGACCCGAGGTTCGGGGAATGATCGGCCGTGTCGCCCATCTGTTAGAAGTCAAGGAATCACGACAAGGGGAACAGGGATGAGATTAGATAGATTAAGCCCTCCGAAAGGAGCGAGAAAGAAGGTCAAACGAGTGGGGAGAGGCACTGGATCCGGCCACGGCAAAACAGCCTGCAAGGGTCACAAGGGTCAGAATGCCCGCTCCGGGAGAGGCACCAAGGCGGGGTTTGAGGGAGGCCAGATGCCTATTCAACGGCGTCTTCCGAAGAGGGGGTTTCATTCCCCTTTTAAAAAACAGGTTGCCATCATCCACGTGGGAGACCTCAATCGCTTCCCGAAGGATACGGTGGTGGAACCCCAGATCCTCGTCCAATCTGGCCTTCTCAAAAAGGAAGGAACGGTGAAGCTTCTCTCTGACGGAGAGCTTCAACATCCCCTGACCATCCGTGTTCACCACGTCAGCAAGGCCGCCCTTAAGAAAGTAGAAAGTGTCTCAGGGAAGGTGGAGGTGATCGGCTCATGATTTCAGGAGCCCAGAACATCTTTAAAATTCCCGAGCTCAAAAGAAGGATCCTGTGGACCCTCGTCTTCTTGGCGGTCTACCGTGTCGGTGTCCATATCCCCACCCCCGGAGTGAACGGAGATGCTTTAGCCTCTTTCTTTGCCCAGGCCAGGGGGACGCTCTTTAGCCTCATCGATATGTTCACGGGAGGAGGGTTAGAGAGGCTTTCAGTCTTTGCCCTGGGCATTATGCCTTATATCAGTGCTTCGATCATCCTTCAGCTTCTCACCGTGGTCATTCCCTATCTCGCTCAGCTCCAAAAAGAAGGGGAAATGGGCCGAAAAAAGATCGTCCAGTATACGCGTTACGGAACCGTTGTCCTCAGCATGATCCAGGGATTTGGGATTGCGGTCGGTTTGGAGAATATGCAAGGGGCGGCCGGCGAGATGGTGGTCATGGTTCCAGGATGGTCTTTTCGAATCCTGACCGTCATCACCTTAACCGCGGGAACAGCCTTCATCATGTGGCTGGGCGAACAAATCACGGAAAGAGGAATCGGAAACGGCATCTCCCTGATCATCTTTGCAGGCATCGTTGCCCGAATGCCCAACGCCGTGGCCAGCACGTACGAATATTTCAGATTGGGGCAGATGGGCATCATCACCATCCTTTTCTTGATTGTCCTCATGATATTGGTGGTGGCGGTGATCATCTTTTGTGAAACCGCTCAACGGAGGCTGCCTGTCCAATACGCCAAGCGGATTGTAGGAAGAAGGGTTTATGGGGGCCAGAGCACCCATCTTCCCCTCAAGTTGAACACATCGGGCGTCATCCCTCCGATCTTCGCCTCTTCGATACTGATGTTCCCCTTGACGATCGGGAACTTTTTGCCCAAGCCACTGTTGGAGGCCCACCCATGGATTGCTTCTGCTCTTCAGAGTTTCGGCCCCCAGGCGCTCCTCTACAACCTTCTCTATGTGGGATTCATCGTCTTCTTCTGCTATTTTTATACGGCCGTTACCTTTAACCCAAACGATGTGGCCGATAATATGAAGAAGTTTGGCGGTTACATCCCCGGCATCCGCCCTGGCCAGAAGACGGCTGAATACATTGATAAAGTGCTTACGCGAATTACCCTCGGAGGAGCGATTTATGTCTCCGCCATCTGCGTTCTGCCAACGTTACTCTACAGTGAATTCAAAGTCTCTTTCTATTTTGGAGGGACATCGCTCTTGATCGTTGTCGGCGTGGCCCTGGATACCGTCCAACAGATCGAAGCCCATATGCTCTCAAGGCACTATGAGGGGTTGATGAAAAAAGGCAGATTGAAGAGCAGACGAGGATAAGAGTTTAAAGTTTAGAGTTCAAAGTTCAGAGTTTAGAGTTTAAAACACAGGAGAATTGACTTGAATTTGATTTTATTAGGTCCTCCGGGGGCAGGAAAAGGGACTCAGGCTCAAAGAATCGTCGAAAGGTATCACCTCCCTCAGATCTCTACCGGAGATATCTTGAGGGAAGCGGTGAAGGGGGGCACCCCTTTGGGAACGAAGGCAAAGGGGTATATGGATCAAGGGCAACTCGTTCCGGATGAAGTCGTGATTGGCATTGTGGAAGAACGTTTGAAGGAAAAAGATTGCCATTTGGGGTTTATCCTCGACGGATTTCCGAGGACCATTCCTCAAGCCGAGGCGCTCCAGCCCATCCTCACCAAAATCGGAAAGACCATTGACCATGTCATCAACATTGAAGTGGAATCCGAGGAATTGATCCGCCGGTTGACGGGAAGGAGAACCTGCAAGAACT
>Ga0316616_100000749_pt1 | contig 11581 bp, 10 predicted proteins | sample OWC_Aug_M1_C1_D1_FD_207660 | JGI IMG/M metagenome (GOLD analysis project Ga0316616, IMG submission 207660) | Wetland soil microbial communities from Old Woman Creek delta, Ohio, United States - OWC_Aug_M1_C1_D1_B | ecosystem: Environmental > Terrestrial > Soil > Wetlands | place: USA: Ohio... | reverse complement strand
AAGCTTATCGTTTGAATAATTTGATCTCAGGAATTTCTTCCCGTCCGGGTAATTCTGCAGCCATTCCCCTTCCTTCTTGTCGTCGACATAGATCACTTTTTCAAATATCGTCGAGTCGGTATAGAATTTAAATGATGGTCCGTTCCTTTTGTTATGAAGGTAGAACTCCTCGCTGATCAGATATCCTTCGTAGAAATAGGAGAAGAATTGCCATTTTCCTTCCTTAAGCTGGTTGACATATTTTCCCCTGGAAGCGATAAAGCCGTTTGGATGGTAATGAGTTGCAGAGACTTCTTTCCCGTCGTTGCTGTATATCATTACCGATTGCAGCTTTTTATCTTCTGAGTATCTCTTAAACTCCCCGATTGGATGATCGTCCCTGAATGTTCCCTCATACTGGACATTCCCGTCAGGATATTTCTTTATCCATTCTCCCTGTTTTCTGCCCTGTTGATCCGTCTTGTTGATATTTACTTCACTCTGTCCCGTCACAAGAAGTGAAGCAGCAACGAATGAAATAATAAGAATGATCTTTTTTTCCATGGAATGGGAACGCTAAATACTTCATAAAAGTATAAAAAAAGGGTGTCATTTTGAGACACCCTTCTGATGTTTGGTTTGATATTATATTGATTCAGATGGTAAAATTTATTTTACTTCCTCGAAGTCAACATCAGTTACTTCGTCAGTACCGGATTTTGAACTGCCATTGCCTGAAGGACCTGGTCCCTGCGGGCCAGGGCCGGGTTGCGAAGCGCCCTGTCCGGAAGCCTGGGCTGTTTTGTACATTTCTTCTGAAGCTGACTGCCATACAGCATTCAGGTCTGCCAGAGCTTTGTCTATTGCATTCAGATCCTGGCTCTTATGAGCTTCCTTTAGTTTCGAGAGAGAGCTCTCAATAGCTGATTTCTTATCAGCGGGGATCTTGTCGCCGAATTCCTTCAGCTGTTTCTCAGTCGTAAATATCATACTGTCAGCTGAATTTATCTTTTCAGCTTTTTCCCTTGCTTTTTTATCAGATTCCTCGTTGGCTCTGGCCTCATCGCGCATTCTCCGTATTTCATCATCACTGAGTCCTGATGAAGCTTCAATCCTGATTCTCTGTTCTTTTCCGGTACCCCTGTCCTTAGCTGTAACATGCAGTATACCGTTTGCATCTATATCGAATGTTACTTCTATTTGCGGGATGCCTCTTGGAGCCGGCGGTATGCCGTCGAGATGGAAGCGTCCGATAGTTTTGTTTCCGGATGCCATAGGCCTTTCACCCTGCAAGACATGGATCTCAACAGATGGCTGGCTGTCAGCAGCTGTTGTAAAGACCTCAGTTTTCTTGGTAGGAATGGTTGTATTTGATTCTATAAGTTTTGTCATCACGCCTCCCATTGTTTCGATACCCAGTGACAGTGGGGTAACGTCAAGAAGAAGGACATCTTTTACTTCACCTGTAAGAACACCGCCCTGGATAGCAGCTCCTACGGCAACAACTTCATCAGGATTAACACCTTTTGAAGGAGTTTTTCCGAAGAATTTTTCAACAAGCTGCTGAATAGCAGGTATCCTGGTCGATCCGCCGACAAGCAGGACCTCATCGATGTCAGTTATCTTTAATCCTGAATCTGCAAGAGCTTTCTGGCAGGGATCAATACATTTCTGGAAGAGCTTATCACATATCTTCTCAAAGTTGGCGCGGGTAAGCGTCTTAACAAGATGCTTTGGAATGCCATCAACAGGCATTATATACGGAAGATTTATTTCAGTGGAAGTTGATGAAGAAAGCTCTATTTTAGCCTTTTCTGCTGCTTCTTTCAGTCGCTGCAGTGCCATAGGATCTTTTCTCAGGTCAATTCCCTCGTCCTTAAGAAATTCTTCTGCCAGCCAGTCTATTATCAGATGGTCGAAGTCGTCTCCACCAAGATGGGTGTCGCCGTTTGTCGATTTGACTTCAAAGACGCCATCACCCAGTTCAAGGATTGAGATATCAAAAGTTCCTCCTCCCAGGTCGAAAACAGCGATCTTCAGATCCTGTGACTTTTTATCAAGGCCGTATGCAAGGGAAGCTGCTGTCGGTTCATTGATTATCCTTTTTACGTTCAGTCCGGCTATCTCACCGGCTTCTTTGGTTGCCTGGCGCTGTGAATCACTGAAATAAGCCGGAACAGTTATTACGGCTTCAGTAACTTCCTGTCCAAGATAGTCTTCAGCAGTCTTCTTCATTTTCTGGAGTATCATTGCCGATATCTCCTGCGGAGAATATAATCTGTTATCGATCTTAACGCGGGGGGTGTTATTATCTCCTTTTACAACATTATATGTAACGCGGTTTATCTCAGTGTTAAGTTTTTCATAGGTTTCGCCCATGAACCTTTTAATCGAATAAACGGTCTTTTTCGCATTGGTGATTGCCTGACGTTTAGCAGGATCACCTACTTTGCGTTCGCCGTTCTCAACAAATGCAACAATTGACGGAGTGGTCCTTTTACCCTCACTGTTGGGGATCACCACAGGCTCATTGCCTTCCATGACCGCGACACATGAGTTGGTAGTTCCCAGGTCTATACCTATTATCTTTCCCATTTTATGATGAATTTTTAAATTACAAATTGATATAAGATCTTAGCAATGATTATGCCATTAGGAAATTATGTGACAAAACGACAGTAACTCCGGCTAAGACTGCCAATATTAAAAGATTTGAATAACTTTGTCATCTCATTAAGCAAACCGGAATTATGTCGTCCATTCAGAAATCGATCAAACGGGTCACCACTCATGTTCTCAATGAAATGAAACTGAAGGGTGAGAAGATAGCGATGCTTACAGCATACGACTATTCGATAGCCAGGATCCTTGATGAAGCTGAAATTGATGTTATCCTTGTCGGGGACTCTGCTTCCAATGTAATGGCTGGTTATGATACAACACTGCCCATTACTCTTGATAATATGATCTACCACGCTGCATCAGTCGTCCGCGGCGTCAGAAGGGCGCTTGTTGTCGTTGATCTGCCGTTCGGTACCTACCAGGGCAATTCAAAGGAAGCTCTTGCGTCATCGATCAGGATCATGAAGGAGACCGGAGCTGCAGCAGTAAAGCTTGAAGGAGGCCGGCAGGTGGTGGAGTCAGTTGAAAGGATATTATCTGCAGGCATACCGGTAATGGGGCATCTCGGACTAACGCCACAGGCGATACATAAGTTCGGAACCTATGTTGTCCGTGCAAAGGAGGAAGAGGAGGCAAACCGCCTTATGGAGGATGCCCAACTTCTTGAAAAGACAGGATGCTTTGCCATCGTCCTTGAAAAGATCCCTGCAAAGCTGGCAGGGGATGTTACATCGAGCCTTAAAATTCCGGTCATTGGCATTGGTGCAGGCCCTAAGACTGACGGACAGGTCCTTGTTCTGCATGACATGCTCGGTATAAACAGGGAATTCTCTCCCAGGTTCCTCAGGAGGTATCATAACCTCTATGCCGAGATCGAAGGAGCAGTGAAAGCTTATATCAGTGATGTCAAGTCACTGCAGTTCCCAAATGAAAAGGAACAATACTGATGATGCCGGAGATCCTTTATGAGGATAATCATTTAATAGCTGTTAACAAACGGCCTTCCGATCTTTCACAGGGTGATAAATCGGGTGACCCTTCGCTTGATGACGAAGTGAAGAAATACATAGCGAAGAAGTACAATAAACCCGGAGAAGTATTCCTTGGAGTAGTCCACAGGCTCGATCGGCCGGTAAGCGGTGTGATACTGTATGCAAGGACATCCAAGGCTCTTTCACGGCTCAATGAGATGTTCAGAACTTCGGAAATCATGAAGGTTTATCTTGCCATAGTTAAGAACCGGCCACCGGAAGACAATGGTACGATATCTCATTACCTTAAGAAGAACGAAAAGCAAAACAAGACATATGTCTACGACACTGAGGTTAAAGGCTCAAAAAAAGCAAGCCTCACATATCGTGTTGCAGGAAGATCAGACCGATACTATCTGCTTGAAGTAATACTCCATTCAGGCAGACATCACCAGATAAGGGCCCAGCTTGCTAATATCGGATGTCCGGTAAAAGGCGATCTGAAGTATGGATTTTCAAGATCAAATGATGATGGAGGCATCAGCCTTATGGCCAGGAGACTGGAGTTTATCCATCCGGTAAAGAAAGAAAAGGTTATAATTACAGCTCCGTTCCCTGAAGGTGATATCTGGCAGGTATTTAAAAACGTAGATATTTGAATAAATACAAAAAGAAAATGAGCCGGAAGTCCGGACTCATTTTCAGGAATGAACATGAAAGCCTGATCGGATTATTATCTGTTTACTTAACAGTTATTCTTTTTCTTCCACCCCGAGTTTTTCCCTGATATCATCAATTATCTCCCTGGCTTTTGCCTCATTATCAGATTCCACCGTGACAACCACACCGTCTTTAGCAATAACATATTTGGTCATATCTGAGTCTGATACTATTTCTCTGTCACCTTCAGTTATGTGATAAGTGCCGCCGGAGGATGATGAGGCAGTCCATGTTCCACCTTTGTCGCCTATAATTATCACCTTTTCATGCCGCGTCTTATCTTTACCATCCTTGTCCGTTGTCACGAAAACACTCATATGACGGGTTTTTTCACCTGTTTCAGGGGCATCAATATAGATCACTTTACCATCAGCTGTAGTAATAGATTCAGGGATCTTGTCCCCGGTAAAAAGTGTATCGATAACAGTTTTGCTTCCGGAACCGTCATCAATAATAATTTTAATTTTGCTTTCGCTTTCTTTTTTCTTATCCTGCCCGGATGCAGAAAGAGGAATTGCAATAATTACAAAAAAGAAAACCAGATTTTTTAAGATTCTTTCCATGGCTGTTTAATTTAAATTGTTATATCAAAGGTATTCCATGTTGTACATAAGAGAGTTAAAGTGAGGTTAATAAGAGTTAATGAAAAGTTAAAACATGTATGAATTCCCGGATGATAAGTTAAATTTGCTGCATGAATAAAAGAAAATTCATCATTCTGATCTTCATGATGCTTATCTCCCTGGCAGGCATAACCTGGATCCAGCTTGTCTGGATCAGGAACGCCGTCAGGATTGAGAACGGGAAATTCAACGCCATTGCGATTGAAGGTATCAGTGATGCTGCCAATAGTATAGAATCGTCCAGGAAGATGGATTTTTTCAATTCCTATGTTTTTCCGCAGGTAGATCCTTTGACTGATACGTTAAGCGGCCTTTCAGGCTATCTAAGAGTGGGCAGTTATTCTTCTGCCGGCAACGGCAATTTCAGCGTCAGGATAACAAATCAGTCAATAACCCAGGAATACGGAAAAGAGCCTGTTGTTGTTATGCATGATACAATTATCTCATCTGATTCAGGGACTTTTATTATGACTTCACCCGATGATCCTGGTAAGATGACGATCGTTGAAAATAAGAATGACAATACTGATAAGAATGGAGGCGTATATGTCAGGCAGGATGATTATGTTGAACTGATAAAGAAGAGGTATAATGAATTACAGAACATAGGTGACCAGATGTTATCGGAGGTCTATCAGTGGGAGAACATGGAGCTCGATAACAGGGAGATCCAGTATGCACTGAACAGGTCATTGTATTATCTTCAAACCCCTTTTGAATTCGCAATAATAAAGGACGGCATAGTTGCAGAAGGTACTTATAAGAGATCCCAGAAAAACGACTTTTTAAAGAGTATTTATAAAGTACGGCTCTTTCCTGACAACATCATCCGTCAGGATCTGGTGCTTTCAGTAATCTTCCCTGAAAGGACCAACTATGTTCTGGGATCAATGGCAGGGATCCTTACGGGTTCTCTTTTATTCTCACTCATCATTCTGGCCACATTTGCAATGAGTCTTTATTTATTAATACGGCAGAAAAAAGTATCCGAGATGAAATCGGATTTCATCAATAATATGACGCACGAATTCAAAACTCCTATAGCCACAATTTCTCTGGCAGCTGATACAATAACCAATCCGAAAGTGATCAGGGATGAATCGAGTATTAGGCATTTTATTGGGATGATAAAGAAGGAGAACAGCAGAATGAACAAGAAGGTTGAGACGATTCTGCAGATTGCATCCCTCGATAAGAAGGAGATGGATTTCAAATTCGGTGATCTCTCGATCCATTCTGTTATTGAGCGGGCAGTCGAGGGCCTTGATATTCTTGTTCAGCAGAGGAATGGCAGGATAACCCTGCTGCTGGATGCCGCTAACCCGGTTATATATGGAGATTCGGAGCATCTTTTCAATCTTGTTAACAACCTTCTCGATAACGCGATAAAATATTCCGATAAGCCACCCGAAATTACTGTCAGCACAAAAAACAACGGGAATGGTATCATTCTGTCTGTGGAGGATAAGGGGATTGGCATGTCAAAACATGTCCAGAACAGGATCTTTGAGCGGTTCTATCGTCAGACTTCCGGGAATGTTCACGATGTTAAGGGATTTGGTCTTGGACTGAATTATTCACGCGCTATAGTCGATGCCCACAAGGGCACTATTACGGTTAACAGCGAACCGGGAAAAGGAAGCCGGTTTGATGTATTTCTGCCATTTAACTGGAACAATGAACAATGAACAATTAACAATGAACAATGAACAATGAGCAATTAACAATGAACAATGAGCAATTAACAATGAGCAATTAACAATGAACAATGAACAATGAACAATGAACAATGAACAATGAACAACAAGCCTGATAAGATATTTCTTGTAGAGGATGATCTGAGCTTCGGTTCAGTACTGAAATCATATCTCGAAATAAATGATTTTGTCGTCGACTGGATTGACGACGGCAAGTATGCCATGGATCATTTCAGAAAGGGGAATTATGATATCTGCATTCTGGATATAATGCTTCCTCATGTTGATGGCTTTACAATCGCGAATGAAATAAGGCAGATAAATAATCTTATACCGATAGTTTTCCTGACTGCCAAAAAAATGAAGGACGATGTCCTCCGTGGTTATGGCGTCGGAGGTGATGATTACATAACCAAGCCGTTTGATACTGATATTCTCCTGGCCAAGATAAGGGCTATACTTGCCCGACGTGATTCACAGAGCGGAGTCAGGGATATATATGAAATAGGTAAATTCATTTTCAATTCAAAGCTAAGGACGCTGACAACAGGTAATATTGAAAGAAAGCTTTCTCCAAAGGAGGGTCAGCTGCTTGAGCTGCTCGCCATCAATCCTAATACTCTTATAAGCAGGGAAATGGCATTAAAGAAGATATGGGGGAATGACGATTATTTCACTGCACGCAGCATGGATGTCTATATAACCAAGCTGAGAAAATTCCTCTCGGAAGATCCGCGTCTTAACATCAAAAATATTCATGGCTCGGGTTTTCAGCTGATCATCAGTGAAGTGTGACCTCCAGATCGTTCCTGTTGAACTGCATGGGAAGGAGATCTCCGGCTGATTCTATGACACGGACCTTTTTACTGCTTCCGAGAATTACCCTTATTTTATTTCCGTTTCTCATTTCCTCTTCGGCAATTACCTGGCGGCAATTACCGCACGGAGAGACAGTGTCTTCTGTAAGTCCTGATGCAGTGCTTGCCGCGATAGCCAATGCAACCGGTTTATCTCCGGGGTGGTTTGAGGAGGCGTTTGCCAGTGCGTTCCGTTCGGCGCATATCCCTGAAGGGAATGCTGCATTTTCAACGTTGCCCCCGCTGATCACCACGCCGCTTTCCAGTCTGACAGCTGCGCCGACCTTAAAATGTGAATAGGGTGCGTAAGCATTTTCTGCTGCCTTGCATGCCGATAAAAGAAGCTCACGGTCACCCGGATCCAGTTCCTCTAAAGATCCGTATTCGCTGTAGGTGAACGAAATATTCTTTGACTTCATCATAATTCCTTTATTTGTTGCAGTTTACAAATATAAGAAAAAGTACTTAAAGTAATTAGAGTGCCTAGAGTGCCTAGAGTGCCTAGAGTGCCTAAAGTACTTAGAGTGCCTAAAGTGCCTAAAGTACTCAGAGTGCCTAAAGTACTTAATTCACTTTAGCTCACTTAAGGCACTTTAGCTCACTTTAGGCACTTTTTTACTATTTTTGCCCGAAACCGGTAAGTGATGTCACGTTCATACACTGTCATTTCAATAATATTCCTGGCCTCGGTGTTAGTTTCCTGCAGGGCAAACAGGCCGGCTGTTTCGCCCTCTGCCAGGGTGGTGGCAGATGCACAAAGTTATATTGCCAAATATAAGGATCTGGCAATAAGCGAGATGAAGAGGACAGGGGTACCGGCAAGCATAACCCTTGCACAGGGAATGATCGAATCTGATTATGGCCGGAGTTCACTGGCAACAAGGGGCAATAACCATTTTGGTATTAAATGCCACAACGGATGGACCGGCCCTGCTATTTATCATCACGATGATAAGCGTAACGATTGTTTCAGAAAGTATAACAGGGTGGAAGATTCGTATTATGATCATTCAGATTTTCTAAGGACCGGGTCGAGATACAGCTTTCTTTTTGATCTTCCTGTGACTGACTATAAAGCATGGGCAAAGGGATTGAAACAGGCAGGGTATGCAACAAATCCTGATTATCCCAATATGCTTATCAGGAAAATTGAAGAGAGCAGTCTTTACTATTTTGATAATCCTGTCCTTCCGGAAAAGACACCGGTGCCGATGACTGCTGTTAAAGTTGATCCCGGGCTCGTAACGGAAGCCGGCAATACAGAGAAGGCTCCTGCTGTTATAGAGGACATTCAGATGCCTCCTGTCATAAATGATAATTTCGTTGTTTCTGCCCGCGTATCAAGAGTGATGGAGAATAACCGGATACAATATATTATAGTAAAAGACGGGGAGTCACTTGAAATGATTGAAAATGAGTTTGAGCTTCTGAAATGGGAACTTCAAAGGTACAATGAACTTCCTGAAGGTTATACACCTGTTGCAGGTCAGATCCTTTATCTCCAGCCAAAAAGGGACAGGGCAGAAGCTGGAAAAGAGACGCACACTGCAGCACAAGGCGATACAATGTACTCCATATCACAGAAATACGGTGTTAAGGTGAAAAGGCTTTATGAATATAATGGCATGACGGAAGGGGAGGAGCCGGTTCCCGGACAGCAGGTCAGACTAAGAAGTATTAAGCCGGAGAATTGATATCAGTTTTCCAGTCAGTTATTTTAAACCCTCTCAAAAACTCCGGTGTGTTCATTCTTTTCTTCCCTTCAGCCTGCAGGCTGAGAATGTTCAGGAATCCGCCTTTACAGGCTATCTTTAAATTCGTTTTCGCATCAGAAATTACTGATCCCGGTCTCAGTGAGTGATCAATAGCTTCAGGGCGGCTTTCAAATAATTTAAAAATCAGGCTCCGGTTCTCATTCCTCATCCGGAACCTTGCACAGGGATCAGGGGCCAGGCCTCTGACGAAATTATTTATCTTTACTGCATCCTCTTTCCAGTTAATGAAGCAAAATTCCGGGAAGATCTTAGGAGCAGGTTTTGGAGTCTCACCAGGTTGCAGGAAGTCAGATTGGAGTTTCGGAGTAATTGTATTTTCAATGATGCCTTTCAGAGTCTTTATAAGGAGTCTTGCCCCGAGTTTCATAAGCCTGTTCTGAAGATCTCCCGCGTTTTCAAAAGGAAAGATCTGTACCTCTTCCCTTAGAAGTATGAGACCGGTGTCGATCCTCTCATCGATCATAAATGTTGTTATCCCTGTTACGGATTCTCCATTGATCAATGCATGGTTTACCGGGGCAGCACCGCGGTAATGAGGCAGGAGCGATGCGTGAAGGTTGATTGTCCCTTTGGGCGGCATTTTCCAGACAGCTTCCGGGAGCATCCGGAACGCAACAACGGTAAAAATATCGGCATTAAGATCCATCAGGTCTTTAAGGAATCCCGGATCTTTAAGATTATCAGGCTGAAGTATTTGTAATTTGCTTAATTCCGCATACTCTTTCACCGGCGGCTTTGTAATCAGTTTCCCTCTGCCGGCCGGTCTGTCGGGCGCTGTGACAACTCCGGCAACATTAAAGCCATTAATAAGCAGTGCCCCAAGCGAAGCCACTGCAAATTCTGGTGTCCCCATGAAAACGATCCTGAGGTCGTTCATTGATCTAAAATTAAAAAATCAGAACATATCTGGAAAAAATATCAATCCTTGACAATGTGCTTGTAACAGGTAAGGTTATGGCCCATTTTATTGGCCTTTGTTTCAAGATAGAATTTATTGTGAGGATTTGATTCTATTATCAGGGGAATGGTTTCCACTATTTTAATACCATATCCTTCCAGCCCGGCCCTTTTGACGGGATTATTTGAGATAAGCTTCACTTTTCCAAGTCCGAGTTCTCTCATAATGCTGGCACCGACGCCATAATCCCTTTCATCTTCGCCGAAACCAAGCTGGATATTTGCCTGTACAGTATCCATACCCTCATCCTGAAGCCGGTAGGCTTTGATCTTATTAAAGAGGCCTATCCCGCGTCCTTCCTGGCTCAGGTAAATGACAACACCTTTCCCTTCCTCCTCGACCATTTCCATTGCCTTATGTAACTGCTGGCCGCAATCGCATCTCAGCGATCCGAAAATATCTCCCGTAAAGCAGGAGGAATGAACGCGTACCAGTACCGGTTCATCTTTGGTCCAGGTTCCTTTTACAAGAGCGCCATGTTCAAGGCCGTTGCTTGTCTGTCTGAAAGGAATGAAATCAAATTCGCCCCTTTCAGTAGGAAGCTTTACGCGTTCGCCCTTTTCAATAATAGATTCACGTTCAAGCCTGTATCTTATAAGGTCACGTATGGAAATGATCCTTGTGCCGAATTTCTTTCTGAGCTTAATAAGGTCATTCAGTCTTGCCATTGAGCCATCATCATTCATTATCTCGACCAGGGCGCCACCCGGATTGAGTCCTGCAAGACGTGTCAGATCAACAACTGCCTCGGTGTGTCCTGCCCTTCTCAGTACCCCTTTCGATTTCGCTTTCAGCGGGAAGATATGTCCGGGACGTCCGAGATCGGAAGGCTTTGTTGACGGATCCACGAGAGATTTGATCGTCAGTGCCCTGTCTTTTGCCGATACACCGGTTGTAGTTTCAGGGTTCAGCAGGTCGACAGAAACGGTGAACTGTGTTTCGTGCAGCGATGTGTTATTCCCTACCATGAGGTCAAGTTCAAGGCCTTCACATCTTTCTTCAGGAAGGGCTACACATATCAGTCCCCGTCCGTGCTTTGCCATAAAATTGACAATTTCGGGAGTAATAAGTTCCGCAGCACAAATAAAGTCGCCTTCATTTTCACGGTCTTCATCATCCACGACAATCAATATCTTACCTTTTTTGATATCATCAATAGCGTCCTCAATTGAATTCAAAATGTTATTATTTTTCTCCATCATCATTATTTATGCGTTTTCTTAGTTTACCAGGTAACGGTATCCTGATAATATATTCCTTGATCTTTCGGAAGAACTGCAGATAAGTGTCAACGTTCATTAATACAGAGTCGGTGGAGGCCTTATACGTCAGGAAGATCCCCACCGGCAGCAGGATATATGACGATGCCCACATCCCCG
>Ga0316616_100000748_pt1 | contig 11585 bp, 10 predicted proteins | sample OWC_Aug_M1_C1_D1_FD_207660 | JGI IMG/M metagenome (GOLD analysis project Ga0316616, IMG submission 207660) | Wetland soil microbial communities from Old Woman Creek delta, Ohio, United States - OWC_Aug_M1_C1_D1_B | ecosystem: Environmental > Terrestrial > Soil > Wetlands | place: USA: Ohio... | reverse complement strand
CGCGGTGTGGCGCACTTGCTGGAGGAGCTCAAGAAGAATCCGCCGCTGCGCAGCAAGCGCCCGCCGTTCCCGGACTACGTCAAAGCGCCGGCAACAGGCGCGAGACAGTAAGGGCGCGCAGTCGGTAGAGCGCAACCACGGGCAAGACGCCTTCGCGTGCACTCCTCGGAACTTCTGCCCTGAGGGGCAGTGTGCAGGACGGGCGTCCGCAGATGGCGCAATCATTCATCGCCTTGAGCTCGAGGCACGACCCGGAGAGACTCTAACATCCCGGGACTCCTCGAGGGTCGTGCGGGTTCGATCCCCGCCCCCGGCATGCGCTTGAGCGCGCCTGGCCTGCTGCCTGGGTGAGATGGATGCGGCACGCGACCAGAAGTAAGATGAAGCCGCGTCCGGCTCGCCGGGACGGTCCGGCGGGCGGGTGACTCCGGGAGTCGCACATGCTTTGCCGCCTGTCAGATGCCCGTTCCTGCCGGCCATTTGCCCTCGGCTGGCTCGCCTCCCTCGCCGTCGCCGCCGCCGCAGTCATCCCGGCCCGGCCCGCCGCCCAGGCGGCCGTGAAGGTCACCCAGATCACCCACGGCCCGTTGCACCACTACTTCGGGTACATCGGCCAGAGCCGCACCGTACCGTGGAGCGCCGACGGACGGTACCTGCTTGCATTGCAGGTGCCGTTCCAGGACCGTTTGCCCGGCGCGGGCGACGCCGCGGACGTCTGCGTGATCGACACCCGCAGCGGCTATGCCGTGCGCGTCGTGGACCGGACGCTCGGCTGGAACCCCCAGCAGGGCACGATGTTCTACTGGAACCCCGAGCATCCGGAGACGCAGTTCTTCTTCAACGACCGCGACCCGGCGACGGGCAAGATCTTCACGGTCCTCTTCGACATCAGCGCCCACGGCGGACGGGGCGGGCGCGTGCGCGAGTACCGCTTCGAGGACACCCCGGTGGCCAACGGCGGGGTGGCACAGAACGGGGGTTATTTCACCGCGATCAACTACGCGCGGATGGCCCGGCTTCGCCCGGTGACCGGCTACCGGGACGCGTGGGACTGGACGACGGGCGTTGGCGCGCCCGCCGACGATGGGATCTTTCGCGTGGACGTCGGGACGGGCCGGAAGACGCTGATCGTGTCGTTCGCGCAACTGAAGAACGCGCTTGGCGGAACCGTCGAGAACCTCGACGCCAGGCACTTCTTCGTCAACCACACCCTGAACAACCGCAACAACGACCTGATCTACTTCTTCTGCCGCGCGGACTTCGAGCAGCAGGTCAACGGCCCGCGCGTCAACGCGGTCTTCACCGTGCGCCCGGACGGCTCGGCGTTGACGCGCCACGAGGTCTTCATCGGCGGGCACCCGGAATGGGGATGGGGCCCGGAGATCATCGGCTCGCACAACGGCCGTCAGGCGGTGTACGACACGGCGCGCCGCGAGGTGGTGCGATCGCTCGGCGGGCCGGATGTGTTCGAGAAGCCCGAGGGGGACATCTCGCTGAGCCCCGATGGCAGCTGGTTCGTGAACGGCCGTCGCGAAGGCGAGCACCACTACTACACCTTCCTCGACATGCGGACGGGCCGGGTGATCACGTCCCCGCCCGTGTTCCTCTCCACGTGGAACAGTGGTCCCCTGCGGCTCGACCCGGCCCCCGCCTGGAACCGGACGAGCGACGCCATCGTCGTGCCTGGCATCGCCCCCGACGGCACGAGGCAGATGTTCCTGGTCGAGCTGACGAGCTAGCCGAGTCCTTCGATACGCGAGTCTGGGGACGTCTCGCTCGCTCAGGACCGCTCCCACCGCATCACAATTGAGAGCGGGTCGACGCGGATGCTCTCGCCTGCCGCTCTCGCCGGTTGGTCAGACGAGGATGTCGCGCGGCCAGCCGGCGCGGTCCAGCGCGATCTCGCTCATCCGGCTCGTGCCGAGGCCGAACTTCTCGTCGGCCGCGCTCACGCAGAGCGGCGGCGGTGAGAGCGGCCAGTCTTCGCCGCGCAGCGCCCGCCGCTTCGCCATGATGATCTGCAGCCCCACGGCGTCGGCCGCTACGGGGTCCTTGCTGGCGATGAGCCCTCTGTAGTCCCACAGGTACCGCGGGTCGGGCTGGGGCCCCTTGTCGCAGAGCGGCCGCAGCGCGTCCACCAGCGCGAGCCGTGTCTTGCCCTTCACGTCCGGCAGCAGCCAGATCTCCCCGAGGTTGGCGTTGTTGGCGTCGTGGTAGCTGCTCGGCCGGCCCGAGTACATGATGTAGTTCTTCAGCACCGTGCCGATGCCGGTCAGCCAGTGCGCCTTGAGGGCGGGCATGGCGATGAGCGCGGTGCAGGCTCTTGGCTTGTCGATCCCGCCCTGCGCCTCGCGGATCTGACCCGGGGGGATGCCGGCGCTCTCCAGCGCCCGCCGGACGGCGTCGACAAGCTCCGGGTGCGTCGGGTTCAGGTGGGGCGTCGGCACGAGGCCGATGATGTCGTTCGGCTTGAAGAGCGCGAGCCACGCCGCCCCTGCCGTCTTCTCACCGGTCACACGCATGACGGTGTCGGCCAGCATGCGGTCGAGCACGGCCGCATCGACGTCGTGCGTCTCGTTGAGCACCCGCTCATCGCGCACGATTACCACACGGGCCGACCGGCCGGGCCGGGCCGCCGCCTGATCCGGGCCGCCCGCGGCATCCTCTGCCGCGCCGGCAAGGGCAGCGGCACCCACGACGGCTCCGACCGCCGTGCGCACGAAGTCGCGACGCGTGATGTCGTTGTCGCTGCTCATGACTGCTCCTTACCGCCGGCTGAGTTCCGCCAGGCCGGCGCCGGCCATGGCTTTCGCCTCTTCCTCGCCGGGCGCGCCAAGCACGATCGCGAGGTATCGATCCCGCGCGGCCCAACCGAACCATCCGCCCTCGCCCCGTGCGGCGGACGGCGCTGGTCGGCCCGCCGCCTGCCTGGCGCTTCCCGGCAGATACGACTTCAGGAAGGCGCCGAGCCCCGCCGCGGCCGCATCGGCCGCGGGATACGCGATCTCAATGAGGCGGACCGGAGTGCCGTCCTGTGGCAAGGCGCGATATTCGCCTATGACGGCCTCGACTGCCGGCCCAAGGCCGAGCACATCGTCGGGCGCCAGATAGTGCACGGAGTTGAGCACGTAGTGCGACCGGAAAAAGCACGTGCGGTCGGGCCGCAGCACGAAGCGGTCGCCAAGCCTGCCAGGCAGCGTCGAGAGGATGCCCGGCCGACGGCTGTTCGCGGGCCGTCCCTTCACGATCGACCGGGCGATGGCGAGCACCTGCTCGCGCGATTCTGGCGACTCCCGTGACGCCATCACGCGCCCGTAGAGGTTGCCGCTCCAGAACCGCAGCAGACCCCCGCCATAGAGCGCGTCGTGCGGAGGCACCGCCGGCACGGCATCCGTCGACGTCCCGCCCTGCCCCTGCAGATCGACCGCCTCGCCTCCCCAGTCAACCGACAACAACCCGAACGCATCGTCTGTGTCCCGCATCCAGTAGAGCTCGACGCGGATTTCGCCGAGCGCCGGCGCCGGCGCGGGATACAGGTACACGTCGAGGTGCACGAATCGGTAGGCCAGGTACAGCTCGCCGGCCCCGTCCATGTAATCGAAGATCGTCTCCTCGGTGATGCGACGCGGCTGGTCCGGGCGAACCCACGCGCCGGCCTGTTTCGGCAGGCTGACTGTGGCGTCGGCACCCGGCGGCTGAGCTGCGACGCCGGCGGCCGCGGGAGGGTTCTGCGGCGATGCGGACAGGCCGTCGGCGGGATGGGGGCAGGCTGCCAGGAGCGAGAGCGTCGCGAGGCGGATCATGCTGCGCACGGTGTTCTGACCGCGGACATTACTGCCGGCACCGGAAAGAGTCAATGCGCTGGCCGCCGAGCGACAGCTGACCTGCGGGGCGCCTGGCTCGTCCGGCTTCCGCAATCGCCCTGCCGTCGGGCACAATGCGCGGTGATGCATCCGCTTCTGGCCTGGGCTCGCTTCGCGGCCGTCGCCGCCGGCTACGCAGCCGCGTTCTTCGCGATGCAGCGGGTGATGCCGTTCAGCGTGTCGTCTCCGTGGTTCGTCTTCGTGGCGATGGTGTGCGTGCTCGGCCTGGCGTTCGTGGCGCAGCCGATCGTCATGATCCGGATGCCTGGCCCGCTCCGGGTGATTCGGGCGTGGGAAGCCGGCGGCCGGGTTTACCGCGCGCTGGGCGTGCCGGCGTACGGGCGATTGCTCCGGCGGACGCCATTGCGGCTGTTCAACGTGGACGTGTACCTCCGCAACGGGCTTCGCGACTGGGTGAACGTCGGCGCCGAGCTCGAGGCGGCCGAGGCCTCCCACTTCTGGGCGGCGGTCCTGGTGGCGCCCTACATGGCGTACCTGATCGCGCACGGCATGTGGGCGCCGCTATTCTGGATTGCGCTGGCGCAAGTGTTCATCAACCTGTACCCGGTCCTGCACCTGCGCCTGACACGCCATCGCCTCGGCGCGCTGGTGGCGAAGCGTCACGCTCGACGGCAGGACCTGGCGGCCCCTGCGGGGTAGCGGCTACTTCGCCCCCACCATCTTCATGACGGCGTCGACCTCGAGCACGGGATAGGTCTCGATCGTGCCCAGATCGCTCCAGGCATAGCTGGCTTTGAACGCGGCCGCCGCGTCCGAGGCATCGATGAGCCTGAACACGCGGCCGCCGCCGGTGTAGCTCCACTCGCCCACGCTCTTGACCTCGGGCGGCAACTGCGGTCCTTTCTCGAGACGCCGCTTGATGACGGCGTCCCTGTTCGCCGGCTTGTACGTGTAGATGGTCATGAACAGCATGGCGCTCCTCCTGGCGAAAGATCCTCGGAGCCTTGCAGGTTGGTGGGATTGCCCGGTGGCAGTATGCGCCCCGCGTAAAACGGTTGTCAAACACTGTAAGATACAGCCTTCCATGGAGCTTCGCTGATGAATTCGCCCCGATTCAGATACGCCTTCGAGTACGCGGCCGCCGTGCACGCGGCCGATCTCCGGAAGGGCACCAAGGCCCCGTATCTCTCGCACCTGCTGGAGGTGTGCGCCATCGTCATCCGCTACGGGGGCAACGAGGATGCCGCCATTGCCGCGCTTCTCCACGATGCGGTGGAGGATCACGGCGGGAACCCGCGGCTCACCGACATCCAGCGGAACTTCGGCAAGACGGTGGCCTCGATCGTTTCCGAGTGCACCGACTCCACGGCGCGACCGAAGCAGCCGTGGGAGGTGCGGAAGCGGATGTACGTCAAGCACGTCGGCGACGCGTCGAAGGGCGGGCTCCTCGTGTCGGCGGCGGACAAGCTGTCAAATGTCCGCGCGATCCTGGCAGATCACTACGTCGTCGGAGACGATGTCTACAAGCGCTTCAAGCGGCCGAAAGGCCGGACGCTCTGGTACTACAACGCGCTGAGCAAGGCGTTCACGGCGCACCTCGGCGGCGATCTCTCGCGGGAGTTGCGCCGTACGGTGGCCGAACTGAACCGCGTGTCGAAGTACAAGCCGGGGCGGTAGCCCCGGCTCGATTCTCCAGGCCCGCTGGCGCCGCGGGCTCCGCCGGACCCTACCTGGTCACGGTGATCGTCGAGCCGTTGCTGTCGCCCTCGGCATCGTGGTTCGCGCCCGCGTTGTAGGTCGCGCCTGACTTGGTCACGCCGGTCACGGTGAACGTCGTGCTCGCCGTCCCTCCCGCGATGTTGTTCCGGCTGATCGTGCACGCGCCGCCGGTGCCGGTCGTGCAGGACCCCGACCCGCCGGTGCTCCACGAACCCGAGACGACAGCGCCGGCGACTGCCACGTGAGACGCATCGTGCACGGCCACCGTGACTTTCGCGGTCCAGTTCTTCTTCGACACCGTCCGCGAGCCGTCGAGGTCGGCCACGTGCAGCACTGCCGCTGGCGCGGCCGGGGTGGTGACGAGTTGACTGGTCGCGTAGGCCGACACGCCGGCGGCGTTCACCGCTTTCACCCGGTACTGGTAGGTGGTGCTCGGCGCCAGCCCGGCGTCGGCGTAGCTTGTCGCGTTGGCGCCGACCGTGGTGACGTGGCCCCACGCGCCGCCGCTCGCGGCTCGCTCGACGGCAAACCCGGTCTCGTCGCCCGAGGCGTCGGTCCACGCAAGGTTGATCTGAGACGAGGACACCGGCGTGGCCGTCACGTTCGACGGCGCCGTCGGCGGTTGCGGCAATCCCGAAGCCGCGATCGCTCCGGAGATTGTGTACTCGCCGAGGCTGCCGTAGTCGGAGTAGCCCGTCGCGAGGTCGCCTTTCCCCACCCCATCGACGGCCAGCGTGAAGGTACCGGCGACCTGGACGGTGTGGCTCACTGTTGCCGCGAGCGATCCAGACGGGTCATCGATATCCACGAGCACGCCAAGAGGGTCGTAGAGCTCCGCTCGCACATCGAGATTCGGGCTCGGGGACAGGCTGGCCACGGTTAGCGTGATCGGCCCCTTGCCGGTTGAGAAGGAGAAATAATCCTTGTCGGCCGTGCGCTCGATGATGCCGCTGCCGCTCACCGATGTCGTATTCGTCACGACCAGCGGCGTCGCGGTGGACGGCGTGTCGCCATGATCGTCGGGCCGGTACGTGAATCCGTGACCGCCAATCTTCGCCAGGTCGTCCTCGGCGTTGTTGGCGTTCGGGTATTCGCCCTTGCTCCACTGGACGAGGGGCTGGTAGTAGCCCACGCCCATGATGGGCGCCCAGCCGCCGTGGCCCTGGTAGTAGCCGACGCTGGCGGTGCCATCATGGTAGAGGCTCACGGTATGCCCGGCTTCGTGTGACGCGGCTTCCGCCGTGTACTTCTCGTTGCCGTTGCCGAGCTGCGCCGTGAACACGAAGCACGGCGTGTCGCTGCTCCAGCTGAACGCGCCGATGTACGCCACGCCGCCGGCGCCGGTGTTGTACCAGTTGGTCGGCGAGATCACGACGCGCTGGCCCCAGGCGGTGTCGCCGGTGCCGGACTTCCGAAGCGCCTCCACGCCAGGGTCCTGCGTCGTCACGTCCACGCCGTAGGGCAGGTAGTCCTCGGCGACACGCTGCCAGATGTACTGGATGCGGGTCAGTTCGGTGCTGCTGAATCCGGCCACGCCGTCGGTGTCGTAGGGCGCCGACACGATTGGATCGCCGTAGCCGCTGTTCCACGACGTGCCGCTGGTCGTGTGCCCGTCGAAGTCCAGGTAGATGAACTTCGTCGCGCCGGGCAGGCTGTGCAGCAGGAACGTCTTCGAAAGGTCAAGCGGGCCGCCGCCGGTGCCGACCATTTCTGCAGGCGCCGGGTCGGCTTCGTCCGGCAGGAATTCGTCGATGAAGAGCAGGTTGTCACTCTCGTCGACCGCGAGGTACGGATCCGAGAGGAACAGCTCGCGAAGACGCAACGGCGCCATGCTGTGCTGCGCGGCAACGGCCGGCAGTCGTGCTCCGAGGTGTGCGAGTGCAGCCTGGCCGCGGCGGTGATTCACGCCCGGTGGCTGCGCGGCGGCAGGCGCGGCCGCGAGCAGCACGATGCCAACCATACAGCCGAGCGTGAGCAGGGCCGCGTACGCAGCCGACGATCGGCGGGAAGTCTCCGGGCTCATCGCCACCTCCGCATTTTCGTTCGGCGAATGATCCCACCGGCGGCGGTTGCTGTCGTGCGGAAAGATGAGGCATGTCCCAGAACGAGACAGGCGTCGCCTGTACGTCAGGGCTGAAGCCCTGACCTCCAGGTGCGACATCTGGAGGGCGGGGCTTTAGCCCTGCCGGTTCCTGGAGGGCGGCCCTTCAGGGCTGCCGCACGAGCGCGGCGATTTCGGACGGCGAGAGGGTCGCCTGCTGCACGCGCGCGCCGGGAGCATCGAACACCGCGCCGGCGTTGTGAATAGCGAGGCGGCCTTGCGCGAGGTCCGACGCGGTGCGCAGATCACCCGCCCGGCGCAGTCCCGGCATATACAGCCGCGAGAGATACGCGTCATCGTCGGCGGTGGAGAAGCCGCCGACATCGAGCACGGCCAGCCGTGGCGGCTCGATCGCCGCTGCCAGCGCACCCGCGAGCGCGGCGTCGCCGGCTGCGACGAGGATCGCGCCCGGTTCGGCCCGCAGCGCGGACACGATATCGGCGACGCGCTGACTGGCGGGCGTGCGGTTGTAGGTCTCGAAGTGGCGTATCTTCTCCGCGGCCGCCTGGTCGTGAGGCGTAAAGGTGACCGGGCGCACCGTGTGCCCGGCCTTGCGCAACCGCGCCACGACATCCGGCTGATCCCCCGCGACGAGCACAACCGGCTGGCGCGCCGACTGAGGTGTGCGCGCCGCCGGCCGAGGCGCCGTGTTGCCGCCGAAACCGAGCGCGTGGCGCAACGCCGAGCCGCGTACGGCCAATGACGCGTCCGCGAGCTGGCGTTTCGCGCGCGCGATCCAGTCGGCGGTGAGCGAGGCTGCGGTGGCTGCCGGTTCAGGCAGCGCGCGGCCGTGGAACACGAGCAGGTCGGGCAGCGGGTCCGGGCTGAACCCCGCTTCCGCCACGCGGGCGGCCGGCGGCGCGTTCTTGAGCCAGCGCGCCATCCATCCGTACATCGCCTCGCGGCTGTCCTTGTTGTAGTTGTGATCCGCGGTGAAGCGAACGGCGCCGACGCGGTCTTCTGCGCCGACAAGTGCGTAGAGCGCGCGCACGGCCGGGTACTCGACCTCGAGCGTCTCGGCCGTCCAGTCGCCGGTGGCCGAGACGAGCAGCAGCGGCCGCGGCGCGATCGTGGCGGCGATCTCGGCGTTCGTGGTGTCGAGGCGCAGGCCGGGAGGGTTCTCGCACAAACAGCCGCCCTGCATGTGCAGCGACACCATGTTCACCGGCACCGCCGTGGCCACGCGCGAATCCACCGCGGCCAGCATGAACGTCTGCGTGCCGCCGCCCGACTCGCCGGTGATGCCGATGGCGCCGCGCTTCACGTACGGGAGCGTCTCCAGGAAGTCGAGGCTGCGGATGCTGTTCCACAACTGCAGCCCGGCGAGGCTCAGGCCCCATAAGTGTTCGCGCGGGCCGCCGAAGGTGTGTGTGAGCTGACGGCTGTCGTTGTAGCCGACCATGTCGTAGGTGAAGACCACGAACCCCTGGCGCGCGAGAGACAGGGCGCGGCCGGGTCCGGAGACGAGCGGCGAGTTCTCGAGCCGGCCGTACGTCCAGTGGCCGTGCGGCGACAGTACGGCCGGAAAGGGGCCTTCCCCGACCGGCCGGTAGAGATTGCCGGTCACGAAGAAGCCCGGCAGGCTCTCGAAGTACACCTTCGCCACACTGTAACCGTCGCGCTTGGTCTCGCCGAAGACGACCGGGTTGAGCGGTGTCTTCTCCGGCATCGGCATGAGCCCCGCCGAGGCGAGGATGTGCTCGCGCAGCCATGCGGCACGCGACTCCCACTCGGCCCGCGACGTGAACGCGGGCGGGGCGAAGCGGTCATTGAGCGTGCGGTACTGGGCGCCGGCAAGCGCCGGCAGGAGCAGCAGGGCGGCGGTAATCAGGATCGTCTTGGCGCGCATGCGCGGAGGGTATCACGGGAGTCGGCGGTGGCGGTTGTGGTACAACTGGCGTCGTGGCGGAGACGGTCGGCGCATCGGTCATCGGGTGGGTGGCGGCTGGCGGGGCGATCGGCTCCGCAGCGCGCTACGTGATGGCAGGGCTGGTGCACCGCTACACGTCCGCGTTCTTTCCCTACGGCACGTTCGCCGTGAACGCGCTCGGCTGCCTGCTCTTCGGCGTCATCTTCGGCCTCACCGAGCAGCGGTTCGCCATTTCTCCGGCGGTGCGGGCGTTCCTGCTCATTGGCGTGCTCGGCGGTTTCACCACGTTCTCGTCCTACGCGTTCGAGTCGTTCCAGTTGATGCGCGACGCCCAGTACCTGCGGGCGTCGGTGAACGTGACTGGCCAGGTCGTGGTGGGCCTCGCCTGTTTCTGGCTGGGCTACCAGGTGAACCGGCTCATCTGAGGGTGCCGCGATGTCGATTCCCACCGAGGGCCAGCTGCTACGGATCTTCGTCGGCGAGGCGGACCGCTGGGAAGGCCGGCCACTCTACGAGGCCATCGTCGAAGCCGCCCGGCGTCAGGGGCTGGCGGGGGCCACGGTCTGGAAGGGCTTCATGGGCTTCGGCGCGCACAGCCGGATGCACACGGCGAAGATCCTGCGGCTGTCGGAAGACCTCCCGATCGTGATCGAGATCGTGGACGCCCCCGAGAAGATTCGCGCGTTCCTGCCGTCGCTCGACCTGATGGTGACCGAGGGCCTGGTGACGCTGGAGCGCGCGGAGGTGCTGATGTACCGTGCGCCGGGCAGGGCCGCCCGCGCGTGAAGAGGGGACAGTCCCCTTCTCCATTCACAGGCGGCGCAGGGCGTCCAGGATGGTGTCGACCTCGGGCTCGTGGTTGCAGATGTGGAACGAGACGCGGATGCAGTTGCACCCGCCCTCGGTCACCGGCCGCACGCGGATCTTCGCCTTGGCCAGGTGCTCGTTGATCTGCTGATAGGTGCGGCCGTTCATCCGGAAGCTGATCATCGCCGTCCGGTATGCTTCCTCCTGCGGAGACAGGATCTCGGTCCCCGGGATGGCCTGCAGCCCGCGGAAGAACCGCTCGGCCAGCACGTGATTGTGCTGCCAGATGCGCGGCATGCCGATGGTCTGGACCAAGTCGATGGCCGCGCCCAGGGCGAAGAAGAGCGCGTCGTTCTGCGTGCCGTACTCGTAACGCTGCGCCGTCGGGTGCAGCGCGAGATCGAGCCTCCCAATCTCGTTGCGCTCCGAGGAGTACGCGCCGGCTGTGACGGGCCTCAGCGTGTCGAGCATGCCCTGGCGCACATAGAGGAAACCGGTGCGCTTCGGCCCCATCAGCCATTTGTGCGTGCTGCTGGTGTAGAAGTCCACGCCGGTCTCGACGATGTCGAAGGGTACGCAGACCGGGGCCTGCGCGCCGTCCATGGCGAACCAGATGCCGCGGCTCCGCGCAAGCTTTGCGATGTCGCTGGCCGGAAACAGCTGGCCGGTCGTGCACGTGACGTGACTCACCAGGATGAGGCGTGTGCGCGGAGTGATCAGCCCGGCGATGCGCTCGACGTTCCCCTGGGCGCGCGCGAGGTCCGGCTCGAAGAGGCGGATCACGATGCCGTCGCGCTGCATGCGGTTGAGCAGGCCGACGTTCACCGCCACGTGCTCGTGCGTGGACGTGATGACCTCGTCGCCCTTCTTGAGCGGAAGTCCGTTGATGATCGCGTTGACGCCCTCGGTGGCGCAGCCGATGAGCGCCAGGTCCTCCTTGCGGCACGTCGGGCCGAGCAGCCGCGCGAGCTTCTCCTTGACCTTCCACCACATCTTCTCGTCGTGCCCGGCGCTCGGCGCGCGTTCCTCGGTGCGGGTCCATTCCCAGAAGCTGTTCAGGACCGGCATCGGGCACGTGCCGAGGCCACCGAAGTTCAGGTAGGTCCAGCCGGGGTCGAGGACGAACTCGTCGCGGATAAGCTTCCAGAACGCGGCATCGCCTGACGAGGCCGCCTCCTGCAGCGCCGCGCTGAAGCCTCCTGCGTGAACAGGCCCCGGCACCGCCAGGCTGCCGACCACCGCCGCCATGCCCTTGAGGAACTGC
>Ga0316616_100000747_pt1 | contig 11586 bp, 12 predicted proteins | sample OWC_Aug_M1_C1_D1_FD_207660 | JGI IMG/M metagenome (GOLD analysis project Ga0316616, IMG submission 207660) | Wetland soil microbial communities from Old Woman Creek delta, Ohio, United States - OWC_Aug_M1_C1_D1_B | ecosystem: Environmental > Terrestrial > Soil > Wetlands | place: USA: Ohio... | reverse complement strand
CACCGACTCGGCCCGCATCGCCAGCGACAGGTCGTCGGCCAGGCTCGTGATCTTGCTGTACTTGACGCCGGCTTCGGGCTTGAACTCGAACGTGGTGACGACGGGACCGGGGTGGATCTGGACCACGGACCCGGCCACGGCGAACTCGCGGCACTTCTCCTCGAGCAGGCGCGCGGACTCCATCAGCTCCCGTTCGTCGATCTTCCGCTCGGTGCGCGGGGCATCGAGCAGCGTGACGGGCGGGAAGGCGAACCCGCCGCGCTTCTTCTCGGCGGGCGACTTGCTCGCGCTTTCTGCGGCGGGCGGCGTCGCGGGCGCCGCAACCTTGATTGCCGGTTCCTTGCGCGGGTTCAGCCAGCCTGAGCCGCCCCCGGGGGCGGCCCTTTCCGCCGGCGGAGCCTTCGGATCGGCGGCGCGGGGCGGCGGCCCGGAGGGGCGACGGAGGTCCAGATCGAGGTCGGGCGGCGGCGGCGCCTGGGACTTCACGGCCCTGGCCGTGTCCGCCTGGGCGGCGGCCCGCTTGGCGTGCTTCGACACGATGTCGCGGCGCTGGCGGTCCCGGCGCCGTTCTTCGCGCCAGTTCCAGAATGCCGCGACGCGCGCCGACACGCGTTCCCTCAGCCAGCCCGAGATCGCGGCGAACACCCGGCCGAAGGAGAACTGGGTCGTCAGCACGAGGCTGAGCCCGAGGGCCGTGAGGATGATGATGAGCGAGCCCGTGCGGTTGAACGACGCCGCGAGCGCGCCTGCCAGCTGGTCCCCGATCCACCCGCCCGGCTCGAAGGAGGAACCGGTCACGCGCGCCGCGGCGAGCGCGAGGCTCAGGAACGACGCGGTCGAGGAGAGCAGCAGGACGACGCCCACGATCTTCGTGTAGATCGCGTCAATCGGCGTGCACCAGAACCGGTACCATCCGACGACGGCGGCCAGCACCGGGAACAGGTACGCGGCATAGCCGAGCGTCTGGTAGGACAGCTCCGCGACGAACGCCCCGGCCCGCCCGGCCAGGTTCGTGGCGGGCTGCGTGGACCCGGTGTTGAAGAACCACGCCGGGTCCGCGGGGTTGTAGGTCGCGAGGGCGATGAGCCACAGCAGCGCGACGGCGAACGACAGCACGCCGACGAATTCGCTGATGCGGCGCGACAGGGCAGAGGAGGCGCTCACCGATCAGATCTCCATGATCACCGGCAGCACGAGGGGCCGCTGGCCCACGCGCTTCCGGAAGTACCGCCGCAGCTCGACGCTGATCTTGTCCCGCATCATGCCGTAGTCGGTCCGCTCCTCGAGGCTGGCCGCCTCGAGCAGTTCGCCGATCAGGCGCGCCGCGCCGGGGATGGGGCTCTCGTCGCCGCGCTCGACGACGATGCCGCGCGTGATGATGTCCGGCACGCCTTCGATGACGCCGGTCTGCTTGTTGATCGCGAGGACCGGCACGATCAGGCCGTCCTCGGCGAGGTGGCGCCGGTCGCGCAGCACCTCGTCGCCGAGGCCCGTGAACGACGTGCCGTCGATGAGCACCCGGCCGGCGGGCACCTTGTCGGCGATCCACCCGCCGTCCCGATCGAAGTGGAGCACGTCGCCGTTCTCGGCCACCATGACCTCGACGCGGTCCGGCAGGTTCCGCGTCAGGCGCTCGCCGACGCGCGCGTACCGGGCCCGCTGCCGGAACGAGCCGTGGACGGGGATGAAGCAGCGCGGCCGCACGAGCGACAGCAGCAGTTTCAGCTCCTCCTCGCTGCCATGGCCCGACACGTGGACGTGCTTGACGCCCTCGTTGATGATGTCCGCGCCCCGCCTCGCAATGTGATTCACGACACGGTCGATGGACCGTTCGTTGCCCGGGATTTCACGGGCCGAGAACACGACCACGTCGTCGGGCGCCAGCGACACATGGCGGTGATCGTTGATCGCGATCCGGGAAAGCGCCGACATCGGCTCACCCTGGCTGCCGGTGACGAGGCAGGCGACGTCGGAGGCCGGGTGCGACTTGATGTCCGATTCGCGGATCACGAGGCCCGCTGGGATCGACAGGTAGCCGAGGCGCTGGGCCAGCTGCGAGGACTCCACCATGCCGCGGCCGAGAAAGGCGACCTTCCGCCCGAACTGGGCGGCCATGTTCACCAGGATCTGCAGGCGGTACACGCTCGTCGCGAACGAGGTGACGACGATCTTCCCGCGGGTGCTCGCGAAGATCTCCTCGAAGGCCGGCACCACGTCGAGCTCCGACCCCGTGAAGCCGGGCCGCTCGATATTCGTGCTGTCGGAGAACAGGGCGAGCACCCCCTCGCCGCCGAGCTCCGAGAACCGGCGGAAATCGAAATGCTCCGCATCGAGCGGCGTCTGGTCCACCTTGAAGTCGCCCGTGTGGACGATCACGCCGACCGGCGTATGGACGGCCACCGCCACGCAGTCCGGCATGCTGTGCGTCACGCGCAGGAATTCCAGCGTCAGGTCGCCCACCGTGAAACGGTCGCGCGGCCGCACCGGCACCAGTCGGTCGGCGGCGTCGATGCCGTGCTCGGCGAGCTTCGCCTCGACGAGGGCGAGCGTCATCGGCGTCCCGTAGATGGGGCCGCCGAACTGCTTCACCACGTAGGGCACGGCGCCGATGTGGTCTTCGTGCCCGTGCGTCAGCACGAGCGCCCGCGTCTTGGCTGCGCGCCCGAACAGGTAGGTGAAGTCCGGGATGATCAGATCGATGCCCAGCAGTTCGGGCTCCGGGAACATCGACCCCGCGTCGATCGCAATCAGGGTGTCGGCATAGGAGACGGCCATCGAGTTGAGGCCGAACTCGCCGAGCCCGCCGAGCGGGACGACTTCAAGGAGCGGCTGGTTGGATGCAGGATTCGCCTGGTGCACGGACATCGGTGCCCTCGCGCTCCCCAACCCCGCGCCCGCGGCGCGCGGCGATGACGACACAACGATCGATTGGGTGCCGGACCCAGCGCCTGGGACGACAACACGACTCATGACCGGACGGCACCTCGACACGGCTCTGCGTAGGGCGCATACCCGCGTCGCACCGCCGGGTTGAGCGGCCGGCGGCCGCGCCGGCCCGATCGGCGCCTGTCAGGCTGCTGGGAGAGCCATGTCGACAGGCAGGATCACGCCGGTAATTCCTCGCGAACTATACCACACCAGGCGTCGTTCCGGCATCGAGGACGTCCGCAAGCCTAGCCAGTTCTTCAAGATGCAAGGTCTCGGGTCGCCTCGTGGGATCGATGTCCGCCGCGCGGAGCGCTCCGGCCGCCTCGAGCCCCCGCGCGAACGCAGCCGGCTGGAGGGCATTGGCGAGCATCTTGCGCCGCTGGGAGAACAGGGAACGGACAAGGGACTCGAACCGGCGCCGGTCGCGCACCGCCACGCGCGGCGGCCGGAAGTGCAGACGGATGACGCTCGACCAGACCTTGGGACGAGGCCTGAAGGCGCCCGGCGGAAGGGTGAGCAACGCCTCGACGTCCGCGTCGAGCTGCACCATGATCGACAGCGCCCCGTATTGCCTGGACCCCGGCGGCGATGCCACGCGGTCGGCCACTTCGCGCTGCAGCATGAGCGTGGCGTCGCGGAGCCGGCTGCCCGCCTGCGCAAGTTCGAGCAGGCGGAAGAGGATCGGCGACGACACGTTGTAGGGCAGGTTGCCGATCACGCGCCAGCCTGAGCCGGTGCCTCCTTCGAAGAGCCGGTCCGCCGGCACGTCGAGGAAGTCGCCCTCGATGACCCGGACGTGCGCGGGCAGGCGGCCGCGTAGGGCGGGGATGAGGTCCCGGTCGATCTCCACCGCCGTCAGCGCAGCCACGGCGCCGGCCAGCTGCACCGTGAGCGCGCCGCGCCCCGCGCCGACTTCGATGACGCGGTCCATCGGTGCGAAGGCCGCCGCCTCGAGGACCTTCGCCGACCAGGCGGCGTCGAGGAAGTGCTGGCCGAAGCGCCGCCGGGCGATCACTCGGCATCCTCCGGCGGCCGGTCCTGCGCCCGCCAGTATCGCTCCTCGATGTCTTCGAGCTCCTCTTCGGACAGGCCGAAGTAGTGGCCGACCTCGTGGATGAGCGTTTCGCCAATCGCCACGACGACGTCGTCCTCGGTCTCGCTCGCGTCCTCGATCGGGCCCTGGTAGAGGACGATGCGATCGGGCAGCGCGTTGCCGTAGTCCCACCCGCGTTCGGTGAGGGGCGTGCCCTGGTAGAGCCCGAACAGCGTGTCCGGCGGCTCGATCTCCATGTCGTCCAGCAGTTCGTCCGGCGGCTCGTCCTCGACCATCACGGCGATATTCCGGAGTTCATCGCGGAAGCGCGGAGGGATCGTGCGTATCGCCTCGGCCACCAGTTGCTCGAAGCGGGCCCGGGTCATCGGCGGCGGCGGGCGGCGGGCTTCTTCGCCGCGCTCGTTCTGGGAGTTTTCCGGCGTGCCGCCCCGCGCGCCGGCTCCGGCGCGGCCGCACGCGAGGCCTCGGCGTAGAACTCGCAGGTGTCGACGGCGGCGCACTGGCCGCACAGCGGTTCGGGCTTGCAGACGCGGCGTCCGTGCAGGATCAGCGTGTCGGAGGCGCGTGTCCACAGCGCCGGTGGAAGCGCCCCGGTCAGCTGCTGCTCGACGCGCTCGGGATCGTCCGAATCCGCGATGCCGAGGCGGTTGCTCACCCTGAGCACGTGACGATCGACCGGCAGGCCGGGCACGCCGAGGGCGTGTCCCAGCACCACGTTCGCCGTCTTGCGTCCCACGCCGGGGAGCTTGACGAGCGCCTCCATCGTGCGCGGGACCTCGCCGCCATGGTGATCCACGAGCGCGCGGGACATGCCCGCCAGCGACCTGGCTTTCTGCCGGAAGAACCCGGTCGCGTGGATCAGGTGCTCGACGTCGTCGGCAGGCGCGACGGCCAGCGCGCGCGCGTCGGGGAACTTCGCGAACAGCGCGGGTGTGACCCTGTTGACGCCGGCGTCGGTCGACTGGGCGGAGAGGATCGTCGCGACGAGCAGTTCGAACGCGTTGCGATAATGCAGCTCCGTGTCGGCGTCCGGATGCTGGCCGGCGAGCGCCTCGATGATGGACTGGGTTTCGGCCGCCGACTTCACTTAGTGCACCGGCCCTTTCAAAGGCGCCGCGCCGGCGTAGGCCTCGTTGTAGCTGCGCAGCTGGTCCTGGAGCGCAGCCACGAGGCTCGGGATGATCTGGACCGGCACCACCACCCGCACGCGGACCGGGGCCTTCACGATGTGTTCCTGCTGCGCATGCTGGATGTCCTGCTCCGAGAGCGGCTGCACTTCGCAGAACGTCAGCGTGAAGTCGAACGGCGTGTGCGAGACGCCGCAGAAGTTCGCATACGTGCGCTCCGTGCCGCCCGGATCGGCCGGCACGATCGTGAAATTCACCTGGCGGGGTTCATCGGCCACGGCTGTCTCCCTGGCCGGCACCGTCGCCGGCCGTCCGCTCGCTCAGTACTTGCGCATCACGCCGACCACGACACCCTGAATCTGGATATGGTCGGCCGCGACGATCAAAGGCTGCATCGCCGGGTTGGCCGGCTGGAGGCGGACGTTCCCGTTCTCGCGGTAGAACTTCTTCAGCGTCACGTCCGAACCGCCGAGCAGCGCAATGACCATCTCGCCATTGTCGGCCGTCTTCCGGTCCTCGACGATGACGAAGTCGCCGTCGCGGATCTGCTCGTCGATCATCGAGTCCCCCCGGACCTTGAGCACGTAGGTGTCGCGCTTGCCCACGAGGTCGTCGGGCACCGCAATCGTCTCGGTCGTCGCGACCGCCTCGATCGGCGCGCCGGCGGCGACAAACCCCAGGAGCGGCAGTTCCAGCGAACGGCCGCCCCCTCGCGTCGGCACCATCTCCACCGAGCGGCTGCGGTTCCACGCCCGCCGGATGAAGCCCTTCTCCTGGAGGTTCGTGAGATGTTTGTGCACGGTGGCGAGAGAGGAGAGGCCGAACCGGCGGCCGATCTCCTCGAGGCTGGGCGCGTAGCCGTGCTGCTGGATGAACTCCCCGAGGTAGTCGAGAATCTCCCGCTGCCGCTTGGTGAGTGGAAATGCCACGGGACCGACCTCCTGAAGGCCGCGCCAGGCGGCGCGGCGCTTTTATTGTGCGCAAAGGAAAGGCGAAAGTCAACCGGCGTGCTAGGATGGCCGCGACCGATGTCACCTTCGTCCTGCCGGGCAGTCTAACCATGAAGAACCTGGAGTGGACCGACCGATGTCGACCCGCGCCGACGCCTGGCCGGCAGGTGGCATGCAACCCGATTGGACGCTGATTGTGGCGCCTTCGACCGAAGACGAAGCCGGCCGCGAGTCGCCGCTTGCCAGCCTGGACGACGGGTCGCTTGTCGACGCATGCCTGGGCGGACGGATCGAGGCGTTCGACGTCATCGTCGAGCGGCATCAGCGCGCCGTCTATCAGCTGTGCTTCCGGTTCGTCCGCCGGCACGAAGACGCGGCGGACCTGACACAGGAGGTATTTCTGCGGGCGTACAGGGGCCTCCGGCGTTTCAGGGGAGACGCGGCGCTCGGCACCTGGCTCCACCGGATTGGCGTCAACGTGTGCCTGAACCACGTGTCGGCGCGCCGGGCGCCCGAGACGGCGCTGGACGACGCGCCGCAGATCGCGGCGGCCGGCGACGATCCCGCCTCGTCGCTCGCAAAGACGGAGCAGGGCGCGCGCGTCAGGGCCGCGGTCGCGCGACTGCCTCGAAAGCAGCGGGCCACCCTGATCCTGCGAATCTACCAGGACCTCTCGCACAAGGAGATCGCGTCGGCGCTCGGCACGACGGTGGGCGCGGTGAAGGCGAACTTCTTCCACGCGCTCGGAAACCTCAAGAGACTGCTCGCCGAGGAGGCGGTCGGCAAATCATGAAACACCTGTCGCCGGGGCAGATCGTCGACGTTGCCGAGGGCTGCGCGGCACCGGCGTTCATCGCGCACGCGGCCAACTGCGAGTTGTGTCGCGCGAAGGTCGGGATGTTGCTCGACGCGGTGCGCCTGGCGGCGGAAGACCCGCCGCACGACCCGTCGCCGCTCTTCTGGCCGCGCCTGGCGGCGCGCATCGGCGATGCCGTGCGCCGTGAGCAGGCACCCGCCTCGTCCTGGAGGCCGTGGACGTGGCGGCTGGCGCCGCTCGGGGCGGCGGCAGTCCTGCTGGTGATCGCCATCGGAGTCGGTGCGAGGTTCCGGGCCGGGGCACCCGTGGCGCCAGCCGACGTGCAAGAGCCAGCGGCCGCCGCATCGATGCTGCCGCCCGGCGAGGGCCAGTCCGGGGCCGACCCGGCCGACGACCCCTCCTGGCTCCTCGTCAGTGATCTCTCGTCGGAGCTGAGCATCGACGATGCGGAGGCGTCTGGTGCGCTGCCGATGCCCGGGGGTGCCGACCGGGCGCTCGCGCATCTCGACCACACCGAGCGGATGGAACTCGCGCGGATCCTGCGCGAAGAAATCGCGGCGCAAACGCCGCCTGCGTCACAAGGGCCGGGGGCCTGAGGCCTCTCGAGGGGGCCTGGACGCCGCAAGGAGACAGCAGACCATGTGGACACGTCAACATCGGCCGGGCGCAGTCATCGTCGGACTCCTGGCGGCAGCCTGGGTGTGCGCGGCGGCGGCCGCTGCCGCACAGGATCCCCAGACGCCTCCTTCGGGCAATGCCCGCGTGCGGCCCGAGACGCGGCAGGGGCAGGGCCGCGCGGCGGCGGCCCAGCAGGCCGACCGGCTCGACATCGCGGAACTGCAGCGCCTGTTCGACGCCTACACGGTGATGCAGGCGCAGGACGCGCTCCAGCTCGATGACGCGCAGTTCGGCCAGTTCCTGCCCAAGCTCAAGGCGCTGCAGGACACGCGCCGCCGCAACGAGCAGGCACGCAACCGGCTCGTCGCCGAGCTCGGGCGTCTCACCGCGCCGTCGGCACCGGCCGACGAGGCGGCGGTGCGCGACCGCCTGCGCGAACTGCAGGAGTTGGAAGGCCGGGCCGCCGCCGACCTCCGCCGTGCCTATGACACCGTCGACCAGCAGCTGGACGTCAGGCGCCAGGCCCGCTTCCGCGTCTTCGAGCAGAGCATGGAGCGCCGCAAGCTCCAGCTCATGCTGCGCGCGCGGCGGGGCGCGCCTGGCGAGGTGCGCTGAGGCCCCCGCCCATCGCGCGGGCCCCGTGCTAGACTCGAATCGTGAAAGCGTTGCTCGTCCTGGCATGCGCGTGCATGTGCCTGGCCGCCACACCTCAGGTGCCGGACGCGCCGCCGCGCACGACGCGCCTGTCGTTCACGGCCGCTGACGGCGATCGTTTCGCGCTGAAGTATGCCGCGGTCGTGGCGCGCACACCGCCAAGGGCCGGCGAGCGCCGCAAGCCCATCCAGACGGTGGTCACCGAGGCCGAGCTGAACGCGTACCTTCGCTACCGCGGCAAGGACGTGCTGCCGGTCGGTGTCGTCGACCCGTACGTCTTCGTGCTCGGGGCCGGCAGGCTGTCGGGCGAGGCTACCGTGGATCTCGATTCCGTACGGCTGTCGAGGCCGCGCGGTATGCTGGACCCCGCGCAGCTGCTCCGCGGTCGGGTGCCCGTGACCGCCACGGGGGTCCTGCGGTCGAAGAACGGCGAGTTCCGTTTCGACCTGGAGTCGGCGACGGTGGCCGGCCTGGAAGTCCCCAAGTCCATCCTCCAGGAACTGGTCAGCTACTACACGAAGAGCGCGTCGAACCCGTCCGGCTACAGTCTCGACGAGCCCTTCTCGCTCTCGGGCGGTATCCGCGAGATCACCGTCGAGTCCAAGCGGGCCCTCATCGTCCAGTGAGTGTGATGCTCGAGACGCCGCTCCTGTCGCTCAAGGGCGTCGGCCCTCGGCGGGCGGCCGACTTCGAGCACGCCGGGCTTCGCACGGTGGGCGACCTGCTCGCGCGCTTCCCGCTCCGCTATGAAGATCGCTCGCGGTTCCGCGAGATCGCGACGGTGGGCCCGGGCGAATCGGCCACGCTTTCCGGCACCGTCGTCTCGTGCGGCATGCGCCTGACGAGGCGGGCCGGCTTCAAGCTGTTCGAAGCGGTCATCCGGGACGGGAGCGGCACGATCAGGGCCGTCTGGCTGAATCAGCCGTTCATGGCGAGCGTCGTCACGCGAGGCGCGAGCATCATTCTGCATGGTCCCGTGGAACGCCGCGACGGCGGGCCGATCCAGTTGACCAACCCCCAGTACGAGCTTCCCGGCCGGGAGGATCGAGACGCGATCCATACGGGCCGCATCGTGCCGGTCTACGAGAAGGCGGGGTGCGCGACGTGCCGCGTCCAGCGCACGCTGGTCCACGAGGTTCTCCAGCAGCTGCCGGAGGGCGCGGGAGAGGTGCTGCCGCCGTGGCTGCGCGACGAAGCAGGCCTGCCGGACTGGCGCTCGGCCGTCGCCGACGCGCATTTTCCTCCCGCCGGCACGGCGATCGACGTGTTGAACGGCTTTCGCACCCCGGCCCAGCTGCGGTTGATCCTCGAGGAGTTCCTCTTGTTCCAGGTCGGCCTGGCGCTCAGGCGGAAGTCGGCCGGCGAGGAACGCAAGGCCGTCGTCCCGGCAATCGACGAACGTGTCCGCGCAGCGGCGCGGGCGGTCCTGCCGTTCACGCTGACCGGCGGCCAGCGGCAGGCGCTCAAGGACATCGTGGACGACATGGTGCGGCCGGCGCCGATGCGGCGGCTGCTGCACGGCGATGTCGGGGCAGGCAAGACGATCGTGGCGCTGCTCTCGGCCGTCGTCGCGATGGAGAACGGCCTGCAGGTGGCGTTCATGGCGCCGACCGAGATTCTCGCGGAGCAGCACTACCTCACCATCAGGCGGCTGCTCTCGGCGGGCCCGTACGAAGTGGCGCTATTGACGGGCTCGGTCGCCGGGGCGCCGCGCGCCCGCGTCCTGGCCGATATCGCTTCGGGCCGCGCGCGGCTGGTGGTCGGCACGCATGCGCTCGTGCAGGAGGCCGTGACGTTCGCGCGGCTCGGCCTGGTCGTCGTCGACGAACAGCACCGTTTCGGCGTGATGCAGCGGGCCGTGCTGCGGGGCAAGGGCTGGAACCCGGACGTGCTGGTGATGACCGCGACGCCGATTCCGCGGACGCTCGCGCTGACCCTGTACGGCGACCTGGACGTGTCGGCCATTCGCGATCTGCCGCCCGGGCGTGCGCCGATCGTCACGCAGGCGCTGCCCCAGGCGCGCCGCGACGACGCGTACGCGCAGGTGCGGCGCGCGCTCGACGCGGGGCGGCAGGCGTATGTCGTCTACCCGCTGGTGGAGGAGTCCTCGAAAGTCGACGTGCGGGCCGCGACGGAAATGGCCGATCACCTTGCGACCGAGGTGTTTCCGGAGTACCGCCTGGCGCTGGTGCACGGCAGGCTGCGCCAGGACGAGAAGGACCGCGTGATGCGGGCGTTCGCCGCGGGGGACGTCCAGGTGCTGGTGTCGACGACGGTCATCGAGGTCGGCATCGACGTGCCGAACGCCGCCGTCATGGTCGTCGAGCACGCCGAGCGGTTCGGGCTCGCCCAGCTGCACCAGCTGAGAGGGCGCGTCGGGCGCGGGGCGCACCCCTCGTCCTGCCTGCTCCTGTACCAGGAACCGCTGGCCGAGGGAGGCGAGGCGCGGCTGCGCGCGCTGGTCGACACGACGGACGGGTTCGTCATCGCCGAAAAGGACCTCGAGCTTCGCGGGCCCGGCGACGTCTTCGGCACGCGGCAATCGGGGATGCCGACGCTGCGGTCTGGCGATCTGCTGCGCGATCGGGAGATCATGGAGCAGGCCCGCCGCCTCGCGGAGCGGGCGCTCGAGCGGGAGCCCTCCGGCAGCGCGCTCGAGGCGGAAGCCCGGCGGAGCTGGACCGACCGATTCGGCCTGGCGACCGTCGGCTGACCCTCATGCGAGGTCCCGGGTGCCATGGCGGCCCGGGCGACGAATCCGGGGCGGAGCGCAGATGAGAGTGATTGCGGGCGCGTACAAGGGGCGGCGGCTCGCGGCGCCGACGTGGCCGGGCCTGCGGCCCACCTCGGACCGCCTCAAGGAGTCGGTGTTTGCGATCCTGGCCCCCGAGCTCGAGGGCGCGCGCGTCCTGGACGGGTTCGCCGGCTCGGGCGCGCTGGGCATCGAGGCGCTGAGCCGGGGCGCGGCCAGCGTGGTCTTCGTCGAGCACGACGCCCGCGCCGCGGAGCTCGTCGAGCGCAACCTGGCGCACTGCCGCATCGCGGACGGCTATGTTATGATCCGCGCCGAGTTCACGCGCGCGTTGCGCCAGCTGGCCGCCGACCGGCGGTTCGATCTCGCCCTGCTGGACCCCCCGTATGACCGTGCCGATCTGGACGCGGTGGTCGACGCGGCCGCCGGGCGGATGGCCCCGGGGGGTGTGATCGTGCTGGAGCACGCGTCGCGCCGGCAGGCGCCGGCCCGGGCCGGGGGCTTCGCGGCGGTCCGGCAGGTGAAGGCCGGGGACAGCGCAGTCACGTTCTACCGCGAGGCGCCGGCCGGCGCGCCCGCGGCGACGGAGGTCGCATGAACACGCCCCGCGAGCGCGTGGCGGTCTACCCGGGCTCGTTCGACCCGCTGACGAACGGCCACGTCGACATCATCCTGCGCGGGGCGCG
>Ga0316616_100000746_pt1 | contig 11588 bp, 7 predicted proteins | sample OWC_Aug_M1_C1_D1_FD_207660 | JGI IMG/M metagenome (GOLD analysis project Ga0316616, IMG submission 207660) | Wetland soil microbial communities from Old Woman Creek delta, Ohio, United States - OWC_Aug_M1_C1_D1_B | ecosystem: Environmental > Terrestrial > Soil > Wetlands | place: USA: Ohio... | reverse complement strand
CGCACGGCCTCGACGAAGAGAGCCAGCTCGAGGTAGTCGGTCCCGCCGTGACCGCCCGCCTCGGCCTCGGCCTTCATCTTCCGCCACCAGAGGTGGTCGAACTTCTCCATGTAGGGCGGGAACGGCTCCCACTGGTGATAGGCGGGGCTCTTGTCGACGAGATACAGGGCGTTGCGCTGCTCGTTGTAGATGCCCCGCGTGCCCTGGAGCTCCCACTGGTTGTCGTAGGGGCGGGGGAGCTGCATGTCGTACTTGATGAAGATCGTGTTGCCCTTCTTCGTCCTGATCAGCGTCGTGACCACGTCGCCCTGGGCGAACTCGGCCTTGGCGTAGGGATGCTTCTCGCCGAACTTGCGCCTGAAGTAGTCGTGGATCCCCATCTGGCGGTTGGCCATGGTCACGGCCGTGTCGAAATAGTCGCCGCACCCGAGGTCGAGCCAGGGCCAGACCGGGCCGGCGGCGTGGGTCGGGTATTGCGACCGGTTGTGGCCGATGAGGAAGCGGCCGCCCCAGCGCATGTTCCCTTCGGGGCTGAAGAACCAGTGGTCGATGCAATCGTGGGTGTGCGAGGCCTGGACGTGAACGACCTCGCCGAAGAGCCCCTTGCGGACCATGTTGAGCAGGGCCAGGTTGTCCTGGCGGAAGCTCCAGTTCTCCAGCATCATGCAGGGCACGCCCGTGGCCTCGTAGGCGTCGACGAGCTGCCAGCACTCCTCGAAGGTCATGGCCGCCGGCACTTCGACCGCGGCGTACTTCCTGTTCTTCATGGCGCAAACGGCCATGGGCGTATGCCAGTCCCACGACGTGGCGATGACGACGGCGTCGATGTCCTCGCGCCACAGGAGCCGCTGGAAATCCTCGGGCCCTTTCGAATAGCCCTCGGGCTTGGCCCGGCCGGCCTTGACGACCATGTCCTGGGCCTGGGCCAGGGCCTCGAGATCGATGTCGCAGAGGGCCGGGAACTCGACGCCGGGCATGAGGAGCAGGTTGCCCAGGAGCGACCGGCCGCGGTTGCCGGTGCCGATGACGCCGAGGCGGACCGGCCCGGCGGCCGGCCCCGTCCTCTCGAAGAGGGTGGCATCGCTCTTGAAGTTGGCCAGAAAGGCCCCGGCGGACGCCCCGCCGCTCACCTTGAGGAATTCCCTGCGGTCCATGCTCTCGGCCATGTCGTCGCTCTCCTTCGTCCCGGGCTTTCCCGGTCCCCCGTAGTATCGGTCAGGGCCGGGGCCGAAATCAAGGCCGGCGGCAGTCCCGGCCGGGATTGCGCCGCCCGGGCCGTTGGCATAAGATGAAGGCACGGAGAGGCGAGAGAGATCACCCATGTCCCGCAAGATCGCCTGGGGCGTCCTCGGCTGCGCCGGGATCGCCGAAAAGGCCTTCATCCCGGCCGTGGCGCGGTCCGGCAACGGCGTCCTGGCCGGCATCGCTTCGCGCGACGCGGCCCGGGCCGGGGACTGGGCCCGCCGCTTCGGCTTCGCCCGGGCCCACCCGACCTACCAGGCGCTCGTCGACGACCCGGCCATCGACGCCGTCTACAACCCCCTGCCGAACGACCTCCACGCCGAGTGGTCCATCCGGGCCATGCGGGCCGGCAAGCATGTCCTCTGCGAGAAGCCCATGGCCCTGAACGCCCCGGAGGTCCGGGCCATGATCGAGGCGGCCGGCACGCACGGCGTCCTGCTCATGGAAGGGTTCATGTACAAGTTCCATCCGCAGATCGGCCGGATGCTCGAGATCCTCGGCCGGGGGACGCTCGGCGAGGTCCGCGCGGTCCACTCGTCCTTCACCTTCCGCTTCGAGCGCGACGGCGCGAACTACCGCTGGTCGCCGGCCCAGGGCGGCGGCGCCCTCTACGACGTCGGCTGCTACACCGTCAGCATCGCCCGGCTCGTCTTCGGCGCCGAGCCGTCGTCGGTCTTCGCGGCCGCCCGCATCGACCCGGCGACGGGGGTGGACATGACGGCCGCCGCGCTGCTCGCGTTCCCCGGCGGGCGCTTCGCCCAGTGCGACGCCAGCTTCGAGGCCCATTTCCAGAGCCGGCTCCTCGTCGTCGGGACGGAGGCGACGCTCCGCCTGGACCGGGCCTTCTCGGCCAAGGACTCCGACGCCGCGGTCGAGCTCGTCCGCGGCGACGCGGCGGAGACGATCCGCGTCCCGAAGGCCGACATGTTCCAGCTCATGGTCGAGCACTTCGGGGAGGCCATCCTCGGCGGGACCCCGCTCCGCGTCCCGGCGGCCGACGCCCTCGGCAACATGCGCGCTCTCGACGCCTGCTTCGAGTCCATCCGGACCGGAGCCCGCGTCGAGATCGCTTGATCCAACGGCATAAGGAGGGAGAACGTGCGCATCCCGAAACGCGTCGTCATCGTGACGGTCCTGGCTCTCGCCGCCGCCTGCTCGTCGACCTACAAATCGAAGCCCGAGCTGACCTACTATCGCGGCCAGAAGGTGCCCGATCTGTACATCACGGTCCTCCGGGCTTCGCCCGCGGAGATCGAGTTCCGGATCCAGGTCAAGTTCGTGGCGGAGAAGATGTATCACCTCGTCCTCGACGGCAACGAGCCTGTCGCCCAGGGCTGGTTCTCGACACAGCGGGCCGGCGGCGAGGCTTATACGGTCACGATGAAACCCGGGGAGGGCAAGGCCTTCGAGCCGGGCAAGACCTACCGCCTCTGCGTCGGCGACCAGAGCCCCGAGGCCGTGCAGATGACCTCGGACAATTACATGTGCCGGATCGATTACACGTTCGTTTTCAAGGAAAAGAGCTGACGGTTTTCCCGGCACATCGCGCGCCGCGTGACCCGGCCCGGCGCACCTTTTTTTTGAAATGAGTTGAAAACCCGCGCGCCCGGTGCTTTAATGCAGCGCGGAGTTTTCATGAAAAAACAGCCGTTCCCGTTCTATTTGTTGATCGGCGCGCTCAGCCTCGTCCTCGTCGCCGGCCCCGGCTGCCAGTCGTCCGGCGACGGCGGGACCGGCGGCGTGACGCCCGCCGAGAGCTTCGAGAAGGTCATCCCGCCGCTCATGGCGAAGTGGAACATCCCCGGCGGCGCCGTGGCCCTGGCCCGCAACGAGTCCGTCGTGCTCACGGAGGCCTACGGGACCGCTGACAAGACCGGCGGCGTCGCCGTGACCAACGGCTCGCTGTTCCGGCTGGCCAGCCTGTCGAAGCCGGTCACGGCCGCTGCCGCGCTCAAGCTCCACGAAGCCGGCCTTCTCGATCTCGAGGCCAAGGTCTTCGACATCCTGAACGACGTCGAACCGCCGCCGGGGGCGACCGTGGACCCCCGCCTCGCGGACATCACCGTCCTCGACCTGCTCCGCCACTCGGGCGGCTGGGACCGCGGCGTGAGCTTCGACCCGATGTTCCGCTCCCGGGAGATCGCCGCGGCGATGGGTGTCCCGACGCCGGCGGACGCGGCGGCCATCGTCCGCTACATGAAAGGGCAGCCGCTCGACTTCGATCCCGGGACGAAATACGCGTACTCGAACTTCGGCTACTGCCTGCTCGGCCGGATCATCGAGAAGATCACCGGCCAGAGCTACGAGGAATACGTCAGGATGGCCGTCCTCGCGCCCGCCGGCGCGGCCGGGATGCGGTTGGGCCTGTCCCTCGAAACGGGCCGGGCCGACGGCGAGGTCGTCTATTATGACTATGCCGGGGCGCCGCTGGCCCCGTCCGTCTTCGATTCCGGGCCGGCCGCCGTGCCCTGGCCCTACGGCGGTTTCGCCATCGAGCCCATGGACGCCCACGGCGGTTGGCTGGCCTCCGCCGCCGACCTGCTCCGGTTCCTCCTGGTCGTCGACGGCCGCGCGGTCAAGGCCGACATCCTCCAGAAGGCCACGGTGGACCTGATGGTCGCCCGGCCGCCGCTCGCCGAATACCAGGGCGCGGCCGCGTATTACGCCCTTGGCTGGCAGGTCCGGCCGACGGGCGGCGACGCCAACTGGTGGCACACCGGGTCCCTCCCCGGCACGTCGACGATCATGGTCAGGACGGCCAACAACATGGGCTGGGTGGCGCTGTTCAATTCGCGTCCGGCCGACGCCGACGCGTTCTTCTCCGAACTCGACAGCGCGATGTGGCAGGCCGTCAACGGGATCACGGACTGGCCGGGGGCGGCCGGTGCCGGCCGGTGAGGGCGGTTGACTTTCGCCGCCGTCGAATGATAAGAGCATTCCCATGACGACGTTCACGAAACCCGCGCTCGTCCTCGACGAGGACCGGGCGCGCCGGAACATCGCCCGCATGGCCGCCCGGGCCCGCCGCTTCGGGGTGCGGTTCCGGCCGCACTTCAAGACGCATCAGTCCCGGGAGGTCGGGCGCATCTTCCGCGAATTCGGCGTCGACGCGATCACCGTGTCATCGGTCGAAATGGCTTCCTACTTCGTCGACGACGGCTGGGCGGACGTCCTCATCGCCTTCCCCCTCAACATCCTCGAGGCCGCCGAGATCGCCCGATTGGCCGCCCGGTGCCGGCTGGGGCTCCTGGTCGAATCGGCCGATGGCCTGCCGGCCCTGGCCCGCGCCGTTCCGGTCCCGGTCGACGTCTGGATCAAGATCAACGTCGGGGCCAACCGGGCCGGCGCCGAATGGAACGACCGGGCGCTCCTGGCCGCGATCGCCCGCGAGGCGGGACGGCATCCGGAGCTGCGCTTGCGCGGGCTCCTGACCCACAACGGCCGGACGTACGCGGCGCGAACGACCGCCGCCCTGTTCCGCGTCCACGCCGACGCGATGAAGAAGATGCTCAAAGCCCGGAACGCGCTGGCGGCGTCGGGCTATCCGGGGCTCGAGGTCTCGGTGGGGGACACGCCCGCGTGCAGCCGGCTGGACGATTTCGCCGGGGCCGACGAGATCCGGCCCGGGAACTTCGTTCTCAACGACGTGACCCAGCTCGAACTCCGGACGTGCGGAGCCAGGGACGTCGCGGCGGCCGTGGCCTGCCCGGTCGTGTCGACGCATCCGGCCCGCAACGAGGCCGTCATCTACGGCGGGGCCATCCATCTTTCCAAGGATGACTTCCGGCTTGATGGGAACGGCCGGATCTATGGCCGGGTCTGCCGGCCGCGCGGGAACGGGTGGGGCCCGATCTTGCCCGCGACGGCGGTGACGGCCATCTCCCAGGAGCATGGGATCGTCAAGACGACCTCCGCCGAAATGAGGAGGATCAGGGCCGGCGATATTCTTTTCGTCCTGCCGGCCCATTCCTGCCTGACGGTCAATCTTTGGGACCATTACGTCAAATTGGACGGGTCCCGGGTCTCGACAATTCGCGAAATTTCTTCTTAACTTATTTAAAATAAACGATTAAAAAAATATTTGCCCCTCCGAATCAAATCCTTGACAATGGATAATATATCTTATATTCTGCGGTGGAAAATATGAAGATCGACTGGAAGCCTTCCGATTTTCAGGTCCCGGCCACCCTGTCCGAGACCATCTACCAATCCCTCAAGAAAGCCCTCATCGAAGGCGAGATCAAGCCCGGTCAGCGGCTGCAGGAGAAGGAGATCGCGGCCCTGTTCAACACGTCTTCGACCCCGGTCCGGGAAGCGTTCTTCCGCCTGGCCGCCGAAAAATACCTGGTCATCAACGCCCGCAAGGAAGTCCTGGCCCAGGACACGACGTTGGAGGAGGTCCGCGAGCTCTACGAGATCGTCCGGGCCCTGGATATTTTCGCCCTGGGGAAAGCCCTGGACGCGATGAGCGACGAGGACATCGGTGCGCTGCGGGCGATGACGGACGAGCTTGGCCGCTTCCACGACGCGGACGACCATCAAAGCTATCTCGAGCAGAACCTGCGCATCCACGATTCGATCTGGCGCCTTTGCGGCAGCACCGCCCTCTACGAGACCCTCAGCGAGCTCATGGCCAAGATCGCCATCTACCGCCGCAAGACGGATTTCGCGCCTTTCGCCGATCCCCCGTCCCTAGAAAAGTCCTATCGCGACCACCGCGAGATCCTGAGGCTCATCGAGCGCCGCGACATGGCCGGCCTGGAGAAGCTGATCGAAGCCCATTGGGGCGAGGAATTCCGCGCCGGCACGCCCGCCGCGGCGAAGAACCCCAAGGAGCGATGAGGAGGTGAGAATCACGCCTGATATCGCCGAACGCCCGCCGGTTTTCCGGATCCCCGCAGAACCCCGACATCACGCAGCATTCACCGAGGAGGTCTTCACAATGCGATTCCTTAAAGGCCTATGCATCGCCGTGCTGGCCGTTTCGACGGCCGCCGCGGCCTTCGGCCAGACCATTCCGACCGGCCAGCTCACGGGCACGGTCACGACGGACGACAAGTCGCCGCTTCCCGGCGTCAGCGTCTCCATCAGCAGCCCGTCCCTGATCCTGCCCGAGATGGCAACCGTGACGAACGAGAAGGGCCTCTACCGCTTCTTCTCGCTCCCGTCCGGGACCTACAAGATCAAGTTCGAGCTCCAGGGCTTCAAGGGCGTCATCCGGGAGGGCATCATCATCGCCGCTTCGCGGACCGTGGACATCGATGTCGTCCTCGAGCCGGGCGCCATCGAACAGTCGATCACCGTGACCGGGCAGTCCCCCACGGTCGACCTGAAGATGACCCAGACGGGGACGACCTTCACCAAGGAGCTTATCCAGAGCCTGCCCCTGCAGCGCGACCTGGTCTCGATCTACAACTCCGCGCCGGGCATGTTCTCCCGGACGTCGCACGGCAGCGACGCCCGGTCCAACAACTTCGTCGTCGACGGCGTCAAGATGCAGGACCCGGTGACCGGCGACCCGTACCAGACGGTCCCGTGGAACGCCATCGACGAGGTCGAGATCGAGACGTCCGGCCAGAAGGCCGAGTACGGCGCCGTCAAGGGCGCCCTGGTCAGCGTCGTCACCAAGGCCGGCGGCAACGAGTTCTCCGGCAGCCTCAACTTCTATTACCGGAGCAACGACCTGCAGTCGGACAACACCGAAGGCACCCCCTTCGAGGGCCAGTTCGTCGGCTTCCGCTGGCAGTACCTGCCCGGCTTCTCGCTGGGCGGGCCGATCAAGAAGGACAAGGTCTGGTTCTTCACCAGCCTCGACGTCGACAAGTCCTCCTCGTACGTCCAGGGCTTCCCCGCCCCGGACTACTACGGCGGCCCGCAGCCGCCCAACGCCCCCGTCGCCCAGGACACCATCGCGCCGTTCGGCAAAGTGACCTGGCAGCTGGGCCAGAAGGACAAGATCGTCGCCTCCGGCTACTGGCGGGGTTACCAGTGGGACCACCGCGGGGCCAGCCGCTGGACCGTCCTCGACGCCAACGTGACCGAGGACAGCGCGGTGACCATCGCCACGGCCCAGTGGACCCGGACCATGTCCAAGGACGTCCTCTTCAACCTCAAGGGGTCCTGGTACTCTCTTCACCAGTACCTGCTGGCGAACAACAGCCTGGCGCCCCTGGTCGACGAGGCCACGGACAACGTCAACCGTGGCGGGGCCGGTTCGGACTGGTGGTACACCCGCCGGCGCGCCCAGTTCAACACCGACGTGACGTGGTTCAAGGACAGCTGGGCCGGCAGCCACGAGTTCAAGGCCGGCGTCGACGCCGAGTTCGCCTTCGACACCACCGAGACCCAGTATTACCAGGACCCTCATTTCGAGGGCGTTTTCGATGACGGGTTCAAGGCCGTCGACATCTACCTTTGGGACGGCGTGCCCAATTGGGCCTGGGTCGGGACCGAATTCCAGCAGAAGAACAACCTCATCCAGGTCGGCGGCTTCCTCCAGGACACCTGGTCGCCGGTCTCGCGGCTGACCCTCAACCTGGGCCTGCGCTACGACTACTCCCAGGGCAGCTATCCGCCCCAGCAGAAGCTCGACTCCGGCGAGTGGGTCAACGAGGAAACCATCCAGGCCATGAGCTTCAGCATGCTCTCGCCGCGGCTCGGCATGACCTACAACATCACCGGCGACGGCAAGACCGTCTTCCGGGCGAGCTACGGCCGCTACTACGCGCCCCTGCTCATGATCTACTACTACTTCAACAATCCCAGCCAGCGGTCCTCGTTCTGGGCCCAGCTCAATCCCGACTGGTCCGTCAACTACACGACCCCGGTCTACTCGCCGGGCTCGACGGCCGTCGACCCCGACATCAGCTCGCCCTACGCCGACGAGATCAACTTCGGCGTCGAGCGCGAGCTCTTCGAGGATTTCTCCATCTCGGGGACATTCCTGGCCAAGTGGGAGCAGAACCTGATCGACGACGTCGACCGGGCCCACCTCGACTGGGACCAGTACCTGGCGTCGGGAGAGCTCGTCTGGACGGGCTACCATGAAGTCCAGGGCACCGACCCGTTCACGGGCGATGCGACCACGTTCTACGAGATGAACGAGGACTTCGGCGACTACGGATTCCTCTTCCAGAACGTTCCCGGCACGGCCCGCAAGTACACCGGGGTCGAGATCAAGATGACCAAGCGGATGTCCCGCGATTGGGCCATGCAGGCGAGCTACGTCTATTCCCACGGCATGGGCATCCTCAACACCTCCCGCGACCAGAGCACGGGCTTCAGCGGGTTCTACGACGATCCCAACGCCATGATCAACGCCTACGGCCGCCTCGATTTCCAGCGCGAGCATCTCGTCAAGGTCCAGGGCAGCTACATCGGCCCCTGGGGCATCACCCTCAGCGGCTATTACCAGTTCGGCAGCGGCGTTCCCTACACCCGGGTCCTCCGGACCTATGAAGCCGGCCTGGGCAGCCTTTACCAGGGCGGCGTGGGCATCTTCGTCGAGCCGCGCGGCACGCACGAGCTGCCGGATCAGCACCTGCTCGACCTGCGGATCGAGAAGGCCTTCAACCTCGGCAAGGGGCAGATCGCCGCCCAGATCGACATCTACAACGTCTTCAACAACAACCAGGCGACGAGCGTCGGCGTCACCTCGAATTACGATTGGTTCCTCGACGAACGCGGCCAGGCCGTCTATGGTATCATGGGGCCGCGCTACTTCCAGCTCGGGCTCATCTACAGGTTCTGACGCGCACCTTCAAGGTTCCCGACAACAAGGAGGCCGGCGCCCGCGGGGGCGCCGGCCTCGGCCGATCCTTCCGAGGAGGTCTCCCGTGAACGAACAAAACGCTTCGGACGACCGGACGCCCGGGATTCCCGGCCGTCGTGAATTCCTGGCGAAATCCCTGGCCGGGCTGTTCGTCTTCAACCACTCCCTCGGCCATCTCTTCGCCGACGAGGAGCCGCCCCTCGGCCAGGCCCCGCCCCCGGCCGGCGGCTGGATCATGGAGAGCGCGCCCGGACCGGAGACGGTCCTCAACGGCAAGCGCGTCCTCTATTTCGGCGGCACGGGCTATTTCGCCCTGCACGGCCATCCCGAGGTCATCGAGGCGGGCGTCGCCGCCTTCCGCAAGTACGGCACCCACAGCGCCACCTCGCGGACCGGCTTCGGCAACACGCCCGTCCAGATCGAGCTCGAACGGAAGATCGCGGGGTTCTTCGGGACCGAGGACGCCATCCACTTCGTCTCGGGCTACCTGGACAACCTCTTCCTCGTCCAGGCCTTGAAGGACAAGATCGGCGCCATCTTCATCGACGAGACCGCCCACTTCAGCATCCGCGACGCCGTCTATTCGGCGCTCAAGCCGGTGCACACCTACAAGCACCGCGACCCCGGGGACCTGGCCCGCCAGCTCAAGGCCAACCTCAAGGCCGGCGACGTCCCGCTGGTCATGACGGACGGCATCTTCCCGACCTTCGGCGTCATCGCCCCGGTTCCCGAGTTCGTCAAGATCCTCGAGCCGTACCAGGGCTACCTCTGTCTCGACGATTCCCACGCCGTCGGCCACCTCGGCCCCAACGGCCGCGGCACCTACGACTATTACGGCCTCCAGGGCGACCGGTGCTTCTTCGCCGGGACCATGAGCAAGGCCTTCGGCGGCCACGGCGGCTTTATCGCCGCCGGCAAGGCCTTCATCGACCACATCAAGGCGACCTGCGGCGCCTATCCCGGCGCGACGCCCAGCCCGACCCCGGCCATGGCCGCGTCCCTCAAGGGCCTGGAGATCGTCCAGCGCGAGCCCCAGCGGCGCGAGCGCCTGCGGCGCAACGTCGCCCGGATCAAGACCGGGATGAAGAAGCTCGGCTACGACATGAACGACACCCCGGTGCCCATCGTCACCTGGGTCCTGAAATCGGCGGACGACATGAAGAAGGTCCAGAAGGAGCTCTTCGACCGGGGCATCGCCGTCGCCCTGCTGAAGTACGTCGGCGCCCCCGCCGGCGGGGTCCTGAGGGCCTCCATCTTTTCGGAGCACACCACGGAACAGATCGACCGCCTGCTCGACGAGATGAAGCGGCTGGGCTGAGGCCCGGCCGGTCACGAACACGGCCTCCGGGAGAAAAGCCCGCCGCCCGAAGGCAGACGCGGGCGGCTGAAAACGCCGAAAGGGGAGACCATGAGAACACGCACGCCATCCATGCGGACCGCCTTCCTGGCGATCCTGATCCTTGTCCTCGCGGCCGGCCCGGCCGCCGCGGCGACCCTCGACCGGGCCGCTCTTCACGACCAGATCGCCGCCGCGCTCAAGGCCCGCGGCCTCGTCGGCCTCAACGCGGCCGTCGTCGAGAACGGCGCGACCGTGCTGGCCGAAGGCTTCGGCACGCGGTCGCTTCAGACCGGAGAGCCCGTCACCCCGGACACGATGTTCGCGATCGGCTCGATCACCAAGCAGTTCACGGCCGCCTGCGTCCTGCTCCTGGCCGAGGACGGCAAGCTGGCCGTCACGGACAAGGTCGCCAAGTACTATCCCGATCTGACCCGGGCCGCCGACATCACCCTGCTCGACCTGATGAACCACGTTTCGGGCTACCCCGATTACTATCCGCTCGATTTCGTCGACCGGCCCATGGCCCGGCCCACGCCCAGCGACGAGGTCATCCGCCGCTTCGGGACACGGCCGCTCGATTTCGAGCCGGGATCGCGCTATTCCTACTCGAACACGGGCTACCTCATCCTGGGCCGCGTCGTCGAGAAGGTCAGCGGCGAGTCTTACGAGGGCTTTCTCGCCCGGCGCATCCTGAAGCCGCTCGGCCTGGCCCGCACGTCTTATGAGCCCGATCCCGCGTCGCCGGGTTGCGCCCAGGGCCACATGTCGTTCTGGCTCGGCGAGCCGATGGCCGTGCCTCTGGAGGGCAAAGGCTGGGTGGCCGCCGCCGGGGCGCTCTTCTCGACGCCGGCCGACCTGGCCGCCTGGGACCTGGCCCTGATCGGGGGGAGGGTCCTGAAGCCGGAATCGTTCAAGCTGATGACCTCGCCGCGCCGGCTGAACGACGGCAGCCTCTCGAACTACGGCTGCGGCCTGGCCGTCGGCGAGCGGGACGGGATGGTCGTGCTGTCGCACAGCGGCGCGGTCAACGGCTTTTACGCCCTGAACGTCGTCGTCCCGGCGACGCGCTCGGCCGCGGTCCTCTTCTCGAATCTGTCGTCCTACAGCGAGGTCAACGCCGTCTGGGGCCCGCTCGCGGCCGCGATCCTGCCCAAGGCCGGGCCGAAGGCGGCCCCCGCCGCCAAGGACAAGCCGGCGCCGCCGGCCCCGCCCAAGGGCGTTCCGGCCATCGCCGGG
>Ga0316616_100000744_pt1 | contig 11593 bp, 13 predicted proteins | sample OWC_Aug_M1_C1_D1_FD_207660 | JGI IMG/M metagenome (GOLD analysis project Ga0316616, IMG submission 207660) | Wetland soil microbial communities from Old Woman Creek delta, Ohio, United States - OWC_Aug_M1_C1_D1_B | ecosystem: Environmental > Terrestrial > Soil > Wetlands | place: USA: Ohio... | reverse complement strand
GGTTGGCGCGTTATCCCAGCAATTCCCTTTGCGGCTCATCGAGCAGAGCATCCCGTACTCTGTGAGTTTGTCCTGGAATACATGGCTGGCGTACTGGCTGCCTCGGTCGGAGTGATGCAGCAGTCCCACTGCCGGGTGCTTCCTGAACCAGGCCATGGTCAGCGCATCGGTCACGATGTCCGCGGTCATGCGTGGCTTCAACGACCAGCCGACGACTTCGCGGTTGAACAGATCGAGCACGATGGCCAGGTACAGCCAGCCTTCGTCGGTCCACAGGTAGGTGATGTCAGAGGTCCAGACTTGATTCGGCGCCGTCGGGGTAAAGTTTCTGTCGAGCAGATTGTCGGCGACCGGCAACCCGTGCTTCGAGTCGGTCGTGACCTTGTAGCGCCGCTTGTGGCGGGCATGGATGCCATTCTCACGCATCAGCCGTTCAACCCGCCCCTTGCTGGCCGGGAAGCCTCTGGTCCGCAGCTCTCGCACCATCCGTGGGCTGCCGTAGGCGCCTTTGATCTCGGCATGAATGGCACGAATCAGTGCCAGCATCTGGAGATCAGTCAGTCGCTTGCGATCCGGCCGACCGCCACGCTTCCAGGCGCGATAACCGCTGACGCTGACATCAAGCACCTGACACATATCAACGAGCGGGTAGCGCAAGCCTTGTTCGGCAATCCAGGCGTACTTCACAGGACATCCCTTGCGAAGTACGCCGTCGCTTTTTTTAGGATTTCATTCTCCCGTTTGAGCCGCAGGTTCTCGACGCGCAGCCGGGATAGTTCCATTTCCTCGGGCGTCACCTCTTTGCTGCCAGCACCTCTGAGCTTGCCTGCTGCTGACGCTTTTACCCAGTTGCGCAAGGTCTGGTCGCCCAGGCCGAGTTCCTTGATCACGGTACTGATGCTTTGCCCAGCTTTCACTCGCTTGACCGCCAGTTCCTTGAACTCGGTCGTGTATGCGTGCTTCGGTATCTTCATCTCATGCCTTCCAAAAGTGACTCAATTTTAGGCCACCCTTGGCAGACTAATTTCCGGGGGAAGCTCACAGGTCGCGCCCCCGCAATATGGCTAGGATCCAAGCGTTCAGATACACCGTCCGCCCCAATCCGTTCTTGCTGGTCGGCAGTCGCCACTCGCCCCGTTCAAGGTCGAGGTCCGCTACTCGCATGCTGACCACCTCGCCGCTGCGGCATCCCGTCCCGAGGGTGAGCAACAGGACATCGCGGGCGGTAGGGTTGAGACCATTGCTACGCAGCCACCCCACTAAGGCGGTGACCTCGGCATCACTGAGAACGCGGTCCTTCTTCCCCGCAGGGGCGACACGCTGCTTCGCCCAAGGGTTGGAGCCATCGGGCATGAGGCCACATGCCATAGCATGCTCCCACGTGGCCGACAGTTCCATTTTGAGAAGGCGCTGGATGGCAGGTCGATCTGCCAGCCCGTTGAGCAGGGTGTAGGCGTCGGCGCGCGTCACCCCCATCCCCGCCATGTCAGCAATGGGGCCCACTACATGTCGCCAAATAAGGGCCTCGGAGTGCCGCCAGTTTTTCCGTCTTACCCGAATGTGGTCGGTCACGTAGGCCTGAACTAGCTCTCGGACGGTCTTGGGCGCGGTGCCTACCACTACCCGCGTCGCACTACGGGCTTGCTCGGCTGCTGCCATCGCCCCCGCTAACGAGAGGTCGGGCCAGTGACCGAGGACCTGCTGCTTGAGCTTGCCCTCCAGGTCTCGCCGTCGCAGGGTCCAAGTGCGCGTGGACTGTCTGACCTCAAGCCTGAGGCCGGGGTGCTGCTCGATTGGGTGCGTGCCCAGAGGGAGGGCACTGAGTTGCTTGGGTGTCATACGGGGCTCCTTGCGTTGGTATGACCTCATTAGGTCGTAGTTCTACCAACTTGGGAGCCCCCCTCAAAGGTCCGAAAGCCTTACCAGAGGTGCCACCACTTCTTCTTATCCACTAGGCCTGTCTTATAGAACGCGCTGTCCGGGAAATTCTTGCGCATGACGCGTTCGGCGTCATCACGCAGGTCATCCATGCCCAACTTGTCATAGGCCAGGATCAGGATGTAGGTCGCTTCCTCGACCGCAGGCGCCGTCGGATAAGTCTTGATCGCATACTGCGCCCGGTTGGCAGCGGCAACGTAGGCGCCGCGATTGATGTAATAGCGGGCGACGTGCACCTCGTGCGATGCCAGCGCATTGACCAGGTAATTCATCCGCTGGATGGCGTCCGGGGTGTATTTGCTGTCAGGGAAACGGGTGGCAAGTTCGCGGAAGGCGTCGAACGCTTCGCGCGCCGACTTCGGGTCACGCTCGGTCGGATCCTGCGTGCTGATGTAGGGCGCATAGCCCAGATCTTCGTTGAAGCCGACCAGGCCCTTCAGGTAGTAGGCATAGTCGACAGCGGGATGATTGGGGTGCAGCTTGATGAACCGGTCGCAGGCCGCGATGGCCGAGCCCGCTTCGCCCGCCTTCCAATACACGTAGCCCAGTTCAAGCTGGGCCTGCTGGGCATAGCGCCCATACGGATAACGGGCCTCGAGCTTCTCGTAGTACTTGGCGGCCTTGTCCCAGGCGCCGCTGCTCTGCGCATCCTTGGCCTCGGCGTACAGTTTGTTGGCCGACCAGCCGGCGGTTTCGTCCTTGTCGCCGGAAAGCAGGCCGCAGCCGCTGATGACCGTGGCGATCAGGAGCGCTGCCGCCAGACGGAGAAAGCTGGGGAATGCGGGTAAACTTCGCATCATGAACAATCCTTTGGAAGACCGCACCGATTATAGCCGAACTCCGCCCGATCAATCCCGGGTTCCGGATCACTGCGCCGGGTGGCGTCTCGATCGGGTGCTTGCGGAAGTGCTGCCGCAGCATTCGCGCAATCGCCTGCAGACGTGGGTGCGTGAAGGGCGCGTTGCGGTGGGCGGGCGCATCGAGACGGAGCCCAAGCACAAGCTTGCGGGCGGGGAAGTTCTGGTCCTGAGCGAGCCGCCCGGAATCAGGGAAATCGCCGAGCAGCCCGAAGATATCCCGCTCGACATCGTGTTCGAGGACGAAGCGTTGCTGGTCATCGACAAGCCGCCCGGTCTGGTCGTGCACCCGGGGAGCGGCAACTGGAGCGGTACCCTGATGAATGCCTTGCTGCACCATGTGCCCGCTATCGCCGAAGTGCCGCGCGCGGGCATCGTGCACCGCCTGGACAAGGATACCAGCGGCCTGCTCGTCGTCGCCAAGACGCTCGCGGCCCAGACCGACCTCGTGCGCCAGTTGCAGGCGCGCAGCGTCAGGCGCCAGTATCTGGCAGTCGTCTGTGGCGTCGTGCGCCGGGATGCGACGATCGCGGCGCCGGTCGGCCGCCATCCGGTGCACCGGACGAAAATGGCGGTGGTTCCGGAAAGCCGTGGCGGCAAGCCGGCGGTGACCCATTTCCGCGTCCTCGAGCAGTTCGCCCACTGCGCGCTGGTCGAATGTTCGCTGGAGACCGGACGCACGCACCAGATCCGTGTGCACATGGCGTCGATCAGGCATCCGCTGCTCGGTGATCCGGTTTATGGCAGGCCCGATCAGCGTCTCCCGGCGTTCTCCCGGCAGGCCCTGCATGCCACCCGTCTGGCGCTCCTCCATCCGCTCACCCGGCGGATGAAGCAGTGGGAGGCGCCGCCGCCAGCCGACATGGCCGCCTTGCTGGGGGCGCTGCGCGGTGGGTGAGGTCTTCGTTCCCGACTGGGCGGCGCCGGCCAATGTCAAGGCCCTGCAGACGACGCGCAACGGCGGTGTGAGCAACATGCCATGGGCGAGTTTCAACCTCGGCGATCATGTCGGCGACGATCCGGCCGCCGTTGCGGCGAACCGCCAGGCCCTGCGCGCTGCATTGCCCGGCGAACCGCGCTGGCTCAGGCAGGTTCATGGCATCGTTGTGGTCGACACCGACCGGGAGGCGAAAACCGGGGTGGCCGACGCGGCGTTTGCGCGCCGGCCGGGAACGGTCTGCGTGGTGATGACGGCCGATTGCCTGCCGGTCCTGCTGTGCGATCGCCGGGGCTCGGTGGTCGCTGCCGCGCATGCCGGCTGGCGCGGGCTGCTGGGCGGCGTCCTGGAGAGCGCGGTGGCGGCGATGGCGGCGGCTCCCGGGGAACTGCTGGCGTGGCTGGGGCCGGCGATCGGCCCGCGATGTTTCGAGGTCGGGACGGAAGTGCGTGATGCCTTTGTCGCGAGCAATCCGTCGGCCAGTGCCGCATTTGTGGCGACCGGACCGGACAAGTGGCTGTGCGACATCTACCTGCTGGCGCGGCAGCGCCTGGAACGCTTGGGGGTCAGCGCGATCAGCGGTGGCGGAGCGTGCACCCATAGCGAGTCCGAGCGCTACTTCTCCTATCGCCGTGATCGAACGACCGGAAGGATGGCGAGTCTGATCTGGCTGGACAGTGTATGATCCGCGCCTTTCTCCGGATCGGACCTGGTTTCCCGTGAGTACTCTTGCCTGGATCATCGCCGTTGCACTGGCCGGTGGCGTGTTGAGCGTCGTGGCGGCGGCGGCAATGACTCTCGCGGCTGGCACGCAGCGAGTCAATGTTCTGATCTCCTATGCCATCGGCGCGCTGCTGGGTGCGGCATTCCTGGAAATCCTGCCGCATGCGCTTGAGCACGGCGACCCGCACCGCATGGCGGCAACCGTCCTGTTCGGGATCCTCGCCTTCTTCCTGCTGGAAAAGCTGGTCCTGTGGCGGCACTGCCATCACGATCATTGCGAGGCGCACGATGCCCATGCCCCCGTCAATGATCACGGGCGCTCCGGCATGCTGATCCTGGTCGGCGATACCTTCCACAACTTCGTCGACGGCATCCTGATCGCCGCCGCGTTTCTGGAAAGCAGGGAACTCGGGATCGTCACCGCACTGGCGATCATCGCGCACGAGATTCCTCAGGAAGTCGGCGACTTCCTGATCCTTCTTCATTCCGGCTACAGCCGGGCCCGGGCCCTCGCCTTCAACCTGCTGTCGAGCTTGGCCACTCTGGTCGGCGCCATGCTCGCCTACTTCGCCCTGTCGCAGTTGACTGAGTGGATTCCTTCGCTGCTCGGTCTGGCGGCGGCCAGCATGATCTACGTTGCCGTGGCCGACCTGATTCCCGGGCTGCACAAGCGCACCGAACTGAAAGCAACAGTGCAGCAGATCCTACTTATCGGGCTTGGCATCGCTTCGATCGTTGTCGCTCGCCTTCTCGTCGGCGAGTAACTCCTGGTAGCGCCGGCGCTGGCGACGTACCTTGCGGCCAGCCATCCAGAGCAGCAACCCGCAGGGCAGCAGGCCGTAGAACAGGAAGGAAATGATTGCGGAGACCACGGTCGGCTCGTTCAGCGCGACGAGGACGGTCACGTAAAGCCAGCCGATGGCAACGATGTACATCGGGCTAATTATGCATTCAAATCCATTGACAGCGCTCGGGCTGGTATGGAGAATCAAAGAGGTTGACCCCGATTCATCTACAGAGAAAAAACTGGCCATGGCGCAAGAGGGACCTGACAACAGCAACGCTTTCATGGGTTCGCCCCTGCTGTTCATGCAGGCTGGTCAGGACATGGCGCAGCAGTTCATGGCCTTCATCGGCCAGGCCGGAAATCCGGCGGCAGCCTTTCCGCCGGCTGCCGACCCGCAGGCTTTGACCGCGCTGCAGCAGCAGTTCATGAATCAGCAGATGTCTCTTTGGCAATCGGTGCTCGCCCGCCAGCAGGGCGCCCCGGAGACTTTCAAGGTCGCGGCCGATGCCGGCGATCGCCGCTTCGCGGCGCCCGAATGGCGCGAGAGCCCGGTTTTCGACTACCTGCATCAGGCCTACCTGCTCAACGCGAAATACATGAAGGACCTGGTCGAGTTGATCCCGGCGAGCGACGACAAGGCCCGCAACCGCATGCGTTTTCTGGCGCGCCAGATAGTAGACGCCATGGCTCCCTCCAATTACGCCGCGACCAACCCGGAATTCATCAAGCTGGCACTGGAAACCGAGGGCCGGAGCATTACCGATGGCGTCAACAATCTGATCAGGGATTTCGAGAAGGGGCGCATTTCGATGACCGACGAGTCGATCTTCGAGATCGGTCGCAACATTGCGACGACCGACGGCGCGGTGGTCTTCGAAAACGACCTGATGCAGCTGATCCAGTACTCGCCCCTGACGCCGGAAGTCGCCGCGCTCCCGCTGGTGGTCGTGCCGCCGTGCATCAACAAGTTCTACATCATGGATCTGCAACCCGACAATTCGCTGATCCGCTACATGGTCGAGCAGGGCAACACGGTCTTCCTGGTTTCCTGGCGCAATCCGCAGGAAGAGCACGGCCACCTGACCTGGGACGATTATCTCGAGCATGGTCCGATTGCCGCGCTGCAGGTGGCGCGGGAGATCTGCAACGTGGAGCAGGTCAATACGCTCGGCTTCTGCGTCGGCGGGACGATCCTGACTTCGGCCCTGTCTGTGCTCAAGGGGCGGGGCGAAGACATTGCGGCATCGCTGACCCTGATGACGACACTCCTCGATTTCTCCGACACCGGAGAGATCGGACTCTTCATCGACGCCAATGCCCTGGCGGCGCGCGAGTCGAGTATCGGCAACGGCGGCCTGCTGCCGGCGCGCGACCTGCAAAGCACCTTCTCCTTCCTGCGGGCCAACGACCTCGTCTGGAACTATGTCTCCGGCAACTACCTTAAAGGGCAGAAGCCGCAGGCCTTCGATCTGCTCTACTGGAATTCGGATTCGACCAATCTGCCGGGCCCGTTCGCCTGCTGGTACATGCGTAACCTCTACCTCGACAACAGCCTGCGCGTCCCCGGCAAGCTGGAGATGTGCAGCCAGCGCATCGACCTCGGCGCGCTGGCGATGCCGGTGTATGTGCTGGCAACGCGCGAGGACCATATCGTTCCGTGGCGATCGGCTTACGAGACGACGCGTATTCTCGGGGGCAAGGCGCGCTTCGTTCTTGGTGCTTCCGGCCACATCGCCGGAGCCATCAACCCGGCAAGCAAGAACAAGCGGAACTATTGGGTCAATGACGACGTGAAAGGCGATGCCGAAGCCTGGTTGACTGCGGCGGACGACAGGCCGGGCAGTTGGTGGAACGACTGGGCCGCCTGGCTGAAGCCGTTTGCCGGCGAATCTCGGGCGCCACGCCGGCCGGGGAATACCAGGTACAAGCCGATCGAGCCGGCACCCGGACGCTACGTGCGTCAACGCGCGGTCTGAAGACACATTTCACAGGAGGGGGAGACAATGTCAAGAACTGCACTGGTGACAGGGGGTATGGGTGGGCTCGGCGAGGCAATCTGCATCAAGCTCGCGGCGCTGGATTTCAAGGTGGTGACGACCTTTTCACCCGGCAACACCAAGGTCGATGACTGGCTGAAGGGCATGCATGCCCTGGGCTTCGCTTTCAAGGCCTATGCCTGTGACGTCACCGATTTCGAATCGGCCCGTGCCTGCGTCGCGGCGGTGAGCAGCGAGGTCGGCCCGGTCGATGTCCTGGTCAATAATGCCGGCATCACCCGCGACATGACCTTCAAGCGGATGTCCAAGGGAGACTGGGATGCGGTGATTCACACCAACCTCGACTCGGTCTTCAACATGTCCAAGCAGGTGCTCGACGGCATGAGCGAGCGCAAGTGGGGACGGATCATCAACGTCGCCTCGGTCAACGGCCAGAAGGGCGCTTTCGGCCAGACCAATTACGCGGCGGCCAAGGCCGGCATGCACGGCTTCACCAAGGCGCTGGCGCTTGAGGTGGCCAAGCAGGGTGTCACGGTCAACACCATTTCTCCGGGCTATATCGGCACCAAGATGGTGACCGCCATCCCGCAGGAGATTCTCGATTCGAAGATTCTGCCGCAGATTCCGGTCAATCGGCTGGGCAAGCCCGAGGAGATTGCCGGCCTCGTCGCATATCTTGCGTCGGACGAGGCGGCCTTCGTCACCGGAGCCAATATTTCCATCAACGGCGGCCAGCACATGTACTGACCGGCGTGTTTTTTTACCCGCTGTAAACATCAACAACAGGAAGGAAGAGCTATGACACAACGTGTTGCACTGGTCACCGGCGCCATGGGCGGCCTCGGTACCGCAATCTGCCAGGAACTTGCCAAGGCCGGCCACAAGGTGGTTGCCTCGTATCATCCGCAGTTCGACAACAAGGAAGAGTGGCTGAAGGAGATGGCTGCTGCGGGCTTCAACGACTTCGTCTGCGTCGCCGGTGACGTCTCCTCCTGGGACGACTGCGTGAAGATGGTGGCGGAAGCCGAAGCGTCAGCCGGCCCGGTCGATATCCTGGTCAACAACGCCGGCATCACCCGCGACCGCATGTTCGCCAAGATGGAACGCGATGGCTGGGATGCCGTCATCGGCACCAACCTGACCTCGCTGTTCAACATGACCAAGCAGGTCTCGACCAAGATGGCAGAGCGCGGCTGGGGTCGCATCATCAACATCTCGTCGGTCAACGGCCTCAAGGGCCAGGCCGGCCAGACCAACTACTCGGCTGCCAAGGCCGGCGTCATTGGCTTCTCGAAGGCGCTGGCTGCGGAACTGGCAACCAAGGGCGTGACCGTCAACGCGATCTGTCCGGGCTACGTGGCGACCAAGATGGTCATGGCGATCAAGCCGGAAATCCTGCAGACCATCATCGACGGCGTGCCGATGAAGCGTCTCTGCAAGCCGGAAGAAATCGGCGGCGCCTGCGTCTATCTGGCCTCCGAGCTTGCAGGGTTCATGACCGGCGCCACGATGAACCTGAACGGCGGTCTGTACTACCAGTAATTGCGGAATTCTTGCGCTGCATCAAGAACAGGCACCTGCGGGTGCCTGTTTTTTTGTTCTATAATGCTGCAGTGCACACAAGCCCGTTTGAGGGATGCTGGATGTCCGAGGAAGTACGTCTCATCAAGAAATACCCCAATCGCCGTCTCTACGATACCAAGACGAGCGCCTACATCACGCTGGGGGATGTCAAGGAGCTCGTCCTCAAGTTCGAACCGTTCAAGGTACTCGACGCCAAGACCGGCGATGACCTGACGCGGAGCATCCTGTTGCAGATCATCCTCGAGGAAGAGAGCGGTGGCGTTCCTCTTTTCTCCTGCGAACTGCTGTCCGGATTCGTCCGCTTCTACGGCAGCGCCATGCAGGGGATGCTGGGCAAGTATCTGGAAAACAACATGCGCACCTTCGTTGATTTCCAGCACAAGTTGCAGGACCAGTCACGCTCGATGTACGGCGACAACAGCCATCTACAGGCGGATTTCTGGGCGCAGTTCCTCAATTTCCAGCAACCCGCGATGCAGAGCATGATGACGGCCTACATGGATCAGTCCAAGAAGATGTTCCAGCAGATGCAGGATCAGCTGCAGAACCAGACACGCAACATGTTCACCGGCTTCAAGGCGGGTGCTGCGGCGGACAAGGTCGAGAAGTAATCCCTGACGCGGCCCGGAGGATGGCGGATCGGGCCTCTTTCTCACCGGCGCTCAGGCGGTGATTGATTCCGGCAATCGTTCCTGAATGAGATTGAGCAGCGGCGCAAAGACCTTCGGTGTGCCGGCGATGATGTTGCCGCTGGTCAGGTAGCCTGCTTCGCCGCGCATGTCGCTGACCAGTCCGCCGGCTTCCGAGATCAGCAGCGCACCGGCGGCCATGTCCCACGGGGAAAGCCCGAATTCCCAGAACCCATCGTAGCGACCGCAAGCGACATAGGCCAGATCGAGCGCCGCAGCGCCAGGACGGCGCAGGCCGGCGGTCTTCCGGGTCAGTTCCTTGAAGATCGCAAGGTAGGTGTCGACGTGATCGAACATGCGATAGGGGAATCCGGTGCCGAGGAGCGAATCCTGGAGTTTGGTCCGCCTGGAAACGCGGATGCGGCGCTCGTTCAGGAAGGCGCCTGCGCCCTTGCTGGCGGTGAACAATTCGTTCCGGTTGGGATCGAAGACGACCGCCTGCTCGATATTGCTGCCTTTCGCCAGCGCGATCGAGACGGCGTACTGCGGCAGGCCATGAATGAAGTTGGTGGTGCCGTCCAGGGGGTCGATGATCCACCGGTAATCGCCATCGGCAGAACCCTTCCCGGCGGTCGCTCCGGACTCCTCTGCTAAAATCCCGAACTGCGGATAGGCGTCGCGCAGCGTTTCGATGATCGCAGCCTCGGCCTTCCTGTCGACCTCGGTTACGAAATCGTTGGCCTGTTTCAATTCCACCTTGATCAGGTCAAGGTCGTTGGACGCGCGATTGATGATCTTGCCGGCGCGGAGGGCCGCCTTGACGGCAATATTCAGGGCTGGATGCATGGCTTAAAGAGCTGGCGGGTGGCGAGGCCGCCCGATCAATTTGGAGAAACCCGATTTTACTATGAAGCCCGAACTCCTGCTGTCGCGAATCCGCGTTGTCCTGTGTCGCCCGAGTCATCCCGGAAACATCGGGGCGGCGGCGCGGGCCATGAAGACCATGGGGCTGACCGATCTGCGCCTGGTCGATCCGAAGAAGTTTCCCGATCCTGAAGCCGATGCCCGGGCGACTGGCGCGGTCGACGTTCTGGAATCGGCAAAAATCAGTGACTCGCTGTCCGAAGCGTTGGCCGGCGCTATTTTTGTTGTCGCCCTGTCGGCGCGGCGCCGCGATCTGGGTCCGCCCAGCGGGCAGCCACGGGAGTTGGTGGCCCGTCTGCTGGCGCAAGCCGAGCACGGGCAGGTGGCACTGGTGTTCGGCAACGAGACCGTTGGGCTGACCAATGACGAGATCCAGCAATGCCATGCGGCGGTGACGATCCCGGCCAACCCGGAGTTCAGTTCTCTGAATTTGGGTGCGGCGGTGCAGGTAATGTCTTACGAAATCCGCATCGCCGCCTTGGCCGGGCTGCCGGCAGTGGCCGGGGCAACGGTTAGACCTGCGTCGTCGCGACTGGCGACCCACGATGAAGTCGAGGGGATGTACGCACATTTCGAGGCGGTGATGATCGAAACCGGGTTTCTCAACCCGGCAAGTCCGCGAAGGGTGCTACCCAAACTGCGCCGTCTCTTCTCGCGAACTCAGCTCGAAAAGGATGAGATCAACATCCTGCGCGGAATCCTGGCCGCCACCAAGAGCCCAACCGGGCATGCGCGAGGAAACCCCCCCGAGACCTGAGGGTCGGGCACGACTGAGCGTCAAGGCGCTGCCCCTTGGAGTTGCGCATAACTGTCGTGTCCGGGATGTCCGCAAGCCATGTCTGCCCGCGAAGGGGGTTGCGGCATCAACAAAAACCCCGCCTTGGGGGCGGGGCTACTTCAATCCTGAGCCGGATGTCGTGGTGGGTGCTGAGGGGTTCGAACCCCCGACATCCAGCTTGTAAGGCTAGCGCTCTACCAACTGAGCTAAGCACCCGGCATTCAATCAGTTCAAAGCGTCCTTCAGGCCCTTGCCGGGTCGGAACTTTGGAACCTTGGCTGCCTTGATCTTCAGGGTGTTGCCGGTGCGTGGGTTGCGGCCGGTGCGGGCAGCACGCTCGCCGACGGAAAAAGTGCCGAAGCCGATCAGGCTTACGCTGTCGCCAGCCTTGAGCGCATCCTTGACAGCGGCAACGGTTGCATCCAGTGCACGACCGGCG
>Ga0316616_100000742_pt1 | contig 11598 bp, 9 predicted proteins | sample OWC_Aug_M1_C1_D1_FD_207660 | JGI IMG/M metagenome (GOLD analysis project Ga0316616, IMG submission 207660) | Wetland soil microbial communities from Old Woman Creek delta, Ohio, United States - OWC_Aug_M1_C1_D1_B | ecosystem: Environmental > Terrestrial > Soil > Wetlands | place: USA: Ohio... | reverse complement strand
CCCGGCCCGGCGCTGGAAGACACGCTGCTCGGCCTGGTGGAGGACGTCAAGGAAGAGACCGGCGTCGATGTGCGCTACCCGTTGGACGAGAAGGGCGCGGAAGTGCTCCTCGTCACGCCCTCCGCCGATTTCTTCGCCGAGCCGCACGTCGAAAGCCTGATCGGATACGGCAAGGTGTTCCATGCCGCAGGCGTCAGCTGGACGCTGTCCTCCCACGCCTCCGAGGCCGGCAACTTCGGCATGTTCATCGGCAACTACGAGCAGTTGCGCAAGATCGCCATGCGCATCCGCGAAGCCGCCCTCGACCTCGGCGTCAAGCGCATCGTCGTCGGCGAATGCGGGCACGCCTGGCGCGTCGCCTACAGCTTCTGGAACACGCTGGCCGGGATCGGCGCCGGCGCCGATGATCCGTTCGCGGTCCAGTTGCAGAGCCAGCTCGACCACCGCTATCCGCAACCGCAGCACATCTGCGAATTCACGTACGACCTGATCCAGCGCGGCGCCCTGACGCTGGACAAGGAAGCCAACGATCACCGCATCATCACCTATCACGATTCCTGCAACGTGGCGCGCGCCTCGCGCATGGGCGATCGGCCCGGCGGACAGTTCGACATCCCGCGCGCCATCATCCGCGCCGTGGCCAACAACTTCCACGAGATGGACCCGGACACGACGCGCGAGAGGACCTTCTGCTGCGGCGGCGGCGGCGGGCTGCTGACCGACGAACTGCTCGACCTGCGCGTCAAGGGCGCGCTGCCGCGCATGGAAGCGCTGAAGAAGGTGGCGGACGGCAACAAGGTCAATTTCATGGCGACCATCTGCGCCATCTGCAAGGCACAGTTCACGAAGGTCCTGCCCTTCTACGGTTTCAAAATGAGCATGGTGGGCGGGGTGCATCAACTGGTGAGCACCGCGATCCGGCTCGGCCCCAAGCAATAACTCGATTCCTGACAAACTAGGTGGAGACAAACATGTCGGTCCAATCAGAGGATACCAACACCCAATTGACGTTCCGTCGCTACAAGGACGGCGACACCAAGTGGAAGCGCTATCAGGACGTCATCTTCCAGGCCAGCTATACCCACAAATGCCCGACCTACATCCAGTCCACGCCGCCGTGCCAGGGTAGCTGCCCCGCCGGCGAGGACATCCGCGGCTATCTGGCCATCGTGCGCCAGACCGAGAAGCCGCCCATGGGCAAGGACGGCAAGCCGATCATGCCGTGGCAGGAGTATGCCTGGCGGCGTCTCACCAAGGCCAATCCCTTCCCCTCGGTGATGGGCCGCGTCTGTCCGGCGCCCTGTGAGTCCGGCTGCAACCGCAACGAGGTCGAAGACCACGTCGGCATCAACTCGGTCGAGCACTTCCTCGGCGAGTATGCCATTGCCAACAACCTGAAGTTCGAGGCGCCGACGCAGAAGAGCGGCAAGAAGGTCGCGATCATCGGCGGCGGGCCCGCCGGCCTGTCGGCGGCCTACCACCTGACGCTGAAGGGCCACGACGTCACGATCTTCGACGAGCACGAATTCCTCGGCGGCATGATGCGCTACGGCATCCCGGGCTTCCGCACGCCGCGCGAAGTGCTCGACGCCGAAATCCAGCGCATCCTCGATCTGGGCGTACAGACGCGCATGAAGACGCGCGTCGGCAGCGATGTCACCATGGAGCAGATCCGCGCCGAGTTCGACGCCGTGTTCCTCGGCATGGGCGCCCAGGCCGGCCGCGCGCTGCCGGTGCCCGACGCCGAGGCGCCCAATGTCGTCACCGCCACCGCCTTCCTCAAGGCCTTCAACGACGGGCGCATGCGCTACGTCGGCAAGCGCGTGGTGGTCATCGGCGGCGGCGACACTTCGATCGACGTCGCCACGGTCGCGCGCCGCCTCGGCCACATCCAGGCCGACCATCCGGTGGACTTTCCCGAGCGCGCCATCGCCGGCCACATGGCCCACGACGTCGCCGGCATCTCCGCCCGCCAGGGCGCCGAAGTGACGCTGACCTCGGTGTTCAACATCGACAAGATGCAGGCCAACAAGCACGAGATCGAGCAGGCCCTGGCCGAAGGCATCCACATCCGCGGCGGCCTGTCGCCGATCGGCGTGGTGAAGGGCGCCGACGGCCGCGCCACGGCGCTGCGCGTGGCCGAGTGCGAAGCCAAGTTCGTCGGCGGCAAGCTCGAGATCAAGGTCAAGGAAGGCACGGAGCAGGACATTCCGGGCGACCTGATCGTCTCCGCCATCGGCCAGGCCGTCGATTTCACCGGCCTCGAGGAGTTCAACAACGGCCGCGGCATGGTCTCCACCGACAAGAACTACCAGGTCGCCGGCAAGCCCGGCGTGTTCGCCGGCGGCGACATCTTGCGCCCCCACCTGCTGACCACGGCCATCGGCCACGGCGCCATCGCCGCCGACGGCATCGACCATGTGCTGCGCGGCCAGGATCTGGAGAAGCGGCCCAAGATCGACGTCCACTTCTTCGATTTGCAGCGCAAGATGATCGAGAAGGGCCTGACGGTGAAGGAAGTGCATGAGCCGATTCGCGGCACGGACGGGACCAACGCCGCCGTGCACAATTTCGAGAACCGCTCCGACCGCTACGTCATCCCGCACGACGAGCTGTTCCTCGGCCACTTCGGCTACACCGCACGTCTCCAGCGCAAGATCATCACGCTGACCGCCGAGTCGGCGCTGGGCAACTTCCAGGAGCGCATCGAGCCGCTGGACGAAAAGCAGGCGATCGCCGAGGGCAAGCGCTGCATGAGCTGCGGCATGTGCTTCGAGTGCGACAACTGCGTGGTGTACTGTCCGCAGACCGCGGTGTTCCGTGTCAAGAAGACGGAATCCACCCTCGGCCGCTACGTGGACACCGACTACGACAAGTGCATCGGCTGCCACATCTGCCACGACGTCTGCCCCACCGGCTACATCCAGATGGGCTTGGGTGAATGAGATGAGAGGATTGCGCCTTCTCGCTTTGGCGCTCGGGGCGGCGGCGGCAGCCGTCGCCTTTGCGGCGGATTCCGGCCGCACGCCGAAGCCGAACATCGTCATCGAGAAAGGCGACAAGTGCGTCGCGCCGGCGGAGGAAATGCGGCGCGAGCACATGAACATGCTCAAGCACCACCGCGACAAGACGGTGCATGAGGGCATCCGGACGACGCAGCACAGTCTCAAGGGCTGCATCGACTGCCATGCCAGCAGCAAGAACGGTTCGGTGGTGGGCGGCCGCGACAACTTCTGCCAGGGCTGCCATGATTACGCCGCCGTCAAACTGGACTGCTTCGAGTGCCACTCCACCAGGCCGCAGCCGGCCGCGCAGGCTCGCGCGGCAACGGCGACGAGCGGGAACAAGCCATGAGCGAGCACGAGCAAAAGACTGACACCCCCTCGCGCCGGCAGTTCATCGGCGCATCGATCGCAGGACTGGCGACGCTGGCCCTGGTTCCCGGCTTCCGGCTGATCGAGATCGGCAACGCCCGTTCTCCCGATCAGCCCGCCTCGGCCGCCCAGCGCTGGGGCCTGCTGATCGACACCGACAAGTGCGCCAGCGGCTGCACTGCCTGCGTCACCGCCTGCGACGTCGAAAACGGCCTGGTGCAGACGGGACGGCCCCGCACCGACGCCCAATGGATTCGCAAGGTCGAACTGAAGGACAAGAGCACCGGGGAAAGCCACTCCCTGCCGCTCATGTGCCAGCATTGCGCCGAGCCGCCGTGCGTAGACGTCTGTCCCACCGGCGCATCCTTCAAGCGCGCCGACGGCATCGTGCTGGTGGATCGGCACATCTGCATCGGCTGCCGCTACTGCATGATGGCCTGCCCGTACAAGGCGCGTTCCTTCGTGCACGAGGTGCTCACCGAGCAGAAGGCCCACGCTCCGCGCGGCAAGGGTTGCGTCGAGTCGTGCACGCTGTGCGTGCATCGCGTCGACGAGGACCGGCAGCCGGCCTGTGCCGAAGCCTGCACCGCCGCCGGCCATGACGCCATCCTCTTCGGCGACCTGAAGGACCCGAACAGCGAGATCTCGAAGCGCCTGAAGTCGCGGAACACGACGCAGCTGCGCGCCGATCTCAAGCTCAATACCGGCGTACGTTACCAGGGAATCTGACGATGCGATTCGAAGCATTTCACCGGCTGGAGGAGCGCTTCTTTTACGCGCTGGTGGGAGTCGGCGGCCTGATCGTGGCCCTCGGGCTGCTCGCCGCGTGGCATATGGAGGAGCACGGCCACATCGTCAGCGGCATGAACAATCAGGTGGTGTGGGGCACGCCCCACATCTTCGCCATCTTCATGATCGTGGCCGCGTCGGGGGTGTTGAACGTCGCCTCGATTGGTTCGGTCTTCGGCAAGGTTCCGTACAAGGCAAGGGCGCCGCTGTCGGGAATGCTGTCGCTGGCACTGCTGGCCGGCGGTCTGTCGGTGCTGATGCTGGACTTGGGCCGCCCCGACCGCCTCATCGTGGCCATGACCTATTTCAACTTCAAGTCGATCTTCGCCTGGAACGTCTTCCTGTACACCGGGCTGTTCGCCATCGTCGGCGTCTATTTGTGGACCCTGATGGAGCGGCGCATGAACGTCTATTCCAAGTATGCCGGCTTCGTCGCCTTCATCTGGCGCCTGGCACTCACCACCGGTACCGGCTCCATCTTCGGTTTCCTGGTGGCGCGACAGGCCTACAACTCCGCCGTGCTGGCGCCCGCTTTCATCGTCATGTCCTTCGCCTGGGGCCTGGCGGCGTTCATCATCGTGCAGTCGGCGCTCTTCTCGTGGAACAATCTTACGCTCCATCCGGACATCCTGCGCCGCATGAAGAACCTGCTCGGCATCTTCGTCGCCGGCGCGCTGTATTTCGTCGCCGTCCATCATCTGACGAACCTGTATTTCGCCAAGCAGATCGACTTCGAGCATTTCATCCTGGTCAGCGGCGGCATCTACCCGCTGTTGTTCTGGGGCGGTTATGTCGTGCTCGGCAGCGTGTTGCCCCTCCTGCTGCTCTACCATCCGCGGCTCGGTGCGCAATGCAGTTCGGTCATCACGGCCTCGGTCCTGGTGATCCTCGGCGCCTTCGCACTGCTCTACGTCCTCATCATCGGTGGCCAGGCCTTCCCGCTGGAAATCTTCCCGGGCATGGAGGTGCGCAGTTCCTACCTCGACGGGCAGATCGACCATTACGTACCGAGCGTGCCGGAGATTTTCCTCGGCCTGGGCGGCCTCGGGGTGGCGTTCCTCATCACCACCATCGGCGTGCGCGTTCTGCACTTCGTGCCGCAGGACGATTTCAGCCAGCTTCAGGGCGCCGGCAACATCACCGATTGAAGCGCGGTCCCCATGGCCAGCACGTTTCGCGCGACCCGAAAACCCCGCGCCGGGGCACGCGAAACGCCGCCGCCGCGCGCCGGCGCGGACGGCTGAATCTGCGGCGCCGGGCGACTGAATCGTGATGCATCAGTTCCTCGTTTCGGCTGCGCACAAGTCGTCCGGCAAGACGACCCTCAGCATCGGTCTCGCCGCTGCGCTGCGGGAGCGCGGACTGGCAGTTCAGACATTCAAGAAGGGACCGGATTACATCGATCCGCTCTGGCTCGGCCTGGCAGCCGGCCGCCCCTGCCGCAATCTCGATTTCTTCCTGTCCTCCCATGAGGAGATCCTGGCGCAGTACGCGCGCCACAGCGCCGGCGCCGAGGTCTGCCTGGTGGAGGGCAACAAGGGGCTGTACGACGGACTCGCCCTCGACGGTGTCAATAGCAACGCGGCCCTCGCCCATTTGCTGGCACTGCCGGTGATTCTGGTGCTCGACGCACGGGGCATGACGCGCGGCATCGCCCCGCTCATACTTGGCTATCAGGCCTTCGATCGCGGCATCCGCATCGCCGGCGTGATTCTCAACCGCCTCGGCGGCAGCCGCCACGAGTCCAAGTTGCGGGCGGTGATCGAGCATTACACCGACGTCAGCGTGGTGGGCGCGGTGGCCGAAGATTCGCGCATGGGCATCCTCGAGCGCCATCTCGGCCTGATGCCGGCGAACGAGAGCAGCGCCGCGGTCGAGCGCATCGGCGAGATCTCGCGCCGCATTGCGCAGCAGGTGGATCTCGATCGGCTGCTCGCGCTCACGGCGTCGGCGGCGCCCCTGCCCCAGGCTCTGCCGCAGCGCCGCACGCCGGGACCGACGGTGCGCATCGGCGTCGCACGGGACGAGGCGTTCGGCTTTTACTATGCCGACGATATGGAGGCGCTGGCCGCCGCAGGTGCCCAGATCGTGCCCTTCGACGCCCTGCGGGACGTGCGTCTGCCCGAAGTGGACGCACTGTTCATCGGCGGCGGTTTTCCCGAGTATTTCATGGACGCACTGTCGGCGAACGTCGCGCTGCGCAGCGAAATTCTGCATCGCATCGAATCCGGCATGCCGGCCTACGCCGAATGCGGCGGCCTCATGTACCTGGCCCGCACCCTCACCTGGAAGGGCGAGACCCGAACCATGACGGGAGCAATCGCAGCCGACATCGTCATGCACGACAAGCCGGTAGGTCGCGGCTATGTCAAGCTGTTGCCGACGGCGGACCATCCGTGGCCGCACGAACCCGCCACTGAGGATGAAATCCGCTGCCACGAGTTTCACTATTCGAGCATCGAAAATCTGCCTCCCGACACCCGCTACGCCTACCGCGTGAGCCGCGGTCACGGCATCGACGGGGAGCGCGACGGCATCGTGTACAAGAACCTGCTCGCTTCCTACAGCCATCTTCGGTCCACGGCGGCGCACGACTGGGCGGCGCGCTTCGTCGCCTTCATCCGCCAGTGCATGGCCGGGCGCGGCGTCGCGGCTTCGGCGTCCCAGCCCCGCGCCGCCTAGTACCGAATCACCCAACCGGAGACCCGCGTGTTTATCGTCACCCCCACTGCAGCAGCCCAGATTCTCACTTCGGCGCAGCATCACGGCAACGTGTCCGGCCTGCGCGTCGCCGCCAAGCGCGATGCTGACGGCTCGATCGTCTATGGCATGGGTTTCGACGACGAACGGGACAACGACGAGGTGCTGGAATGCGAAGGCATCACCGTCCTCATCGCACCACTGAGCCGCGATCTGCTGAATGGCGCCACGCTGGACTTCGTGGAACTGAAGCCGGGCGAATTCCAGTTCATCTTCATCAATCCGAACGAGGCGGCGCCGCCTCCGGCCGAATCGCGTGCCCGCGGCGGCTGCGGCAGCGGCGGCTGCGGCAGTTGCGGGTAGCGATGAGCCCATGCGCCGTTGCCCTCGCCCCGCCAACCCGTCTCTGCGGAGGGAAGCGGGCAACATCGTGCGCGCTCGCGGCGCAGTGACATGAGCGACTTCGACGTCATCGTCATCGGTGGCGGTCCCGGCGGCTACAAGTCCGCCATCAATGCCGCGCACCTCGGCGCCCGGGTGGCACTGATCGAGAAAGGCATGCCCGGCGGCACTTGTCTCAACCTGGGCTGCATACCGAAGAAGGCCCTGCTGCACCTGGCGACGCTGCTGGAAGACGTGACCGAGCTTTCAGGGCGCGGCATCGCGGGGCGCGTCCATGGCGACTTCCGCGAGGCCATGGCGCACAAGGACGAGGTCGTCAACTCGATCCGCGGCAACTTCCCGCTCTGGCTCAAACGCTTCGGCATCCACGTCATCTCCGCCACGGCCCGCGTCGAATCCTGCGCCGAGGAGATCGCGGTCGCGATCCGGCCCAATGGGGACAACGCGTCCGACGTCCTCACCGCAAGGCGCCTGATCATCGCTACCGGATCCGAGCCGAAGATGCCGGAGCTTTGCCCGGAAGGGGATCCGCGCGTGTTCTCCTCGCGGGAATTCATGCTGAACACCGAGGACCTGCCCGATTCGCTGCTGTTCGTGGGCGGCGGTCCGGTCGCTGCGGAACTGGGCTACTTCGCCCACCAGTTCGGCTCCAGTGTCTGCATTGCCGAGCAGGAGCGACACCTGCTGTCCACCATGCACCTGCCGGAGCGGGCCGTCAGCTACCTGGAGCGCAAGTTCAAGCGTCTCGGCATCGAGATGAAGATGGGTACCGCGGTCAGGCGCTGCACCGCCCATGCCCACGGTATCGAAGCGGAATTCTCCGACGGCACGGTGCGGGTTTTCGACGGCGTGCTGATCGGCACCGGAAGACGGCCGGTAACCGGCGACCTGGGCCTCGAACAAGCCGGCATCGCCGTGTCGCCGGACGGATTCATCGACAGCTCGGAGTACCTCGAATCGAACGCCCCCGGCGTATATGCCGTAGGCGACGTCAAGCGCGGCCCCATGACGGCGAACGCCGCCCTGCACGACGCCAAGATCGCCGCCGCCAACGCCGTGCTCGGCAATCAGGTAAAGCGCAACTACCTCAAGGTGCCGGTGGTGATCAACTCGGCCCTGGAGATCGCGGCGGTCGGCCTCAGCGAAGAGCAGGCGGATGCGGCCGGTTTCGCGCCCGAGGTCGCGCGCGCCAGCCTCGGCGGCTGCGTCAAGGCCCGCGCCCATCATGACTATGAAGGTTTCTTCGAGGTGGTACACGATACCGAGACCGGCCAGCTTCTCGGCGGCTGCATCGTCGGACCGGAGGCGGGCGAGCAGATCCACCTGCTCGCCGCCGCCTGCCAGTCGCCGCGCGGCCTGTGGCTGCTGAAGGACATGAGCTACAGCCACCCGTCCTGGTGCGAGGAACTCGAGACCGCCATCGATCCCTACACCGCGGCCTTGTCGCGCTCGGGCAAGGAGCTGTTCACGCCCGGAATTCTGGCCATGCTGTAGCCCCCCACAGCCCCATTCCTTCGACAAGACGGACAAAGATCTTGGATTTCTTCGACAACCGTGATTCTCACCCCCGCCCGCCGCGCCAGGGCACGGTCTATCTCATCGGTGCCGGCCCCGGCGACCCCGAACTGCTGACGCTGCGCGCGGCGAAGCTGCTCGCCGCGGCGGAAGTCATCGTCTACGACAATCTGGTGTCGCCCGCCGTGCTCGACCTTGCCAATGCGGCGGCTGAGCGCATTTACGCCGGCAAGGAACGAGGCAACCATTCGCTGCCGCAGGAGCAGATCAACGAGTTGCTGGTACGCCAGGCGCAGCGCAACCGCATCGTGGTGCGGCTGAAAGGCGGCGATCCCTACGTATTCGGCCGCGGCGGCGAAGAGGTGGAGACCCTCGCTGCCTACGGCGTCCCGTTCGAGGTCGTGCCGGGCGTCACCGCTGCCTCCGGGGTGGCCGCGTACGCCGGAATTCCGCTTACCCACCGGGGATTCGCCAGCGCCTGCGTCTTCGCTGCCGGCTACCTCAAGGACGGCAGCATCGACCTAGACTGGCCGGGCCTGGCACGGCCGCGCCAGACCGTGGTCATCTACATGGGCCTGCACGGGCTCGGCATCCTGACCGAGCAGCTGATCGCCCACGGCTTGCCGGGCGACACGCCGGCCGCCATCGTGCAGCAGGGCACCACGCCGCAGCAACGGGTCGTCACGGGAACGCTGGCCACCCTGCCCGCCCTGGCGGAAGCGGCCAAGCTCAAGCCGCCGACACTCATCATCATCGGCCGGGTGGTGCAACTGCGGGAGAAGCTGGCGTGGTTCGAGGCCGCCATGCTCGGCGGGTCGACGACCGGATCCCAGCCCTGACGGCAGGTACCACGCCGTGCCCGCTCCGGAGCGCCTGCGGTCCGGGGTAGAGGCCGGGAAAAGCAGCCCTACCGACAAGGCACCAATATCGCCACGGAAATCCCGTATTGGACGCTCCGGCGTGCTCGCCTGACAGATCGCCCAGTGCCACCAAGACCATTACGCGCAATCTTGGCGTGCTTGGCGTCTTGGCGGTTCGATTGCGCCTCTTTGAGGATCGGCGACAGGGTGCAAGGACACGGTCGCTTACTGCAGCTTGCTCTTGGGCAGGAACGGCGCCGCCGCCCGCTCCACGATAAACACTGCCGCCTCCACGCGCGAGGTGAGATTGAGCTTGGCGAGGATGTGGCGCACGTGCAGCTTCACGGTGTCGTGCGAGATATCGAGCTCGCGCGCGATCGCCTTGTTCGACAGCCCGAGGGCGAGAAACTGCAGGATCTCCTTCTCGCGCGCAGTGAGGTTCTTGAACGGATCTTCCTTCGGCTGGGTGGTACCGCCCGCCTGCAGCAGTTTGACCATCTTCAGGGTCATCGCCGGGGCGACCACGGTTTCCCCGGCGACGGCCCGCTGCACGGCGTCCACCACCTCGTCCGGCTCCATGTCCTTGAGCAGATAACCCTTGGCGCCGGCGCGCAGCGCGTTGGCGAGGTCGTCCTCGTCGTCGCTCACGGTCAGGACCAGGGCCGCGCCCTTCCACTGCTCGGCCCGCAGCCGCCGCAATACCTGCAGCCCGCCCATCGGAGGCATGTTCAGGTCGATGATCGCAGCATCGGGCTGGGACTCCTGCACCATGCGCAGCGCATCGTCGCCATTGCCGGCGATGCCGACCACCCGGATCCGTCCCTGCTGCTCCAGCAGTTCGGCCAGTCCCTTGCGGAACAGCGTATGGTCGTCCGCCAGCACCACACGGATCGGCTCGCTCATTGTGTGCCCTCGCGCTTGCGGGGGGCGGGAAACACCAGACGCACGCGGGCGCCGCCCTGCGCCAGATTGGCAATCTCGATGCGCCCGCCGAGACGCCCGGCCCGCTCGCGCATGATGGACAGTCCGAGGTGCTGGCGCAGGCCGGGATGCTCGTCGAAACTTCCGAGCGGATTGCCGACGGCGAAGAATCCGGAGCCGTTGTCGTCCACCGTCACTTCATAGAAGCGGTCGCGCTGCTCCAGGGTCAGCTTGACCTGGCTCGCGCCGGAGTGGCGCGTAACGTTGGCCAGCGCCTCCTGGATGATGTAGAAGACCTGGACTTCGTGATCCACCGACAGGCTGAGATCGGTGAGGTGATTGCAGTACTCGATGGTGATGCCGGTGCGGTCGTGGAATTCGTCGGCCAGACTCTCCAGGGCATGAAGCAGGCCGAGCGGATCCATGCGCTTGCGAAACTGCGACAGCAGTTCGCGCAGCCCCGAGTAGGCGTCGTCCAGGGCGCTCTTTACGTCGAGGGCGTACTTGCAGGCGCGGTCGTTGTCGCCGTCCGTGATCGCATCCTGCATCAGCGCCATGCGCATCTTCATGTAGGCCAGCGTCTGGGCCAGCGAATCGTGCACCTCGTTCGCCATCATCTGGCGCTCGTTCATCATGGCGATGCGCACCGTTTCCCGCTCCAGGCGCGCGTTCTCCAAAGCCATGCCGAGATGTTCGCTGATGGTGCGGAACAGCAGCGCCAGTTCGTCGGGCACGTCCTGGCGTTCGCGCAGATACAGGTTGTAGACCCCCAGCATCTTGCCGCGGAACTGCAGCGGCACCACTACCATGGCGCGGCAGTCTTCCCGGAAAAAGCTGAGACCGGTATGTTCGGCGCAGATCTTGACATCGACCGCGCGCAGGATGTGGTCCTTGCGCATGGCGTTGCCGCAATGGGTGCAGTCTAGGCCGACCAGATTCTCGCGCTCGATGGCGTCGGGCGGAAGACCGAGAGAACCGATCAGGCGCAGATGGGTGCCGTCGGTGGTGATCACGCGCACCGCGCCCGCAGTGGCTCC
>Ga0316616_100000741_pt1 | contig 11608 bp, 9 predicted proteins | sample OWC_Aug_M1_C1_D1_FD_207660 | JGI IMG/M metagenome (GOLD analysis project Ga0316616, IMG submission 207660) | Wetland soil microbial communities from Old Woman Creek delta, Ohio, United States - OWC_Aug_M1_C1_D1_B | ecosystem: Environmental > Terrestrial > Soil > Wetlands | place: USA: Ohio... | reverse complement strand
AATTTCCCGGCGCACGTAAGCGCCCCCAGGACCAGATTGACGGTCGACAGGGGGAATCCTCCGCCCGGCTGCATGATCAAACGGTCCAATTCCAAAGTCCCGTACCGTGTCGGGAAATCCATCCGCGTCAGGTTGGTGACGGCCGTTCCCATGAAGATCCTCTCCAGCGAATCCTGTTTGTCCCTTTTCAGAATCGATGCGACGACATCCTCCCGCCGGCCGAAAGCGGACAGCTTCCGATACCGCGACTGCGACGGCGCGACGAGCACCCCCAGTTTCTTGAAATGAACGGCCTCCAGAATCGCCGGATCCAGATGGCACCATGTGCGAAAGTCGGCGAACAGGTTTTTATTCGTATACAACGGCCGGACTTTGCCGTGAAATCTCCGCGCATTGTCCCAAAAACCGCGCCGGACGTCATAGTCGTATTTTAATCGGACCATCCCGGCGTAAAAACCCATTTCCTCCCCTACGGGTTTCCGAAGCCGATCCCTGACGCCGGCGGCGACATAGACGCTGGAGTGGTAGGGTTTCTTCCCCTGCACCAGGGATTGCGCGCCCACAAACGCCGCCGTCAGGGCGGAATTCACCGTGACGCCCTGCCTACTGCACCGCTCCACCAAAAGGGAGGTCTGTTCTTCCGACAGTTCGATGGAGAATATTCGGTGCTCGTATTTCCCCCAATATGCATCGTGGATGTTCCGGTAATCCTCCTGATCAAAAAAGATCCTGCTGTCTTCCCATTGTTTGTTGATCCGGCGGATGAAGAACTTTACAATTCCGTTCACCGATACGTCCGACGGCAGAGTGTCCCCATCCATCAGCACCGGATCCGGCAACGCTTCCACTTCCCGCGACGGATCCCCGAGCGCGGCCAGGATATCCCGGGCCAGGTAGGCCAGGGACAAGCCGTCACAAATAATATGGTGGCACAGGATGATCAGCTCCGACGTTGCGGGCGAATGCACCAGGAGAAACCGGATCGCCGGCCGATCCACAAACTCAAAGGGAACCTTGCACGCTTCCCCGAGGACTTTCATCCAATGCTCTTCCGATTCCCGGGGAACTTCATCGATCGGAATTTCACCGACCTCTTCCGAGGTGAACCAGGGAACGTGATCCAGATCCTCCTTAATCCGCACCCGGAGATTGACATGCCTCCGCCGGAGTTTGGAGATGGCGGATCTCAGCATGCTCTCGGTCACGCTGCCCTGAATTCTGGCGATCATCGTCACGATGGAATACGGCGAGTGCCGCAGGAAGCGTTCCATCGGCGTCACTTTCCTTTCGTAGAGCGTCGGAGTATGGATGGACATGGTACGGTCATCCTTTCTATCCTTCCGAATTACCCTTTTCGGATCAATCCCATACCGATATTCGGCATCCCACCATTTCTTTCGCCGGCCGGAGCATGACTATTCCTCAACCCTCCCAAATGCTCCCGCTGTATGGATTTTTCTTTTTCAACCCTTCCTCCCTCTTGCCCGTCTGCCATCCTCCTCACCCCCTTCCCCCCTCTCCTGCCTTATGGCAGGAGAGGGGGGTTGAGAGTGAGCGGGATCATTCGTAATGGAGCGCCTGGATGATATCCAGCCGCGCCGCCTGGCGGGCCGGGATGACGGCCGCCAGCACTCCGAAGAGCAGGCCGAAGACGACCGCCGCGGCGATCCCGGTCGTCGGTATGGCGTAGCCCACCGGGAAGACCATCGCCATCGCGCTGACGAACGTGTATCCGAGGTACATGCCGCCGGCCACGCCGAAGACGGTGCCGATCGCCGCCAGGAGCAGGGCTTCGGCCGTCACCATCGCGCCGACCTGCCCGCGGGTGGCTCCCACGGCGCGGATCATCCCGATCTCGCGCGTCCGCTCGATCACGCCGATGGCCAGCGTGTTGAGCATGGCGATGAACGAGGGGAAGGCCAGCAGTCCGAACAGGGCATACATCGCCGAGAACGCCGCCTCGAACTGGGCTTTCATCGTGTCGTAGTACGCCCGCCCGGAGAGCAGTTGGAACTGAGGGTAATCCGCGGCGATCGCCTTGATCTGAGCGTCGGCCGCCGAGGAATCCGCCCCGGGCGCGAGATTCATCTGGAGGAACACGTCCTCGGTCTTGCCGAAGTCGGCCTGCAGGTTGGCCTGCGAGAGGAACGCCGTGTTGACCTTGACGTTGAGCAGGTCGGTCGCGACCGCGGCGATCCGGTACGGAACGGGCCCGTTGGCCGTGAGCAAATCGACCGTATCGCCGACCTTCGCGCCGGCGGAGGTGAGGAACGATGAATTGACGATCATCACGCGGCCCCGGGTCAGCTCCCGATACGCCGAGTCGTCGCCTTGCAGGAAGTACAGACCGCTGACCCTGGGGAAGGTTTCCGGATCGATTCCCAGAAGCGAAACGCCGATGCCGTTGACCTTCGTTCCGGCGAAGCGGAAGGTGCTGATATCCCCCGCGCCGTCCACGTTGCGCAGGCGCTCCACCAGGCCCGATCCCGCCCCGACGTTGGTGTTCCAGACGGAGATCGACGGCGGGATGAAGAGGTAGTCGCTCCCCAGGCTCTTGCGCATAACGTCGTACATCACCACCGACAGGCTGGCGACCATCCCGCCCGCGGCGACGATGACGGCCAGGCCGAGCATCGTCGAGGATGCGGTCACCGCGGTGCGCCCCGGCTGGCGGACAAGATTGCCCTGCGCCAGCTGGCCGATTCCGCGGCGGGCGTAGATCCACCCGACCAGGACGCCGAACAACCCGGCGAACGGCCGGACCAGGATCGGCGCGATCAGCACCAGGCCGATCAGGAACAGGAAGCCGGAGGGAATGATCAGCACCTCCCGGCCCGAGAACAGGGCCAGGCCGGTCAGCGCCACGATCACGATGCCGATGATCGATCCGATTCCGATCTTGCGGATGATTCCGGCTTCCGCCGCCGCGGGACGCAGCGCTTCGAGCGGCATCACCCGGCTGGCGTTGCGGGCCGGGATCAGACCGGCCAGAAGGGTCGTGCTTACGCCCATCAGGATGCAGATCACGATCAGGGCGGGATCGACGACCGGATTGCCCAGGGTGATGTTGAGGAACTTGGTCAGCATCGGCGAGATCAGTTTCAACAACCCGGCGCCGAGCAGCCAGCCGAACGCCAGACCCAAAACGGATCCGATGATCCCCTGCAGCAGCCCTTCGAACAGGATCATCCCGAGGATCGTACCCCGGGTGGCGCCCAGGGCGCGCAGCATGCCGATGTCGCGCCGGCGTTCGGCGACGATGGTGCGGAAGGTGTTGAAGATGATGAACCCGCCCATGAACAGCGCCAAGACGCCGAACAGGCCCAGGATCGCCTGGCCCAGCTGCATGACGGCGAACATGTCCGTGTTTGCCATCAGCGATCCGACGTGATAGCCGGATCCGACCGCCGTTTCCACGGCCTGCAGGATTTCCGTACGGCGCGCGGCGTCCGCCCCGGTTTCGATGTTGGCGTCGATGGTGTTGATCCGGCCCGACTCGTCGGTCATGAGCTGGGCCTGCGGCAACGTCACCAGGATCTCCTCGTTGCCGGGCGTCGTCCGCGGCGGCAGGATCCCGACGACAGTCAGGTCGACCACGCCGTTTACCGAGGGCAGGGAAAGCGAATCGCCCAGATGGATTCCGATTTTGTCGGCCAGGCTCTGCGAGATTACGGTAGAGGCGGCGTCGGTGGATTCCAGGAAGCGGCCGCCCGCCGACACCGGGTACGCGCGAAGCGTCCGGGCGGCATCCGGTTCCAGGCCGACCAGATTCACCGCGGTGACTGTTGCGGCCTGCCCGCTCCCGCCGAAGAAGCCGGCCGGGAGGTTCACCGTGCGGATCAGGGAGGAGGACACGGCACGCACACCGTCGACACCCTGAATGGTTTTCGCCAGGTCGGGTGAGAAAGACTCGCCGGAGGCCAGGGTAACGCTGAAGTCGACAACTCCCGCCATCCCCTGCACGTTCGCCTGCAGGGCGGAGATCATCGTCGGCAGGATGATGTTCATCCCGAAGATGACCAGCACGCCGAAGATGATGGCCAGGGTGGTCAGGAAGGTGCGCAGTTTGCGCCCGCTGAGGTAGCGCCAGGCAAGAGTCAGTTGGAGGTTCATGGCATCCTCCTATTCCCCGATTTCCCGCATTTTATCGGCGAGCATCTGCGCCTTGTCGCCGGATTTGCGCTCGAGCACGGTCTCGTCGACGACGGCGCCGTCCTTGAGGAAGATGATCCGGTTGGCGTAGGCGGCGATGCGCGGGTCGTGGGTGACCATCACCACCGCGCGGCCGAATTCCTTGGAGACGCGCGCCAGGAGCGCGGCGATCTCGTCGGCGGCGCGGGTGTCGAGGTTGCCGGTCGGCTCGTCGGCCAGGACGAGCGCCGGATCGGCGACGAGGGCGCGGGCGATCGCGACGCGCTGCTGCTGGCCGCCGGAGAGCTGGTCGGGGCGGCTGTTGAGCCGGTCGCCCAGCCCGAACTTCCGCAGCCATTCCACGGCGCGCTTTTTGGACTCGGCCGGCGGAACCCCGTCGAGCGTGATGGGCAGCGCGGCGTTTTCCGCGGCGTTCAGGACCGGGATCAGGTTGTAGAACTGGAACACGAAGCCGATCCGCTTCCGGCGCAGCTTGGCCAGGTCGTCGTCCTTCATCGCGGCCAGCGCCGTCCCATCGATGGTCACCTTTCCGCCGGTCGGGCGGTCCAGCCCGCCCAGCAGGTGCAGGAGCGTGGACTTTCCGCAGCCGCTGGGACCCATCACGGCGACGAACTCGCCGGGATTGATCTGCAGATTTACGCGGTCGAGGGCGGTCACCGCCGTCTCGCCGGATCCGTACACTTTCGTCAAATTTTCCGTCTGTAAGAGAGCCATTGTTACCTCGCTTATTCATGACCGGCGGCCGGGTGTTCCGTTCCGCGTACCAAAGCCGCCGATTCGGCACGCGGGAAAATCCACCGTGGTGCTTTTTTCGCGCCGGCCGGGAACCCTTTCACACCCTAAGGGTGGTCAAGGGTGCCTATTGCGCCTTCCTCGGCCTTCCCCGGGGCCGCAAATCCGGTTCCCGGACCGGTTGTTTCCGGATTTCATCCAAGCGCGTCTCGAGCATGTCGAGCCATCGCAAATCCGCCTCGAGGTGCATCACCGTTTTATCCAGCAGGAGGATCAGCGAGAGTTCGCGCTGCGGATCGACCTCCGCCCGCCGGGTGGTCGCCTTGTGCAGCTCGCGGTACAGCATCGCCCGCTCGCGCGAGAGGATCTTGCGCGCGTCGGCCAGGCCGGTGGCCAGGCTGAGCACCATCTTCAGGTAGGTCGTGTCGCGCTGGTGATCCGGCGGCTCGTTGACCTCGAACCAGCGCTCGAGTTCCCCGCGCCCCCTGGCGGTGATCGAGAACACGCGCTTTTCGGGATTGCGTTTCGTGCCGCCGCCGGCCGCCTTGACCAGGCCCGCCTTCTCCAGCCGGGCCAGCGTCGAATAGATTTGGGCCGGCTTGAGATCCCAGTTCTGCTCCCCGCCGACGACGGCGAGGAACGCCGCCCGCAGTTCGTAGCCGTAGCGGGGCTGGAGGGCCAACAATCCGAGAATTCCGTGTTTTACGGTCATAATTAGTAACTTAGTTAGTATTTATCTGTAATAATATAAACCCGGTTTATATTATTGTCAAGTATTTGTACGACGGCTCTTTTCCGGATTCCCGCCCCGCGTTTTCCCCGTTATTGATAAATAACCACATGGAAGGAAGAATACGGGCGGGCGAACGTCAATCCGGATGGTTGGGCAGGCCGAACGGGCCGTCGGTCAACCGAAATCGGCGGCAAATCATTTTTGGCAAGGAGGCGGAAATTCCTGCGGCAGCGGTCTCGGGAATGCGCGGCCCGTAAAAGAAACGGGCTCGTTATATCAGCCCGTCCATCAGTCTCACCAGTATTTTCTTCTCTTCCAACGCGACCTCCCGGATCACCTGCGGGATGGCCGGCAGGAGGATCTCGCCCTTCTCCCCCCGCACCACATAGACGTCGTTCGCTCCGGTCTTGAGGATTTCCGCCACCCGCCCCAAATGCTCGCCCTGTTCGGTAAAGACCTCGAGCCCTTCGATCTGGTGGAAGTAGTAGACGTCCTCGGGAAGCGGCGGCAGGTCGTCGACGCGAAGGCACAATGCCTCGCCGCGCAGCCGCTCGGCCGCGTCGCGGTCGCCGACCTCCTTCAGTCGAAGCAGCATGTCCTGGCCATGGCGCCGCAGCGATTCGACCTCGGCGGGGCGCCGGCCCTGGCCGACATACAGGCGGGCGGCCTGCGTCAGCCGGTCCGGGAAATCGGTGAGGAGTTCGAGCAGCATTTCGCCCTTGACGCCGAACGGACGCCGCACCCGGGCGACGGTTAAAAAGGAAGGCCCGCTCCCTTGCGGGGACGGGCCTGGTGTTAACTCATTCGAACGACTCTTCCGAGTTGGAACCACGACTTCTACCCCCTCATCCCTAACCCTTCCCGGTAGATCTTCGGATGGGCTCCCAGCGCCTGCCCCGCGAAGCGGGGTTAGCGCTGGGAGAAGGGAAGACGGTGATCTTCCGGCGGGATGAGGGCCGGGTTTACACGATGTCGAACGTCACCCGGTGGCCTTCCTGCGCGGCCGCGACCCACAGTAACGAACGGATGGCGTTCGCGATCCGGCCGTTTTGGCCGATCACCCGCCCGCGGTCGTCGGCGGAGACCATCAGCTCGAGGTGGACGTTCGCCCCGGTGACGACTTCCGAGATGTGCACTTGATCGGGGTCTTCGACCAGGGTCTGGGCAATATACTCGACCAGTTCTTTCATCGCCATGGGCTTCGGCTTCCCGCGCTACGCGGCGGGAGCGGCGGGGGCGGCGGCCGGCTGCTCTTCGCCCTTCTTCTTGCGCGGCTTCTTCTTCCCGGCAGCCTTGGCATCGCGGCGGGTCTTGACCTCGACCGGCCGCGCCTTCGCGGCGGTTTCGGCTTCGGCCAGCAGCTTCTCGGCCTTCTCGCCCTTCTTCAGGCGCTCGAACCGGTCCTTCAGCCCGATCTGCGAGAACAGCTGCCAGACCGATTCCGAAGGCTGGGCGCCCTTGGTCAGCCAGTGGTAGACGCGCTCCTCCTCGACCAGGATGGTCGACGGCTCGGTGCGCGGATTGTACGTGCCCACGACCTCGAGGAAGCGCCCGTCGCGCGGGTGCTCGCGGTCGGCGACGACGATCCGGAAATACGGCTGGTGCCGCAGTCCCATTTTTCGCAAGCGAATACGAACCATAGAACCAACTCCTTGCTTTAAGTGAAAGATGGACGGCGCTCGCCGCGGCGTGAGAGGACGGGCCTTTCCGGGGAAGGACCGGAAAAACCGCGTTGTCGCCGCCGAACCCGTAGGAGGCCCATTTTACCCTAAAATCCGCCCGATGCCGGGAAGTCCCCTGCCCCCGCTTTTTCCCAGCATCTTCATCATTTTCCGTGCCTGGCGATATTGGTGGATCAGCTGGTTGATCTCCGGAACCCCGGTTCCCGAGCCGCGGGCGATCCTTCGTTTGCGGCTGCCGTCCAGGATTTCCGGGTTGCGGCGCTCCTCGGGGGTCATCGAGCACAGGATCGCCTCGCTGCGTTTCATCCCCGCCTCGGCTTCGCGCTGTTTTTCGGGGGTGATCTTCGCCGCGCCCGGCAGCATCTCCAGGATCTGGCCCAGCGATCCGATCATTTGCATTTGCCGGATCTGCGCCAGCAGGTCCTCCATCGTGAATTCGCCGCCCAGCAGTTGCGCGGCCTGCTTCCCGGCTTCCTCGGCGGAGAAGGCCTGCTCGGCCTTCTGGATCAGCCCGATGAGGTCGCCCTTTCCCAGGATCCGCGAGGCGATCCGCTCGGGGTCGAACGCCTCCAGCGCGTCCAGCCCCTCGCCGGTCCCGATCCAGCGGATCGGGACGCCGGCCGCGGCGCGCATCGAGATCGCCGCACCACCGCGCGCGTCGCCGTCCATTTTGGTCAGGATCAGCCCGGTCAGTCCGACCGCCCGGTGGAATCCTTCGGCGATGCGGACCGCCTCCTGGCCGGTCGTCGCGTCCGCGACCAGCAGGCATTCGACGGGGTCGGTTTCCTTTTTAATGGAGACGAGCTCCGCCATCAATTCGTCGTCGATCTGCCGGCGCCCGGCGGTGTCGAGGATGACCAGCGTATCGGATTCCCGGCGGGCCTGCTCCACCCCTGCGGCGCAGATCTGCGGCGCCGCGCCGTTTTCCGACGCGTAGACGGCCACGCCGGCCTGCCCGGCGAGGATCTGCAGCTGGCGGACGGCGGCCGGCCGCCGGACATCGGCGGCGACCAGCAGGACCCGCTCGCCGTCGGCGCGGAAGGCGCGCGCGAGTTTGGCGGCGGTGGTGGTTTTCCCGGAACCCTGCAAACCGGCCAGCATCACCACGCGCGGCTTGGGACCCGCCGGATTCCACGTGACGGCCGGCCCGAGCGTGGCGGCCAGCTCTTCATGGACGATCTTGACCATCTGCCGGGCGGGGTTGAGCGCGCGCGACACTTCGCTGCCGATCGAGCGGGCACGCACCCGTGCCAGGAACTCCCTGGCCACGGCGAAGTGGACGTCGGCTTCCAGGAGCGCCATACGCACCTCGCGCAGGGCGGAATCGACGTCCGCCTCGCTCAGCACGCCGCGCTTGGAAAGCCTGCGGAAGATATCCTGCAACCGTTCGGTCAGGGATTCCAGCATCATCTCACCGAGGAATTGTATCCCACGGATTCGCACCTACCGGCCTTTCCCCTTCTCTGCGCATCGGTAGGGAAGAAGGGCCAGTGGTTTGTGGGAACTGGTTTGGAAAAAACCCGCGGAATTGTATCGGCACGGAAAGTACCGGTCAAGCGGGGACAACCGCGAAAAATCTGCAGGATCCCCTTTATCCGCCGCCCTGCATCCCATACGCAGCGTCAAAATACACAGGATGGTATAGGATTTCCGAGAATCCAAGCCTCCGTGCCAAACGCCGGGATCCGATGTTGTCTTTTCGGCATCCCCAAACGGGCAACAATCCGCGCTCCCGGCAGCGTTCGATCATCGTGCGGCAGATCCTTTCGGCAAAGCCGCGGTTTCGGTAGGCGGGATCCGTCTCGATTCCGACGTCGACCTCCTCGCCGTCGACGTACGCGGCGAAACTCGCGCTCGCAATCCCGCCGTCCGGGGCGGTCAGGCAGAATCCGAACCCGCGCTCCAGGAACTGTCCGGCGGACCGCCAGAAAATCTTCGGTGCGACGGTGCCGGAGATCCTTTCGAACAGTCCGGCATCCATTGGCGCGATCGAATAACCATCCGGCGGACGGATCGCAGTCTCGCGTCCGCGGAAAAACGATTCCTCATCGAAGGCGAACCGGACCCGCGTCCACGCCACGACGGCGCCCTCCGGGGAGGCGGCGATCCGGCTCAGGATCGCGTCCGGATTCTGGATTTCCCGCGATTCGAAATCGGAATACCGCAGCAGCCGGCCGTCGAGCGCCGCGGAGATCCTCGCGTTCCAGGAGTCCGGATGACAGTACAGACGGAGCCGATTTACGCCCAGGCGCTGTTCGGCCAGGAGTAGCCGCACGACCATGCGGAGAGCCGATTCCGCGGCGCCGTCCCCGTCGCCGCGTCCGCACAAGAGCGCCGCTCCGCACGAATGGTGGATCAGCGCGATACCCGGAAATGCGGGATCGTCCGTAAAAATCCTTCCATCCTGGAACCCCCGCACCACGGCGCGAGCAAACACCCGGTCAAACGGAACGGCGTCGACCAGCGGGGCGACGAGGGCATAACGCGATGCGGGCAGCTCGATCATGCCGGGATTGTATCGGCCGGGATTTGACCCGTCAACGACAGACGCAATCCGCCGGGGATCCCGTGGAATCCACGACGCTTATCCGGCATTCCAGAGGATCAGCGATCCGTCGATCGAACCGGAGAGGACGGTTTGGCCGTCCATCATCCACGCGACCGCGGTGACAAAGAATCCTTTGTGGCCCTGGAGTTTCCGGACGATCGTCCCGGCGTCCGCGTCCCACACGATGACCGTGCCGTCGTCGTTGTAGTATCCGTCGCCCGATGCGAGCCGCCGTCCGTCCGCGGACCACGCCAGCGCCGTGACGGTCGAGGCATGGCCCCGGAGCGTCCGCCGGATTTCTCCGGATTGCGGATTCCACAGATCGACCTCGGTCTGCGATCCGGCGGCGAGCGTCTTTCCATCGGGGGACCAGGCCAATGCCGTGAGGTATCCGGTCCAATCGATTTGATCCGCATTCCCCGGAAACACCCCCGAGGAAAACGACAGCAGGCTTCTCCCAGACAGGGGATCGAAGATGTGAATTCTCCCCCGGTCCGTGCCGACGGCGATTCGCGTGCCGTCCGGCGACCAGTCGAGATAGCACGGTTCGGAATGCGATTCGGGGGTATGGGCCGGATTGCCGCCCAGCGTCCGATTCGGCGTCCCGTTGCCGGCGTCCCACAGGACGGCGGAGGCATTCGAGACGCCGACGGCGAGGAACGCTCCGTCCGGCGACCAGCTCACGTCGCTGGAATATTCGTCCAGGTTGTTTTCCCAGGAGCCGGCGGGCTTTCCGGTCGCGGTATCGATCAGCCGAACGCTTCCGCTGTGCACCGCGGCCGCCAGCCGGGATCCGTCCGGCGAAAATTCGATCTCCTCGATCATATCCCCGCCCGCATAATAGGTCCACGCTTCGACCAGATCGTCCGTCCGATACAGCGCGACGATCACCGCGCAACTCCCCCAATCCCCCTCCAAGCCCGCCGCGGCAAAGTACCGCCCGTCGGGAGAGACCGCCAGGTCGAAGACGATGAAATGTTCCAGGCGGGCCCGCGCGCCGTCCGGAACCGATTCCGACCAGAAAGGATGCGTGCAATCGGATGCAGACTCGGGGGTCGGCGATGCGGTCGGCGTTTCGACCGGCCGCGGCGTTTCCGTCGGACGGGGAGTCGGTGTCGGGATCTCCGTTCCGGCCGCCGGGAGGCGTTTTTCGGAATACGGCCGAGCGATTCCGGCTGTCGGATTTTCCCAATCCGCGCGGATCGTGATGGTCAGGGTACAGGCGAGAGCTCCGCAGCAAAGAAGGGACAACGTCCAGAGCATTCGTCCGTGGGGCAGGTTTTTCATCTCTCCTCCGACAACGGGTCAAGAAATGGACGGCGCAAGACCGCACCGGATGCGACTCGCCAGCCTCCGCCGATGCTTCGCGGGCGCGCTGCGGAACCGCCTCCGTCCCGGGCAAGCGACGACGGCGACCGGTTCGGAGAACGATCCGGATCTTCTCGTACCCGGCATCCCTCGGGCATCCGGGTACCCTCAGGCGGACAAAATCGGGGCGGTCAGGACCGTGACCGCCCCGATACCCTCATCCGATCAACTTCCCTCGGCTTCACCTCCTTTCCACAATCCCAGGCAAAACGGATTCCCCCCTTTGTGTTCCAGGTTATCCGGATGGTTCGGTGGCCATTCCTTTCGCCGCCGCGGATGCCGTCCGCACCCGTGCATACGACAGCAATCCGAAAAGGTAGACGATCATTCCCACCTGCAGCACGGTGTTGAAGGAATTCAGAGTCGATATTTGATCGATCAGCCCCGACAGCG
>Ga0316616_100000740_pt1 | contig 11610 bp, 11 predicted proteins | sample OWC_Aug_M1_C1_D1_FD_207660 | JGI IMG/M metagenome (GOLD analysis project Ga0316616, IMG submission 207660) | Wetland soil microbial communities from Old Woman Creek delta, Ohio, United States - OWC_Aug_M1_C1_D1_B | ecosystem: Environmental > Terrestrial > Soil > Wetlands | place: USA: Ohio... | reverse complement strand
AAAAATACATTTCAAGCTTTTTCTGCGATTTTAAAAATATTTTTATAATTGTCCGTTTGTGTTTCTTGTCTGATAAAAAGATTTTTTCATCCTGTGAGGATGTCAATGCCGTCGCACTATTTTTTGAACAGAGAATCCAGTTTGTTTTTGACACCGAATTTCCTGCCCTCTCTATGGCCGTTGCGTGAGGAATCACTGAAGGAAAAATAATCACAGAAATTGCCTCGTTCTTTTTCAAGGACCCTCTCTGCCTGTGTCTCGCGGCACTGGTTGTAAGATCCAGCGTCGTAGAACGCACAGTTCCTGCAACATCTGAGATCGGTACCGCAGGATGGGCATGTCTCCGCACGGCCCACCCGGTCCGCGATACCCAGCTCCTTTCGGCATCGATGACACCTCTTCATGTTTCGCCCTCCTTTCGGGCTGTGACCGAATGGTTCTTTCCCGCGATCTCCATCAATGCATCGGATAACGTCGCATGGATTAGCCTGTCAATGTGTTTTTTTCTGCGACGGTTGGTGCAGGAGGGCGTATAGAAAGTCTCTCATGGCCTGCCAGGAACGCCTGTCCGCCTTTTCATCATAGGCGGCGCCCTTGGTCCTGTCGTTTCCCGCGTCGGGGTTCGTAAAGCTGTGCACCGCCCCCCCGTAGATGATCATCTGCCAGTCCGCACCGGCCCTTTTCATTTCGTCCTGAAATTTTGTTACTTCCTCCGGCGGTACATAGGGATCATCGGCCCCGTGCAGCACGAGGACGCTCGCCTTCATGTTCTTCGCTTCCGCAGGTTCCTCCGTGTCCAGACCGCCATGAAAGCTCACGACACCTTTCACATCGGATCCGCTCCTGGCAAGCTCCAGGACGGTTGTCCCCCCGAAACAGAACCCGATGGCGGCCAGACGCTTACCATCTATTTGCTTCAACGATTTCAATTTTGCAACTCCTGCCCTGACCCGGCTCCGGAGAAGCTCAGGATCCTTCTTATACCTGCCCGAGATCGCCGTTGCCTCATGGACATCCGTCGTCCGAACGCCTTTTCCGTAGATGTCGGCCGCGAAAGCCACGTAACCGATCCTCGCTAAATTTTCAGTCCTCTCCTTTATAAAATCATTGATTCCCCACCACTCGTGCACGACGAGCACGCCCGGTCGTTTTCCCTTGAAGGCATCATCGAAGGCAAGATAACCCTGCAGGACGACGCCGCCGTGCCTGTATTCCACAACCTGTGTCTGAAGTCGTGCCTCGGCCGTTGCGCCGAAGCAAAGGATCAGCACGAGAACTGACATCCACTGTCTCAAATGTTTCATAACAGCTCTCCTTCATGGAATCAAACGTCCGATCCGCTGGAAGCCCGGACCCTGCCTTTCCACACTGCAACCTACGACCGCAAAATAAAGAGCCCCCGTCCATCTTGTCAATGAAAAAATCTTCAATTTTGCCCTTTTGTTGTCTCTTGTGATTGTAGTAAATTGAGTCATCGCGTCTTTTCCATATTAGAAACCCGTCCGCAGGATGGATAGAGAAGGAGGTGCTCGAAATGCATATCGGTTTGCCCAGGGAAACCAAGGATAACGAATACCGGGTCGCCATGACGCCCGGGGGCGTCCGTCAGCTCGCCGAATACGGGCACAGTGTCCTCGTACAGTCTGGCGCTGGACTTGGCAGCGGTTTTTCAGACGAGCAGTACCGGTCCGCGGGTGCGGAAATCGTCACGACCGCAGCCGATGCATGGAAAGCCGAGATGGTCGTCAAGGTCAAGGAACCGCAACCGCAGGAATACGAGTTTCTCCTTCCCGGTCTGATTCTTTTCACCTATCTTCATCTCGCGGCGGAGAGGAACCTGACCCTGGAGATGATGAAGCGCGAATCAACGGGCATCGCTTACGAAACGGTTGAACAGACCGACGGTCAACTGCCCCTGCTGAAACCCATGAGCGAGGTTGCCGGCCGCCTTGCCGTACAGATCGGTGCTCATTATCTCGAGAGGGTCAATGGGGGAGCGGGTAAATTAGTGGGGGGTGTGCCGGGAGTCGAGCCCGCCGTGGTCACCATCATCGGAGCGGGAACGGTCGCCGCCAACGCGGCACTCATCGCTCTGGGCATGGAGGCCGAGGTCATCGTCCTGGATGTGAACATCGACCGTCTCGTTCACCTGGAAGAAACCCTGCAGGGCCGCCTGAAAACACTGAGCTCCAACCCGCTGAACATCGCTGAAGCTGTGAGTCAGGCGGATCTGCTGATTGGAGCCGTCCTGCTCAAGGGCGCCCGGACCCCCCGGCTCGTGACACGATCCATGATCCAGAAGATGAAACCCGGCAGTGTAGTGGTGGATGTCTCCGTAGATCAGGGCGGGTGCATTGAAACGACACGGCCGACCACACACTCCAACCCGGTTTTTCTTGTCGACGGCGTCATCCACTACGGGGTGACCAATATGCCCGGTGCCGTTCCCCGCACAAGCACCCATGCGCTCTCGAATGCCACGCTGCCCTATATCGTCAAGCTGGCCAACGGGGGGCTCCGCAAGGCCGTCAGGGAGGATCACGCCCTGGCCCTGGGTGTGAATATCCATGCGGGCAAAATCACCTACGGGGCTGTCGCGGAAGCTTTCGGTCTGCCTTTCACGCCCCTTGACGGGCTTCTGTAGCCGGGGGGTTTCCGGCATGGGTTCGTTGATGGGTCACAAAGGATTTTCCTTGCGGAATGAACTGAGCATCCCACTGTTTCTCGCCGCGATCTTCTTTTTTAACTTTCTGTCCAGGATCGTTCTCGGTCCGCTCATGCCGCCCATTGAAGAGGATCTCGGCATTCGTCACGCTGAAGCGGGCTCGATCTTTTTCTCGATCTCCTTCGGGTACTGCGCCACGCTCCTGGGATCGGGCTTTTTATCGAAACGACTCACGCACAAACAGATTATTGTAGTATCGGCCCTGGCCGTGGGTCTGTCTCTCATGACGGTCGCCGGCAGCAGAACCTTGACGGAGATGCACCTGGCCCTTTTATGTCTGGGCATGTCCGCAGGTTTATACCTCCCTTCCGGCATGGCTGTGCTGACCGAGTCCGTGCAGGCCAGAAACTGGGGAAAGGCCATCGCCGTCCACGAACTCGCCCCAAACCTGGGTTTTATCTCGGCCCCCCTCATTGCCGAGTTCATGCTCACTTTCTCCAACTGGAGAGATTGTCTCTCGAGTCTCGGTCTGGCGGCTCTAGCCGCGGGGATTTTTTTCGCCTTTTTCAGCAAGGGCGGCAGGTTTCGAGGGGAAACCCCCAGTTTCAAAAATCTTCGGATCATTCTTTCAGAGTCGCAATTCTGGCTCATGGCGGCTCTGTTCGGACTCGCCATCGGTTCCAGCATGGGTATTTTCAAGATGCTCCCCCTCTTTCTGGTTGCCGAAAAAGGGCTGGACCGGAACTGGGCCAACACGCTCATCAGCCTGTCCAGAATTTCCACCATCCTCATGGTCGTCACCGCCGGCTGGGTGGCTGATCGTCTTGGAGCCAGAAAAACCCTGGTCGGTATCGTCCTCTTCAGCGGGGCGTCCACGGCGCTCATCGGGGTGGCCTCTGATGTCTGGCTTACGCCTGTTATTTTTCTCCAGCCGGCTTTGATCGTCTGTTTCTTTCCCGTCGGATTCGCCGTGCTTTCAAGACTGAGTCCGCCGCCCCTGAGAAACGTGACGATTTCAATGACGATCCTGATCGCCTATCTGGTGGGTGCGGGTGTCGTTCCCGCCGGGATTGGTCTGGCGGGGGAATATGGAGCCTTTTCCCCCGCTGTGTTGCTGCTGGGCTTCTCCATGATGGCCAGTGCTTTTTTTGTCCATCGCCTTAAACCCGATGCCTGACATTTCGGCATGCGTTCCCGATGAATAAAAAAGGGCAGGATTTCCGCCATCCCGCCCTTCTGCCTGATGTCCGTTGAACGAACGTCAATGCAGGTGCTGCCTCGGTATCTCTCCAAGCGGTGCCCATTCGAACCAGTCGGAAAAATGGAAGTACTTCGCCCACAAATTGATGACCAGGACATCGCCTTCGTGACTGTCCAGCGCGATCGGCTTCATCAGGGAAATCAGCTCTTCCCCCCGGGCAAAGTACTTTGTGAATCTGTAAGGCTCCACGTAATTGAGGTCGAATGTTTTTCCCATGGCTGTGAAATAGACGTAGTTCATGATATTGCAGGCGTCGTAGATCCGCCCGGGCATGGTTTTTCGAATATCGACGGCGAGTGTGGTGACGGCTTTTTCATTCTGCGCCCCGATGGATTTCAACTGAATCGGTAACAATTCCGGATAATCCCGGTAGAGCCATTTTTCAATCATGATGTCCGAAGGCATCTTGGTCAGCTGGTAAAGCACACTCTCGTACCACAGCATGATCAGGTTCATCAATTTTTCCGGGGGATAAATTTGATACAGCCGCCTGATGTCGGCCTCCATTTCGCCGGTATAACTTCCCAGGGTTTTCTGGCTGGCTACAGGGATGAGCCTTTTCTCTTCCGGCGCATTGTAAAGCCTCAGGATGTGTCCGCATTCGTTGGCAATGACATGGTTGACAAGTTCATCGTGATCTCTTTTAAAATAAAGTTGGTGATGCGGCGTGCCCGTTCCAGCCATTGTCAGCATGGCAAGGACAGGCAGAGCCTCCTTTTCGACAAAATCGATGCTTTTACCCGTCAATGCCGTCACGCGATCCAGGATGGATCGCACCGCCTGTACCAGTTGAAGAGCCATGGCTCGCCTTGATGATTCAGAATACGCTTTTTCTGGGTTTTACTGTAATGCGAACAGATCGCCAATTCAAGCGATTATTCAGCGACGGAGACAATGTCGGGACGGTCTTTTTCCGCCAGCGCCTCATGGTAAACCTTTTTTCTTGAAAATTGCCGCCGGGATCATTTATCCTTTGGCCAGTCCGGGAAATCCATGGATCGAAGCTCTTTCAAGCTCCTTCCACAGGGAGAAAAGCATTGAATCCAAAAACAAGTCCCCTCCTGACAGACCTCTATCAGTTCACCATGCTTCAGGGATACCTGGATCGGCAGATGCACGAGACCGCCGTTTTCGAATTCTTCATACGCACCCTGCCCGTTCAGCGGGGATTCTTCGTGGCAGCGGGCCTCGAGTCGGTCATCGAATTTCTCGAAGATCTGAAATTTTCCGATGAGGAGCTGAAATACCTCGCGGCGAGTGATCGATTTTCAAAAGACGTGATCGGTTATCTCGCAGAGCTCCATTTCACAGGGGATCTGGACGCCATGCCCGAGGGCACCGTTTTCTTCCCCCATGAACCCATCCTCCGCATCGCGGCCCCCATGCCGGTGGCACAGCTCATCGAAAGCCGTATTATCAACCTGCTGCATGTGCAAACGCTCTTCGCAAGCAAGGCCGCCCGCTGCTTCCTTGCCGCCGACGGTCGTACCGGACTTATCGATTTCGGTCTCCGGCGCGCTCACGGCGCGGAGGCAGGCCTCTTCGCCGCCCGATCCTCCTATATCGCCGGGTTCGACGGCACATCGACGGTACTGGCGGAGCACCTCTTCGGCATTCCCGCTTTCGGAACCATGGCCCATTCCTTCATCGAGGCCCATCCCGACGAGAAAGAAGCCTTCATCCATTTTGCAGAATCCAATCCCCGAATCGTTACCCTCCTGATTGACACCTACGACACCATAGCCGGTGCCGGAAAAGTCGTCGACATCAAGGAAACACTGGACAAGAAAGGAATCACCATCCGGGGGGTACGACTCGACAGCGGAAATCTGCTCGATCTCTCCAGAAAAGTCCGGATAATCTTTGATCAGGCAGGGTTGAGGGATGTCCGTATCTTTGTCAGCGGCAATATCGACGAATACGCCATACGCGATCTTCTATCTGCCGGAGCTCCTATCAACGCCTTCGGCGTAGGGACGAAACTGGACACCTCGGCTGACATTCCCTACTTCGACTGCGCGTACAAACTCATGGAATACGCCGGAGAACCCCGGCTCAAGAAATCCGAAGGCAAGGCTACCTGGCCGGGCCGGAAACAGGTTTTCAGACACTGCAGGGAAGATGAAATGGTCAGGGATATCCTGACGCTGGAAAGCGACCGCCGGGACGGCGTGCCCCTGATAAGACCCGTCATGAGGGGTGGTCAGAGGATCGGAAGGCCTGAGCGCTTGAAGGACATCCGGGATCACGCGCTTCGCCAGATCGCGGCCCTCCCCGGATACCTCAGGGACCTTGCTCACACGCCCCCCTACCCCGTGGAGATTTCTCCCGCCCTCGAACGGCTGAAGGCAGAGGTTGAAAATAAAATTCGCTGAAGTTTGAATACAAACCCCAGCCCAGTCTCCGCGGCAGATCTTTGGCTACATCATGTCTTTTTCGGTCTGATCGACGGCCCGGTCAATCTCCGCTTTCAATCCAGCGGGCAGACCGGGGATGTCCACGGAGAGAAAGCCCCTCACGATAGTCGCCGTCGCCTGGTCTTCGGAGAGTCCCCGGGACATGAGATAGAGAATCTCATCCTGGGCGATTTTTCCCACCGCCGCTTCATGGGACATCTCCACACCGTCGATGGTGCCCCTCAGTTCGGGAATGGCGTGAATCACCCCGCCCTTGAGGATAAGCCCCCGGCATTCCAGGTGGGCCTTGATGCCCGGGACCTCCCCGACGAGGTCCCCGCGGGAAATGATCGTCCCGCCGTTGCTGATGGCCCGTGCAGTGATCTCCGCCCTCGTATCCTCGGCCTTCAGAAACACGCGGCCTCCGACATCCAGTTCGGTCCCCGGATTGCCCACGAGGAGACTGTAGAACCTAGAAACGGCACCTTTGCCCACCAGGTGAGTGGTGGGGTACATCTGTAGAGACTTCACGGGTTTCATGCAGATGTAATTGTTAAGAAAAAGCCCGCCTTCCTCGACTCTCCCCACGGACCTCGGTCGAACCATCATTTCTTCCGCCCAGTGGTGGATCATCGTAAAACTCAGTTTGGCGTTCTTCTTGACGAAAAACTCGGAAATTCCCACGTGAAGCCCTCTCCGCAGATGCGGCGCGGCAGCACACCCGGTGATGACGTGAAGTTCGGAACCCTCCTCGGCGATGATGAGGTTGTGCACGTACTGGCTCAGGTTCTCTTTATCCAGATAAAGGCAGGCCTGGACGGGATAGATGACCCTGCTTCCCGGAAGCGCTCGAATGACGTATCCGTCGTGCAGCTCGAGCTGCGCCTTGGCCGTGTATTTGTCGGCGTCCACCGAAACCAGCTTCCAGTAATAATCGTGAATCCAACTGCACTCCTTCAGGGCCCTTTTGATGGGGATCACCTCCAGCCCCTCCTGCTTCGAACGGGAAAAGACGGCCGCCGTGTCCATCTGGATATAACTGCCCGACCGGTCGGCTTCCTGAGCATCAATGCCCGCCTTGATCATCTGTCGGCGATCCTCATCGGAAAGCTGACTCAGACTGTTCAGAGCACCGTGCTTCACCGGCTCCGCAGTGAAAGTGGACAGGTCCACATCCGGTCCCAGAGTTGCCTTCTTTTCCTTTGCCTTCAGGGCTTTTTCGTCTAGGTCGCGCATTTTATGCACTCCTCGTATCCCGCTTCCTTAATGCACCGGAAGATTTCTGTCGGGTTGATGCTGCAGGTCAGGACGCCGTCGAAGAGAACCTGCCCCTTGTCGGCCGAAACGTAATCCAGGATGAATCCCGTGTGGGTGATGATCAGCCCCATTTTTGACCTTTCCATCTTTTTATCCTTGATGGATTTCCCGGGATCGTGCCGCGTATCCCGCTGAAGAAGTCCGCTGATCATGCTCCCGATGAGCGATATGTTCTCCAGATCCACGCCTGACTCCGGTTCGTCGAACAGGAGCAGATCCGGATTCTGCGCCATGAGCTGCAGAAGCTCCGATCGCTTGATCTCCCCGCCCGAAAACCCCGCGTTGATGTCACGTTCCAGAAAATCACTAAAGTTGACCTGACGGGCCAAGTCTTCCACATTGATCTTCTGTCCGGTTGCACAGATCTCCACCATCTTGCGGGTTTTGAGGCCGTTGATGGTTGGCGGGCGCTGGTAGGACATCCCGATCCCCAGCCGAGCCCGCTCGTTCACGGGCAGACGGGTGATGTCGACGCCCTTGAACCAGATCTTTCCGGACACAACCCGGTACTGGGGGTATCCCATGATCGTCATCAGGAGAGACGTCTTGCCCGAACCGTTCGGGCCAAAGAGTATGTGGGTCTCTCCGGGATTTATTTCCAGGTCAATGTCTTTCAGAACCTCTTTCTCTCCGATCTGGACTTGAAGATCTTCAATCCGTAACATGATTCACTCCTGTGAAAATATTTTTGTATGGATCGAGCAAAAGATTACTTTCAGGCCTTCTCCCCTTCGTGGGCCTCAACGACTCTCCGGTATTTCTCGTGGATCATCTTCCGATCGAATTCCCAGAATTCTCCGAGCATGATGTCCTGCTCTTCCTGGCTGAAGTAATCCAGGCAGGGGAAAAAGAAGTGTTTGTCCTCTTTTTCGATGTGGACGGGATAAAATTTTATCAGGGTCTCGAGACAGTTGAGAGCGTCTTCCAGGGCCGTGGCATCTCCCTTGACGTACCTGGACCCGGCCTCGTTCAGTTTCCCGACAACGCTCCGCGCATAGACATGCTCTTCAACGAGTTCGTCCATGACCTTCTTGTGCCCGGCGGAAAGCTTTTTACGATCGAGATCCCTGAAGAGGATGTCCTCCTCTTTCCCGTGATGGGTCCGGTCCGCATAGGTCCTGAAAAAATCCACACAGGTGGCTATGAAAATTGCATCAGCTTTCCTTGTTTCGGTCATCTTGCGAATCTCTCCGTCCATGACGCGAATCATCCGTTCGATGAGCCTGTGCTCGATCATCAGGGGACCAATCGGTTTCATCACATTTTCTCCTTTCGATATTGTTCCCGGTGTCTAAATGCTCGAGCTTGCTGAAATAACGGTGGGACCCATGCGGGCTTTCTGTGATTGTGTATCCTTGATTATGAAAGAGTTCGCCCCTACTTTCACTACTCCGATGAGAAAAAAGAGATAAATCCTCTTTTATATAGCCTATATCTAGATAAGCTTCGATCCTGTGCTTGTCAAGGCATTTCTGGCGGCTGACGTTTCAGTGACCAGTTCCATTAAAAACAGAGTTGATCGAGGTTTTGCATCGATAATTCGAACAGCCTGATCCAGGGATGCGCCGCCTCCCGCCCTCTCATGGTATCCTTGATGGTTGCTTTATTCAAAAAGTGCAACGGGAATATGAGGCGTCCGAGGGACACGTCAAACCCCGTCTTGCGACAGTACTCGTCAATGATGCCGTGGACCAGCTGCGACAGCCAGCCACGACCCATGTAGATCGAAAGAACCCTGTCCCATCGATTTTTCGGATATATTTTCATGTTGTGAATGTATTTTGACATAAAATAGAACAGGTCCCAGAAAGGAAGCCCCTCCTCCCTGACCGTCTCCCAGTCGATGATTTTCATCTGGCCGTCGGATTCGATAAAAATGTTGGTTGCCGAATAGTCCCCGTGAATCGGGGTAACGAAAAAAGCACCACTCATTTTCGCAACCAGCCGCTCGAGCAACTCGATCAACCGGCCCTTCTTTTCTTCGGAATCCCCATAGGCATCATAAAACAGCCTCAAGGGTGCCAGGACCGTTTCCCGGAATTGCGTCTCGGTGAGACATTTTTTTCTGTGCGTGTTGAGGATAGAGACAAATTCCAGAGCGCGGCTGAAATTCATCGACAACGTGTTCTTTTGAAACTGCAGGAAAGGGCTTCTGCTCAACAACGAAATCATTCTCGTCCCGTGACAGGCCCTTTGCAGAAGCATGTCACGACCCGAGATGTTGACGAGGTGTATCGGTACCGGCAAGTAGGGCGACAAAGCTTCATCTTCTTCCAGTTGTTTCATGATGAAATACTCTCTCTGGATGGACGGGTTACTGACGCTGTCCCGTACGATCTTGACAAACAGCACGGGCTCCGCTTGTCCGGAGTCAAAGACAAGAAAGTTGATTCGGCCTTCGTCCCAGGGGTTTCCACCCACCTTGAAAAAATGCAGATCGGCATTCCCGTCCCCGGAATATCCGAGTTCCTCCCAGTGTTTCTTCAAATAGTGAGATATTTCGCCGACCATCTCTCAAACCACCCGTTCAAATCCAAACTTCGTAACACTCCGATCTTACTTCAGAGCCATGATGATGAAATGCGGAACGAAATGTTTTTCCATCCCTTTCCCGGCAGCCCATCTGTAAAAAAGATATTCCAACCTGCCGGATTGATGTTTAATAAAGTTTTCGAGATAATACTTGAAAATGTTTTTGTCTCTTTCAGAGAAAATATACTTGGGATTCCGGTAATCGGGCCAGACATAGTAAAATTCAGTCTGTTGAAATCCTGCATCCTTCAACAGACGGTTGTAGCGATGATACGAATACGTGTAGGTGCGATAGGTCTTCCTCTTGAAAAGCAACGTAAAAAAACTGGCCAGAAACCGGGGCATCAGACTGGTTAAATAAAGTTTGCTGTGGTCTCGCTCCCTGTAAAAAAAATCGTATCCATACCGGTTCTCGATGGCAATAAATAGGCGCCCCCCTTTTTTCAATAATCCATATATTTCTTCCAGTACAGTCTTCTGGAGCTCTTCCGGATTCCCATCGCTTCCCCACTCACCGACATACTCAAACACCCCGTTCATCAGCACGTAATCGAAAGAGGGGCCGCTGAAGGGCATGTTCAGGGCGCTGGCATGGATGGGGGTGACATTGTTGATTCCATCGTTTTTCCGTCTCGCCTCCAGAAATCTGAGTCTCGGCAATGTGGGATCCAGGGCATAGACCTCCCGACATACCCTGGACAGCGGAATCGTCAGAGACCCCGGCCCGCAACCGATGTCCAGAATGACATCCTGGGCACTGACCGGCAGAAACGAAAACCCATCGGCCTTATTGTGTCTGAAAGATTGGATGTAGGCCCACCGTCCCTTGAATTTTTGAGATAGCAGATAATCTTGGATCTCAACGTTGGTTTTGCCTTCGATGGCCAGAAAGATCTCCTCCCATCTGGCCATCGGAATATTCCCATAGGAATAGACGTCTTCGATGAACGACACGATGCCGTGTTTTCTTCCGTACGTCGATGAGCAGCTCCGGCAAGAGAGACCGTCGTTGACCGAACCCAGTTCCAATTTGCATTTAGGGCAGACCAGTTTCATCCTATATCTTTCCAGCCAAGCGTTATTCGCGGCGAAGCTACAATAAATGGTTTGTATAATCAATCATTAAATAGACTTGGAAGCTCATTCGCGATCCGCCGAAAGACGGAAACAGGCGTTTTTGGTTCGGATATGTCCTGACGACCGACGCCCCTTCGGGTTTTACTTCCTTCCTGACGGCAGGATTTCCGTGTTCCGGCTTGCCACGAGGATCATGACAGATCCTTATGGTTCGTTGAACCCCGCCCACAGAAAGGTAACAAGCTTCAACCCATCGATATAATTATATATTGTTTCTGTCATATTTTTGTCGAAAGTGAAACCCGTGAAAGAGTGAAATATTTTTGTTTTTTCAAAAAAAATGGTTGACTTTTTTTACGTTG
>Ga0316616_100000739_pt1 | contig 11612 bp, 13 predicted proteins | sample OWC_Aug_M1_C1_D1_FD_207660 | JGI IMG/M metagenome (GOLD analysis project Ga0316616, IMG submission 207660) | Wetland soil microbial communities from Old Woman Creek delta, Ohio, United States - OWC_Aug_M1_C1_D1_B | ecosystem: Environmental > Terrestrial > Soil > Wetlands | place: USA: Ohio... | reverse complement strand
CACCAAGAATTTTTCTAGTTTGTTTTCCAGCCCAGGGGTGGGCACCAACCGACGTGCTTGGATTTGCCGTCGCGGAAGATGGTACGGGACTGTGCTCCCACCTATCCAGCAGCGAGGAGTGGAGCAAACACGATCTTGGCTTCACGTCCGATTGGAGAAAGGAAATCTACCAGAGGCACTATCCCGATGGGTACGTGCTGGAGTGGGTGGACGATCCTGACAACAACCCCGATTACCAGGCCGCACTCGTGCTAAATCAAAAACTGAATGAGCATTACGACGACATCGCAGACGCCGAACGGGAAGCTAAGTTCGGAAAAGGATTATAGTCATCAGCCTACTCTGCCCGAGACGCCGAAAGGCGTTCGCCGTGACCCATGGGCGGCGATAGACGACAGAGTGGGTTTACACATTAGCCTAAAGGAGGCACACATGACTACCGCTGTAAAAAGCAAAAGCACCAAACGCACCAAGAAAGCACCCCCCGCACCCCCACCGAAACAGGAACTCACGATCTACGCACGCAAGGATGATGTTCTCCAGTTGCAGCAACGCATCATGGCTGTGCTGCCCACCATGCTGCCAGGATCGGCGAACCTGACCCCACTGGAAGCCTTCGCGCTCGCCCAGGTCGCCCTGCTCCACCGGCTCTCTCCGTTCAATGGGGAAATCTACTTCCTCAAAAAGAGCGACGGCACGGCACTGGGGATCATGCCTGGCATTCGTGGGTATCGCAAGACCGCCCGAAAGCAGTTGTCTCGCGTCTCCCCCCAGGAGACCTTCTCCATCGAGTACCTGCCGGTCTCTCCAAAGGAAGCAGGCTGCTCGGACGAGAAGGCCGTCTGCTGGAAGGCCGTCCTGCGCGACAGCGTCACCATGCGCAACTACATGGCGAACCGCAAGATGGCGAGCGACATCGTCTACGGTGCCATCATCGCAGGTCAGGTCAGTCCACTCAAAGACAAAGGCGTCATCGATCCTGCTGCCATCAAGGAACTCAATGCAGAGGTCTACGCCATTGTCGGGCAGCCGCCCGTGGTCATCGCCTACGGGGTCGTCACATCCGCCGAGTTCGAGCGTATGCAGAAGGCTCGCCTGTCTATCCCGAACCAGGCTCGCATCCGTGCCGAGCGCCAGGCCATCCGCCAGCGCTTCGACCTGGAGATGTTGGGCGATAGCCGGAACGACAACGACGCGTCCGCATTGGACGAGGTCATCGACACCGATCAGTACATCGACGGCAGCGTCGTGACCGAAGAGAAGCCTGCTGCTCCAAAGCAGTCGGTCGATCAAAACCTGAAAGACCTGGGCTATTAGAATGGATCGGGGGTTGGTCAGGGCGGCACATGGCTTCGAGAGTTTATCAGTCTCCGCCCACATGAGAACTCTCCCCCCGTTTCAGAACACCCCTGCCGTGTCGCTATAAACTATTGGAAGCCATGAAAGTTGGGCAGCGCGAAACTGTGTCCTAGCGGCAGGGTGCCCGCCTCCAGCTTGGTTCGACCCCAAGCGCCAATCCGACTAATCCGAGAACCGGAAAGCAACCGGTAGCACGGTGAGGAGGCGGGCAACATAGAAAGAAATCAAAACTAAAGGAGGCACAAACATGTATCACACTTTGATCATCGTAGGGAACGTCGGTCGTGATCCAGAAATGCGCTACACCCCCACGGGCAGTCCGGTGACCAGTTTTCCGGTCGCCACCAATCGCCAGTACAACCACGACGGCGAGACCGTCAAGGAAACTATCTGGTTCCGCGTGACAGTGTGGGGTAAGCAAGCCGAGACCTGCAACGAATACGTCGCCAAGGGCATGAAGGTCTTGGTCGAAGGCCGCCTCACCCCCGATAGCGCAGGGAACCCTCGCATTTGGGCAGACAAGGATGGCAACTCACATGCCAACTTCGAGGTCACCGCAGGCACCGTCCGGTTCCTGTCCAAGGGCAAGGAGAAGCGTGAAGAGGACGACTTCGGCGATACCGATATAAACCAGGACGCCGTAAAGGAAGCCTACGACGAAGCCGAGGAGTTGCGGGAAAGCATCAAGAAGCAGGCCGAGGAAGCCATAGATGGTATCGAGAAGCCTGCGCCCAAGACCAGGAAACCTGCTGCAAAAAAGAAAAGTTGACATTACTGGGGAACGTGCTACAATACAAGTGCTTGATTGCCCCCCTCAATCAGGCTCATGGTTTCCCCTCAGCAAGCCAACCGCCCCGTACTGGGGCGGTTGGTATTTTCTATAAACCTGATTTTGGAGGCACATTGGTGGTTCGCACCAACGTGATGAAATCAACAGAACCAGCGGCAGAGAGGAACAACACGACCGCATAGTAAAGAGCCTCCAGCCACGGAGCGGCGACGGGGAGAGCGTCGATTGCTATTGGCAACTCGGCAACCAACAGTGTCACGATGAAAGCGCCAACCATTGTTTTCCATCCCGTCAAGCCAAGCTGTTTCTTGAAGAACGCAGTGATGGAGACGATGAAGGCGATGTTGAGAATTGGGTTATCCATAATAAACCTCCTTTCCTACCCCCCTGCTATAAAATGTTGCCACACTCCATAGAACACCTGGCCGATGAAGAGGGTCAGGATGATCCATAGAATACGCGATTGGGTTTGGAGCGTGCGCTCGTGTCGGTCGACGACATACATCAAAGGCTCCTTGCCATTTCCCGAAACAATTATCTCATATAGCTTTTCAATCTTCTTCCTGTCCTGTTCGGAAAGCGTCTTATAAGCCTCGCACAGTGCCATAGACGAGGCAACTTGTTTTTCGAGCACGACGCCCAACTTCGACATTCCTTCGATCAGTTCGTCCATTTTACTCTCTGGTGGTGTCATTCTTCACGCTCCATTTCTTCGATGATAACCGAAAAATCAGGAGGAGACAGTAAGACTTCCACATCCCCCCCTTCTGCTTCAATTATGTTGTCGAAATCCGGCACGTTCACGCTCATTACCCTGACGGTTTCTATTCCAAAATCCAACCAATCCACATCGTCGTTGTTGATACCATAATCCATATCGTAGCTGTCGAAGGTCACCACTTTGACGATTGGACTTGACGTTCCAATGTACCTTCCTCGATAGTACACCGCATCGGCACTTGATGTCCATATCCACCCAAACGTCCTCGCCGAAACGAGCATAGCATAGGTTACTCCCCATCCTATCCTGCGCGAAGAAACGGAAAAGTGAGTATGGATATAGTGGTAGTTGGGAGTATAGGGATCAAGACCACTGTCGTTGGTGCTCAGGATAACGCCATCCATGACAATGTCTTGCGTATTACTCGTCAGTGTTTCAACCACCTGGGTGACCCCAGTCACGCTTTGCTCGTTGACCGTAATGGACGGTGTCTCCATGGAAGCCGCAGAAACCCACTGGAAGAAACCATACATCGCAGTTCCACTCACTTTGACCTTGCACCGTTGGCTCCTAGGCGGATTTTCCACATGGTAGAAGTAGCAATTCACTCCACCTGCCGAGTAGCTGTCCGCAAGCGTCATGTCGATCCAGCTATTCGTGACGCGATCATAGTATTTGACAGAAGTGAGTGTTCCAGAGAACAACATTACCTGAACCACAAGCAGGTCATCGACAACAAACGCAGTGGTAGTAACTCCGCTATAATTATTTAGGTAATAATATGATTGAAACAATGCGTGTGCGTGTGCCATCTATCCTCCCACGCACAAGCCGAAAAGACGCCCAGTGTCACCATTTGAAATATAGAGACCACCGTACCCTCTGTCCATTTGGGCAATGACGTGCCGTTCAGAGATGGTCGCCTCATCCGTCGTGAGAATAGCTCCGAAGATATATCCGCTGGACGGAATGGAGCCTCCAGACGCGACCAAGTCCAGCGTGCGAATATACACAAGGATGTCTACCCCGTCCTCTACGTCTACGGTGTCGAAATCCACATCGTCTCGATCCAGTTCAATTCCTCCGGACGTGTATCCATTTCCGGTTGCGATCTCCGTCACATCGCTGACATGCACAGGAGGCGTGGTGTAGTTCGGAATGCTCGTAATTAGCATCACGTAAAAATGGGTCGGCATCGTCTCGCCTCGGAACACCCATCGGAACATCAGTTCCTTGCCAGTCGGGGTCATTGCTCCCATACGTCCTCCATATTCACGGACATATCCGCATCTGCCAAATAAAGGATGATCGTTAGAACATCCACCAGGGTGAGGCCACCTTGTGCCACCTGCGCCTGGGCTGCATCCTGTACCACCAAATCCCACATGAAGAAGAACTCAAAACTGTCCGCTGCATGAAGTTGAAGGGCATCCTGCGCCGTCAGGTTCGACGTGCCGGTCAAACCAAAGCTATCTGCGGCATGAGCCTGGGCTGCATCTTCCACGATCAGATTGTTGAAATATGCCAGTAGCACATTTTCCGCAGCCTGCGCCTGGGCTGCATCCTGCGCTACAAGATTATAAAAGTAGGCCAGTAATACGTTTTCTGCGGCATGAGCCTGCGCCGCGTGATCCACGAAGAACTGGATCGTTGCCGACAGTGTGACGTTCGGAGAAGTCTGCTCCTGGGCAGCATCCCCAACAGCCAGGTTGTAGAAGTAAGCCAGGGTGGGTGAAGTTGCGGCATGAGCCTGGGCAGCATCATTAGCCACCAGATTGTAGAAGTAGGCCAGCAACACGGCCTCTGCTGCGTGACCCTGCGCAGCGCTATTCACGACCAGTTCGTAGATACTCGAAAGGACAGCGTTCTCCGCAGCGTGATCCTGTGTAGCACTATCAACAAGAAGATTGTAAAAGTAGGCCAGTGTCGGGGAAGTTGCTGCGTGACCTTGAGTGGCATCATCAACAAGAAGATTGGCCGCCTTGGTCAAAATGACATTCTCTGCGGCCTGCGCCTGGGCTGCATTGTCAACAAGAAGATTACACAATGCCGTCAGGGTCACATTCTCGGCAGTGTGACCCTGGGCAGCAGCGTCTACCAGTAAATTGTGAACATAGCTCAGGACAACGTTCTCTGCCGAGTGTCCCTGGGCAGCATCTTGAGCAGAAAGAACGAATGAGAGTGTTACAGTGACATTTGGAGAAGAGTGTCCCTGGGAAGCACTTTGAACGGTGATCTCAACCGTAGCAGTCAAGACCACGTTTCCCGCAGCTTGTGCTTGGGCAGCACTTTGAATGGTGATCTCAACCGTGCCGGTCAGTGTGATTGTGGCCGTGGTCGCGTGCGCTTGAGCCGCATTCTGAACCGTCAGATTATGAGTGACCGTGCCCGATAGGGAAATGTCAAAAATGCTACCAGGATCACGTAGTGCGACATCAAACGCCACTATCTCGCTCCTTGATGATCACAAACAATTTCCCTTGCTCATCTACGCCAATGCCAACCTTGATGGTCATTCCTTTATACTCAAGACGTTCCCATACCGTCTGACCAACAGTTGCGTTTCGGTAGACATCGATATTGTCCACGAGACCCTTGATAAAGTTTGCCAGTTGAGCGTTCATGTCGCCACACCTCTTTCACTGCTCCCAACGTGAGTTGCGTCCTCGCGTGCTACCACCTTGGTGTTATCAACATCATCGTAGATGGTCATTGAGAATGCGCCATTGCCGCTCCTGCTTGTATTGGCAAGTTCTTCGCGCACGCCGTCTACGTCGCGCAAGGCATGGATGGTGACTGTTCCACCTCCACTACCCGTGATGTCGCCTGCAACAGATTTCGTAATGCAGTGATAGGTAAACCAAATAAACAATGGAGCAGTGCTGCCCGTTGGACAAAAGAAGGCCAACCTTCGTGAACCTTCAATGTCCATGCGATTAGTTTGGGGATCAGTGATCCACCTATCGAACAGTGCTCTCATTTGCTCCGTGGAGAATATGATCGCGTACACACCACTCTCTGCTTCGGTGTACCACACCGAAACAGCTATTTCTTCAAAGCTGCCTTCGCTTAGTTCGCCCGCTGCACTTTCAGCATAAAGGGTGGCGGCATTAGTGGCGACATTGTAGCCTGTCTGGTTACAGACAATCGTAATATCTCCCCTGAACCATGAACTTTCAGGGATATTTATGAATTGTGCCGCCGACACGATGAAGTAGGCAACGGCATTACGGCTGTCTGCAATGCTCCACGCAGTGCTCTTATTGTGAACTCCATCTCCAGAAGCATGCTTGCCTGATGTATAGTTCAAAATCAAGAACCCACCAAAACCGCTCGGGTTGGAAGCTAGAGTTGCAACGTATATTTCCCAATATAGTGTATTGCGACCACGAGCAAGCGTGAGAGCCGAGCCTCCTGCTCCACCGCTATCGATACGTTGAGTAAAGGCACTCTGACCACACATCATCCGGTTCGTTTCGGTGTATGTCCTCGCCGATCCTGCTCCTATTTTGCAGTTGATATTGACTGCCGCCAGTGGTTCAAATAGCACCAACGCGCCGGACTGCACCATCGTTACCGTAGCAGGCTCTTCTACCAGGAAGTTATCGAATACCTTTGCACCAGTCTCGTCGGAGGACGTTGTTGCTCCAGCATGTTTGATTTCATCCATTCCCAAAATCAGACTGTTCAGGATGGTTGAACTATTAGTGTGATCATACTCATAGGTCACGCAGATAACAATGCCGACGTGGTTGAAAGTCGAGCCACTGGTGGACGTAGTGCGCAACTTGAAAGCATGCGTTGACCCTCCGCCCGTAGCAACCCATGTGGCAGTAGTTTGATCGTAAATAACCAAGCCGAAACAGGCGCTCGCGAGAACGCTCTCGTATGCACCAGAGAGCACTTCGGTTTCGGTATCTATCTGCATTCCTAATTGGCTGTCTGTGGTTGTGCCGACCGTGTACTCGTTGAACCATAGCTCAACCCAAACCTCCCGAATGGTCTTGCTGCTCTCCGGAAGAAATGTGCTCAGGGCAGGAATTTGGCTTGTTCCTATTTCAGCGAGTGTCGCGGTTAGTTGTCCCGTCCCACTATCCAGCGGAATGCGCACAGTCTTGACACGAGTTTGCTGATCTTCGCACTCGTAGGTAATAATAAGTTTCGCCCAAATATTGATGGTCGAGGACGCTCCGAACTGCACCCCCACCTGGCAGGTCTGACTTGCGCCAGTGCCAAAGTTTGACGCGAAGTAGGATGTGACATCGCGCTCAAACCAGAAGGACTGGCTCTCGCCGCTGCTGCCCGATGGAATTCCGGCAGAGGCATCGCTAAACGCCGTGCTGCCTAGCTTGATCCCCAATAACGAGGAACTCATGCTGGTTGCCGTTGTGACCGTATCACGACAGCCTACTTGAAGTCTTACACTCCTGAACGTTCGGGTGGTCGTTTCAGGAATGTAAAGGGTTATTGCCGTGAAGTCATAACGCGTCGCGGCAGCAAGCGACGTGACACGCGTCGGAAAGACGTACTCAATGGTCTTAGTATGAACAGCCATCCAACCCTCCTGGGGTTATGTCGGGTCGGCGATTTCGTCCTTCCAGGTCGGAATGTTGACGGCGTCACCGGACGTGATGACCTTCGAGGTGCAGGTCGTCACAAAGAGCAGAACCGACGCACTGATCAACGCAATGTGATCCGCGGTTCCACTGGTGTCGACCGGCACGCCCGACTTGGCCGCCACTGTGATCTTGCGACCATTGGTGTCACCATTGGCGACGGTAAAGTCGGTACCCGTCATGGCAACATCTGCCAGCGCCTTCGACAGCGCATCCGCACGGTCGGTCGGCTCCAACGCACAGACCAACATCGTTGTGCAGTTGTTTTTGATGATGTTCAGCGCACCATCGATTACAGTGTCATCAGCTAATTTACCCATTTTGACCTCCTAACAAAAGAATGTCCCATATAGATACAGGTCGGACTGTGTCGCGCCTGTCTGTCCATATTCAAGGGCTGCCCAATAGTGGTAGCCCAGTTGCGGCGGATACATATTGGTAAGGTATCGAAACCGAAGGTAGGCGGTCTCGGTAGCCAAAGTTCGCTCGGGAATGGCCGGAGCAGTGTCGTCGATCTGCAATCCGATCTCCACCTGGAGAGCGCCTCCCCAGTAGGTATAGATACTCACCTGTACGTTGTCCTCCGCGATACCAAATACACCTTCGATCTGACTGTCGCTGCTTCCTTCCCATTGCCTCCAGGCATTCGTGGTATAGGCATGACTGTCAGTATCAACGCGCATCGCCAATCGAGCCACGCGATTGTAGTAATTCCACACGAAGCGCTTTCGCAAGCTGTCCTCGCATTGCCCCGTCGTACTCGTCGTGCGGATCGTTCCCACATAGCGCCGTGTCGTATCGCCCGACTTGACATACACGCCATCTTGTTTCACCAGCGCCGTCGCCCGAGCAGTGTCACTCGTCCAGGCCAAGGCCTCAAGTTTCGGAGCGCCATCCTGAACATACATAAAGATGTCGTATGGCAAACTGGCCGTGAACCCACTCAAAGACAGGCTCAACCCATTAGGAAGGAAGTAGTATCCCCAAACTCCGTTGGCATACAGCGAAACCGTGTCTCCTAAATAAGGTGCCCAATACAATGTGGTCTTGGCCGTCTGGTCAGTGGTCGAGATCGGGACGCCACTCTCTAGGGTCAAGCGACCCATCATCAAATAACCCATCGTAGACGGATATAAAACTGTAATGCGCTCCAGAGAAGTGCCATACTGCACAGTCCATTGGGATACCTTGCCTGCCATCATCTCCAGGCGCAGCATCGTCTGTCTGACCTCCTCCGCCTCGGAAGAAGTCAGTTGCACACCACGTACTGCTCTTGCCAATAAGTCGCCGATCATTGTACCTTCGCACTCTTTTTCTGAATTCTAAAAATGGCCTTGCGCGTCAGCGTCAAACCATCCACGACCAAAACTGCCCCAAACACATAGTCGTTCTGACCCTTCCAGCCTGCGATCACTGGCGTCAGAACAACGTTGCTATCAACGCTCCCTGCTCCGGTCAAGCAATCAGCAGTGACATCCTTGGCTCCCAGGTACATCCAGAACTCGTCAATAGTAATGACCGCGCCTTTTCGCCACACTAACTTGAACTGAATGCTATCAGTCTCAACGAAGCCATACGGACTACCAGGTAGGAAAATATCATTTTTCATAAAAGCACCTCCTCCATTGTCCGGCTGGCCTTCTTCTGCGTTTCAAAATCCTTGGCAGGAAAGCGCTTTACCGGTCGGGTGCGTCCGCTGCCAGCAAAAGCCTGGTTGAGGATCGCGTCGTTGGTTGCATCCTTGTCGGGATCGTGCCACTTGTCCTCGTCGATCTGGAGCATGTAGTCGCCATGGTCAGTTTGAATATAGAAGTCCAACTCCACTGATCCAGGCATCATCTCCGCCCCGACCGGAACTTCCCGAAAAGAATAAGACAACACATCTGCTCGATCAGAGAGCGCCCGAGCCGCCCGCTCCTCACCCTCGGTTGCATCCTTGCCCTGAATATAACCCGTGAGATCAGGTTCCTGCTCACCCTTCGCTTCGTAGTGCGCTCGATTGTAGCGCTGCCGCGTTGCGCGATGTTTTCCAGGATTTTTCCACACTACTCTATCTGCCACATCACACCTCCCTGAACGTAACGGTCACTTTGCCTCCCCAGGTTTTTCTCAACCTGTTGAGGAAATTATAGAAAGGCTTAGGAGGCATGGCGATCACACGCTTCCCGTCCAACTGTTTCAAGTCGGAATACATCGTCAGGGCGTCGCTGGCTAAAGCCTTTTCATACAGCCAATTCAACATCTCGTCGGGAGCCGTGTCGGGCACGCCCATGAAGTTCAGTTGCTTAGACGCGATCCGCCCTCGGAACGTCCACATCTTCGCAAATGGTAGTCTTACCACGCCCTCAAGGATGATGGCCTTGAGCGCAATGGCTACATTCATTATGATCGTTCTTAGTTTGAACCTGAACCTGATGGCAACTTTGTTTCCAAGTCCCAAATACAACTCTGTCGGACTTTGTAAAGCTGCCCCGAGATAATGCCAGGTATCTGTCCCGATCTCGGTGTCTGTCTGATATTCCACTTCGATGAAGTTTCCTTCGGACGAAAGCCCGTCTGCAACAACGCTGATCTGCGAAAACAGTTTTGTCAACTGCGCCTTACCCATATCAAAGGTCGATGTGATGATATAGCTCTCCGGAACGTAGCAAAGGTTAGTGTCGCGGGCAGGGTGCAGTGCATCCTCCGGAAACGGAATGTAGAATAGGTGCTCGCCTCCATAGGCCACCCATAATTTCGGGCGACTGCCTGGGCAATGCTCCCATCCAATGTCGTCGGCACGGTGCCCAGGAGTAGGCGAACGCCAAATCTCGTGCCATCCCAGGGTATCGTAAATCCAGACCGTAGCGTAGGCATTAGAAGTATTCGGAGTAACCAAGACAATCAGCCATCCCAAGACAGAGATCATTCGACTGATGTGACCGTTTCGGTTCTTTGGAACGCCTGCGTCCTTCCATAGTCCCACGTCATCCAACTGCGCTCCATACAATCGCTCCATACTGAACGCCCATGGGAAGTAAAGGAAATCTCCTTTGGAGATCGGCGAGAGACCATTCCATGACGTGACGATGTCTCCCAGGCCAATATTGACCGGAGCCGCAATGTCATTCACGACCGAATGCGTCCCATCCGTCTTGAAGATATACAGGGTCGATGAGTGAAAAACCAACGAAGTTACCCTACTCGGTTTTCCGTCGATGGACTTATCTGCTCCGAATACATGATCGGAGCCGTATGCCACGAGAGGGGCACGCGAAAAAGTGCTGGTAGTCGTTCCTTCCACGATCCGATAAAGTTGCATTCCATCAACGGGATGGTTTGCCATCAAGACCATTTGGGCATGATTGCTTCCATCGGCACGGATGGTGTGTGTTCCATCCGCGACGTTATATCTAAACTGCTGCACATGATCACTGTTTCCGTAGCACACAAAGACCTGATTATTCCCAACGTACAGCCCAGTGACAGGATAGTTCGGATAAGTCAGGTTCACCAGTGTTACTTCGTCTGTATCGTAGATCACATAGTTGCTGGTGCTGTCCGGATAGGTTCCAGCGTCTCCCCAATCGACAGTCAACTCCGTGGCAGTGTTTGAAGAGATGGCGCCGTGCAACCCAATAGCCGTTCCGGAAATGATCTTGACCCTGGTTCCAGCCCACACATTTACCCGCCAGGCTTTTCCCGTATCGGTTAGAGTGGTACTCGATCCGCCCGTTGCCTTACCACGATCTCCAATCATATATATAGAACTGTCGCCTTGATCGCAAGAGTAGGCGAAATACTGGCATTCAAGATAGGAAAACAGGGTTAGGTGATCGCAAGCATGAAACTGTCTGTCAGTCGTGGCCTCGAAATAGGGAGCGAAGTCAACGGTAGTCCAGTCCGTTCCGTTGTCCGAAACCGCCCCTCCGGTCTCCCCATCGTGACAGGCAATCTCCCAATGGTTACCGATCTGGTCGCCATCCTCGGCAGCAAACTTCACAATTACAGTGTCACCTTCTTCGGTGATGACGCTTCCAACGTGGACATCGGTCAGGTTCGCCACGTCGGACACGAAATCGGCTTCCGTGATGGTAGCGCTGTCAGTGTCAGTGTCAGCAGTGAAACTCACAACGAGATCGCCTGG
>Ga0316616_100000738_pt1 | contig 11612 bp, 10 predicted proteins | sample OWC_Aug_M1_C1_D1_FD_207660 | JGI IMG/M metagenome (GOLD analysis project Ga0316616, IMG submission 207660) | Wetland soil microbial communities from Old Woman Creek delta, Ohio, United States - OWC_Aug_M1_C1_D1_B | ecosystem: Environmental > Terrestrial > Soil > Wetlands | place: USA: Ohio... | reverse complement strand
CTCCCCCTACGTGTGTTTGGCTGTATTTTTCTTAAAGAGCAGACAAAAGTTTTGCATGCGTTCAACTCTATTCCGGGCATGTCGGCATTCATGACTCATTTATAATGGGTGCTGTTATGCCAAAGAGTCAAGAAAAAATAACTGCTGACTAGCCTGAATATGCGATAGCTGCAAGATACGGATCATCTGGATTATAGGCTGTCCCGGGCTGTTTGTTCCGGCAGGCCTCAGGCCTTCGACAGTTTTGTGTAATATTCGATCTCAATAAGCCTTCTCTTGATGTCCACTCCGCCTGAATATCCGCCGAGCGAGCCGTCAGCTTCAATGACCCTGTGGCAGGGGAATATAATGGGGATCGGGTTCTTGCCGAGAGCGTTGCCGACCGCCCTGAAGGCCAGTGGTTTGCCTATCTCTTCAGCCAGCCATTTATAGGTCCTCGTTTCCCCGTAAGGGATTTTTCTGAGAGTTTCCCATACTTTCCTTTCAAATTCAGTGCCCTCTGTAAAGGCTGTCCGGCATGTAAACTCCTGTCTGGCTTTATTGAAATAATCGAGGAGTTCTTTCCTGGCCGCAGTCATTGCCTCCATACGGTTTAAAAGGATATCCGTTGGTTTCGAAAATGTGATACCTGTCAAAACGCCGGAGGTAAAGATGAGGTATAACGGACCTAAAGGACTATCAAGGACATCATAAAAATTATTGTGGGTGGGCCTTTGCTGCTTCATCCTGTTCACTTGAATAGACCTCGACCCTGTCGCCGCCCTTACAAATAGATGCTGCCAGGGCCTTTTCCGTACACAGGATGAGCTCTTCAGTAGAATGCCCGTCAAGGTAAACAATCCCAAGACTTGCAGTTATTCTGCCTTTGGGTTGGGTCTCCTCATGCAGGAAAGGATAGTTTTTTATGATCGCATTATATCTGTTTCCAAGCGAAAGCCCCGCGGAGAGGACTGTATTGGGAAGGATGACTGCAAAGGCGTCGCCTCCGTACCTGACTACCACATCAGAGCCGCGGATATTCTTTCTCAGCAGCTCAGAGACCTTCTTAAGAACTATATTGCCGTATTCTTCGCCGTTATTCTCAACATACTTTCCGAAGAAATCAATGTCGAGTAAAACCAAAATAAGGGGCAGTTTATACCTGGTCGCCCTCTCCACCTCCTGCGCAAGTCTGATCTGAAAATACCTGTGGCTGAAAACCCCTGTAAGCTCATCGATGAGGCCTGCGCGTTTTGCGTAAAGCACCTCGAGCTCTTTTATATGGTCAATCAGCTCCTTGGCGTCAAAGGCATGTCTTCTTACGATACGCTCTATTTTACCCATAAGCGTCATCCGGTCTTCGACCGAGATATCACGCTCTGTCAGTATAAAGATGGGAACATTCTTGGTATACGGATCTTCCTTCAGCTCTTTGATTAAGTCAAAGCTGAGCATGTCGGGGAGCACAAAATCCATCAGGATCAGGCTCGGACGGAGCGCGTGGGCAAGTTCTATCCCCCTTTTGCCGTTTGAAGCAGTATGGATAAGAAAACCCTGGGGCTCGAGAATTTCTTTAAAATAATCTGTAACAGTCTCCTCGGATTCGATTACGAGTATGGAAGTCGGGCTTGAGATCTTTCCTCTGTTGAGATTCAACTCATCGAGTTTGTGGAGGAGGGCGCTCTTGTCCAGCGGCTTCATTAGATAGTCTGACGCCCCGAGTGCAAAGGCGAGTTCCTTATTGTCAACGATAGAGTGTATTATTACGGGTATCTCAGATGTAGCATGGTCGCTTTTCAGGGCCTGAAGCACTTCCCACCCATCTTTCTTGGGTAACATAACATCCAGAGTGATAGCAAAGGGCCTCATGCTCATGGCCTTCTGAATGGCCTCTTCGCCGTTGAAGGCATGGGCGACCTTGTAGCCGGCCTGCGTAAGATGAAGTGTAAGAAGCTCGGCAGTGGCCGGATCGTCTTCAACCACGAGTATCAGAGGGGCCTCCTCTTTCATCCAGGGGAAATTAAGACTGATCGCCTCAGGTTCTTCAGGAGTTGTTGTTTCCACTGGTGAAGCTACCGGTATCGTGAAAGTGAAGGTGCTTCCTGTCCCGAGGCTGCTTTCTACAGAGATAGTCCCGCCGTGCAACTCCACCAGCTTCTTACTCAGGGCAAGCCCCAGACCAGCGCCGCCCCATTCCCTTGAAAGGGTTGAATCAACCTGCTCAAACTCGTCGAATATCCTCTCTTTGTCCTCAGGCCCTATGCCGACACCGGTATCAGAGACTGAAAATTCAAGATAATCACCTTTTGCCCCAGGGCCGGAGGAGAGACGCCTGTTCGTATCATCTGCATAGCTGACCCTGATCTCCACCTTACCACCTTCAGTAGTAAATTTTATGGCATTGGCAAGGAGATTATAGAGGACCTGCTTGATCTTGACCCTGTCGCCGGTTATGAGATCAACCTTCTCCCCTATATGCACATCCGTCCTGATAGATTTGGTATCAGCGAACGTCGACATGATGTTCAGCACATCCCCGATCAAATCGTTGACCCTGAAGGTCTCATAGATCATCTCGTGTTTCCCGGCTTCAATCTTCGCTATGTCCAGCACATTGTTGATCAGTTCAAGCAGATGCTTGCCCGCAGAATGTATGTTCTTAATATAGCGTCCCTGATTTTCATTCAGCTGGCCAAATGTCTTCTCCATCAGAACATCAGAAAAACCGAGTATTGAATTCAGCGGCGTCCGCAGCTCATGACTTATATTTGCTATAAACCTGCCCTTCAGCTGGTTCATCCTCTCCAGCTCTTTGTTGGTTTTTTCAAGCTCGTCGGTCCTCTGCAGGACCTTTTTTTCGAGATTGGCATTCAGCTCTTCAAGCTCTCCTGTCTTTTTTTCGAGCGCGCTTTTCAGGTAATGTTCTTTTTCCAGGCTGTGCAGCAGATAGATCATGCCCAAAAAATTATTTTTTCTGTCATTCATCCGGGCTGCATTGAGATTGACAGTAAACTCCCTGCCTTTTGCATCCGCGACAATGACCGAAAACTCTTTTAACGGTGTCTTCTGTGCAAGTAATTTTTTCGCAGAACCAGCAGGTCCGTCGTTCCTTATAAGAGATGTTATCATCTTCCCGACGAGTTCATCCCTGGAGTATCCGAGCTGAAGGGTCGCAGACTCATTGCAGGTGGTTATTGATCCATTGGAGTCTGTAATAAGCAGGATGTCGTTGCTTGACTCTACAAGACTCAATAGTTTCAGCCTGTATTCTTCCAACCCCTTTAATAGGGCGAAACGGTCAAGGGTCAGGGCAATAATGCCTGTCACCAGCGCCAGGGACGCCTTCTGCCGCTCAGAAAACTGCCTCGGTTTGAAATCATCGATATACAGTATCCCTGCAAACTCGCCCCTGAGTATCACTGGATAAGCCAAAACCGACTTTATTTTTTCAGCCATCAGGGCCGGGTTATTCGTGAAATTGTATTTCTGCACATCGGTTATTTCAACAAACTCTTTTGACTGAAATACCTGCTCTGTAATTCCTCCGGGCAGAATTTCCCAGGAATGGTTTTCCAGAAATCTCTTGCTCAACCCCCTGGCAGCAGCCAGTTTCATCTGTTTCCCCTCATAGACAGCTATACTCCCGGCCGGGGCATCCAGGATATCGAGGGTCTTGGCAAGCACGATCTCGAAAAATTCTTTTAGGGTTGAGGCAGAGCAGAGTTGTGCAGCCAGACTATATAACATCCTCTGGTCTGTCATGGTCTTGATGACCTCTATCTTGGCCCTCTTCTGTTTTTCGATGATTTCCCAGAGAAACCTTGCTCCAACACCTTCGATCACCTCAACCCTGTTTTTGAAGGCTGATCTTATCTTATTGCTTATCTCAGGATCACCCGTGACATTAACGACCACCTCGGGGCTGGCGGCTGCCAAGGACTCTAAATCCGGGAAAACAGGGATGCTCCATTTTCTGGCAAGCGCAACCCCCGGGGCATCCTGCTTATTTTCGAAGACCCCCACAAGACATGTATTGGAATCCCCTCTCAGCAGGGATATGAGGGCACTCCCCCCGATGCCTCCTCCTGCGATGGCAAGCCTAACCAAAGCTAACTTCCGCCAAAGTATCCGAAGATATCATCCGCAAAAACAAGCCGGTCAGTTCCGGGTCCCATTGGCCTGAGTATTGTTCGTTCTCCATTATAGTGAGGACGTGTTCCGCTGTCTTCTCATCGCGGTACGGCCGGACCGAGACCATAGCATCATATGAATCAAGAATACCGAGGATTCTGGCTATCAAAGGTATATCTTCACCGCTGAGGGCATCAGGATATCCAGCGCCATCCCAGCGCTCGTGGTGAGACCTTATCCCCGGGAGAACACTCCGCATCGATATCAGTGGACGGCAAATACTTTCACCGATCAGCGGGTGTTTTTTTATGATCTTCTTCTCCGCTTCTGTTAAGCCAGCGGGCTTTTTCAAAATCTTCTCGCTGAATCCTATCTTGCCTATATCATGTAATATGCCGGCTTTTTTTAATATCTCCAGTTCTTTTTCGGGAAATCCGAGAAATGAGCCAAACTCTCTTGCCAGCGCGCCTACCCGTGTCGAATGTCCTTTTGTATAATAATCAGTGGCTTCCATTGCGACGACAAGACTAAAGATGATATTTTCGGAATGATCCAGATCCTCATGCAGTTCTTTCAGCTTCAGGAGAGATCTTACTTTAGTGAGCAGTTCCAGCACGTCAAAGGGCTTGCTGATAAAGTCATCAGCTCCGCATTCCAGTCCTGTTATTCTGCTTTTCTTATCATTCAGGGCGGTCAGGAGAATGACCGGGAAAAAATACTTGGTTGTCTGGCTTTTCAGCTTTTTGCAGAGTTCGAATCCGTTTATCCCGGGCATCATCACGTCAAGGATTGCAATGTCAACAGAATCGTTGCTGCAGATTTCCAGCGCATCACCAGCTCCTAACGCCATACGGACGGTATACCCTTCTCTTTGAAAAACAGCTTCCATCAATTCCAGGTTGGATTCTATATCATCAACCACCAGAACCGAAGGTGTCCTCTCTTCTTTCATCAACCTGAAAGTCGAACTCATAACAGAATTAAAGCATCAGGCATAAAAAAAGTCAAGTTTTTCTTTGAGAATAAGATGTTATGCTGAAAACCTAATCTGATACTTAAAGAATTGGATTTCTAGAGTATTTTGATCCCCGTATAATAACAGCAGGACTGGTTATCAAGATCATTTATAAATGACCTTTCAACACCGTCATCAAAAAGTATCCTGACAAGGCAGAAACCACCTGAAAGCGTTGAATGCTGTTCTTGCACCACTTCACCTCTACCCCATTGGGAATAACGAAGGTGTTCAACCCTGTCACCGATTTTCAGATATAGCCGTGTTCGCATTTTTTATTTCACATATCACCTGAAAGTATTTACGTATTTGCCCCTAATAATGCAATTAACCACGGAGCACGCAGAGAAACATATTGATTGTAAAAGAGAGACTATCATTTTGATTATTCCCTCTGTGAACTCTGTGGTTTATTTAAATGCATTTCTTGGGTTATCTTAGCCCATAGCCGTAGATAGAGTAGATAAAATGCCCCGGGACAGTATAGGACTCCATGCCCCATTCTGCAGGAATGGGCCAATAGGGCTCACCGTCTTTCAAGGCCTTCATCGCCGCATCGTCGAGCAGTTTGTTGCCTGACGTTCGAACGAGCTCCACTTCTCCGAGCTTACCGTTTTTGAGTATCGTAAAGCGAATTTTCAGGTCACCGTATATCCCCCTGGCGGCCGCCTCCGGTGGGTATACCCATATGCTCTCTATCTTCTCTTTAAGTTTTTTCATATAACCTGCATACCTGTAGTCCGAGGTGTCAAAGGTGATAGTATCATCCTTCTTTCGTGCTCCAGCCACCTGTTTCCTGGCGCTTTCGGCTATAACTCCTCTGTCAAAGAGCTTTGACCTGTCCAGGTAGCCGGGCTTGTCGCTCAATTTACCATCCTTAGTATCCGACTTGTCTGAATCGCCATCTGTTGTTCCAGGATGTGTCCTTGGGTCAAGCCCTTCGCCTTGTTTTTCGGACTTGCCTTGACCTGGAATAACACCTTCAGGCAGCTGCTTCCCGGCTTCCTTTCCCATGCCAGGGGCAACAGGCTTTTCTGTTGAAGGCATATATTTCGGCTGTATCGGCGCCATGGGGGTTTTTTGGGGCAAGCGCAGTGGTCCCTTCTTCAGAGGCGGGGGTACAGGTATTTTCTCGGCTTTCTGCAGCTCCTCAGGGGAAACAAGCCTTGCAAGAAATGCAGCAGGTTTCTTTTTCACTTCCTCGGGCATAAAATAAAGCCCGACAACAATGCCTATATGGATGATAATCGAAAAGAGGATGAACTTTTTTATATTCAAATGATACTGTTCCTTCTATCTGTAAAAAATATTTACCACTGAGGGCACAGAGAAAATACCAAGCTTAGTAAACAAAAAACCGTGCACAGAGTAATGGCCGAAATAGTTTAGTAGAAAAACTCCATAATCTCTGTGAACTCTGTGGTTAATCTGCCGCTTTTGCCCCGGCACACTCAGCCTTTACCTTTATTATACTATTACGGCCCTTTCCCGCGCTGCTAATAGGCCTCTCTTCAGGCGCGAATGGATGACTTAGCGCCGCCTAAAGCGGGTACTGTTCCTTCTAAGCGAGGACGCAGAGAAAACAACGGCTTGAGACAAAAGGAGAACCCCTATTTGGTTTTCCGGTTCTGACCGGAACCTTTTGATTGAACTTTGTGATCTCTGTGGTTAAATGCTCATTTCTGGATAAGCTCCTGTGCGTGCAGAAAAATCAGAAACCAGGAGGAAAGGGGCAGTGTATCTTTGCCTTTCTTACAGAGGCGCCGCCATTGAGAAAATATGCCGAAATCTTAAAGAAGAAATTGTCCACTGAGCCTGAGATGGTTCCGTCCCTGTTTTCGGCCCAGTGCCGTGTCTTCCTGTTGTTATTTATCGCAACAATAAGGTAAATATGATGCTCCTTCATCCCGTTAATATCCTCCTGGCTGGGATTCGGGAGTCCCTTATCCATACCGAACTGGGTATGGGAATGGAAATCTCCGATGATCTGCAGGCGGTCAAGACGCGCCAGTATCGGTTCTATCTGCTTATGTCTCCTGTCATGAGATATTACGCCTTTCAGCTTTCTGCTGGCTGTCTGGAAACTGAAGGCATGTTCTACTATGAACCTGTCTTCCAGCTTGTATCCCAGCAGAAAGCCGAGGCATTCACTCTTGTAAACTTCTGCAGAGCTTAATAATAAAGCAATAAATGCATTCTCGCATAAATAAACTCTCATTTACGCATGCTTCGGCAATCGTACTGTCATCACAGGACAAGGAGCATGCCGCACAACCTGCTCTGCGGTGCTGCCGAATAACATCCTGTCCAGCCCTGTTTTACCTTGTGTTCCTATAACGATAAGGTCGATTTTATTCTCTTCAGCAAAACGGGATATCTCCTGATACGGGTTACCGGTCAGGACAACATGCTCGATATCCTTAAAACCTCGCATTTCATCGATAAAGGTTTTTTCTAGCTGGGCCTTTGCGTCTTTCGTCATGTCTTTGTACATCTCGTCAAGTGAAACATGCGGCACATACCAGCTTGAAGTTTTTACTACATCATAGATAACATGGATTAAATAAAGCTTCGCACCATAACGCTTTGCAAGATCAACCGCGTAAGACAATGAGTTTAAAGAGCTTTCAGAAAAGTCAGTTGCACAAAGAATTTTTTTGATCTCCATTTTAAGCCTCCCTTAGATATTTTGCTGCTGCTTCCGGTGACGTAGGCGATACGTAAAAACCAGACCCCCATTCAAAACCGCTTGTCCTTAATAGTCGTGGCATTACTTCCAGATGCCAGTGATAGTCCTCACCCAGCGTGTGCCAATGGTCCTTCCTCGGTATCCTGTTGGGCGCTGAATGAATAAAGTAATTAAATGACACTCCGTTAAAAACAGTCCTCAACTTCTTCAAGACAGCAGAAAGAATAAGGGCCATATCCTCAATTTCCTCTATACTGATGTCCTGAAACGCACAGCTATGTTTCTTAGGCAGAATCCAGAACTCAAAAGGAAATTTTGAAGCGTAAGGACAAAACGCAACAAAGTTCCTGGTTTCGATGATTACCCTGCCCCCGAACCTCAGTTCTTCACTTATAAAATCACAAAAAATGCATCTTTCCTTATAAGCAAAATATTGCTTTGCGCCATCAAGTTCTTCCTTAACCCTTTTAGGGATCACCGGAGTAGCCACGAGATGTGATATCGGGTGTGAAAAAACTGCGCCCGAGGAGATGCCCGAATTCTTATAAATAAGCGTATATCTTAAACGCGGGTCTTTCTCGAGGTCTGCAATCCGGTCTCTGTATGTAATGAGCACCCTTGCCATCTGATCAAGGCCGATATCTTCAGGCCTTACGTCATGATCGGGAGATTCTACGATGATCTCGGTCGCCCCGACACTGTTCATCTTGTCATACATCCCTTCGCCTCTCCTGCCCAGGTCACCTTCGACGCGAAAGACCGGCGACAGGCTCGGCACTACCCTGGTCCACCATTTTTTTGAAGCCCTGTCAGGGCCCTGGTTTGGTATTGACATTATTTCCGCAGGGAGTTCGCTCTCCCTCCCTGAGCAGAAAAGGCAATCTCCTTTGCTTTCATTTTCATGAGACAACGAGTATCCTGAAGGCGGTTTGGAGTTGTTCAATACTGCAACCCATCTGCCCAGAAGCGGGTCCTTTCTCAGTTCATGCATGTCTGTTTGCTGCATATATTTGTTTTAAACCCTCATGAGTTAACAAAAGATTCATTTCATGGGACCGCTTTACAAAGGGCCCCATAAGCTGAGCATAACCGCCGGTAATAACAAGCCTGAATTTATAACCTGTCTCTTTCTCGATCTCATCCAGGACCCTTTCAACCGCCCCTGCTGTCCCGAAGAACAGCCCCGACCGTATACATGCAGCGGTATCTGTTCCAAGTCCGGGGCCAGGCGGTTCCAGCGTAACCTTTCTCAGCCTTGATGTCCTTTGGGACAGCATATCGTTCATGAGACCGACTCCCGGCATAATAGCTCCGCCAATTAAATCCCCGTTTAGACCCACGACCGTTATCGTCGTTGCTGTCCCAAAATCGATTACTGCAACAGGCCCATTGTAAAGCGCATATGCGCCGGCAGCATTTGCAAGTCTGTCTGTTCCTAACTCTTCGGGGGACCTGATCTTAAGGTCAAGTCCTGTATCCATCTGATGGCTCAGAACGAGAACTTCGTTCTCTTTAATCCACGGCAGTTTTTCTACAGCGTCTCTTAAAACCAGCGTATGGCTTGTGACCACAGATGATATTATACAGCTTAAAAAAGTTTTTTCTATATGATTTTGTTCGAAGAAATCAAGCATAAGTCTGCTGTATTCGTCAGCAGAGCGCAGGGGATGGCTTGTTATTTTCTGGACCAGGAGTCCTGAATCCAGGGAATAACCTATATTTATTGAAGAGTTACCAATATCAATCGTTATCAGCATTTTCAGCCCTGAAAAGCGTCATGATTTTTACAGAACATTGTTTATTTATCAGGAGCTACCTCAAAAGAGTGATATCGCCTGCGCTGATCTGCCTCCGGAGGCCTGAATCCAGTTTCAGGATAAGCATTCCGTTGTCATCTATATCTTCAGCAAGGCCGATCAACGTTTCATCTCCTATAACCACTTTAACACTTTTACCGAGTGTTGAAGAAAGTATTTTCCATTCATTAAGCAAAGGATACTTTCCCATATTCATCAGCATGCTGTAGAAGTGTTCCATTTGTCTCAACACCTCAATGACCAGTTCATTCCTGGAGCAATAATTTCCTGACTCTTCTTTAACAGAGGTGGCAAGTGAGCGTATTTCGTCTGTAAAATCCTCCCTCCCCATGTTCACATTTATTCCGATCCCGATCACAGCAAGGTTGACTTTATCAATGTCAGCGCGGATCTCTGTCAAAATCCCCCCGATTTTTTTTCCGGAGAGAATAAGATCATTGGGCCATTTTATACTGACCTGCAGTCCGCTGATTTTCCTGATAGCATGTGCGCAGGCAACAGCTGTCAGCAGAGTAAGCATTGTTGCTTCCCTTGTGTCCAGTTTTGGTTTAAAGGCAATGCTCATATAGATATTCCTGCCTGGCGGCGAGATCCAGGTCCTCCCCAGTCTGCCTTTTCCTTTTTTCTGAGAGTCCGCAATTACTACCGTATTTGCCCTCAGGTCTTCTCTTGTCGCCATTGACATTGCAAGCTCGTTTGTAGAGGAAACCAGATCATAAACAAAAATATGCTTCCAGAGCCCCCCTTTAAGCTCTGACTTTATATACTCTGCCGAAAGGTCAGGTGATTTGACCAGCAGATATCCCTTTGAAGGCACTGCTTCAATGATAAACCCCTTCTTCCTCAGGCTGTTGATCCTTTTCCATACAGCAGCCCGTGAGATCCCCAGTTCAGAGCTCAGCCTGGATCCGGAATAATAGCCATTATTCTTCTTAAGCAGGTCTACGATATTTTCAGGCATTCTTCTCCTTTTGCTGTTTGTCTTAACAGAATCCTGGCCGGCAACCATCTTAAAATACCATAAAAAGCAGGGGCGGTGTATGCGCAAGGCCGGAGATAGTTCAGGATTGTGATACAGAAATGAGTTAATCGCAGTTCAGGCCTCAACCGGGAGTTGTATTGTTTTGATTTGTGAAGAGGGGGTTGTTGGGTAGGATCTGTTTCAGCAACCCCGCTTGTTAGCGGGGTTGCTGAAGCTCAGATTTCATCGTGATCTAAGTGATGTGGAGTTAGTGTATGGCTATATGCCCTGGACTCCACTCATTCTCTTTTTAGTCATCGTCACCACCATCGTCACCACCATCGTCACCGCCGCTGCGATGGCAACTGTAGCACGATGGCCCTGTCCCGCCTTGCAAAGTGGAACCGTGACATACTTTGCAGGAAGACGTACCATTACGATCCACATAACCAGGATGCTGCTTTAACCATCCATCCGGATGAACTCCGTCAGACGGCGGCGGCGGAGGCGGCGGAGGTGGCGTCGTTACAAGAGCATTGGCAATAGCCCGAATCTGGGCATCCGTTAAGAACTTGAGGAATCTCATTTTTCTTACATCTTCAATCGATTCCTTAATCTCAGAAGCAGTTGAGCCCTTCACCTGAGATCTCTGAATAGACCCGTGACACGCAGAACAGCGTTGCATGTAAAGAGTTGTTCCGTCACTTGTCGACGGTGTACATGCCTGTGTCAGCTTTGGCGTAGTCGACGGTGTGCCTGTGCATCCCGTAGGGGTGGTGCCGATAATAGTCCTTGTCTGCTGGCCGTTAGAGCCGCAGGCAGACCATGACGAATATGTATACCCTGTGCACGTTCCAGTTGTGGGTGGAGTACAAGCCTGTGTCAACACTGACGGGGTCGAAGGCGTGCCTGTGCACCCCGCAGGTGTGTTGCTGAGAACTGTCCTAGTCTGCTGGCCGTTAGAACCGCAGGCAGACCATGCTGAATATGAATACCCTGTGCAAGCTACAGGCGCAGGAG
>Ga0316616_100000737_pt1 | contig 11618 bp, 10 predicted proteins | sample OWC_Aug_M1_C1_D1_FD_207660 | JGI IMG/M metagenome (GOLD analysis project Ga0316616, IMG submission 207660) | Wetland soil microbial communities from Old Woman Creek delta, Ohio, United States - OWC_Aug_M1_C1_D1_B | ecosystem: Environmental > Terrestrial > Soil > Wetlands | place: USA: Ohio... | reverse complement strand
AGCCCTTCGACTACCTCGTGGTCAAGGAACTGCCGCAGTGGTCGGAGCAGGAGACCATCGAGGTCGGCGGAGAAGTCCGGTTCCCCGGCACCTATCCCATCCGCCGTGGCGAGACATTGAGTTCCGTACTGAGGCGCGCAGGTGGCCTCACGGACCTCGCTTTCGCCGAAGGCGCGATCTTCACGCGCAAGTCGCTGCAGGAGCGGGAGGCGGCGCAGATGGCGGTCCTCGCCGACCGGCTGCAGAGTGACCTTGCATCGCTCGCGCTGCAGGCGACGCAGAACGTCATGCCGGGCAATGCTCAGCAGCCGGCGACCCAGGCGCTGATCGTCGGACAGTCGCTGCTCGACAATCTCCGCGAGCTCGAGCCGGTCGGTCGCCTCGTGATCGACCTGGACAGGGTCATCGCCGCGGCGCCTGGTTCGTATGACGACGTCGTCCTGAAGGGCGGCGACCGGCTGCTGGTACCGGGCCAGATGCAGGAAGTGACGGTGCTCGGCGAAGTGCAGAGCGCGACCTCGCACCTCTGGAATCCAGAATTTTCGAGGAACGACTACGTCCGCCTGAGCGGTGGCACCACGCAGAATGCGGACGATGGCCGGATCTACGTGGTGCGCGCCAATGGCAGCGTGGTGAGCGGCTACTCCAGTGCCTGGTTCAAGGGCAGGGACAACATGATCCGTCCGGGCGACACGGTCGTCGTGCCGCTGGACGCTCAGCGCATGCGGCCGCTGCCGATGTGGACGGCCATCACCACGATCATCTACAACCTCGCGATCTCGGTCGCGGCGATCAATTCCTTCTGATGCAGCCCGAAAACTGATGCAGTCGGACAACGCCACCGCTCAGGTCACGCTCGACACCGCGTCTCGGGCGGCCTGGCGCATGCGCTGGAAGCAGTTGCGTCAGTGACGGAAACCGGCTTCGATGCCGTGCCCGGACCGGGGCGATCCCCGGTCCAGGCGACGACGACGTGTTGACCATGGCAGGCTTCCCCTTCGAATCCACGATCCCGGTTCCGCGGGCGCACTCATGAGCCTGCTGCAGAGACTCCCGACCGGGGCCTTTGCACGCCAGGTCGCGATGCTGACGACGGGCACGGCCGCCGGTCAGCTGGTGCTGGTCGCGGTCATGCCGTTGCTGACGCGGCTCTACACGCCCGCGGACCTCGGAGTGTTCGGCCTGTTCTCGAGCTTCCTCGCCGTCGCAGGCGTCGCGACCTGCCTGCGGCTCGAGTGGGGCGTCGCCTCGGCCCATTCTGCGGAGGAGGCTGCGGGCCTGCTGGTGCTCTGTCTCGTTCTTTGTCCGATCACGAGCATCGTGATGTCGGCGGGACTCGCGGGAATGATCGGCGCAAACGTCGTCTCGTTCGGCCTGTTGCCGATGTGGACTGTTCCGCTCGGCTTTCTTGCGCTGGTCGCGACCGGGGCATTCGCCGCGCTACGTTACTGGCACATCGGGCGTCGCGACTTCCGGGACGTGAGTGCCGCCGCTGTCGCGCAGGGCGTGGGGCGCGCAGGAACCTCTGTCGCGCTTGGCCTGGCCGGTACCGGATGGGCCGGGCTGCTGCTCGGCGACCTGGTCGGGCGTGTGCTCGGCATCGGACGATTGTGGCGCCATGCGCTGCCGGTGTTGCGCGACCGGTTCGACGGGGACCTGCGCCAGGCCCTTGGGGCGCGGTTGCGGTCAGCCTGGCGCTACCCGCTGGTCGTGTTGCCGTCGAGCCTGCTCGATGCGCTCGCGGCTGCGCTGCCACTGCCCGTGATTGCGACGCTGTTCGGTCCGGCAGCCGCTGGCCAATTCGCGCTCGTGTGGCGCGTCGCGTCCGTCCCGGCCAGCCTGATAGGTGCCAGCGTCGCGGACGTCTTCCACGCGCACGCAGTGACCGCCCGCGCCCAGGGCGGGGGCGCGGTGCGGCACCTCCTGCTGAGGACCGCTTCGCGCCTCGCATTGCTCGCCACGGTGATCTACGTGCCGGTCTGCGTCGCGGCGCCATTCCTGTTCCAGTGGATCTTCGGCCGCGAGTGGCAGGCGTCCGGGTGGCTGATGCTGCTGCTGTTGCCGATGTGGTGGGCCGCCGCCGTGGTGAGCCCGGTGAGCCGGCTGCTCGTGGTCATGGATCGCCCGGCCCTCAAGTTCGTCTTTGATCTCGTGTTCCTGCTGGCGCCGATTGCGACGATGTTTGCGTTGCAGGACCGGGGCCTCAACGCCGCGGTCTTCGGCTATGGCATGGCGGCCTGTGCGGCTTACGCCGTCTACGCCGCTTTGCTGGTCATCGCGAGTGTCGACATCCGGCCGGTCGCGCCGAAGGGCGGGTAGGGCAGGTCACGGTATGTGCGGAATACTCGGGATACTGACGAAGCACTCATTGCCGATGAGCGGGCGTGACCTGCAGGGCGCGGTGCATGCCTTGCGGCACCGGGGGCCGGATGACGAGGGTTACCTGCTGTTCGACGCACAAGGGTCGCGGGTGCGCGCGTTCGCCGGTCCGGACACCATGCGCGGTGTCGACCTCCCGCCGGTCGCTGGCGCCGACCCGTCGCTGTACTCCTGCGCTTTCGGTCACCGTCGGCTGTCGATCATTGACCTGAGCGCCGCGGGTCACCAGCCGATGGCGAGCGCCGACGGTCGCTGCTGGGTCACATACAACGGCGAGATCTACAACTACCTCGAGCTGCGTCGCGAGCTCGAGGCGCGCGGGGCCACGTTCCGCACAGCGAGCGACACCGAGGTGCTGCTCGAAGCCTACCGGCACTGGGGCACCGGCATGCTGACGCGCCTCACCGGCATGTTCGCATTCGCGATCCTCGATCTCGAGACGCGCCGCGTGCTGCTCGCGCGCGACCAGTTCGGAATCAAGCCGCTCTACCTTTCCCGAAGGCCGGAGGGACTCGCGTTCGCGTCGGAGATCAAGGCGCTGCTGCGCCTGCCGGGCGTGGGCCGTCGTGGCAACGCGGAGCGCGCCTACCAGTACCTTCGTTACGGCGAGCGCGATGCGGCGCCGCCCACGCTGTTCCAGGACGTGGAGCGGCTGCCCGCGGCGCATTTCCTGCAGGTCGATCTCGACACGTTGCGCACGGAGGGTCCGACCCGATACTGGGCGATCGACCTCGAGCAACGCAGCGATGCCACCTTCACCGAGGCTGCCGCGGAGGTCAGGCGCCTGTTCGACGCGTCCGTCAGGCTGCACCTGCGCAGCGACGTGCCTGTCGGTTCGTGCCTGTCGGGTGGGCTCGACTCGACGGCGATCGTGCTCGAGGCGTCGCGTGCGCTGGCGGGGCAGGCGCCGATGCACACGTTCTCGTTCATTGCCGACGACCCGCGGATCGCCGAGGAGCGTTACGTCGACCTCGTCGGCGGAACGGTCGTCCACAAGGTCAGGCCACTGGCCGCGGACATCGCCGCCGACATCGACCAGCTCATCGACGCGCAGGAGTTGCCGTTCGAGAGCCTGAGCATCTATGCGCAGTTCCGCGTGTTCCGCCTCGCCAGCGAGGCCGGGATCAAGGTGATGCTGGACGGGCAGGGAAGCGACGAGATTTTCGGCGGCTACTACACGCTGCTGGGGGCGCGGATCTCCGGGCTGCTCGCCGGTCTGCATCTAGCGACCGCACGGCGCGTGCTCGCGAGCGCTCCCGCGAATGCGCGGGCCTATCGCGCGCGCATGCTTGCCACGGCAGCGGGGCGGCTGCTGCCGGCATCGATTCAGGGCGCCGTTGCGCGCAGCTTCGGCGAGCCGGAGTTTCCGGACTGGCTCGCGGCTGGCTGGTTCAGGGAAAGGCGCGTGCAGCCGCGCCTGCGCGACCACGGGCGGGGCCGCGACGCGCTGCGCCAGGAACTCAAGCTCTGCGTCGAGCACCTCACTCTGCCGGCCCTGCTGCGCTACGAGGACGGCAACTCGATGCACTTCTCGATCGAGAGCCGCGTCCCGTTCTGCACCCCCGACCTGGCGCAGTTCGCGCTTTCGCTGCCACCTCATTACCTCGTCGCCGACGACGGTGACACCAAGAGCGTGTTTCGCGCCGCGGTCGCGGACCTCGTGCCCGAGGCGATCCTGCGCCGGGAAAAGGTCGGATTCGCGGTTCCCGAGCGCGCGTGGCTGCGGGGCCTGCGCGAATGGGTCGAAGGGGCGCCGTACGCGGCGCTGCCGTTCCTCGAGCCCGATGCGGTCCGCCGCGAGATCACCGCGGCACTGGCGTTCGACGGGCGATGGCCACCGCACGTGTGGCGGCTCGTAAACATGGCTTTCTGGTCGCGGGCATTCGCGGTGGAGTGGGGCTGACCGGCTTTGGCCACGGCGGCGGCGCGCTGGTACCATTCGCGCCCCGGTCATGCAGGGCCGCAGCCCCGGATTGCACGATGTTGAGATTCGCACTCGTTGGCTGTGGCCGCATCGCCAAGCGCCATTCGGAGCTGCTGGGGCACCGGCAGATCGCGAGCGCTGAGCTTGCCGCCGTGTGCGACCGGGTCGAGGAGAAGGCCCGTCGCACCGGGGCGCCTTTCGGCGTACCGCACTACACGGACATGCACGAGATGTGCCGTCGCGAGCGCATCGACGTGATCGTCGTGCTCACCGAGAGCGGATACCACGCCCGCGACGTGCTCGAGCTCGCGCAGTACCGCAAGCACATCGTCGTCGAGAAGCCGATGGCCCTCACGCTGGACGACGCGGACGCGATGATCCGCAGCTGCGACGCGCACGGCATCAAGCTCTTCGTCGTGAAGCAGAACCGCTTCAACGTGCCGGTCGTGAAGCTGCGCGAGGCCCTGGAAGGGGGCCGCTTCGGCAAGCTCGTGCTCGGCACAGTGCGCGTGCGCTGGTGCCGGCGACAGGACTACTACGACCAGGATGCATGGCGCGGCACGTGGGCGCTGGACGGAGGGGTGCTGTCGAACCAGGCCAGCCACCACGTCGACCTGCTCGAGTGGATGATGGGCGACGTCGAGAGCGTATTCGCGCGCGGCGCGACGGCGCTGGTCGATATCGAAGCCGAGGACACGGCCGTCGTGCTGCTCAAGTTCAGGAGCGGCGCGCTCGGGGTGATCGAGGCGACCACCGCGGCCCGGCCCAGGGACCTGGAGGGCTCGGTTTCGGTGCTCGGCGAGCACGGCACGGTCGAGATCGGCGGTTTCGCGGTCAACGAGATGCGCACGTGGAACTTCACGTCGGAGCAGCCGGGCGACGCCGAAGTATTGAAGAAGTTCTCGGTGAACCCGCCGAACGTCTACGGCTTCGGACACCAGGCCTACTACGAGCACGTCGTCGACTGCATCGTGAACGACAGGCAGCACCTGGTGGACGGTCTCGAGGGCCGCAAGAGCCTCGAGCTCATTTCGGCGATCTACGAGTCCATCGAGACGGGTCGCGAGGTGGCGATCCGCTTCACTCCGAAGCGCTGCAGGCTGGGCCATGCAGCTGTCCAGGACGGCGAATCTTGAGCAGCACGCCGCGCTTCAGCGACGCCGGTATCGTGGATGTCGAGTTCGGCGAGGACGTGCGGATCGTGCGTCCGGTCAATCTTTACGGGTGCCGGATCGGGGATCGCAGCTTCGTCGGGCCGTTCGTCGAGATCCAGTCGGGCGCGGTCGTGGGGCGGGACTGCCGCATCCAGTCGCACAGCTTCATCTGCGACCTCGTGACGATCGGCGACGGCTGCTTCATCGGTCACGGCGTCAAGTTCGTCAACGACACCTTCGCGAGCGGCGGGCCGGCCGGCCGCGACCGCAACAAGTGGGGCTCGACCACCGTCGGCAACCATGTATCGATCGGGTCCAACGCGACCATCCTGCCGGTGAAGATTGCCGACGGCGTGGTCGTGGGTGCCGGGGCAGTCGTGACCCGTGACCTGCTCGTGAAAGGCATCTACGCCGGGAACCCGGCGCAGATGATCAGGACTCTCTGAGGACCTCCCTGCCGTGCGCATTCCATTCGTCGATCTCCACGCCCAGTACCTCGCTCACCAGGACGAGTTCGACGCCGCGTTCCGCAACGTCATCGCGAAGACCGCCTTCATCGGCGGTGAGTTCGTGCGCGAGTTCGAGCGCGAGTACGCGGCCGCATACGGCGTGCGCCACTGCATCTCCTGCGCGAATGGAACCGACGCGATCTACATCGTGCTGCGCATGCTCGGCATCGGCGCCGGTCACGAAGTGATCACGACCGCGGCCAGCTGGATCTCGACGTCCGAGACGATCTCGCAGGCGGGCGCACGGCCCGTGTTCGTCGACATGGACGAGTACGGCAACATCGACGTGGAGCTGGTCGCGGCCAGGATCACGCCGCGAACCCGCGCAATCATCCCGGTGCACCTGTACGGGCAGGCAGCGCAGGTCGAGGTGCTCGAGCAGCTGGCGTCCGCCAGGGGCATCCACCTGATCGAGGACTGCGCCCAGGCGCATTTTGCGGAGCGGGCGGGTCGTCGCGTGGGGACGTTCGGCACTGCCGCGACGTTCAGCTTCTACCCGGGCAAGAATCTCGGTGCGTACGGCGATGCGGGCGCGATCGCCACGAACGACGACAAGCTTGCGGAACGCTGCCGGATGTATGCCAATCACGGCGCGCTGGTGAAGCATCAGCACCGCATGGAAGGCATCAACAGCCGGCTCGACGGAATACAGGCCGCGCTGCTCACGCGCAAGCTTGCGCACCTCGGGGATTGGACGCGCGCAAGACAGTCGGTCGCGCGCCTGTACGACGAGCTGCTCGCAACGGTGCCGCAGGTTGCGATTCCGCGGGTGCGAGCGGGCTCGACCCACGTCTACCACCTCTACGTGGTGCGGGTGGCGGACCGCGACGGCCTCAAGGCCCATCTCGGCAGGCTCGGCATCGAGACCGGCATCCATTACCCGACGCCGCTGCCGCTGCTCGAAGCCTATTCGTACCTCAGCATGACGCCTTCCGACGTGCCGCGGGCCGCGCAGGCTGCGACGGAGATCCTGTCGCTGCCGATCTATCCGGAGCTGTCGCCCGAGATGGTCCGCTACGTGGTCGATGCGATCCGCAAGTACTACGCAGCGGGACGAGTGTCCGCGTGAGGATCCAGCTGCTGTGGACGTTCTACGACGATTACCTTACGGCTTTCTACGCCGCGCGCCCGGGCCTCGCTGGACAAGCGCATGCCGAACAGCTGAACCTGCTTCTCGATGACGGGTTCGGCTGGCCGCCTGCGGTTGGCCGACGGCTCGCGCAGCTGGGTCACGAAGTCGAGATCGTAGTAGCAAATGCGGAGCCGCTGCAGCGTGCATGGGCCCGCGAGACGGGCGCTGAATTCCCCGAGACAGGCTGGCAGGTCCGGTTGCCGATGGCGCAGGTCCGGCGTTTTCGCCCGGACGTGCTCTGGATCGGGTCGAACTTCCGGTATTTCGGGTCATGGTTGCGTCCGGTGCGCGAGTACTGCGGCTCGGTCGTTGCCTGGACCGCGGCTCCATTGCCGGCGGGGCTCGATCTCGGCGGGATCGACTGCATACTCACGTCGCACGAGAATTTCGTGCGCGAATTCCGTTCGCGCGGCGTGCGCTGCGAACGTGTGTTGCCGTGCTTCGAGACGGCAATACTCGATGCCCTCGGCGATCCGCCTCGCGACCTGCCTGTCAGTTTCGTCGGCAGCCTGAGCTGGGCCCACATGGACCGCATCCGCGCGATGAACAGGGTCGCGAAGGAGACGCCGCTCGAGATCTGGACCGCCGCGCCGAAGGTCCTGTCCCGGAGCGCAATGCGGCCGGCGTTCTGGCGGGCCCGCTGGGCCGCTCGTGATCTCATTCCTCGCAGCCACAGCGAAGTCTTCGGACGCGCCATGTACGAAGTCATGTTGCGCTCGCGGCTGGCCGTCAACGTGCACATTGGCGTGGCCGGTGGGCTGGCGGGCAACATGCGCATGTTCGAGGCCACTGGCTGCGGCGCCTTGCTGCTGACGGAGCAGGCGCCGAATCTCGCGGAGCTGTTCAGGCCAGGTGAGGAGGTCGTGAGTTACGACGGTACCGGGGACCTGATCGCGAAGATCCGCCATTACCTTGCGCGGCCGGACGAGGCTGCGCAGATCGCGGTCGCGGGGCAAAGACGCACGTTGACCGGCTACTCGGCGGAGATTCGGGCGCAGGAACTGGAGCGCCTGTTCCTTGCGCTGCCCCGGGTTGCTTAGGCACCCCGCGCTGGTACCATCTGCGCCCAATGCTACGAAACATACTGGCCGAGGCCGTCGGCCTGCCGCTCCGGGCCGGCCGAGGCCTCGTGCTCGGCATCGCGGGGCTGAAGTTCCGGCTGTCGGCCCGTGTCGATCCGAGTGCCCGCTTCGCGCCGGGCGCCGACATCACCAACATCCTGGGCAACAGGGATGCGATCCGGATTGGCGGTAGAACCGTGCTGGCTGGCCAGCTGCTGACGTTCGGCCATGGCGGCGACATCGAGATCGGCGACTGGTGCTTCGTGGGCCCCGGCTCGCGCATCTGGTCGGCGGCCTCGGTCCACGTCGGCCATCGCGTGCTGATCTCGCACAACGTCAACGTCCATGACAGCGACAGCCATTCGCTGGACGCGGCCGAACGGCATGCACAGTACGTCGAGATCGTGCAGAGAGGACATCCCCGACAGGCTGGCAGCATCCGGGCGGCCCCTGTCGTGATCGGTGACGACGCATGGATCGGATTCAACTCGACTGTGCTGAAGGGGGTCACCATCGGGCCCGGAGCGATCGTGGCCGCCGGCTCAGTGGTCACCGGTGATGTGCCGCCGTGGAGCGTCGTCGCGGGCAATCCCGCGACGGTCGTCCGGTCGCTGCAGGAATCGCGACCATGAGCGGGCGGTCTGCACAGCGTTTGTCGCGGGCCTGGCGCGCCGTCACGGGACTGCCGAAGCTCGAGCGTTGGCTCGACGACATCAGGATCAACCAGGGGCGCATGCTCGCGGCAATGAACTCGGGCCTGCAGGGATCGGCGCTTTCTGATTATGAGTTCCGTGTCTTTTCGCAATGGGGCGAGGACGGCATCATTCAGTTCCTCGCCGGCGAACTCGATGTCGGCAACCGCTGTTTCATCGAATTCGGGGTAGAGGATTTCACGGAATCGAACTGCCGCTTCCTGATGATGAAGGACCGGTGGCCCGGTTTCGTCATCGACGGCTCGGGACGCAACGTCGAGCGCCTTCGCTCTTCGTACTACTTCTGGCAGTACCCGCTCGAGTGCGTCGAGTCCTTCGTCACCCGAGAGAATATTGCGTCGCTGATCGGTCGCAGCGGCTTCGGCGACGAGCCTGGGATACTCTCCATCGACATCGATGGCGTGGACTATTACGTGCTCGAGGCGCTCGGGCACCTGAGGCCGACGATTCTCATCGTCGAGTACAACGCGCTTTTCGGCAAGGAGCGGGCAGTCAGCGTGCCCTACGATCCCGGTTTCGTCAGGACCCGCAAGCATCATTCGAACGTCTACTTCGGGGCCAGCCTGCCGGCGTTCGTGCACCTGGCGTCGGCCCGCGGGTATGCGTTCGTCGGGGTCAACAGTGTCGGCAGCAACGCCTTCTTCGTGCGTCGCGACAGGCTTCGGGGGCGCGTCCGCGAGACGACGCTCGAAGCCGGCTTTCGCGACTCGACGTTTCGCGAGGCACGCGACGCCGCCGGCGCGCTCACGTTCCAGGCGGGCGCCGCGCGGCGCAAAGTGATGGCGCAGATGCCGCTGGTGGACGTCATTACGGGCGAAGCCCTGACGGTAGCCGACCTTGAGGCCTGACCGGCAGTCCCACCCCGTCATAGTCGAGCACCGCAACCCATGACTGTCGGGAACCACGCGACCTGGGAAGACGCCGTGCGCTGGCTGATGCAGCAGCCGGAGCAGCGTCAACTCGTGCTGGACTGCTACTACGACCAGCCGCGTTCCGCGGCCGCCGGGCGCTACGCGCGCAGTCCGGAGTGGCTGGCGGCCCTGGACCTGCTTCCATCGACACGGGGCAGGGCGCTCGAGATCGGCGCGGGTCACGGCGTTGCCAGCTTTGCGCTGGCAGGCTCTGGCTGGCGCGTGACGGCGCTCGAGCCGGACCCGAGCGATCTCGTAGGCGCGGGGGCCATCCGCCGCCTTGCGACCGAGAACAGTCTCGACATCCATGTGGTCGAGGGGTTCGGGGAACAGCTGCCGTTCCAGGCGGACGAATTCGACCTCGTGCTGGCCCGTCAGGTGCTGCACCACGCACGCGACCTGCCCGGGTTGTGTCGCGAGATTGCGCGAGTGGTGCGGCCGGGAGGCACCGTGCTGGCGATGCGGGAACACGTGATCTCGAAGCGGAGCGACCTGCAGAAGTTCTTCGACGTGCATCCGCTGCACCACCTCTACGGCGGCGAGAATGCGTACCTGCTGGACGAATACATGGGGGCGCTCGAGTCCGCGGGACTGAGAATAGAGCGGTGCCTGGCACCGTTCGACTCAGCGATCAACTACGCGCCCCACACGCGCGAGTCGTTGCGCGAGGCGCTGGTCGCGCGGGCTGGACGGGTTCCGGGTGCGGGGGCGCTGCTGCGTGGCGTCCTTGGCGTGGACGCAGGATACGACGCCTTTCTCCGGCTGCTGTCGCGATTCGACCGGCGGCCGGGTCGCCTGTATTCGTTCCTCTGCACTCGTCCGGTGACGACGTGACCGTAATCGCCTGGATCACCGGCGCGCGAGGTTTCCTCGGCCGCAACCTTGCGCGGCACCTCGCGGACGCCGGCACACAGGTTGCGGGCATCGGTCACGGCCACTGGGCGCGCACCGACGCGCTGGCGGCCGGCGTCTCGCGCTGGGTCAATGCGGACATACACTCCGCAAGCCTCGAGTTGCTGCAGGCCGAGGGAGGGCGCCCGGACGTCGTCTATCACCTGGCCGGCGGGTCGGCGGTGGGGCCTTCGTTTGCCAATCCGCTCGAGGATTTCGAGCGCACCGTACACACCACGGCGCGCCTGCTCGACTGGATTCGCCTGCGCTGCCCGAGCGTGCCGCTCGTTGCAGTCTCGAGCGCGGCGGTTTACGGGGCCGGCCACGAGGCGCCACTGGCGGAATCCACGGCAGGCACGCCGTATTCGCCCTACGGTTACCACAAGTCGATCATGGAGGCGTTGTGCCGTTCCTACGGCCAGAACTTCGGGCTGCGCGCCGCGATCGTCCGCGTGTTTTCTGCCTACGGGTCGGGCCTCCGAAAGCAGATCCTCTGGGATTTCTGCAACCGGCTCGCCTCGACGCAGGGTGAACTCCTGCTCGACGGCACCGGGCAGGAGCGCCGCGACTGGATCCACGCCAGCGACGTCGCGCGATTGGTTGCGATGATCGGCCGCACGCTGCCGTCGCCCGACGTTCCCGTCGTGAACGGCGCGACGGGCCAGGGGCACTCGGTCGCGGAGTTCACCGAGCTGGCGCTCGCGGCCTGGGGCGTGCGGCGCACGGTCAGATTCTCGGGCACATCCAGGCCCGGCGACCCGGTCAATCTGGTCGCGGACGTGGCGCGGGCCCGTGCAATCGGTTTCACGCCGGAGGTGGCGCTCGCGCAAGGGATCCAGGCCTACGTCGACTGGTTTCGAAATTCGGCCGGGCACTGAACCATGCGCGTCGGCTTCACGCTGATCGGCGGCCGCGACTGGACCGGCGGTTACAACTACCTGCTG
>Ga0316616_100000735_pt1 | contig 11626 bp, 10 predicted proteins | sample OWC_Aug_M1_C1_D1_FD_207660 | JGI IMG/M metagenome (GOLD analysis project Ga0316616, IMG submission 207660) | Wetland soil microbial communities from Old Woman Creek delta, Ohio, United States - OWC_Aug_M1_C1_D1_B | ecosystem: Environmental > Terrestrial > Soil > Wetlands | place: USA: Ohio... | reverse complement strand
GCCCCGGCCGTCAAACCCACGCGGACCGGCCCCTCGGGCGGGAGCCATCCGCGGGCGGTGATTTCGGCCTTCTGACCGGCCGGCCGGTGCCGGATTTCGTCCGCGGATACGAGGCAGTCGTCGTCCGCCACGTGGTAGGTCGGAACCCGCTCCGCGCAGATTTTCGCGAGGTTGAGGGTATTGCTGCTGTTGTATCCGCCGATGACGACCATGAGGTCGACGGGGTAGTCCCTGAGGAGCGAGACCACGGCGTCCTGCCGGTCCTGCGTGGCGCTGCAAATCGTGTCGAACGCCCGGTAGTGATCGGCGAGCGCGTCGGAGCCGTACCTGGCCGTCACCGCCTCCCGGAACATCTCGCCGACCTCCAGCGACTCGGTCATGAGCATCGTGGTCTGGTTCGCAAGGCCGACACGCCCGAGGTCCCGGTCCGGATCGAACCCCGGCGAGGCGGCGTCGGCGTAGCGCGCAAGAAAGGCGTCGCGGTCGCCTCCGTCACGGATGTAGCGGCACACGTCGGCGGCCTCCTCGCGGTCGAGGACGACCAGGTACGGGCCGCTCGGCGGCTTGAGGGCCTGGGATGCCGTGGCCCGGGTCTCTTCGTGATGGATCTTCCCGTGGATGATTGACGTGAACCCGTCCTCCGCGTACCGGCGGACGGCCTTCCAGACGTTGAGCACCGACCCGCACGTCGTATCTACGAGCGTGCATCCCTGGCGGTCGAACGCCGCCAGCTGCGCGATGGTCACGCCGAAGGCCGGCAGAATGACAACGTCGTCGGGCCCCAGCGCCTCCGGCGACTCGCCCGGGTCGTCGAGAAACCGGATGCCGCTCGACCTCAGCTTCTCGTTGACGTGGGGATTGTGGATGATCTCGCCGGTCAGATACACGCGCCTGTCCGGGAATTTCCGGCGTGACTGATAGGCGTAGTCCACCGCCCGGTCGACGCCGTAGCAGAAGCCGAACTCCCGCGCGAGATGCAGCGTCAGCCGGCCTGAACGGAAGGTGAAGTCGGTGGCCTTCAGCTCGTCGACGAGCGCGCTGCGATAATCCTGCGCCAGCTCGCCGGCGACAGCGGCCTTGAGATCGAGGCCTTTGCGGAAAATCAGGGATGGCATGCGCGCCTAGTGCACGCCTGAACTCGCGTGGAGGGCGGCCGGGTCCACCCCCAGGCGGCGAATCGCGGCTTCCCACATCTCGGCGGGCTTGGTGTCGAACACGATCTCGGCTGCGACGTCGCTGATGAGCCACGCCGATTCGGTCAGCTCCCGGTCGAGCTGCTTCGCGCCCCATCCCGCGTAGCCCATGAGCAGCCTGGCTTTCTCGACCGGCGGCCCTTCGATGAGTTTGCGGAGCAGCCCGGCCGACGAGGACACGAAGATCCCGGGGCTGACCTCGAACGCGTCTTCCCCGAGGGGTTCCTCCGGCAGCAGGAGCGCGCCGCGCTGCGGTTCGACGGGACCGCCCGTCCAGACTTCCAGGCCGCTGTCGCCCTCGAGCGCCGGGGCGAACTCGATCACGCTGGCGGCGGTCTTGCCGGTGGGGCGGTTCAGGACCAGGCCCCACGCCCCGTCGGCGCTGTATTCGCAGAGCAGGATGACGGTGTGGCGGAAGTTGGGGTCCGCCAGCTGCGGCATCGACACGAGCATCGCGGGCGCCAGCGTCGGGCGTTCCGGAGCGTCATCGTCAGTCACGTCTCGATCATACGACGGAACCGCGCCGGCCGCTTACGGCCTACGCCGCGCTCAGACGTCGGTCGGCGAGAAGCCGTCCGAGGAAGGGTTCCGCAGGTAGGTGTCGATCGCGCGCGCGGCCTTGCGGCCGGCGCCCATCGCCGAGATCACCGTGGCGCCGCCGGTCACGATGTCGCCGCCGGCGAAGACGCCCGCCTTCTGCGTGGCCCCGGTCCCATCGTCCGCGAGGATGTTGCCCCACTTGTTCACGGGGAGGTCCGGGGTGGTGTTGCGGATGAGGGGATTGGCGCCCTGGCCGATGGCGAAGACCACCGTGTCGACGTCGATGTCGAACTCGGAGCCCTTGAGGGGCACCGGGCTCCGGCGGCCGGAGGAGTCCGGTTCGCCCAGTTCCATGCGGATGCAGCGGATGGCACGGACCCGCGACCGCTCGTCGGCCAGGATCGCCGTCGGCGCGGCCAGCATCGTGATCTTCACGCCCTCTTCCTCGGCGTGATCGATCTCCTCGGCGCGGGCGGGCATCTCCTGCCGCGTGCGCCGGTAGATCAGGTAGGCGTTCTCGGCGCCCAGGCGCAGCGAGGTGCGGACGGCATCCATGGCCGTGTTGCCCCCGCCGATGACGGCCACGTTGCGGCCCCGGATCGTGGGCGTGTCCGTGGCCGGGAACAGGTACGCCTTCATCAGGTTCGACCGCGTCAGGTACTCGTTCGCCGAGTAGACGCCGATCAGGTTGATGCCCGGGATCTTCGGGAACGTCGGGAGGCCGGCCCCCGTGCCGATGAACACCGCTTCGAAACCGAGTTCGGTGAACAGTTCGTCGACGGTGAACGTCTGGCCGATGACATGGTTGGTCTTGATTTCGACGCCGATGCGCTTGAGGCCGTCAATCTCGTGTTCGACGATTGACTTCGGCAGCCGGAACTCCGGGATGCCGTAGACGAGCACGCCGCCAGGCTTGTGCAGGGCCTCGAAGATCGTGACGCCGTGGCCCATCTTGGCCAGGTCGGCGGCGACGGTCAGCCCCGCCGGTCCCGAGCCGACCACGGCCACCTTGTGGCCGGTTGGCGGCGCGGGCGGCGTGTCGTCGGTGAACTTGACGAGGGACGCATAATCGGCGACGAAGCGCTCGAGGCGGCCGATGGCCACCGGCTCGTTCTTGATGCCCAGCGTGCACTTGATCTCGCACTGTTCTTCCTGCGGGCACACGCGGCCGCAGACGGCCGGCAGGACGTTGCGTTCCATCAGCGTCCGGTAGGCGCCCTCGAAATCGCGCTCGGCCACCTGCTTGATGAAGTGCGGGATGTCGATCTCGACGGGGCACCCGGCAATGCAGGGTTCGTTCTTGCACTGGATGCAGCGCTGCGCCTCGAGCACGGCGAGGTCCACCGGGTACCCGAGGGACACTTCTTCGAAGTTGTGCGCCCGCTCGAGGGGGTCCTGGAGGGGCATCGGGGTCTTCGTCTTCTGGGTGATCTTTTTCGCCATGGGTCTGGGGCTCGGCTCCGTGAGGCGGCGTCAGCGTCAGCTGGACTGGCTGCGGCAGGCGGTGGCCTGCTCGAAGAGCTGAAGGGACTCGGCCTCCTGCTCGCGGTACGCCCGCAGGCGCGCGTTCAATTCTTCGAAGTCCACCTGGTGCCCGTCGAACTCGGGACCGTCGACGCACACGAATTTCTGCTCGCCCCCCACCGACACGCGGCAGCCGCCGCACATGCCCGTGCCGTCCACCATGACGGGGTTCAGGCTGACAGTGGTGGGGATGCCGAGCGGGCGTGTCACCTCGACGACGGCGCGCATCATCGGGAGCGGCCCGACGGCCACCACCTCGTCGAAGTGGCGTCCCTCGGCCAGCAGGGCCTTGAGGGCGTCGGTGACGAGGCCTTTCTCGCCGTACGACCCGTCGTCGGTGGTCACGATGACCTGGTCGACCGCCGCACGCAGTTCCTGCTCGAGAATGACGAGGTCCTTCGTCCGGCCGCCGATGATGGCCACGACGTCCCCGTGGAGCGCCTTGACGCCGCAGGCGATCGGATACACGACGGCGGTGCCGATGCCGCCGCCGATGCAGCAGACCTTGCGGCCCGGATGTATCTCGGTGGGCCGGCCGAGCGGGCCGGCCAGGTCGAGGATCGTGTCCCCCTCGTTCAATGCGTTGAGCTGGCGGGTGGACTTGCCGACGCCCTGGACGATGATCGAGATGGCGCCCCGCGTCTTGTCCACGTCGGCGATGGTCAAGGGGATGCGCTCGCCGTCCTCACCCGTCCGGATGATCACGAACTGGCCGGGCTTGCGCTTGCGGGCGATGTGCGGACCCTCGATCCAGAAACGTACGACGTCGGGCGCCAGGACTTCCTTGTTGAGGATTCGATGCACGGGTCAGGCTCCGCTGTTGCAAGTACTCGTCAGCGATGGGAACTGCCGGGAATCTGGCGGTCCACTCCGACAGGTTCAGTTTACAGCAAACCCGGTACCATCGTGCCGGCGGCCGCGGCGGTGGCGAAGCGGACGCTCGCTGCGGTCCTGCGATAGAATCCCTCGCGGAACATGTCGCTCACCATCAACTGGTTGCGGTCCCTGACGGTCTACATCCTCCTGGTGCTGTACATCGGCATCGTCGGGCCGCCCGCGCTGGCGGCCGCGATCCTGACCGGGCGGGCCGGCCACGTCTTCACGCTGGGTCGGTTCGCAGCGTCGGCCGTCCGCAGGCTGCTCGGCCTCCGGCTCGAGGTCTCGGGCCTGGAGCACGTGGCCGGCGACCGCCCGACGCTGTATTGCATCAATCACCGCAGCAACGTGGACGTGGTGGCGTTCGAGGCCCTCTTTCCCCGCTGCCCGCGGCTTCGCGGGCTCTACAAGGCCGAGATGGGCAGACTGCCGGTGCTCGGCCGGGCGCTGCGGCTCGTGGGGTTCGTGCCGGTGGAGCGGTCGAACCGGGCGAGCGCGATTGCGTCGGTCGACGCGGCCGCGGAGAGGCTGCGGGCGGGCGATTCGTTCCTGATCGCGCCGGAAGGCACGCGTGCGCGGACCGGCGAGTTGCTCCCGTTCAAGAAGGGCGGGTTCGTCATGGCCATCAAGGCCCAGGCGCCGGTCGTCCCCGTGGCGCTGCACGGGACCGCCGAGGCGATGCCGCGCGGGCGGTTCTGGGTGAAACCCTGTGTGATCCGTGTGGAGGTGGGCGAGCCGATTCCCACCGCGGGGCTCACGACAGACGACCGCGACCGCCTGACGGCGACGGTGCGGGACCGCATGCAGGCGATGCTGCAGCGTCCCTAGCGGTTGCCGAAGTTGTCGTCGTCGGGGTCGTACTGGACGGCGCCCTGGCCGTCGGCCAGGAAGACGAGCGACTGGTGGCTGGGGACCTCGAAGCGCCGCCGGCAGGTGGGGCACGTCACGAGGTCGTCGGTGCGAATCATGTAATTGCGGAGCTTGGGGAACTGGGCGCGGTCGCGGTCGTCGGCGCCCGCCGGCAGGCGGTCCTTCTTGATTCTGGTCACCCAGTGGATCTGAAACTCGTTGCGCCGCTTGCAGTGAGGGCACGCGTAGCTGGCGGGCCGCGTCCCGGACGTTTCGATGTAGAAGTCCCGCTCCTGTAGCGCCATCTGCGTATCATAGCAGGCGGCGCGCGGCGGGTCTGCAACGCGCCAGAGCGGCAGGTAATCCCATGATTCGCATCGGCATCGATCTGGGAGGAACGAAGATCGAGGGTGTCGCGCTCGCCTCGGACGGCCGCGCCGTGTCCGGGCGGCGCATTCCGACGCCTCGCGATGATTACAACGGGTCGGTGCGGGCCATCGCCGGCCTCGTGGCGTCGCTCGAGACGGACGTCGGCTCGCGCGGCACGGTGGGCATCGGGATGCCGGGCGCCATCTCTCCCGCGACCGGACTCGTGAAGAACGCCAACTCCACGTGGCTGAACGGGCGGGCCCTGCGGCAGGACCTCGAGACCGCCCTGGGCCGCAGCGTGCGGCTGGCGAACGACGCCAACTGCTTCGCGCTGTCGGAAGCGTGCGACGGCGCCGCTGCCGGCGCGGAGGTCGTCTTCGGGGTCATCATCGGCACCGGCACCGGCGGCGGCGTCGTCGTGCGGCGCCAGGTCCTCACGGGACCGAACGCCGTTGCGGGGGAGTGGGGCCATAACCCGCTGCCGTGGCCTGAGCCGGGGGAATGGCCGGGGGAGGCGTGCTATTGCGGCCGGAGCGGCTGCATCGAGACGTTTCTCTCCGGGCCCGGCCTCGCCCGCGATTACGAACGCGCGACCGGCATCCGGATGGGCAGCGAAGCGATCGCCGCCCGCGCGGCAGATGGGGACGAAGCGGCCGAGGCGGCGCTTCGGCGGTATGAGGCCCGGATGGCCCGCGCCCTGGCGAGCATCATCAACACGCTCGATCCCGACGTGATCGTCCTCGGCGGCGGGCTGTCGAAGCTGGATCGCCTCTACGGCAGCGTGCCCGCGCAGTGGTCGCGGTGGGTGTTTTCGGACCGCGTCGATACCCGCCTGGTCCCGCCCCGCCATGGCGACGCCAGCGGCGTGAGAGGGGCGGCCTGGCTCTGGCCGCAGCGAGATTCCATCTGATATGCTTGCCAGGATTCAAGTCGGCCGTTTCCATCCGCCCCCCGGCTGAGCCGGTCGACGCAGCCACCAGGAACCACATTACTCCCGGGATTGCCATGAATACGGACCTTGTCATCGGAATGGCCGGCTCAGGCGGCGACGGCATCGTGTCGGCGGGCGAATCGCTGCTGACCGCGGCCGCGCTCGTGGGGTATCACGGCGTGCTGACCAAGAGCTTTGGCCCGCAAATCCGGGGCGGCGAGTCGAGCTTCCGGCTGCGGCTGTGCACGGAGAAGGTCCTCAGCCCGGGCGGCTCGCTCGACATCGCCGTCGCGCTGAACTGGGAGGACTTCCTGAAGTTCGGCGCCGAACTGCCGGTGGGCGGACGGACGACGGTCGTCTACGACAGCAACACCAACGTCGCGCCTGACAGGATTCCGCTGGTGGGCGTGGTCCCCGCCGAAGTGATCCCCGTGCCCGTCGAGCAGATGGCGAGGGAGACCGGCGGCAGCGACCGCGCGAAGAACACGGTCGTGCTCGGCCTGATGTCGGGCTGGATGGGGATTGGCCGCGCGGAGGTGATCGCCGGCATCCGGAAACGCCTGTCGAAGAAGGGCGCCGAAATCGTCGAGCGGGCCGAGAAGGCGTTCCAGGCCGGGCTCGAGTACGCCGAGCAGCATCCCCTGAAGACGGACCGGCGGATGGTGGCGTCCGCCGCGCCGACGGCGAAGTTCGTGGTGGACGGCAATGACCTCTGCGCGGCGGCGGCGATTGTCGCCGGCTGCGAGTTCTTCGGGGGCTACCCGATCACGCCGTCGTCGGAAATCATGCACTTCCTCGGCCGCGAAATCTGGAAGTACGGCGGGACCATGCTGCAGGCCGAGGACGAAATCGCGGGCGTCGGCGCGGTGGTCGGCGCGTCGTTCGCCGGCAAGAAGGCGATGACGGCGACGTCCGGGCCCGGCATGTCGCTCAAGACGGAGATGCTGGGTCTCGCGAGCATCGCGGAACTGCCGCTGGTGTGCGTCAACGTGCAGCGCGGCGGCCCGTCGACCGGCATCCCGACGAAGGGCGAGCAGTCGGACCTGCTCCAGGCGGCGTTCTCGGCGCACGGCGACGTGATCCGCCCGGTGCTGGCGCCGGTGAGCGCCGAGGACATGTTCCCGATCACCATCGAGGCCTTCAATCTCGCCGAGTACTACCAGACGCCGGTCATCATCCTGTCGGACCAGGAGGTGGGGCAGCGCAAGGAGACCGCCGAGCCCATCGATGCCAGCACGGTCCGGATCCTCGAGCGTCGGACGCCGACCGAGAAGGAACTCGATCACTACACGCGGTTCCGCTTCACGGAGACCGGCATCAGCCCGATCAGCCATCCGGGCATGAAGGGCGGCAACTACCTCGCGTCCGGCATCGAGCACAACGAGCAGGGCGCCCCGACGGCCAATGGGGAGATGCACAGCCGCATGAACGACAAGCGGCTGAAGAAGTTCGACCCGCTCAAGCAGCGCCGGGACCTGTTCATCGTCGAGGGGCATGCCGACGCGCCGCTCGGCCTGATCAGCTGGGGCAGCACGGCCGGCGTCGCGATCGAAGCGTTCCACCTGGCCCTGAAGCAGGGCGTGCGCGTGAAGCTGCTGGTGCCGCGGCTGCTGTACCCGGTGTCCGAGCAGGTCTACCAGGAGTTCTTCGCGTCCATCTCGCGCGGCCTCGTCGTGGAGCAGAACCATCAGAGCCAGCTCTACCGGCTGCTCCGCATGTTCGTCGACGTGCCGCGCGGGGTCGAGCAGCTCGCCAAGAGCGGGTCGAACCCGATTACGCCCGACGAGGTCGCGGACCGGTTGCGGCAGATCTCCTTCGCGCTGCAGAGAGACAAGCACCAGGAGCCCTCCGAGGCCTAGGCCCGGAGCAGGAGAGGACGCGGGACATGAGCACGCTGACGGCGAAACCCATCGAGGACTACACCGCGAAGGACTACAAGAGCGATCTGAAGCCCATCTGGTGTCCGGGCTGCGGCGATTTCGGTGTCGTGCAGGCGATCTACCGCGCGCTGGCCAACATCGGCCGCGCGCCCCACGAGATCGCCTTCATCTCCGGCATCGGCTGCTCCAGCCGGATCCCGGGCTACACGACCGCGTACGGGTTCAACACCGTGCACGGCCGCTCGCTGCCCATCGCGCAGGGCATCAAGCTGGCCAACCCCGACCTGCTGGTGCTGTGCGCGGGCGGCGACGGCGACGGTTTCTCGATTGGCGGCGGGCACGTGGCGCACGCCATCCGCCGCAACATCGACATCACGTACATCGTGATGGACAACCAGATCTACGGCCTCACGAAGGGCCAGCTGTCCCCCACGTCGCGGCGAGGCCTGTCGACCGCCTCGTCGGCCCTCGGCTCGATGGAGAGCCCGGTGAACCCGCTCCTCTACGTGCTCGGGTACGGCGCGGAGTTCGTGGCGCAGGGCACGCCGGCGGACATGAACGGCCTCGCCAGGATGATCGAGGAAGGCATCCGATACCCCGGGTTCGCCTTCATCAACGTGCAGTCGCCGTGCGTCACCTACGGGCAGGAAGACCAGATGCTCAAGGCCCAGAAGGCGACCATGCAGTCGCTCGAGTCGCTGGGCCACGATCCCGCCGACCGCCTCGCGGCCATGGACCTCGCGCAGGCGTACGGCGAGAAGCTCTACACGGGTGTCTTCTTCAAGCACCCGGAGCCGGGGCCGACCTTCGAGCGGCTCGCCCGCGAGCGCCAGGACGCGCAGCGCGCGTCGGTCAAGAGCCGGGCCGACGTGCTGAACGTGTTCAGGCTGAAGACGCTGTAGGCGTCAATCGGCCATGACGCGCCCGAGCCAGACCGAGTAGTGGCGCACGCGACGCGGGGCATGGGCGCCCACCGACGCCAGCGCCACCACACCGAGGAGCAACGGCACGCGCTGCTCCCACATGAACGGGACCAGGCACAGCACCCCGAGTTTCGCGTACACGAACAGCGCGCAGACCTGGTGGGCCCAATGGGCTGTCGGATAGATCTCGATCGCGATCATCATCCCGCCTGTCGCGATCGCCACCCAGAGCAGCGGCATCAGGGCCGCGGCGTCGGCGCCGAACACGTGCCCCCCGAGCAGAATGCCGGTGGCGCCGATGTGGACCGTGCGCGCGCCAATGTTCCACCAGCGGGAGTGGGGAAGGTGACGCCGCGGATCGGGAAAGAGCAGCGAGGACAACCGGGCCATGGGATGCTGGGGGCATTATACCGGGGGATGGCATGATGGCAGGCGTGGTGATCCGGCAGGCCGCGGGCGACGACACGCGGTGGGCGGCCGCCCTGATGGCCGCGTCCGACCCCTGGATCACGCTCGGCCGCGGTCTTGACGCCTGCCTCGCGGCCTGCACCTCCACGCAGGACGTGCTCGAGATCGCGGAGTCCGGCGGCGAGCGGTGCGGCCTCGTCCTGGTGCGGCCGGCCGGTGTGGCCGGCGCGCCGTATATCGTGTCGATCGCGGTGGCCCCCGAGTTCCGGAGCCACGGCGTCGGCGCCGCGCTGCTCGGCCACGTCGAGCGGGCCTATCGCGGGCGTTCGCGGCACCTGTTCCTGTGCGTCTCCTCCTTCAACCCGAGGGCCAGGCGTTTCTACGAGCGCCATGGGTTCGAGGCCGTCGGCACGCTCAGGGCGTTTCTCATCGAGGGGGCGGACGAGATCCTGATGCACAAGCGTCTCGCTCCTGCGGATGGAACGGTTTGATGGGCTAGAATACGAGGCCTTCATGTCCACTGACTTCCGTCGAATCGCGATTGTGAACCGGGGCGAACCCGCCATGCGGTTCATCCACGCGGTCCGCGAATACAACCTGGAACACCGGACGGACATCCGCGTCATCGCCCTGTTCACGGAACCGGACCGGCACGCGCGGTTCGTCCGCGAGGCCGACGAGGCCGTGGACCTGGGGCCGTCGACGTACCTGGACGAGTCCGACGGCCTGCGGCGTCCCGCCTACCTCGACTACCGGGTCCTCGAGCGGGGCCTGGTCGAGGCCCAGGCTGACGCGGCCTGGACGGGTTGGGGGTTCGTGGCCGAGCGGCCCGAGTTCGCGGAGCTGTGCGAGCGCCTCGGCGTCGTGATCATCGGGCCGGACAGCGGGTCCATGCGGAGGCTGGGCGACAAGATCTGCGCGAAACACCTCGCCGAGCAGGCCGGGATTCCGGTCGTGCCCTGGGGAGCGGGGCCCGCCGACACCGTCGACGCCGCTCTGCTCCAGGCCGATCGTGTCGGATACCCTGTGGCGCTCAAGGCGAGCGGCGGCGCAGGCGGCCGGGCGATACGGCGGGTCACGTCCCCGGCGGACCTCGAGGCGGCGTTCGGGCCGGTCAGGCGGGACGCGGCGCGCGTCTTCAACGACCGCACGGTCTTCGTCGAGCGATGGATGGCTGGAATGCGCCACATCGAGGTGCAGATCCAGGCCGACCGCCACGGCACGATCTGGGCCCTCGGGACGCGCGACTGTTCACTGCAGCGCCGCTACCAGAAGCTCGTCTCGGAGGCGCCGGCGACCGGGCTCCCTCAGGACCTCGAGACGGCGCTCATGGACGCCGCCGTGCGGCTCGTCGCCGCGGCGCGGTACCGCGACCAGGTGAGCGTCGAGTTCCTCGTGGATCTCTCCGGGCGTTTCTACTTCCTCGAGGCGAACACCCGGCTCCAGGTCGAACATGTCGTCACGGAACTCACGAGCGGCATCGACCTGGTGAAACTCGAAATCGATGTCGCCAGGGGCGGCCGGCTGGCCGCCGTGCCGCCGGCCAGTGCGGGCCACGCCATCGAGGTCCGGCTCAATGCCGAGGACCCGTACAACGGGTTCGCCGCGTCGCCGGGCGTCGTGACGCTCTTCCGGACGCCGACGGGGCCGGGGCTGCGCGTGGACACCGGGATCGCCGAGGGCAGTTCGATGCCGCCGGAGTTCGGCCCGATGTTCGCCAAGCTGGCGGCGCGCGGCCACAGCCGCGACGAGGCGATGGGGCGCGTGAAGCGAGCGCTCGCCGAGAGCGTGCTCGTCGTGTCCGGCGGCCCGACCAACCGCACGTTCCTCCTGCAGGTGCTCGGCCGGGCCGAGGTGCAGCGCGGCATCGTGGACACGGGGCTGCTCGACAGGCTGACCATCGGCGAAGAGTCGCTTCCGGAGCGCCACGCCAAGATCGCGCTGCTGCAGGCGGCCATCGAAGTGTACGAGACGGAACACGCCGAGGAGGTGTCGGCCTTCTTCGCATCCGCTGCCCGGCTCCGGCCCACGGCCCGGACCGGCGTCGGACGGCCGGTGGAGCTGAGCTATCGCGGCCATCGCTACGAGCTGCGGGTGTTCCGGACGGGTGAGGGGCGTTACCGGGTGGCCGCG
>Ga0316616_100000734_pt1 | contig 11627 bp, 13 predicted proteins | sample OWC_Aug_M1_C1_D1_FD_207660 | JGI IMG/M metagenome (GOLD analysis project Ga0316616, IMG submission 207660) | Wetland soil microbial communities from Old Woman Creek delta, Ohio, United States - OWC_Aug_M1_C1_D1_B | ecosystem: Environmental > Terrestrial > Soil > Wetlands | place: USA: Ohio... | reverse complement strand
ATGACCTTCGGGATTAAATGGGACGAATACCACGTTCAGTCGGAAAGGGTAAAAACAGGCATTTACAAAGATGCGGCGGAGAAGCTGGTTTTGGACGGACATGCATTTTATTGCCAGTGTGAAGCCAAAAATGCGGATGAAGAAGGTTATTCAAAGCAGTTGAGAGACCCCTGCCGTGAAAAAAATTTGAAAAGCGGTGCCGTAAAATTGAAAGTGCCCGAAAAAGAGAAAGTAACCTTTTTTGATTTTATTTTAAAAAAAGAAGTCTCCTGGGACAGTTCAACGATATCGGATGCGACAATGCTGAAATCCGACGGATACCCGACCTATCATTTGGCGGTAGTAGTTGACGATACCGATATGAAAATAACCCACGTCTTAAGAGGGCATGACTGGATGCCGTCAACGCCTATTCATCTTCTTATTTACAAGTATTTGCGATATGACGTTCCCAAGATCGGACATCTGACCGATATCTTGGATCCTGAAGGCGGAAAATTATCCAAAAGAAAAGGCAGCACCTCCTGCAGGGGTCTTCTTTCGGAAGGATACCTGCCTGATGCGATTTTAAATTTTATTATGCTTACAGGCTGGGCCCCGAAAGATAACAGGGAAATATATTCATTAGGGGAATTTGTAAAAGCATTCAACCCCGACGGTTTTCAGGTGGCAAACCCGATATTTAACAGGGAGAAACTGGATTGGTTTAACGGTTACTATATTAGAAGTATGAAAAACGAAGATCTGATAAAAATCATAGACGAACATTATCAGAAAAAGCTTGATTTAAAGATACTCGAAAGATCGGTGCCTGTTATCAAAGAAAGAATAACTCTTTTATCAGACTATATGAAGATCGCAGGTTTTTTTTATAAAGAACCCACAGTAGACAAAAATCTGCTGGGGGAAAATTACATAGATCATCTGCGAAGCGCAAACGCCGTACTTTCGGCAGTTTCGGACTGGAAATTGGAAAAATTGAACACTTCTCTTATGGAGGAGATAAGAGAAAAAGGTTATAAGACGGGTGCCTTTTTTATGGATTTGAGGATTGCAATTACGGGGGAAAAATTTACCCCACCAATCAACGAATCGATCACCGTTTTGGGAAAAATTGAGACGTTAAATAGAATTAAGAAAACCTTAAATTTATGAAAAGATCGCCTGCCCAGACCTACAATGATATTTTTAAAGAGAAAGTAGGTTTCGAATATTTGAGAAATAAACTCAAACTAAAGAATCTTGAGGAGGAAGAAAGGCTATTTAACGACTTTCCTAAGGCAAAAAAGAATTTTGAAAGGAAGAAAATAAGATTAAAAGATATTAGAGCGCACTCTGCAAAACTTCTCGGAGCGGGTATTTTAAGCGGATCCTTTTTATTGAGTACGCCCTCGGCGACTAAATCTCTTCCCGAACCCCATGAAATATATAATTATTTGGATCTTGCGGACGCTTTTAAAAATTTGAAAGTCAAGAATCAGATCCTTACGGATGCATTCAAAAAAGTTCTGCCCGATTCGGTAAGACCGTTATCCAGAGACGAGGAAAAGGTCCTTGAATATGTAATTAAAGACGTTACCGGCATTCCCGTTAAAGCATCGCTAGAAGGCGAGCACCTCAATACTGCTTTCGGGTTTATAGGGGCGGAACAACATCTGAGAAGATTTCCCGGAGATAACATTACGATTCATGGAGAGGATAAGTACAAAAAGTCCGATCTTGCTCCCGGTCTGGGAGCGTGGGGTTACTTTGCGAAATCCAAAGATGAATTTACGGAAAGTTTAGCGGAAAACGAGAAGTGGTATGCGGTTGTCCAAACCCTTTATTTACCTGATTGGAACGTACGCCAACCGTATCTGAAAAACTGGTATAAGTACAGGAAAGTAATGATCATAAATACCGAAAATGGAAACGCCGTTGTCTGTTCAATTGCCGATTCTGGCCCTGCGGCGTGGACTGGAAAGCATTATGGAGGCAGTCCTGAAGTGATGGATTATCTGGGGGGGGTCAGGTATAAAAAAGGAAAAGTACTTGTTTTTTTTGTTGACGATCCGCAAAACAAAATCCCGCTTGGTCCGATTAAGTATGGAGATATTTTGTCAATGAGTAATACTACTGTTCATATATGAGTAAAATATTTTTTGATCATTTAATTGAGTTGGAAGATATAAAGTCTTATATTGATAACGCTGCCGAAAACCATGAAGAGAAGGAAGACCTTTGGGATTTGGTTGACGAGTATGTCAACCATAAGGTACTTATTACCATTCTTACAAATTTGGATAGCGAATATCACGATGAATTCTTACTGATGTTTTTGGATAAACCTTACGATACCGGAATAATCGAATATCTGGACGATAGGCTTTCCTGCCCGCTTTGTGAACTGATTGTTGAAACAAAGTCAAAGGTCAACCAGGAACTCGAAGAAATTTTTAAAATAAGGTTTACAAAGAAAGCGTTGAAAAAAAGAAAAATCGATAGTTAATTATCTCTCTTTCATCACAATCGTTGTTTTGGACGTCTGAGCAAAGTGTTTTTTATTTAACGTGACCCCCGATTAATTTTCAGCTTTTATTCAGGATATTGGATATAATATCTATATAATGAAAATATTAATTATCGAGGATGAAAAAAAGATCGCCGATTCCCTGCGAAAGGGATTGCAACAGGAAAAACACGTTGTCGATGTTTCGTATGACGGGGAAGAAGGTTACGATCTGGCTTCTAGCGAAAAATACGACATCATAATTTTGGATCTGATGCTTCCGAAAATTGACGGACTGAAAATTTGCAAGAAATTAAGAGAGGATGATCAGGTGTTTACCCCGATACTTATGCTTACGGCAAGGGGAAGTGTTGAGGATCGAGTAAAAGGACTTAACATCGGGGCTGACGATTATTTACCAAAACCTTTTTCTTTTGAAGAGTTATTGGCAAGGGTTGATGCTTTGGGAAGAAGACCGAAAAATATTACGGATAGGTTAAAGGTTGAGGTTGGAGACCTTAGGCTTGACAGGTCAAATTTTGATGTCAAAAGGGGGAGTACCGAAATATCCTTATCGAGAAAAGAATTTACTCTTTTGGAATACCTTATGAGGAATAATGGTAAGATCGTAACAAAAGATGAATTGATCTCTAATGTTTGGAGTTACGACGCGGACATTCTTCCGAATACTGTTGAGGTTTATATCGGCTATCTGAGAAAAAAGATAGACGGACCGTTTAAAAGACGCAAACCCTTAATTCACACGGTCAGAGGATTTGGGTATAAAATAGCTTAAAGAAAACATTATTTATTTTCACTTTTACGTTTTGAATTTTGAATTTGTTTATTATGTTTAAAAAGGCAAGGATAAGGCTGACACTTTTGTATCTGGGGATAATAATGATAATAAGTCTAAGTTTTTCAGTTTTTATTTACCGTATGGTTTCGTTTGAGATTCAAATGAGAGTAGTTGAGATTGAAAGAAGATTGGATCTAAGACATATGGGTTTAATACCGCCGCCCGGGCAAAATCAATACTTTTATAAAGACATCAGAGAAGCGCAAAACAGGGTTTTACTGGTATTGGTTTATACGAATGCCGTGATATTGGTCTTTTCTTCCCTAGCAGGTTATTTTTTGGCTGGGACCACACTTCGTCCCATCGAAAATGCGCTTGAGGAACAAAAAAGATTCATTGCCGATGCCAGTCATGAACTTAGAACCCCGTTAACCGCGCTTCAGACTTCAATAGAAGTGGCAGTAAGGGAAAAAAAGATAAGCCTTAAAGACGCACTCTTTACTTTAAACGATAGTTTGAAAGATATTAAAAGTTTAACAACACTGACAAACGATCTTCTTAGTCTTACTCGGTATCAGCAAAACAATCTGAAAACATCTTTTGAAAAAGTTAATCTGGGGATTTTAATTTCCGAATCCTTGGCAAAAATTGCCCCGATTGTAAAAGAGAAAAAAATAGATATAAAAATTGACGGTAATAACAGCATTACCGTTTACGGGAATAGGGATGATTTGAGAAAACTTATTACAATACTTTTGGATAACGCGGTAAAATACACTCCCGATAAAGGGAATGTATCCATTGAGTATAAAAATAAAGGAAAGAACGTAAATATTTTCGTGAAAGACATGGGGATAGGAATTCCCGAAAGAGACCTTCCCTTTATTTTTGAAAGATTTTACAGGTCTGATGCATCAAGATCTAAAGTTCGGGTTCCCGGTTTTGGCTTGGGATTATCGATTGCAAAGAGTATCGTCGAAGTACATCATGGAACAATTGCGGTAGAAAGTAAGATCGGGGAAGGATCGGTCTTTAAGGTCAGTCTCCCCTTGGACTAGTTATTTAATATTATGCCGCCAAATAACGGCGGAGATATTTAGGCCCCCCTGAATTAAACTTATTGCTTTTGAAATTTCATGTTGACTGATACCCGTATTAATGGATTCTTTTTCAGGTATTACCCCAGTATAGTATTTCGTAAGATACGGAAGCGCCTTGGAATTTCCCAATTGTCCCAATGCCCAGATGGCGGTATTTCTGTCCTTGAACGGCATGCTTCTATCATCGACCATTTCCGAAAGGGACGAAACACAATCACCTCCGTAATATTTTTTTGCCGTTTTACAATATCTTCTGACATCGCTGCCGATCCAAAGACTTGTAATAATATAGATAATAAGACCGACGACAAAAAGTCCCAATGCGATAAACCCTACAAGTTTCTTCATATTGGATATTTAATTATATACTTATACCTTATCTGAAAAAAATGAAAAATATTTCCAGAATTTATTTCAGCTTTCTTTCAGGTGTTATAATTACACTTCAATCGTTATGAAATTTTTAAAACCGACTCTTTCGAGATTGTCGGATATAAAAAATTGGTATATGGGAAGGTCGTTAGTTGCAAAAGTGTTAATATTATTGGTTATTTTGGGATTCGGATGGTTTGCTTACAGAAAGGTTTCAGGAAGCTCTTCACAAAAAATCCAGTTTCAAACTGCTCAGGTGGAAAAGGGAACTCTTGTTTCGACAATCGCAGCATCGGGAAATATAATTTCTTCAAATATTACAAATATCACAACTCAGGCAAGCGGAACGGTGAAAAAAGTTTATGTAAATGACGGCGATAAGGTTTACAAGGGACAAAAGTTGGCGGAGGTTGAACTTGATCCGGCAGGAGCGGATAATTTGGCGCAGGCATATAGTAGTTTATTAAGTGCTCAGGTTGGTTTAAATTCTGCAAATAATGCGTATAGATCTGCGTTAGCCAGTGCCAATTCGGTACTGGACCAGCTTCAGGGGCATGCCACAGATGAAACATTTGCACAAATAGATCAAAGGACCAGGGCGGAGGTCTCCCGAGATAACGCATGGGACGGAATCAAAGTGGCAAGGGCAAGATTGGCAGCTGCAAGTCTTGATTATCAGATATCCTCTCCTGTTATTACGGCACCAGTAGCCGGTACGGTAAGAAGCGTTACAATTGCCGAGGGTATGAATTTGGGCGCTACCGAAAACGCAAGCGGTGGCAGGACTTCGCAAAGAGTTGCAACAATTGCAACTGAAGGAAATCCTCTGGCAACTTTTGATGTTTCGGAAATTGATGTTTCAAAAATAAAACCGGGTCAAAAGGTCACAATTACTATCGATTCGATTACTGATTCTACGTTTACCGGTAAAGTTGTCAGTGTAGATCGTGTTGGGACGACTTCAAACAATGTCACCACATACCCGGCGATCGTACAATTTGATACGTCTTCCGATAAGATCTTACCGAATATGGCAGCAACGGCAAATATTATTATTGAAACGAAAACAGACGTTCTTATGGTTCCTTCAACCGCTCTCCAAAACCAGAACGGGCAATATTCGGCGAAGGTATTAAGAAATGGTCAGGAAGTTTCACTGCCGGTGGAAGTTGGAATATCTTCGGATACTCAAACAGAGATATTATCTGGGTTGTCTGAGGGAGATACAGTTATTACAGGAACTACAACGGATTTATCTACATCTACAACCCGAAATACTTCAGTCTTTGGCGGAGGATTTGGAGGGGGGGCTTTAAGAGTTGGCGGCGGCGGCCGTTAAATCTTTTCCCTTACTGCTATGATAATTGTTTCCCACATCTCGAAAGTGTATAAGAACGATTCCGTAGAAACAGTAGCTTTGGATGACGTTTCGTTTGAAATAAAAGACGGAGATTTTCTGGCGATTATGGGTCCTTCAGGAAGCGGAAAATCAACATTGATGCACATTCTTGGAGCTTTGGATCGTCCGACGTCTGGAACGTATATTTTAGACGGAGAAAATGTAGAAAATTTGGACGAGGATGAACTTGCCGATATCAGAAATAGGAAGATTGGTTTTGTTTTCCAGGCTTTTAATTTACTGCCGAGAACTTCGGCTTTGAAAAATGTAATACTACCGATGGTTTATGCCGGTATTCCAAAGCCGGAAAGAGAGAATAAAGCTATCGAATTTTTAAAAATGGTTGGACTAGGTGACAGAATAAGTCATACTCCAAGCCAATTGTCGGGGGGTCAACAGCAAAGAGTGGCAATCGCAAGGGCACTGGTAATGAATCCTTCGATTATTTTAGCCGATGAACCAACCGGAAACATTGCTTCAACTCAGGCTGAGGAAATTATGGCAATTTTCCAGAAATTAAACGGGGACGGAAGAACAATCGTTATGATCACCCACGAAGAAGACATTGCCGAACATTCAAAAAGAATTATTTATTTAAAGGACGGTAAGATCGATTATGACCACCATAACGGAAAGCAAAAAAAGATTAGGTTAAACGTTAAGCTGAACCTTAAATAAAGGTTTCTGAGAATTAATTAATATGGAATTACGTGAACTGATATCACAAAGTTTTTCAAGTCTTACTTTAAATAAAGTAAGAACCGGCTTGGCAACACTGGGAATTATTATCGGTATCGGGAGTGTTATTGCCCTTATCTCTCTGGGGCAGTCTTCTCAAAAAGCGGTTCAGACTCAGATTCAATCTTTGGGAGCAAATTTACTGACCGTAATTCCCGGTTCGCAAAGTTCCGGAGCCGTAAGGGGAGCAATTGGAGGAGCGAATACATTAACATATGATGATGCGTTAGCAATAGAGACCTCTTCTCAGATTACGACGGTAAAGAATGTGTCACCTGAATTTTCCCGGCATGCGCAAATAACCGCAGGAAGAAACAATACGAATACTCAAATTCTAGGTGCTACCCCTGCTTATGCCGATGTAAGAAAGTTAAATATTGCCTCCGGAGTATTCATAACAGATAGAGATGTAGAAGGGTTGAGCAAGGTTGCAGTACTCGGGCCTCAGGTGGTAACCGATCTTTTTCCGGATAAGACAAACCCCATTGGCCAGTTTATAAGGATAAACAACCAGTCCTTCAGGGTTGTTGGAACAACGGTCTCCAAAGGTGGATCCGGATTTCAAAATCAGGACGATATAGTTTATATTCCTCTCTCAACCGCTCAAAAGCAGCTTTTCGGCTCTTCTTATTTGAGTTCAATTTCCGTTGAAGCAACGAGCGACAAAGTGATGACGCAAGCCCAGAATGAGATTGGCTATTTGCTTTTGGCAAGACATAAGATAAACGATCCAGCGAGCGCTGATTTCTCAATTTTTTCTCAAAACGATATACTAGGTGCCGCCTCGCAAATTACGGGAACATTTACGGCGCTTCTTTCCGGCATAGCAGGCATCTCTTTATTGGTCGGAGGAATAGGAATAATGAATATCATGCTTGTCACCGTTACCGAAAGAACGCGTGAAATAGGCCTCAGGAAAGCACTTGGTGCCAAAAAGAGAACTGTGATATGGCAGTTCTTGGTCGAAGCGATAATCTTAACCTTTACCGGAGGAATAATTGGGATTGCTTTCGGGGTTTTGGCATCTTATGTAATTTCCTATTTCATCAAACTGCCTTTTACCGTTGCCCCGCATTCAATAGTGCTTGCAATCGGCGTATCCGGAATTATCGGAATTGTATTCGGTTGGTATCCTGCAAGGAAAGCGGCAAATCTACAACCTATAGAAGCTCTGCGTTACGAGTGAAATCAAAGATAAATTTTCAGCCCGTTTTCAGTTTCAGCGGTTAAATTTAAATAAGAAAATAATTGAAATAGTTAAGGAGGTGAAGTCTTATGAAAAATAAAAATTTGATTATTACTGTGTTGTTATTAATACTTGTCGGAGCAGGTTCTTTTTTTGGGGGTGTAAAGTATCAGCAAAGTAAGAGAAACTCAACGGCTCAATTTCTCGGAGGAAGAGATGTAGGAAATAGACAACAGGGGGGTGTGGCCAATAACCGAAATGGAAACGGTTTCAGGCCTGTTGCCGGTCAAATTCTAGCGATGGATAATCAGTCAATAACTGTTAAACTGGCAGACGGGAGCAGTAAGATCGTTATTCTTTCCGGGAATACCGTTTACAACAAAACCCAAGCCGGGTCGCTGTCTGACCTGAAAGTAGGAGATAATATCAGTGTTTTCGGAACGACAAATACTGACGGAAGTGTTACCGCGCAAAACATTCAGATAGGTGCCTTGTTTGGAGGAATGGGAGGTATTCCTTCTCCCGCTCAGGGTCGCTAAGTGCTTCTGATACTTAAATTTTTACTACTTGAATTATTGTCCCTGTGTTTAAAACACGGGGACAATGCCTTTCTTTTTTGGGTGATATTTCATCGGTAGGTTTTATATGTTAGTCTTTGGATATGAGTCTTTTTGTGATAAAGATGATCGCGCTTTCTTCGATGGCATTTGATCATTTGGGAGTATTCCTTTTTCCCGGAGACATTTTTTTTCGCATTGTCGGAAGACTTTCGTTTCCCCTATTTGCCTGGGCAATTGCAAACGGAGCCCATTTTTCAAAAAATATCAATAAATATCTGATGCGGATTCTTGGTTTGGCATTTATTTCCCAGATCCCTTACCTTCTTCTTTTTAAAACATATGGAGTTGATAAACCCGGATTGAACATTCTTTTCACCCTGGCCTTGGGCCTTTTCGGAATAATTCTGATTAAAAAATCCGATAAATTATTAATTCGGATAATGATCATTCTCCTTTCGGCCTTATTTGCAATATTAATGCATGTCGATTACGGAGCTTTTGGAGTACTGGCGATAATTGTTTTTTATTTGTTCTATGATAAACCGTTAAAATCCAGCATTTTTTATACTCTTCTTATAGTCTTCTTCTATCTTCTACCGATTGTAGTAAACAAATATTTCGGTAGCATATTTAAAATTTCTGAGGTAAATATTCTTGAAATATATTCACCCATATCATTGGTATTTATTGCTTCTTACAGTAAGAAATTGGGATATGATTTGAAGTATCTGTTTTATGCATTTTACCCGCTGCATCTTTTTCTGATCTATCTTACTGCTGTTTATCTATTTTGAGGTCTTACCGGTTTTGGTTGGGGCTTTTTAAGCATATATACATCCTGCTGATATTCGCTGACACCCACCCAAACCCCTTCGTTTTTTAATATGCGCTCGTATGGGTAGCAGTACCTGCACCCGCCGGAAGGGCATTTAAAATGGTTGAGTTTTCGGGCTAATGCGATCCTTCCCGCAATCTTTGATATTTTATCAGCGGATTCTTTTTCGTCGGGCAACTTTTGCTTAACTATTCCTTTTTCATTACCCAAATACCAGTAGCTTGCAGCGGTAACCTTTCTTTTTTGAAGATTGTTGGCCAAAAGCAGATATATCGGAAGCTGAAGCGACCCTTCATCTTCCTCGATCCTGCCGGTTTTGAAGTCAATGATATGGACACTGTCTGTTTCCGGCAAATATTCCAACCAGTCGATCTTCCCGCAGAGTATTACGTTATCGTCTTCCGAAAACCAGTAGTAGGGAAGACCGTTCTCCGATCTTATCCTGATTGCTTTGTTGGCAACCGGGCCAGGGTTTTCGATTATATTTTTTATCATTTTTACCCCCTTTTCTTTAAATAGAACTTCCTCATCGGAGTTTTCGAAGCCGCCCTTTTCCCCGGAGACCTTTTTCCAAGCCTCTTCGAATTTAAAAAGCGGGGAGGTCTTAAATCTTTCTTCAAGAGACAGACAGGCTAAAGACTCGATCACGGAATGTACGGTTTGCCCTAGGGTTAATGAGGGGTTGACGATAGAGATCTTGTGGCCGGTTCTCAGGTCTTTATATATCGTGTGAAGATAGTAAAGGCGTGGACATTTCAGATAATCGCTTATTGAACTATGGGATAGCCAAAGTGCCTTATATTTATCTTTCTTGACTGTATCCACAATGTATTTTAACATTTCCCTACTTGATGAAAAATCGGAAATTGAATATAGTCATGGGGTAGTATTATGGCTGACAAAAAATTTAACGATAATAAAGAGGAAATTACCGATGCAGAGATCGTATCAGATACTGCAGTTGCTCCGGTTGACGATCTGAAAAATATCGAAAATCTGATAAACGCGAATATCCAAAATATAGACAAACTTCGTGAGGATATTAAACCAGTGGCCGAAATGATCGAGTCGCTACTTGACGCCGATCTGGAATATGCAGAACTTGATCAAAAGGCAAAAGAAGCGGCGAAAGAACGATCGATTAAAAAGAAAGAATTGACAAATACGACAAACGGTAGGGAGTTAAATGAAAAACTGAAATCTTTAAGATCCGAGTTAAAAGAGGCGAGGGAAGCGCTTTCCAGTTACCTTCAGGAATACCAGAAAAGGACGGGTTTTAACGAATACGAAAGTCCGGACGGAGAGTTAAGACAAATTGTTTTTACCGTCAAGTTGGTGAAAAAATCAAAACTCAGTTGGGATTAAGCTTGATCTTTTTTAAATAAAGCAAGCTGGTGGTGCTTGCTTTTGATTTTTCCGATAGCCTTCTTTTCGATCTGTCTTATTCTTCCTTCCGTTACCCCGAAAGATTTTCCGATTCTTGCGAGAGTCCTTTTTCTTAGTCTTTCCAGCAAAACCTTTCTTTCCTTACCGGAAAGGTCAGGTATTTTTTTTATAAAGACGGAAAAATACCTTATTGTTTTATTTGACATTATCTAATTCGTATTATACATGGGGCAGGCAAGAAAGAAGTTTTTTATGATCGTTATTTGCAAAACGAAACGATTTTTGTAAGAATATCGCGATATGACGGAATTTATGACCGACTGCAACGGATGCCATGCATTTACACTTATGGAAATCATGACTATTGCAGACAGTCTGGCTGAGGAGTCGTATCCAGGTGCCGGCAATTTGATAAATAAGGAAGATTTGGTGAAGGTTAGAAAACTTCACTATATTGCGACAGTTGCCGAAAATGCCGTATCCAAACTACGCGTTGAAGGAAGGTTATGCCGTCAGTGCCCGTGGTATGACAAATGAATTTAAGATCCCCGGATAAATACTATTTGTAGATGTACATAAAGATATGAAAATTGAATCGGAAGTGTGTAAGTCATGTCCTGTAAAAGATGTTTGTGACCCCAACCTCAAGCCGGAGCATTCAAAAGGAAAAAGGTTAGTAACCAATAACCCCTGGAATTGCAGGCATCTGACATGTCCGACGGGGGTTGATAATGCCAAGGCTGAAATAAGAAGATTGAAAGCAA
>Ga0316616_100000733_pt1 | contig 11628 bp, 12 predicted proteins | sample OWC_Aug_M1_C1_D1_FD_207660 | JGI IMG/M metagenome (GOLD analysis project Ga0316616, IMG submission 207660) | Wetland soil microbial communities from Old Woman Creek delta, Ohio, United States - OWC_Aug_M1_C1_D1_B | ecosystem: Environmental > Terrestrial > Soil > Wetlands | place: USA: Ohio... | reverse complement strand
AGGGCAGGGTCGCGCGCATCATGCCAGGGCCTTCAGGCGCTCGGCCTGGTCCTGGCCGGCCAGGGCCTGGATCAGATCCTCCAGGTCACCCTCCAGCACGGCGCTCAGGTTGTGCAGCGTCAGGCCGATGCGGTGGTCCGTGACCCGGTTCTGCGGGAAGTTGTAGGTGCGGATCTTCTCCGCCCGCTCCCCCGAGCCCACCTGGTTCCTCCGGTCGCGGTCGATCAGCTCCTTCTGCCGGCGCAGCTCCATCTCGTACAGCCGCGAGCGCAGGACCTTCAGGGCCTTGGCCTTGTTCTTGTGCTGGGACTTCTCGTCCTGGCAGGTCACGACCAGGCCGGTCGGGATGTGGGTGAGCCGCACGGCGGAGTCGGTGGTGTTCACGCTCTGCCCGCCGGGCCCGGTGGAGCGGTAGACGTCGATGCGCAGGTCCTGCGGGCTGATCTGGACGTCCACCTCCTCCGCCTCGGGCAGGACGGCCACGGTGACGGTGGAGGTGTGGATGCGCCCGCTGGCCTCGGTGGCCGGCACCCGCTGCACGCGGTGCACGCCGCTCTCGAACTTGAGGTGGCTGTAGGCCCCCTGCCCCTCCACCGCCAGGATCGCCTCCTTGATCCCCCCGATCCCGGTCAGGCTGACCGAGATCATCTCGACCTTCCAGCGCCGCCGCTCGGCGTAGCGGTTGTACATCCGCAGCAGCTCGGCCGCGAACAGGGCGGCCTCCTCGCCCCCCGCCCCGGCCCGGATCTCGACGATGGTGTTCCGATCGTCGGCGGGATCCTTCGGAAGCAGCCGCCGCTGCAGCGAGGCCTCCAGGGCGGCCTGGCGGCCGGTCAGGGCGTCCAGCTCCGCCTGGGCCAGCTCCCGCATCTCGGCGTCGCCGCTCTCCCGCAGCAGCCCCCGGGCGTCCTCGAGCTGACGCAGGGTCTCCCGCAGCCGCTGGTACTCCTCGACGATCGGAGTCACGTCTGCCAGCGCCTTGCTGAGCCGCGAGTACTCGCCGGCATCCGCGAGGACGGTCGGCTCGGCCAGCCTGGTCGTGATCTCCTCGGCACGTCGCTGGACGGCGTCCAGTTTCTCGAACAGCGTAGACATCGGATTCCTCTACTCCACATCCCGGCGGCGCCGCGCGCCCCGGGGAAGCTCTACCCGCGCCAGGACGGCCTCGGAAAAACCCCACGAAGGCCCCACAGTGGTGGGACCACGAGGGACGGGACGGGCGCGTCCGGTCCGGGGGATCCGGGCTAGTGGTGATGCCTGGTGGCGGCCAGGGAGTGCTGGAGAATGCGGATGGTGGAGGGGGCGTACGAGTGCCCGGCGGCGCGACGGCGCGCGTTCAGGCCGGGGAACGACGGACCGCAGTCCCGAGCCATGGCGAGATCCCTCCGCCGGGCCGAGGCCGGATCTAGGACTCGGCCGGCGCAGCCGGGGGGACGACAGGCTTGCGCCCGTACCTGCGCTGGAAGCGCTCCACGCGGCCCTCGCTGTCGATGAGCTTCTGCCGCCCGGTGAACAGCGGGTGGCACTTGGAGCAGATCTCGACCTTCAGCATGGGGACGGTGGACTGCGTGTGAATCACCTCGCCGCAGGCGCAGGTGATCATCGCGGGCCCGTATGTGGGATGGATGCCGGTCTTCATGGAAATACCTCCGCACCTATGGCGCCGGGAAATGCAAACCTCGGCAATTTAGCGCAGCTAGCGGATCGGGACAAGGAAAAAATGGCGGCGCGGGCCCCCCTACTGGTTCATGGCCCGCAGGAAGTCCTCGTTGCTCTTGGTCTCGCGCATCTTCTCGACCAGCAGCTCCATGGCCTCCACCACCCCCATCGTGCCCAGGACCTTGCGCAGGACCCACATCTTGTTCAGCTCGTTCGGGGTGAGCAGCAACTCCTCGCGGCGGGTCCCGGAGCGGAAGATGTCGATGGAGGGGAACAGGCGCTTGTCCACCAGGCGCCGGTCCAGGTGCAGCTCCATGTTGCCCGTACCCTTGAACTCCTCGAAGATGACGTCGTCCATGCGGCTGCCGGTGTCGATCAGGGCCGTGGCGATGATGGTGAGGCTCCCCCCCTCCTCGATGTTGCGGGCGGCGCCGAAGAAGCGCTTGGGCCGCTGCAGGGCGTTGCTGTCCACGCCGCCCGAGAGCACCTTGCCGCTGGGCGGGACGATGGTGTTGTAGGCCCGCCCCAGCCGGGTGATCGAGTCCAGCAGGATCACCACGTCGCGCTTGTGCTCGATCAGGCGCTTGGCCTTCTCGATCACCATCTCCGCCACCTGGACGTGGCGGCTGGCCGGCTCGTCGAAGGTCGAGCTGATCACCTCGGCCTTGACCGAGCGCTGGAAGTCGGTCACCTCTTCCGGGCGCTCGTCGATGAGCAGGACGATCATGACGACCTCGGGATGGTTCTTGGTGATGCTGTTGGCGATCTTCTGCAGCAGCACCGTCTTGCCGGCCCGGGGCGGCGAGACGATCAGCCCGCGCTGCCCCTTGCCGATGGGGGTGATCAGGTCCATGACCCGCATGGAGATCTCGTCCCCCGCCGTCTCCAGGTGGAAGCGCTGGTTGGGGAAGAGGGGCGTGAGGTTGTCAAAGAGGACCTTGTCCTTGATCAGCTCGGGGTTCTCGAAGTTGACCGCCTCGACCTTGAGCAGGGCGAAGTAGCGCTCCCCCTCCTTCGGCGGCCGGACCTGGCCCGAGACCGTGTCCCCGGTCCGCAGGTCGAAGCGCCGGATCTGGGAGGGCGAGACGTAGATGTCGTCCGGGCCGGGCAGGTAGTTGTAGCCGGGCGAGCGCAGGAACCCGAAGCCGTCCGGCAGGATCTCCAGGACCCCCTCGGCAAAGATCAGCCCGTTCTTCTCGGTCTGGGCCTCGAGGATCTTGAAGATCATCTCCTGCTTGCGCAGGCCGCTGACCCCGGTGAGGTTCAGATTCCGCGCGATGGAGTTGAGTTCCGGGATGGTCTTGTCTTTGAGTTCGGCGAGATTCATTGCGGTTCCTCTGGGAGCATCGGTGGGCTCGCTCTCCCGCACGGTCGGGGCGATGGGCTCTGCTCCGGTGGATGAGAAGTGGCTCTGTGCTGGATAGAACAGTCCGGCGTCCGGACGCCGCCCCGTACGCGGCGCAGGACAGACGCTCAGTTGGGCTGGATCAATGCCGTGTCACACGTGGATGGCACGCAACGCACCTGCTGGACCCGACACCGTGGCGACGCTCGGTTCCTTCGAAGTCTCGGGGGTGGATTACGATCCGCAGGCAGGGAACGAGGAATTCTCGAAGTCGGCCGTACTCTAGAGACGGCCCGTACCTTTGTCAAGCCTTTTTCTCGGGGGAGCAGAAAAAGCAGCGAACTCAGGGGGCACTGATGCCAAAGCGAGCACCTCGGCGACTCCCTTGACACGGTCACCTTGGCCGCGGTAGCGTTGCCCAACGTCGTCGGCTCCCCGTGACCCCTGCAGGAGCGGCGGGTGACCTCGGCTGAAGGATGCTGCGAGTCGGCAACCGCTGTAGCTGTCAGGGTGGAATGCGATCCACCGGAGGACTGAACCCTCGGTGGGCCGTTTTGTTTTCCTCATCGATCAGGTCCCACGACCGCCTGGCTCCCACGTGTGCCAAGGGGAAGGCCGAGTTTCCAAACGGGAGCGACGGGCGGCGTCTCGTTGGGTTGCACCCGACAACCGTGGAGGTCAGGAATGCTAAGGTCAGCCGTCGCGCAAGAGCGAGAGCGCCTTCTTGGTGTTTGGAAGTTGGAGGCGTTCGAGATAGAGTTTCAAGACACAGGGGAACGCACGCCGCCCTTCGGGGCTCATCCAAACGGATACATCATCTTCACCGCCGAAGGGCGAATGATGGCCTTATTGACCGCTGCGGGGCGACAGGTGCCACAAACCGACGCGGAGTGTGCTGCCGCCCTGCGCTCGATGTATGCCTACTCGGGCACGTACCGGCTTGAAGGTGACCGGTGGCTAACGAAGGTGGATACGGCGTGGAACGAAGCCTGGACTGGGACGGATCAACTTCGATTCTATCGATTCGACGGGGAGAAACTCGTCGTCACCACGCCCTGGGGCACCCCCGTGGGCTTTGAGGGCCGCCAGACCCGTGGAATCCTCACCTGGGTCAAGGAGAGGTGAGCAGCACGCGGGTTGGAAGCATGCAACCTCCCGTCGCGTTCGAGGGGCGCGCCGAGCAGCGCGGCTGTTCGGTTGCCTGCTCGGAATAGGGGACGAGGATGAACTTATAACATTCCCCCCGCAAGAAATAGCCGAGCGCCCATCGCCTCCTCACGCCCCGCCCAGTCACGTTCCTCGACCGGGAGAATCAGTCCACCGCGCGCGCAGGATCTCCATCAGGCGCTCCACCTGGGCCTCGGTGGCGGCGAGGTCGCCGCCGTTGTCGATCACGACGTCCGCCTGCGCGGCCTTTTCCTGCGAGGACCACTGCGAGCAGAGCCGCAGCCGGGCCTCGGCCTCGCTCAGGCCGCGCTGCGCCGCCAGGCGACGGATCTGCGCCTCCTCGGGCGCCGTGACCACCACCAGCGCGTCGAGCCACGCGCGCTGGCCCGCCTCCAGGAGCAGGGCCGCGTCCACCACGACGAGCCACGCCCCGGCGGCCTCGGCCCGGCGCGCCTCCTCCCGGCAGCCCTCCCAGAGGGCGGGGTGCAGGATGGCCTCCAGCCTCCGGCGCGCCTCGGGGTCGGCGAAGACCTTCGCCCCCAGCCGCTTGCGGTCGATCCGGCCGTCCGCGTCCAGGACCCCGGGCCCGAATGCCTCCAGGATCTGCCGGTAGCAGGCCGTGCCCGGCTCCTGGAGCGCGTGGCCGATCCGGTCGGCCTCCACGACCCAGCCCCCGCGCGCCGCCAGCAGGGCGGCCACCGTGGACTTCCCCGTCGCGATGCTCCCCGTGAGCCCCACTACCAGCATACCGGAATCCCCGTACCCTCTGGGGCGCGCATCACGGTTCCAGGGATGTTTGGCTGTTCTGAATCATCGTGAACAACTGACCAATTCCCAAATCCCAATGACGGAGAGAACGAGGAGGCCAGATTTCCGGGTCTTTGCCCCGGCCGTTGGTCGTTGGCTCATTGGGGTTTGCTCATTCCCGTGTTCTTCGCGGGCTCTTCCGCGAAGAACACGGGCTGGCTGAACTGCTCCGCCAGGCGCGTGAACTCCAGCTCGCGGAAGAGGGCCAGCAGCGCCGGCACGTCCGGCGCCGTCCGGCGGAACTCGCCCGCCCCCCACGGGAGCGGCAGGTCCGTCCGGATCGTCGCCAGCCGCTTGCTCAGCTGGACCCGCTCCGCGTGGGCGCGGACGGTCTCGCGCAGCTTGGGGCTGGCGATCTCGGCCCCCCGCTCCAGGAGGGCCTCCACGCTGCCGAAGCGCTGCAGCAGGTCCCGCGCGGTCTTATCGCCCACGCCCGGGATGCCGGGGATGTTGTCGATGCTGTCCCCCATCAGGGCCAGCAGATCCGGGAACTGGCCGGGCGAGACCCCGTAGCGCTCGGCGACCGCGGCGGGTCCCCAGGTCTTGCCCTTCATGGTATCCCGCACGACGATGGCGTCCCCCACCAGCTGGAGCAGGTCCTTGTCGCCGGAGACGAGGACGACCCGGTAGCCCTCGGCCGCCCCGCGCACCGCCGCGCTGGCCAGGATGTCGTCCGCCTCCTCGCCGGCGATCATGAGCAGCGGCACCCGCATGGCCTGCAGCACCCGGTGGACGTACGGGATCTGCTGCGCCAGGTCATCGGGCATGGGGGGCCGGTTGGCCTTGTACTCGGCGAAGAGCTGGTGGCGGACCGTCGGCCCCGGACCGTCCAGGGCCACCGCCAGCGCCTCGGGCTCCTCCTCGCGCAGCAGCTTGAGGAGCATGGTGGTGAACCCCAGGACGGCGTGGGTCGGCTGTCCCCGCGAGTTGCTCAGGCGGGGGAGGGCGTGAAACGCCCGGTACAGGTTGGAGCTGCCATCCACCAGGAACAGCCGCGCCGGCGTCGCCATCAGGGCTCCCCTAGCCCGCCTTCGTCGCGAAAATGCTTGCGACGAATGCGGGCTTAAGAGAAGGATTGTGAGAGGTGGCGCAGCCCGGATCAAGCATCCCTGGGGCATCTCGACACCGCACCCATGCCTCGGGACAGGGGACGGGTACCCCGTGCGCCGACTATCCAGCCGTCACCCGGCCGCGGGGCCCCAGGCCGCGTCGGGATCGCGCCAGTCCCCGACCAGGGCCTGCACCACGGCCAGCGCCGCCACGGCCGCCGTGTCCGTCCGCAGGAGGCGCGGCCCCAGGCCGGCCAGGAGCGCGCCCTGCCGGCGCAGGGCCCCTGCCTCGGTGTCGGCGAAGCCGCCCTCGGCCCCGACCAGCAGCGTGAGCGCCGGGGCCCCCCGGAGGCGGCGGCACAGCTCGGGGAGCGGCGCGCTGCCTTCCCCGGCCTCGCAGACCAGGAGCGGTGCGGCCCCCGGCGCCCCCAGGAATTCCTCCAGCGGGAGAACCGGATCGAGCACAGGCAGCTCGCGCCGCCCGCACTGCTCGGCGGCCTCCTGGAGGATGCGCTGCCAGCGCTCGCGCCAGGTATTGACCCGCCGCACGCTCCGCGCACCGAGCAGCGGAACGACCCGCATCACGCCCAGCTCGGTCGCCTTGGCCAGAATCCAGTCCATGGCGGGGCCGCGGGGGACGACCTGGGCCAGCGTGAGATCGAGCGGCGCGCGGGGCAGGCGGGGTAACTCCTCCACCACTCCGGCGCTGGCCCGGGCGGGGCTCAGCTCCGTCAGCGACGCGCGCAGCTCGCGCCCCGTGCCATCGAACACCAGGACCGGATCGCCGACCCGCAGCCGCAGCACCCTGGCCATCTGCCGGGCCTGCTCGGGCGCAAAGGCGACGCGCTCCGCGCTGATGCGCGCCGGAGGGACGTAGAATCGCCGGTGATGCAGGTGCCCCACGCCACCCGTCCGCTCAGCCCGGATTATTCACACGAAAGCCGTGAATAATCCGGGCTTACACAGCCAATGGCCTATCCCCTGGCGGGATGAATCACGACGGTAGGTGCACGGGTTTACCGTCCCGCGTCCCGCGGGATAGGTGCGGTGTGGAATTGTCCCGAGAAAACTCGACCTCTACTGGGCCACCAATCACAAGGGCTTCTAATAAGCCCGCCTTGTTCGCAAACAAGGCGGGCTGGGCTCATCCGAAGAGGGTCTTGACCTTGTCCCAGAAGCCTTGCACGAGGGGAGAGCCGGCGCCGTTCTCGAGGCGGGCGTACTGCTCGAGGAGTTCCCGCTGCTTGGCGGTGAGGTGGGTGGGCACCTCGACGAAGATCCGGGCGATCAGATCTCCCCGCCCGTAGCCCCGGATGTTGGGCAGGCCCTTGCCCTTGATCCGGAACTCCCGGCCCGTCTGGCTGCCGGCCGCAATCTTCAGCACCGCCTTGCCGGACACGGTGGGAATCTCGATCTGGGCCCCGAGTGCCGCCTGGGTGAAGCCGATGGGAACCTCGCAGTACAGGTCGTCCCCGCGCCGGGCGAAGATGGGATGCTCCTCGACGCTGATGACGACGTAGAGATCCCCTGGCGGCCCGCCCCGCATCCCCGCCTCGCCCTCGCCGGCCAGCCGCAGGCGGGTGCCCGTCTCCACCCCGGCGGGGATCTTGACCGTCAGGCTGCGCTCGGCCTTGGTCTGGCCCAGCCCGCGGCAGGCCTGGCAGGGGTGCTCCACGACGCGGCCTTCGCCCCGGCACTGCCCGCAGGTCTGGCTGACGGTGAGAAAGCCCTGCGAGAAGCGCACCTGCCCCGTGCCGCGGCAGGCCCGGCAGACGACGGGCTGGGACCCCGGCTTGGCCCCCGTGCCCTTGCAGGTGGCGCAGGGCTCGAGGCGGGGGATGAGGATGTCCTTCTCGGCCCCCTCGGCCATCTCAGCAAAGCTGACCTCGAGGTTGTACCGCAGGTCCGCGCCCCGCTGGGCCGCCCGCGCGGCCCGACCCCCGGGGCGCCCGCTGAAGAAGCCCTCGAAGATGTCGTCGAAGATGCTGCCGAACCCGGACTCGAAGCCGCCAAACCCCTCGAAGGGCCGGCCCGGCCCGGCGCTGCCGAAGCGGTCGTACTGCTGGCGTTTTTCGGGATTGCTGAGGACCTCGTAGGCCTCGCCGATCTCCTTGAAGCGGTCCTCGGCCGACTGGTCGCCGGGGTTCTTGTCCGGGTGGTACTGGTGGGCCAGCTTCCGGTAGGCTTTCTTGATCTCCTCCTGGGTGGCCTCGGCGGGCACGCCCAGGACCTCGTAGTAGTCCCGCTTCCCGTTCACGCCCGCTGATCCTCAGGCGATGGGTCGTCCCCCGCCCCGGGTGAGGCCGCGCGGGAGACCTTGACCATGGCCGGCCGCAGGACACGGCCCTCGATGGTATAGCCCTTCTGGACCTCGTCTACCACGACGAGCTCGCCCTCCCCATCGCCTTCCTCCTGGGCCACGGCCTGGTGGAACGCGGGGTCGAAGGGCTGTCCCAGTGCCTCGATGGCCTTCACGCCGGCCTTGTCCAGCGCGCCGCGGAAGAGGCGGATGATCATCTCGATCCCCTCGATGAGGGGATTCGATCCCGCCTCGGCCCGCGCCGACCGGAGCGCGCGCTCCAGGTTGTCCAGGACGGGCAGGAAGTCCAGGATCAGGCCCTCGTGGGCGAACTTGAGGAACTCCGCCTTCTCGCGGGCCGTGCGCTTCTTGAAGTTCTCGAACTCCGCCTGCAGGCGGAGGATCCGGTCCTGCAGCCGGTCGACCTCCTGCGTCTTCGCGGCCAGGGCCTCGCGCAGGCACTCGGCGGATTCGGCGGCCGGCGGACTCGCCTCGGGGGCTGCAGCCGGCGGGGTCTCGGACGGGGTCGTCTCTGTCGGCTCGTAAGGTGTCATGGCTCTCGATAGTCCAGACGGGAGGGGCACTCACCCCTCCCGTCTCATGGTGATGATTCACCCTGATCCGGAAGCAAGGACTTTGGGCTTGCGTAAGCCCGGATCATTCCCGAGCCTTTTGTGAATGATCCGGGCTACGCGCTGCGATCGGTGAAGACCCGGCTCACGAGCTGGGCGGTGGTGTCCACCAGGGCCAGCGCCCGACCGTAGTCCATCCGGGTGGGACCCAGCACCCCCAGCACGCCCAGGGGGCGGTGGCCCCGGCGGTAGGGCGCGGCGATGACGCTGAGTCCCTCGACGTCCCGGAGGGCGACCTCGTGGCCGATGAAGACCTTGATGCCCTCGCCGGTCAGGCACTCGTCCAGGATCTTGACCAGCTTGGACTTCTCCTCGAAGGCCCGGAACAGGGCCTTCATCTTGTCGAGGTCGGCGAATTCGGGCTGGTCGGCGATGTGGGCCGCCCCGGCCACGTAAACGTCCACCTCGCCCTCGCTCTTGAGGGCCTCCGCCCCGAGGCGGAGGGCCTGCGCCAGCAGATGGTCGTACTGGGCCTTCTCCTCGGCCATCTGCTCGACCAGTAGCCGCCGGACCTCGCCCAGCGTTCGCCCCTGCAGCAGGTCGGTCAGGTAGCGGCTGGTCCGGTCCAGGTCGTCCTGGGACATCTCCTCGTCCAGCTTCACCACCTTGTGATGCACCATGTCGGCATCCGTGACCAGGACGGCCAGCACCTGGTCCCGCGACAGCGACACGAACTGCACCCGGTGAAACTGGCTGTCGTCGAGCTTCGGTGCCAGGACCACGGCCACGTAGGGGGACAGGGCCGACAGGAGCCGCCCCGTCTCGCGCAGCACGGCCTCGACCTCCCCGGCGGGCGGCCCGGCGGGCGGATTGACCTGCTGTTCGATGCGCTGGACCTCCGCCCGGCTCAGCCGGGGCCGATCCATCAGCGCGTCCACGTACAGCCGGTAGCCCTGGTCCGTCGGCACCCGGCCCGCCGACGTGTGCGGCTGGGCCAGATAGCCCAGCTCCTCCAGGTCGGCCATGATGCTGCGGATCGTCGCCGGGCTCAGGGCGAACCCGTACTTGCGCGAGATGGTGCGCGATCCCACCGGCTCCGCGGTGCGGATGTAATCCAGGACGATGGCGCGAAGCACCCCCTGGTGCCGCGAGTTCAGCATGCCGATCCCCGGGCCGCATTAGCACTCTCGACCGTCGAGTGCCAGCGTGATCCGACTATAGACAAGGCTCCGGACCTTGTCAAGGGAGGAGCGGAACGGCAACTTGGCGACTTGGCGATCCGGCCACTGGGCAAGACACCGGAAGGCCGGGGCCCAATTGCCACGTTGCCAAATCGCCGAATCGCCCAATTCATCAATTGATTCAATTAAGCAGCCGCGCACGCGGCTGCTCAGTGGACCAGGCTCCCGATCCGCCCCCAGCGCACGGTCGAGGGGTGCGAGAACACATACACGACGCTGGGCAGCGCGCCGGTGTAGGGGATATCCTCGCTGCGTATCGAGAAGTAGATCATGAAGGCCTTCCCCTTGACCTTCGCGATCTCCAGGAAGCCCCACACCCGGCTGTCCATGCTGTGGTCGCGGTTGTCCCCCATGACGAAGAGCCGCCCCGGGGGCACGACCAGCGGCCCCAGCCGCTCGCGTTCCCGGAAGGTGGGGGTCTCCCCGTAGATGGCGTACGGCTCGCGCAGCGCGACCCCGTTGATCAGCACCTCTTTGCCGCGCACCTCGACGGTCTCGCCGGGGAGCCCGATCACGCGCTTGATGAAATCGCGCGTCTCGTCCTGCGGATACTTGAAGACGATGACATCCCCCCGCTCCGGGCCGGTGAAGTAGTAGAGGAACTTGTTGACCAGGATGTGATCCCCGATCTGCAGCGTCGCCAGCATGGACCCGGAGGGAATCTTGAAGGCCTGGACGACGAAGGTCCGGATCACCAGGGCCAGCAGGACCGCGATGATCAGGGCCTCGGCGTACTCGCGCAGCACGGACTTGGTTCCGGGGGCGGCTACCGCCGGGGGTGACGGGGCCCTGGCCTCTTCCTCTCTGATCTTGGACACGCTCGACCTCGCTGCCCCGGAGCATTCACGCCCAGGCCCGTGAATGCTCCGGGGCAAATTGGCAATGACCAATTCATCAGCCCTCGCCGACCCGCAGCACGGCCATGAAGGCCTCCTGGGGGATCTCGACCTTGCCCACCTGCTTCATGCGCCGCTTGCCCTCGGCCTGCTTCTCCCAGAGCTTGCGCTTGCGCGTGATGTCGCCGCCGTAGCACTTGGCGGTCACGTTCTTGCGCAGGGGCGCGACCCGCTCTCGCGCAATGACCCGGGTGCCGATGGCCGCCTGGATGACGACCTCGAAGAGCTGGCGCGGGATGACCTCGCGCATCTTCTCCACCAGGGCCCGGCCCCGGGCGTAGGCCGCGTCGCGGTGGACGATGGAGGAGAGGGCGTCCACCGGCTCCCCGTTCACCAGGACGTCCAGCTTGAGCAGGGGGCTGTCGCGGTACTCCAGGAAGTCGTAGTCCAGCGAGGCGTAGCCGCGGCTCACGGACTTGAGGCGGTCGTAGAAATCCAGCACGATCTCGTTCAGCGGCAGCTCGTACGCGATCAGGACCCGCGCGTCCGGCAGGTGCTCGATCCCCTTGTGCGTCCCCCGCTTCTCCTGGCAGAGGGCGAGGATCGTCCCCAGGTACTCGGTGGGCGTCAGGATGCTGGCGGTGATGTACGGC
>Ga0316616_100000732_pt1 | contig 11630 bp, 15 predicted proteins | sample OWC_Aug_M1_C1_D1_FD_207660 | JGI IMG/M metagenome (GOLD analysis project Ga0316616, IMG submission 207660) | Wetland soil microbial communities from Old Woman Creek delta, Ohio, United States - OWC_Aug_M1_C1_D1_B | ecosystem: Environmental > Terrestrial > Soil > Wetlands | place: USA: Ohio... | reverse complement strand
CAGGGATGTTATTTGATAGTACGATGTTTTCGAATGATGGGGTGCCGTATGGTGGGGTGAATCAGGATGTTGCTGGGAAGATTGGGAACGCGGATGGTTTTGATGGGAGTAATGATTATGTGGAGATTGAGAATTCTCCGAGTTTGAATCCTGCTGTTTCTATTACTCTGGAAGCTTGGTACAAACCTGTTTCATTTCATGGAAACGGGAACAACCCTATCATTGATAAGGGATATGGTCAGCATCAAAAACCATATTATCAATATCATTTAGGTGTGGTTGGTGATTTATATCCTGATGATGACTATGCTGAATTCGGCTTCTATATTGCTAATCCTGGTGGGGTAGATGTTCGAACAGATTATGATTTTTGGGTCCCTAATGTTTGGTATCATCTTATAGGGACATATGATGGTTCAACAGAGAAATTTTATGTCAATGGTATACTAATTGATTCACAAGATACGGTTTCATCTATGATTGATTTTGGTATGGATCTACGAATCGGTCAATATACAGATCTCGATAATTGCCTTCCAGGGACGATCGATGAACTACGAATTTCTTCTGCGGCTCGAAATCCTGATTGGATTCTTACAGAATATTATAATCAAAATAATCCATCAGGATTTTTCGATGCCGGTCTGGAAGAGTCTAGTCCTTAAAAGTAATTTTTATGGCTTGATGACTTATTTCCCGCTTTGACAGGAATATTTCTGATAATAACCGTTATATATAGCTATCTATTTTAGGGGCACGGTAGACAATCAGAGGAAAATCTAATGAAACGCAGTTCACGAGTGTGGAAGAAGCGAAGGAAGATGCGCTGGAAGTGGCGCAAGAAACGGATGCGACGAGAGAAACGGATGCGGAAACAGAAACAGTAAATCATATCATCATGGGAGCATGGTGTAACCCGGCATCATTACGGGCTCCAGTTAGGTATGATTACAAGAGGGTCATCTGACGTATGATGAGTAACTGGAGCGATGACCTACGAAGAGACCCGTCGATCTGGGTTCAAATCCCAGTGCTCCCATCCAAATTACCCGGATAATAAAAAGAGGTAGAAAAAATGAAACCAAACCTAAAGAACCTTAATGCGTATACAATATTTTCAATTCTCGTTTTGATAGCTGGACTGCTCCTTTATATTTCATGGGGTCTTCGATTTAATGTCTGGTATGATATTGGGATTTATTCGATTACTATTGTTCTCATCCTTGGTGGTATACTTGGTGCGATCCTCTCACTGACCTTTGAAAAAACAGAGGAACATCAAGAGTAATTTTTTTCCTTTCCTGATTGCGAAGGTTTATATAGCGTCTAGCGGTAAGTGATTCTGAATGGAACAGGATGAGATTCTGAAGAAATATTCTGGTGAATGGATCTTGTTGTTCAATGATGAGATCGTTGACCATAGCATGAACCTTGAGGATATGCTGCGGATTGTTGACGAGAAGTATCCCGTGGAGAAATTCCCTGCTAATTCTATTAAGATATCAAAAGTATTATCTGGCAGCATTCATTTACATTAGGATGGCCATGTCTGAAACACCCTTCATCTTTGAATATAAGAATTACCCCTTGATTCCGATTAAGTTTTTTACAAAGGATCGAGAAACTCCAATGATCGATGCCTTACTTGACTCAGGGGGGGATTTTATCGTCATCCCCTATGCGATCGCGAAATATTTACGACTGAAGCTGGAGAAAGCCGGGTGTGTGGATACCGCTGCTGGGGAGACAACGTTGTATAAGACCGTGTTGAACATGGTCATCTATGACGAGGATCAAAAATATTCCTACAATAACCTTGAGGTGCATGTCTCGGATCGAAACGACCTACCGGTTCTATTAGGAAGGAGCCCTATTTTCGAGGATCATGAGATTATATTCCAGAAGCATCAGAACAAGCTGATTTTACAACCCATCCAACATCAATGAGATATGTGATATTTTTTTTCAGGTATGGTAAGAAGCTTTAAATGAGCCTTACATGATTCTGATTTTAGAGGAACAAAGTATGGCATACATGTATGAAGGTTGGACGTTGTATAAGAGGGATGTCACCCTCAAAGGCGGAAGGAAGCAAACGATTTATTTCTTTAGTAAAAAATCACCGAAGAGTGGGACTGCCTGTGAGATGCCCCCTGGGTATGATGTCGGGGTCAACAAACGAACAGGTCTTCCATATCTGAAGAAGAAGTAATTCTATTCTTGTTTATATTCAAAAAAATCCATTGAGTCCTGAAGATGGTGTTCAGGTCTCTTTTTTTCTTTTTTGTGTTTCTTCTTTTTTTTCCAGTATCTTGTATCCCTCCTCCAGGTTGATTTTTGAGATGACGAGGGGTGCTGGTTTGTTCTGAGGGGATTTGATTTCGGTGACTTCTTTGACCGTGATGTGTACGGATGGACCGCATTTCTCCCGGTATTTCTCATAGACTTTTTTGAAGATAAAGTCGAGTGATGGTTCTGTGTTGCGAAGATCATTGTCTACCACGAGATGGATCTCGATGTCATCGATTTTGTTTTGTATTGTCTGGAAATTGGTGATTTTGTAGGTCTTCAGCTCGGTTAGAACGAGTGAGACTAGTTCGAAGCTTGCCGCGGGATACACACGTCCGTCTGGGAGGATGACTCGTGCGCTGACTCGTCCTTCGACACCGTTTTTGAAGATGGGTGTGGTGTATCCGCAGCTGCATTCGTAGTGTTCACCAAGGGTGATCCAGTCATCCATCCCGGTGTATCGGATGATGGGTGTTCCTCTGCCGAAGAGTCTGGTGACGACGATATGGCCGCGTTCCCCCCGGGGGAGGAGGTTGTTGTGTTCGTCGATGACTTCCACATGGTAGAAATCTGTGTTGATATGCCAGGTCCCCTGGAGGCATTCGTAGGCGATGGTGCCGCATGCTTCGACGGATTGGTAGAGATTAACGATGGGGCAGTGAAACGCATTGGAGATGTATTCTCGGGTGTACTGGTCCATGGAGTATCCCCCGACCTGCAGGATAGTTGGGTTGATGTTATCACAGTATCCTTTCTTTTTGAAGTATGCGAGGTGTTGGAGGATGATGGGGTAGGTGTAGATGATGTTTGGGTGAAACTCATTGAGTTTTTTTATGATGTCTTTGATCGGGTCGAAGGCGTTCATGGAGAGGTAGTTGTCTGATTTGCGGAACAACTGGGTATGGTTGACGATAGCATCGTCATAGACCCGGTCGATGCGTCCTTGATGGAAGGTTCCGATGCTCGCTATTTTCGCGGTCCTGACGTTGTATTGGTAGGTTTTTCCTTGCCGTACGGAGAGGAGGAGGCCTTGTGCGAGAGTCGGGAAGTCGACGTAGACGGAGACTGGTTTTCCGGTGGACCCGCTGGTGCTGGCGACAAACGCGTTCTTTCGGTCATAGTCGACGGGGAGTATTCCATCAGGGTAGTGTTCGACGATGTCTTTTTTTGTGATGAAGGGAAGCTTGGTGATGTCCTGGATTCCTGTGATGTCTTCTGGTGTGATGCCTGCTTTTTTGTATTTCTTCTGGTACAAGGGGACCGTAAATGCATAGGTGATGACGTCGCGGAATGCGGCGTCCTGGTGTTTTTTCATTTTGCTTTGGTCATAGTTTTTTAATCGCATCGGAACTGTGAAGTAATTTTTTAAAAATGGTAGACCATTGAACGGGTTGAGAAACGGATTCATAGTCTCTCACGTCAAAACATACAATTATTAATATAATTTGTCATATGTCTCGGAAAAAACAAGGTGGGATTCCATAGTAAATAAGAAAACCTTGGATGATGAGTATCTCGGTAAAATTAAGGATATTGTGTTTCAGCCGGTATTCATCCTTGGGTTGCATCGTTCAGGGACAACGATTCTGTATCATATGTTAAATGAGACGGAGAACTTTAATGTTCTGACGTTGTATCATGTGTTGAATTTTGACCGGTTGCTCTATGACTATGATCATGATTTGATTGATGAGGAGAAAAAGCGTATCAATCAATTGTTGCAGAAAAAAGGGATCACGAACCGGCGGACGGATGCCGTCAAGGTGACCTCCGAGTATGAGCATGAGTATATGTATGTGTTCTCTGAACGGGATTACCCTTGGAAACTTACGGAGGAGAACTCTGAGATTTTTAAGATCCTCTGCAAGAAGATAAAGTATCTTTCTGGTGATGATAAACCTGTGCTGTTGAAGAATCCGTATGATTATGGGAATTTTCTGTATATCAAGAAGCTGTTTCCTCAGGCGAAGTTCGTGTTCATCCAACGCAATCCCCTTGAGGTGATCAGTTCGACGATGAAACTGTGGAAGACGCGTTTGTTGAGGAAGGATGAGTTCGTCTGTCTCTATTCAAAGAGAAGTGCTCAGATGTATCAAAACCCGCTGCTTCTGTGGGGGTACCGTCTTTTTTATACGCTACGGTTTCCGCCTGGGGTCTTTGAGGTGTTTTGGCGGGCAAAGGCAGGGACGGATTCTTATTTGAAGAACATTTCTCAGCTACCTAGGGGGGATTTTCTCTCGGTTCGGTATGAGGACCTCTGTGAGAAACCAAACGACGTGATTACCGATATTCTACGGTTTTTAGGATTACAATCTAAAAAGGATTTCACAGGGTATATCAAGCCACGGAAATTGAAATTGGAACCTGAGGTGTCGTTTCTAAGAAAATATTTTTATAAGAAGATGAAGGTGTATTTTGATACGTTTCGATACTCCCTCTGAAGAGCGAGTGGTCGTTAATCGATTTCATAGCGGGTGATTTTGACCAGGTTGCAGATACAACAGTCTCTGTGGAGGAGGTTGGGGATAGGGCATTTACGGCAGATTTCGTTCATGATCCATTATATTATCAAAATTAATTATTATAACTTCTGGAGAAAAAATAGTTCAATTGACCATTTATTACTGAAATAAATTGATTTATTTTAGCTTTTTGTCGTTTTTTATGCAAAATTATTTAAATCGTCAAGTCGTACTCTCTCGTATGGATGAACTCGACGAAAAGATCTTAGGTATCTTAAATGAAGACGCTCGGAAAAGTTATCGGGAAATCGCCAGGAAACTCAACGTCTCCCTCACAACAGTCTCTAACAGGATCAAACGACTGGAGGACGACAAAGTCATCGAACGATATATCCCCTTGCTTAACCAAGAAAAAATGGGCTATGACCTTACTGCGGTCATCAACGTGAAAATATCCCATGGAAAACTCCTTGAGGTACAGGAACGAATATCGAAGGATACCCATGTCAGCGGTGTCTATGATATCACAGGGGAATGGGATTCTCTCATCATCGCACATTTCAAGGACCGCCGAGACCTCAACGGATTCATCAAAGGAGTTCTCTCAATAGATAACGTAGAGAAGACCAACACTCAGATTGTTCTGAACATTGTAAAAAATGAAAAACGAGTCATGAAGTAACGCTTTTCTTAAAATCTTTAAACAACTGTCCAAAGACCAGCCAAAGGATTAATCATGAAGCCCTTTTTTTTCATAATACTAATATACTCCTTGAATCTGTCATATTTCGAAAAAAATTATAGTATTACAATGGGGGGTTTGAAGACAGATGGTCGGAAACGAAGAAGACGTTATCCGCTATTACGAGCATTTTTGGTCCAAATCAGAGGTGTGGTGGGAGACGGATACCACTCTGGCTATTCATTACGGGTACTATGACAAAGGGATTCATTCCCATACCGAAGCAGTCCTCCGCATGAATGATGTCTCTTGGGAGCTTCTCAAGCTAAATACACAAAACCCCCTTCATATCCTCGATGCTGGATGCGGGGTAGGTGGCACCTCTATTCATTTAGCGCAGAAATACAAAAACATCACCTTCACAGGTATCACGATTGTCCCAACACATGTCGCTATGGCAGAGAAGTTTTCAAAAAAACGAAATGTATCTGAGAATACACGATTCTTATTACAAAACTATTGTCATACCTCGTTTCAGGATAATTCATTTGATGGGGTAATCGCGCTTGAGTCAGCAAACTATGCCCATGCAAATGAAGAGTTCATCAAAGAAGTCTATAGAGTCCTTAAACCCGGTGGACGTGTCTCTATCCTGGATGGATTTTGCACTGAAAAACCAATCCCGAAACACCTGAAGAACCTCTATAAAACCTGGTTGGAGGGTCGTGCTCTTCTTGGGTTAGAACCAATCAACGAGTTTGCCGCGTGTATGAAACAACAAGGATTCAAGGAGGTGGTCGTCAAGGATATCTCCTCAAATGTGATCTCCTCCTATTTTTTAGGGGTTTTGATTGGAGGGATCTTCTTCTTCCCCGCGCTGCTGAAAACATTCATCCGTAAAAAAAATCAGGACACCACAGAGGATTTCGATTGTTTTATGGCAAGCTCTATCGCGGGAGGGCTTCTCGCGCTCTACGGTTGTTTCAAATATTATGCGGTAACGGCAACGAACTAATTAGGTGAAAATGTTACAGAGCATTATTGAGGGTTTTCTTCTTTGGGTTTGTTAGGGAAAAATCGATAGAACCCATTTTATCACTCTATGGACCAGAATCCCTTCAAGAGAACCAAGTGGGCCCGTTGAGATTTGAACTCAAGTCACTAGCACCCCAAGCTAGAAGGATACCAAGCTACCCCACGGGCCCAAGGCAAAACGCCATGTTTCTTCGTTGAAAATCTTATGCACGCATACTAGAAAGCCTTAATATACTTTATTAGATGACGACCCCGTATGGAATATGACATATTTACCTTCCTTGGGTTTACCGCGGGGATCGTCACGTCCCTTGGCTTCATCCCACAACTCATCCGTGGATACCACACCAAGAAACTCCATGACGTCTCCTATTGGATGCCCTTGGTCCTCGCCCTTGGAATGCTCCTGTGGTTATTCTATGGGTTTATACGTAATGATATCGCGATAATTGCGGCAAATACCTTTGGTGTCTCCTGTAACATCCTGTTGATTGGGATGAAAAAATGCTATTCGACTAGAAATGATTCTTAAGCATCATCCAATTTTCCATACACAATATCTTAAATACTATGATACTGCATACATCCCGGAAATCTGATACCCGCTTGCTCCGTTCCTAAAGTGAATAGCTATGGGATTACAACTGAAACGAAAAACCATTCTTGATATTATTGCGATATTCTTCGTAAAAAAGACAGCGAACTGTTTCTGGGAAATCGCGGATGCATTCTCATCTCAAAATGATACGATTACACGATTGTATAATAAAACGATCGGAAAGGAATATGAGAAAGAATACGAACACTGTGCTCTCTCGAATCATTCGAACATCTTACATATCGGATGCGGGGCGTATCCATTAACTGAGATTATTCTTGCAAGATGCACGAAAGGGAACATTGTTGGAATTGATAAGAATAATCAATCTGTCCAACGAGGACAACAAGTCATTAAAAAGAACAAACTTGATGACCGCATCACTCTGAAATACGGGGATGGTCTTGATTTCCCCGTCGAAGAATTTGATACGATTATCGTTTCAAGCTGTTCCCAGCCGAAAGATAAAATATTGGAGCATCTCTTCCAAAAAGTACGATCGCATAGCAGCATCATTGTTCGAGAGGTTGATATTGCGACAAATGATATCCTGGATAGTATCAAGTCTCATCCGGATATCGAATTGAAGCAACAAATCCGTCATAATCCCTTCCCGTTTATTGAACCGATTGGGTGGACGACCTTTTGTTTGACGAAAAAATAAAAAACAAGTCTTCCTCTCTGTTTTTTTTGTAAATCATTGGAAGAAATTCTTGTGATGAAAGCTCAGCATCGGAGATCGTATTGATTTTGTATCTTTGATGTCCCACCCTTTGTACAATAGGGGTCTTCGGCGATGACTGCTTCGAATGGTTCTTTTCCTGCTCGTAGTGCATAGGTAAACGCAATCCCTCGACACCCAACGCAGAATGTTTCTCGATATTCACACTTTCCACATTTTCCTTCGAGTTGTTTATAGGCGTTGCGTGCTTTCTGGATAAAAGGGTCTTTCATAACCTCTGCTAAGGTGACTCCATTTTTGTTGCTTGGTCGGACGTTAAGGTTGGTAATGAGTATCGCTGCGCAAGGTCGTGCGTATCCTTCGACGGTGATACACATGCTATACTCAACTTGTCTGCACCCCGCACCGGTGAGCGGCATGTAGGGGACCCAGGTGTATCCATAATCTTTTTGGTCTATCTCAAGAAGTCGATAGCGGAGGTCCATAATCTCTTTTCTGCTGGGTATCCAGTCAAGGTGGTTTCGTGCTCGTCCATTTGGGGTCATAATCTCCATATTAGGGAACATGTTCCTATCTCGGCAGAACCTCCAGAGGTCTTCGATTTCGTCGTAATTTAATTTATTGGTAACAAAGGATCCTGAGAGTTTTACTTTTTTTAAGTTACGGTATCCTGCATTCAGAAGATTTTCCAGTCCCTGTTTTGTCTTCTTACCTGATCCTTTTACCCCTGTGAGTGTATCCATCACGTCTTCTCGGAGAGAATCTAATTTTATCATGACTGAAGCATTGTTTTTAAATAAAAATTCAGCGAGGTCCTTCGTGGTTTTTTGGTTGTTTGTGATGACGACGGGCACCATTTTTAAGGTATGGATGTGTTCGACAAGTTCTTTGAAGTGGGGATAGACGGTGGGTTCTCCTCCTCCGATGATGACGACGGATTTGGCCCCCAGTTTCTTTGATTGGGTGACGATTTCTTTTAACTCTTTATATGGCATTTCATTTTTTGCTTTTTTTCCGCTATCTCTGAAGCAATATTCACAGCGGACGTTACAGGCAAGGCTTGTTTCTAGTCGTATACAGAGAAGTTTATTACTGTCTCGAGCTTTTATCGCGTCTTTATAGTCGTATAGATATCCTTCTAGGAGCGGTGGGTTTTTGAGTTTGGTGTTTTTCTTCATAGGATCAACTGCTACATCACATCAATAATTAACTATTGTTAATTATTTTTAAATTAATGGCGGTTACTCTATAAATACTTTTTTGTCTTCTATTATTTTTCCATTTTATATAATTCCAAAAAAGAAATAATAATTTAAATCCTGTCGTGATGTACCCAGCTAGTAAAACATGAACAAACTGGTCTATTTTTTGTTCAGATGGCGGCCATTTCGATGGCGAACAATCATGGTTTATGAGATGATTTCATTAAACCTGATGTACTGCGCAGTCCCGATGCTGGCGTATGGAGTTCAGGACTATGATTGGAGCATCCTGCGTATTCTTCTTCTTTCGATTATCACTCTCTTCGCTGGTTATTTTGCAACACTTATCTGGAATGATATCAGCGATCGGGAGATTGACAAGATTGCTCATCCGGATCGTACGATACCCTCTGGGAGGGTTACCCCTACTCAGTTCTTCATTGTCGCCCTGGTTTTTTCCGCTGTTGTTTTCATAGGTGGGATCCTCATCAGCGTCTGGAGCCTTTTTGTTGTTGGTATGGCGGCACTGTTTGTAGCGTTTCATAATAAATATCTGAAGAAAATCATCAAAATACCCGCGTATTCAGAGATTTTTACGCCCGTCCAGTGGGTTGTTGTCGCCATTTTTGGGTATGTGGCGATTTGGACTGCGTTGCCACAGAGCCATGCTCTGAGTTATGATTTGCCTATTGTTGGGGCGATCGCTTTTGATGTTGATTCATTTTTGAATATGATTTTACTCGTTCTCTTTACCTATTTTGCGGACGATGCTCATGATCTGCCTGAGGGGATTCATGACATTGAGGGAGATAAGAAATTAGGGGTGAGGACGTATGCATCATCATTTGGGATTAAAACTTCTGCAAGGATTTCGTTTCTCATGTTTTTCATTTCTGGAATCCTAGGAGTTGTCTTGTATTTCCGAACCGTCTTATCCTTCATATTCCTGGTTCCTTTCCTCATCGTCTGGTTGTATACCCTCCGGTGGTCCTATCAATATATGAAAAAAGAAGAGCAGGAGATGAAGGATACTGGTTTGATCATCGGGCAGAAAGGGTTCAATTATTTTCTTACAGCATTTGATTTGATGTTTCTGGATCTTCTCCTACAGGTGTTGTATCATTCATTTTTTGTTACCTAAGAGTTTCACCATGAGTGCCATCTCTGCCCACATCCGGTTTTCTGCTTCGTCGATGATGACGGATTGGGGGCCATGGGCAACTTCTCTGGTGACTTCCTCGCCGTAGAAGATGGGCATACAATGGATGAAGATGGCATCTGGTTTTGCTTTCTTCATCAGTTCAGGTGTCACGGTGTATCCCTTCAGATCCTTTAAGATCTGTTCCCGTTGGTTTTTGAACCAGATGGAGACCCAGGTGTCGGTGGCGACGACATCAGCGTTTTTTATCTCATTTAGGTCTTCGGTAATAATCAGTTTTGTGTGTTTTTCTTTTGATAGTTCGGTGGCTTTCTCCAGGAAATAGTTCGATGGCCAATGGTTGCGGGGGGAAATCACCGTAACATCCATTCCCATCAGAGTACAACCGAGCATGTAGGAATGGGTGAGGTTATCATCCCCGTCTCCGACGAAGACGAATTTCAATCCTTTCAGGATGTGTTTCTTCTCTTTTATCGTGGTAAGATCAGCCAGAATCTGGGTCGGGTGTTCATCGATGTCTAATCCGTTGATGACGGGGATGGTGGCATGTCGTGCGAACTCATGGAGGTCTTTTTTATCTAATGCTCGGTACATGACGATGTCGGCGTAGCGTGACATGGCAAGAGCGATGTCTTCGACGGTCTCTCGGGTGCCGATCCCGATGTCCTCCTTTGTCAGGGAGATGGCGATGCCCCCAAGCATCTGGATGCCATATTCGAAGCTGACCCTGGTTCGGACGGAGGTTCGTTCGAAGATCATGGCGAGTCGTTTTCCTTTGAGGTATCTAATGTCTTTTCCGTTTTTGTAATCCTTTTTGAGTTGGATGGCAAGGTCAAGTAGTTCAGGAATTTCCTCTTTGACATCAAGGATAGAAAGAATATTCTTATTCATGGGTCCTCCCGAAGAAATCGAGGTTATAAATACTTTTTTGATATGATTGTCTGGGTCTGAGGAATCTTTAAAGAGAGTTTATATGATATTGATTTTATTCCCTTGTGAACCACGATGTTTAAGAAAGCTCTCGACCAGCTGTATAATATATATGAAAAAATATTTACAAATATATCTTTTTTTTCCTTTTTGTATATGAAAATCCATGAACCCTCCGTCAAGAAAGAAATCCAGATGGCAAACGTCAAATCAACCGATAGAGTCCTGCAAATCGGCTGCGGAGCGATCCCTTACTCCTTGCGCATCTTCTCCCAAGAGACCCATGCACAGGTCACCGGGATCGATAACCAACCACGAAGCATCGAAAAAGCAAAAAAATTCATTGGCGACAACAAAGACATCCACCTCGAACAAGCAACAGGGGAAACCTACGATGTCTCCGCCTTTGACGTTATCTTGATCTCTTACGGTGTCGGCGATATCGAGGCAGTCCTGAAAAATACGTTCCACCACCTGAAGACCAGCGGAAGGATCATCCTCCGGAAACCCATCACCGAGTCAACCGAGTATATCGATAGGATACTTAAGGAGCATGCGACAGCAAAATTAAAATTATTGCTCTCCCAAGAA
>Ga0316616_100000731_pt1 | contig 11631 bp, 11 predicted proteins | sample OWC_Aug_M1_C1_D1_FD_207660 | JGI IMG/M metagenome (GOLD analysis project Ga0316616, IMG submission 207660) | Wetland soil microbial communities from Old Woman Creek delta, Ohio, United States - OWC_Aug_M1_C1_D1_B | ecosystem: Environmental > Terrestrial > Soil > Wetlands | place: USA: Ohio... | reverse complement strand
TGTTCGTTTCTACGGCAAGAATGGACAACTCAGGGGAAATGTCCGAGGGTGTCTTCCAGCCTGTTGGGCAAGGGACAAGCATATGAATGAATTTTGTCCCTCGGATACTTTTTGCTTTGTGGATTTTCTGCTGGAGATCATGGGGGAAACCAATGGTGGCTGTGGCCGAATAGGGATTGTAATGAGCGGCCATGATCTCCATGATATTTTTCTTCCGGCGGGGGTTCCCTTCGGGGGTTGTCCCTGTCCAAGCATAGGAGGGAGTTGCGGAGCTCACTTGAATTCCGGTGTTCATGTAGGCTTCGTTATCGAGGCAGACGTAAAGGATATCCTCGTTATTTTTTGTTGCCCCCGAAAGAGACGCCAAACCTATATCAAACGTTCCGCCATCTCCTGCAAAGGCCAGTACCTGAATGTCATTTCTCCCCTGAATTTTAAGAGCATTGGCGATCCCGGCTGCAGTCGGAGCAGCAATTTCAAAGGCAGAATGAATGGTCGGGACACCATAGGAAGTGTTAGGATACACCCCTCCTATTGCTCCCTCACATGATGGAACAATAACGGTAATGGTTCGAGGCCCCATCACTTGAAGGACCAGTTTCATGCCCACGGCGAGTCCACAACCAGCACAGGCTGCGTGGCCAGGTCGCAATAGATTCGGCTGTTGCTCAGGTAAAACCATCTTTCTTCTCCTTAACCTCGCCGCAATTTAAATCCCAAATTCCAAATTACAAATCCCAAATAAATCTCAGTTTCCAATCTCCAATGAGCAAAACAGCCTTCTTTATACATAACGACGCAAATCTTGTGGAGTTTGTCATTCCATGCTTGATTGAGCCTGCCCCGTACTTGATACGGGGGAATCCAGTGTTTTCCTGGATTCCCACTTTCGCGGGAATGACGTGCTCTGTTGAGATTAATGACGCTGTGGATGAATTTAGAATTTCGGTCATTGGAATTTATTGGTTATTTGGTATTTGGAATTTGGTGCTTTCCTCTTTACTATTCCATCACCCAGATGGGTTGATCGAATGGATCAATACGACCCATCGCCCCCATGGCAATTTTTTGAATCACTTCAGGAGTAACATCTGTCCCTCCAACTCCAGCAATATAACTGTAGGTTAGGGGACGATCAGGAGAATGAACGAGGGCTGCCCTCAACTCCTGACAGAAAATTCCACCGCTTCCTAAAGAGATGTTTCGGTCGATCACAGCAATCTTCTTCTTTCCCTTGAGGGCAACTTGAACTGTTTCACCTGGAAAAGGCCTGAAGAGGCGCAATTTAAGTAATCCAATTTTATTCCCTTGTTTTCGAAGATCTTTTATGGCCAGCCTTGCCGTGCTTGTAATGGACCCCGCTGTCACAATTACAACCTCCGCGTCTTCAAGCATGACTGATTCAATAATACCATAGCCCCTTCCAAATTCTTTCTTGAATTCTTGATCCACCTGCACGGCAATCTCTTTCACAGAATCCATGGAAACCTGTGCCATGTGCTTATACTTCCTGTATAACTCCGATGAAACGACGGGGACGAGAAATCCAGGTTTGTCAATATCGAACTTATGTGGAAGATCAAGAGGGGGAAGGAACCGATCAACCTGCTCCTGTTCCGGAATGTCCACAGGTTCCATAAAGTGGGAAACAAAGAATGCCTCAAGAGCAATTAACGCTGGAAGGTATACCTGCTCTGCTATTTTATAGGCTTGAATAACAGTGTCCAGGGCTTCCTGGCCATTTTCACAATAAAACTGAATCCATCCTGTGTCTCTCTGCGAAAGGCTATCTAACTGATCAGCCCAGAATCCCCAGGGTGCTGCTAAAAGTCGATTCACATTGGCCATAACGATTGGAGCACGACAACCAGCAGCAAAGTGGAGCATCTCGTGCATGAGGGCAATCCCCTGGGAGGAGGTTGCCGTAAAGGTTCTCACTCCAGTCAAGGAGGCTGCAATACAGGAGGCCATGGCCGAATGTTCGGACTCTGTCCGCATCATGATCCCCTTCAGCACACCCGATGCTTCCCATTCAGAAAGTTTTTCGTATATGGCTGTCTGCGGAGTAATCGGATAGGCAGCAATCAGGGGAGTGCGACAAAGTCTCACCGCCTGGGCAACGGCATGATTTCCAGTCATAAAGTCTTTCATGCTTATTCCTTCATTTATACACAGCATGACTGCAGCACCGCAGCACTGCAGAACGGATTTAACATTTCTAACCGACTTCCTTCATCACCACGACACTTCTCGGGCAGGCCTTGGCGCAGGTCCCGCACCCCTTGCAATGAAGGTAGTCTACCACTCTTGTCCTATCAACAGGATTGAGAGAGATGACCCCTTCGGGACAGAAGAAATAGCAATTGTAACAGTAATTGCATGTTCCACAGGAAAAGCATCGCGAGGCTGAGAAGTTGGCTTCTTTGGCATTGTACCCTAAGTTGACTTCTGAAAAACCCTTTAAAACTTTATTCCGCTGGCGCATCCGCATTCTCACCCTTCGGGTTGGTTCGAAATAGAGGGTATTGATCTGCTGATAAGAAACGACTCCTTTTTTTTCTGGCCATCTTCCATTATCTCGACCCTGAAGATAGGCCTCCATAGAAAGAGAACCTTTTCCTCCAACGCTTATCATTGAAAGGTTCTCATCATCATTGCCTCCCCGGAGAGACAAGTCTATGGAAATAGCAGCCTTCTTCCCTGAAGCAATGGCTGTAACAATGGTTCTCGGCTGGGCAACGGCATCTCCCCCTGCAAAGATCTTAGGGGCAGAACCTGTTTCGATCAAATCATCTTTAATTAACTTTTTGGGAATCCATGAAAGGTCGACCAATTCCCCAACAGCGCTAATGAGACTATCCGCTTCTAACGTTATGAAACTGCCTCTTACTGGGATCGCTTTGGGTCTATTGGTTTGATCCGGGGAACCGAGCTTCATCCGCTGGAAAGTAACCGCTATGCGCCTCTTTTTGGTCAAATTTATTTTCACCGGCTGGACTAAAAATTCAAACCTTCCCCCTTCTTCCTCGGCCTCAACGATTTCGTCTTGGATGGCAGGCATCTCATTCCTGGTCCTCCGATAAGCAATCGTTACTTTAGAACCAAGGCGCAATGCTGACCGGGCAACATCCATGGCCGTATTGCCCCCGCCGATCACAATCGTCTCTTTTCCTAAAATAATTTTTTCTTTTGAATTAATTCGCTCTAAAAACTCTCCCCCTTTCCAGACTTGTTCCAAATGCTCCCCTTTAATTGAAAGAGGTGCATTGATTTCAGAACCTGGGGAAAGAAAAATGGCATTGAATTGGTTCAATGCATCCAAAGGAATATCTTTCCCCACTCTCACACCTGTCCTTATTTCGATGGGAAGGCTTAATATCCTCTGAATCTCTTTCCGCAATATCGATTTTGGAAGTCGATATTCAGGAATCCCCCAGCGCATCACTCCCCCGGGTTCTTTTTTAGCCTCAAAGATAGTTGCCTGGTATCCGAGAAGGGAAAGGAAATAAGCACAGGAAAGGCCTGCGGGCCCCGCCCCCACGACGGCCACTTTTTTGGAATCTCTATTGGATATAAGCTGGATATCCTGAATTTGATTCGATGTCACATCTGAAACAAATCTCTCCATCGCATGTATGGAAACGGATTCATCGTATTGGGCTCGGTTGCAGCTTGCCTCACAGGGATGAAAACAAACCCTTCCACACACACCGGGTAAAGGATTCTCTCTTAGAATGGTAAAAAGAGCCTCATCGTACATCTTTTCTTGAGTGAGGTAAAGGAATTGAGGAATATTTACTCCAGCAGGACATGCCTCTTGACAAGGGGCTGTCATGAAGGTCGTGTGAGGTTTTTGAAAACCCCACTTCCCTGTTTCAATAACATCGGTGCTGCCATAGGAGATGGGGATGACAAATTCATGGGTATCTAGTGCATTGACTCTTCCCATTAACTCATCTCCCCCGGCTGAAATATCTTCACCTTCTCAAAAGCCTCTTGTAGGGCTCGAACATTTGCATCTACTTTCGCAGGAACCATTACCCTGACCGCCTCAATCAATGTCTCCAACCTCGCCAAATGGGTTAACCGGACATAGGCTCCTAACATAACCGTATTAAAGGTATCTCCTAACCCTACGCTTCTGGCAATCGGACCGGCATTGATCAAACCCATCTTGAACGCTCTCAGTTTTTTAAAGGAATCTATCTCCCTATTTGTATTGATCAGGATCAACCCACCTGGCTTGAGCTCTTGAACGATTTCCATTTCATCAATTAAGGAAAAATCAAAAATGATCATTTGGTCAGGATGATAGATCTGACACTTCAAGAGAATGGGTTCTTCATCGACACGCAGGAACCCAATGACAGGAGCTCCCCGGCGTTCTCCACCGAATACCGAGAAACATTGAGGGTATTTCCCCTCTAAGAAAAAGGCCCTTCCTAAAATCTCGGAAGCAATGACTGTTCCCTGTCCACCACGGCCCCTAAATTTGATCTCGATCATTAAAAATTATCTCTTTCCTTTAGGCGTCTCTTTGAAGGCGTATCTCAAGATATCGCTCTTGGATTGCTCCATATGATATCGGATGGCCTTGTTCAACTCTTCCAAATCACGTTTTTCTATTGCCCGTAGGATTCCCTTGTGCCCCTCAATGGCTCTTAATACGTTCTCGACCGAATAAATGCTCTGAATCCTATATCGGAGCATATGTCTTCTCAGGGTCTGGGCCAACTCCAGGAGGCGCTGACTTCCGCTATGCCGAGCAATGATTTCATGGAATCGGGCATCCAGATCTATGAATGCCTTAGCGTTCCCTTTTGACACCCTCCCACCCGAGATGGAAATATTTTTTTTAAGTTCTTCAATTAATTTTTTATGGGCTTTCTCTATGGCCCAGCGTGCTGCTACCCCTTCGATGGCCATCCTAATCTCACATATCTCTTCAACTTCCTCCTCACTGGTGGATTTGACAACATAACCCACCCTCGGGATCGATTCAATCAGCCCCTCCAATTCCAGACTATGAAAAGCCTCCCTCACCGGTGTCCTGGATGTCCCGAGGTCCTTCGCAATCTTTGCCTCGATTAAATGCTGACTTGGAGGGATCTCCCCATTCAAGAGCTTTTCGCGAAGATATTCGTAGGTCTTCCTACGAATGGTTTTTTCGTTCTTAATGACCAAACGGCGCATCTGGGGTACAGTACCCCAGAATATTTTATTTTGTCAAGGGAAATTCTTTCCAAAAATATAGCATGGCGACATCCTTTTTGATCGGAAGGATCTTCAATGACCCGGCCGCGCCCGGTTGTATCTTCCCTTGTCAAGTGTTACTATTTTTAATGGTTGCTTTTCGCTTAATTGAATAAGCATCTGGAATTAAAAGGAGAGAGAGAAATGGCCCATTATGTTAACTATGGAAACGAAAAGAGAGATTTCTCACTTCCACAAGGATGGAACTTAATCTCCGCTGAGGACAAACCTCCCATTCCTGGAGTGGCCGACCCAGTGCAAGAAATCAGGCGTGCATTAGATCATCCGATTGGATCACCTAAAATCGAAGAAATGGCACGCCCGGGAATGGAGGTCGTTCTGTTATTCGATGATCTCCAGAGGCCGACGCCGGTGCATCTGGCTTTGCCCGAGATTTTAAATCGGCTAAATCGCGCCGGTATCCCAGATAATAGAATCAGTGGGATCTGTGCTTTAGGGACTCATCCCGTTCCGACGTTGGATCAATTAAAAATAAAAGTAGGGCAGGAAGTATTTTCTCGTTTGCAGAACCGAATTTTTCCCCACAATCCTCATGCTTCGGATAATGTCATTATTGGTAAGACCCATCGGGGGACACTGGTTGAAATCAACCGGCATGTCGCCTTCGCCGATTTAATTATTGGTGTGGGAGAATGCATGCCCCATCCTTGCGCAGGGTATGGCGGCGGATGTAAGATCATTATGCCTGGGGTCTGTTCTTATCGTTCTGTGGCCGACCATCATTTTACCTGGATGCGCCATCGAAACAGTAGAGTAAACTTCCTAGATGGAAACTCTTTTTATGAAGAGAGCGTGGATGCAGGTCGTATAGCAAGATTGTCATTCAAGCTCGATTTCATCATTAATGAGAGGAAAGAAGTCATCCGAGCTTTTGCTGGAGATCCTTTTGCAGAACATAGAGAAGCCTCCAATTATTCAACCTCCCTCTATATCATTCCTTTATCGAAACTTGCTGATGTGACGATTACCTCAGCGTTTCCATTAGAAATAGGTGTGCAGGCCACAAAGGCTTTGGCCATGGCAAAATTTTGCACTCGATCCGGAGGCGCCATCATATGGGTTGCCCCACAGAAACAAGCAGGTTCGATTATGCCTTTAGTTAAAGAAATGGCAAGTCCGGAAAGTGCGGGGGATTTCCATCGTCGGTTAATTCAAGGAGACGTACCAGATCATCTTAGGTCTTTCGGAATTTCATATATCATGCAGGTCGTTTACTTTAAGGAACTGGCCGAAAAATATACAGTGGCCCATGTCACAGAGGGTCTCACCCCTGGTCAGGTGAAGATGATGAAATTTTCGTACGCCTTCAACATTCAGGATGCGATTCAACAGGTTTCTGAAAAAATGCCACAGGCTGACGTAGCGATCTTCCCATCCGGAGGCAATATCATTCCGGAAGTTCGTTGAACATTTCGGATTTCCAATTATAGATTGCGAAATGATGTTGACACGCAGACTTTTTTTAATAGGACTTGGAACCTTTTTAATAGGCTGGAAATTTATTTCTATCTCCTGGGCCAAAGCGAAAAAGCTTCTTCTTAAAGGGTTTTCAAGAGATGAGCTCAAAAACATGAACCCCGGAGAGATTGACAATCGAAATCTCGACATCGACCCTCTTGAAAAATTCGGGACAATGGGGCCTACGGATGTGGCGATCGACTCAAAAACTTATCGGCTCAAAGTAACAGGAAAAGTTGAGCGTCCTTGCTCGCTTAGTTATGACCAAATTCTCAAGCTTCCCTCATTGACTGAGACGGTCCTTCTCATCTGCCCGGGTTTCTTTTCCAATAACGGTCGTTGGACAGGGGTGAATTTGAAGAGTTTGCTTCAGGAAGCACAGGTTGAAAAAGAAGCGCAGTATATCGATATCAATGGAGCCCATGGAAAGGGGGTTAGAATTCCTCTAAAAGCACTCGATCAAAAAAGAATCTTCTTAGCTTATCGCGTAAACGGAGAAATCCTTCCTCAGAAACACGGTTTTCCTTTGAGGCTGGTTTATGAAGATGCCTATGGGTATGATTGGGTGAAATATGTGGAAGAGATCGTCGTTTCTTGATCCGCTTTACTCCGAGATGTGGGGTTCCGGCTTTAATGCCCTTTGCTCATTCGCTCCGGGTTTAGCCAGAAATTTTAAGATGAGGTTTGCCATCTCTTCTGGTTTCTGCAATTGTAGGTCGTGGATCCCGTCTTCAAACGAAACGACCTCCACATCGGTTAGGTGAGTTTTCAAAAAAATCGAATTCGATTTTGCCATCTCATGATAATCTGAATTTTCTCCATAAAAATAGAGGATGGGAGTGGATACGGTTTTAGCTTCTTCTGTAAAATCCATTGAGGTCTTTAGGGTGCGGGAAATATGGTACCATGAGACTCGTGAGGCGGTTCGGTTACTTTGAGATATGATCTCCATCACTTCCTTCAATTCTACCTCATTGAGATCTTTCCATGCTTTCCCCATCACCGTTTTCGCCACGAACCTATCCGTTAAACCGGAACGAATGACTCCTATGGGTAACTCTCCGACCACTGGGAATCTTAACAAGTCCCCCATGGGTCCATAGGAAATTTTTTGGTGTTTATTTCCATTGATTCCATTTCCCTCTATGGAGACGATTTTGCCCACCCTCTCAGGGTACCGAGCAGCAAGGTTTAAAGCAATCGCTCCTCCGTAGGAAACTCCCACGATATCTATTTGGGGGATATGTAATGTCTCCATCATTTTCACGATCAAATCGGCCTGCTCTTCGATCGTATACCTAAACCCAGACTTGGGTTTGTCAGAATCTCCGGCGCCGAGGTAATCCATACAAAGCAGTTTATAATGTTTTGAAAGATACGGGATGACTCTATTCCAATGCCTGTACGTGCTAAATGCCCCTGGGATGAGAAGTATGGGTTGACCCTCCCCTGCTTCGACATAATGAACATTATAACCTTGTACCACGACAAACTTATCCATCCCATATTTGGGTTTTAAATAAATTTTGTGCTGGTCATTTTTTGCCCTGTAGCTGCAGCCTAAATTTAATAACACCCAGGAAAACACTAAAAGGAGAAAGCCTGTTCTCTTTAATCCCATGCTTACCATCATCTTTCTATAGCGATTTTAAAAAAATTCAATCACCATCCTCCCAACAAATGGAGATGGAGATGGAAAATAACCTGACCGCCGCCCCGCTCTACATTAAAAACCAAACGATAGCCTGACGCAGCAATGGAATGTTCTTTCGCCATTTCCTTCGCCTTGACGACCATCTTGAAAATAATATCTTTGTCCTGCTCTTTCAGATCATTGAGGCTTCGAATGTGTTCTCTGGGAACGATGAGAAGATGAACCGGGGCATGGGGACGGATATCTTTGAAAACAACCAGTGATTCATCCTGATGTAAAAAATCGGCTGATTTTTCCCCTTGGATGATTTTACAAAAGGTGCAGCCATCTTCCATAGAATCAACAGTTTTATGCCATGGACGCCCGGATAATCGGTAATTCTAAATAGTTTTAGGACAAGATGTCAACAGGGAATTTTCAGGGAATTTTATTTCTATGAAATGAAATTTGGAAGAACTGGGAAGCATTTACCGTCGTCTGTTCGGCTATTTTATAAGGTTCTAATCTTTTCAGCCTGGCCACCTCTCCCAAAGTTACATAGACATCCTTAGGCCTGCTCTCTTTTCCCTGATAGCTCACGGGCGTGTCCGTTTCCAGTAAAATCCTATCCAATGGTGCCCGTTTGATTGCCTCTTGATGGGGAGGGCTATAAACTAAAGCGGGGGTTGCAGAAATAAAATAGCCCATAGATAAAATCTCCTCTAACAGATCAACAGGGCCAGAATACCAGTGAAAAACAGCATGCTTAATCTTCTTTTCTTTCACGCTCTCAAGGGCCCGTTGATGGGAATATCGGCAATGGATGATAACCGGCTTATTTGATTCGAGAGCGATATCCAGAAGTCTTTCAAAGACCTTCCACTGCAACTCTTTTTTAACCTTAATTTTATAATCCAGCCCAATTTCACCTAAAGCCACACCCTTCTCGACATGATCCTGAATGAAAGAAAGATTTGCCCCCACCTCTTCTTTTTTAATCTGCCATGGATGGTACCCAAGAGCCGGATAAACGAATTGGGGGTTTGCTGCAGCGATCTGAAGAACCTTTCTATTTGATTCGATGTCCATCCCCACTGCAATGATGCCACATACTCCTGCGGCCTTCGCCTCTCTGAGAGATTCGGGCAAATCTTCCAATTCTTCCAAATGGGCATGACTGTCTACCAAAGATAGCTTCCCCTATTTTTCTTTTCCATCACCTCTGTTTATCCTCAGATTCGACATCATAGCACCAGCAGAGCACGCCTCCATCGATGTTCTTCACATTTTTGAAACCTTCATGCTGAAGATTGAGACAGGCCTTGTAAGAACGGAGACCTGATTCACAATGGACTGCAATCTCCTTCCCCTTATCAAGTTCATTTAGACGTTTTTTCAATTCTCCATAAGGGATCCAAGTGGAATTGGGAATCCGTTTCTGTTTCACCTCATCTTCTTCCCTGACATCCAATACCTGAAAATTTTCTTTTGAGGTTTGAAGTTTCTCTCTCACCTCCGAGGCTTGAATCCCTCCTATCCTCCCTTCCAATTTGTTCATGATCACATTAGCCGCAACGATGATCGGCGAAAGGACAGGGCTGAATGGAGGAGCATAAGCCAGATCCACATTTCCTAACTCTCGGCAGGTCATTTTGGCATGAAGCGCCATAGCTAAAATATCAATGAATTTATCTGATGGCCCTTCCCCTATCGCTTGACCTCCGAGGATGCGACCTGTCTCTTTATCAGCGATCACCTTCAGCGTTGATTCCTTCCTCCCCGGATAATAATGAGCTCGATCGTGTCCCCTGACAATGGCTTGGATAGGATGAAAACCCTCTTTCTCCGCTTCCCTCATATTCAATCCCGTTTTGGCCACATTGAAATCAAAGGTTTTAAAGACGGTTGTTCCCATGACTCCTGGAAATGTAGCATTTCCGCCGCAGACGTTGACCCCGACCACCCTCCCTTGTTTATTTGCAGTTGATCCTAAAGGGATCCAAACTTTTTTTCCTGTTATAAGATGGTTTGTCTCGACACAATCGCCTGCAGCATAAATTCCTTCGGCACTTGTCTCCATCTTCTCGTTGATCCAAATTGCTCCAGTCTCACCAATCCTTAATCCGGCCTGCTTTGCCAGTTCAACCTGAGGACGAATCCCAAGGCTCATCAAAACCGCATCCGCTTCTATCTCTCGTGATACTGTTTGGACGTGGGTGACCTTCCCTTCTTTCCCTCTAAGGGCTTTGATGCCTTCTGAGGTAAAGACCTTCACCCCTTTCTTCTCCAAATATTGTCTTAAGATGCCAGCAAAATCTTCATCGAAGAGTGTTAAAATCTGAGGGGCTAACTCAACGATGGTCACGTCTTTGCCCCGGTGGATAAGGGATTCAGCCATTTCGAGTCCAATATACCCTCCTCCCGCTATCACCACATTTCGGATGTTCTCAGTCCGAATCTTTTCGAAGATGGCATCGGCATCAAAGATTGAACGAAGATAGAAGATATTGTTTAAGTCAATGCCTTCGATTTTAGGCCGAATCGGATAAGCCCCTGTGGCAATGACGAGTCGATCATAGCGGTCTGTAAAGTTCTCCCCTGATCCAATTTTTTGGCCGGAGATAACATGGTTTTGGACATCAATGTTTTCAATCCGTCGGTTCTTTAAAATTCGAATCCCTTCCAGAGCAAACTTACCGGGTGTTCGAGAGATCAAATCATCCCTTTCTCCAATCACGCCACTGATATAGTAAGGTAGCCCACAGCCAGCGTACGAGATTTCATCTTCCTCCTGATAGACGACAATCTCCATGTCGGGATCGCCTCGCCTCGCTTTGGCAGCAACTTTTGGACCTGCGGCCACCCCTCCAATCACCAATAGTCTTTTCTTCATTCTCTAAACCCCTTTCTTACGATTTGTAGTGTATCGCCAGCCATATGGTTTTTTGTTTCGAATCTGTCCATTTCACCCGATGACGCCGGTGAGCGGGTATGTGTACATAATCTCCAGTATGCATCACGCACTCATCGGCCTCATCTTCAAATATTAGACCCGCACCGCCACTTAATAAGATGACCCATTCATTCGTATCCTGATCTAACCACTCTCCGGAGGGTGTTGCCTCTCCTTGTGAGATGATCCGCTCAAGCACAAAATGTTCATTCCTTATCAGGATTTCAACCAATTCCCCATTTATCGAATTAGGGATTCCTGAAAATAGGTTACGAATGACCATGGATCCTCTATCCTCCCATTTATTGAGCCT
>Ga0316616_100000730_pt1 | contig 11634 bp, 11 predicted proteins | sample OWC_Aug_M1_C1_D1_FD_207660 | JGI IMG/M metagenome (GOLD analysis project Ga0316616, IMG submission 207660) | Wetland soil microbial communities from Old Woman Creek delta, Ohio, United States - OWC_Aug_M1_C1_D1_B | ecosystem: Environmental > Terrestrial > Soil > Wetlands | place: USA: Ohio... | reverse complement strand
CGACGTCGCCAAGGAATTCCCCCATGCGATGATCAACGACCGTGGGGACATCTTCTATCCCGACTCACCAGAAGATGCGGATTGGTTTCGCCGTGAGCATGACGCCTATCCCATCACGGCAGCTGACACCGTTCCCTGGACTGGTGATGGAGATGATCCATGGCTACCAGAGAGACTCGCCGATCAAGCGGATGTAGCAGCGTCAGAAATCGCGATCAGGGAAGCCTACTGGACAGAGCTATCATCATGGATCGTCACCGTGAACCGTGCCGTACTCCGCTCGGTCCGGCCCGATCCCATGGCGGTCTGGTCAACCTCGAACGAGTGGGCAAGAGCAGCTCACCGCGTTGTCCAGGGCCCTATCAAGGAATCGATAGGTCAGGTATATGGGCAGCTGCTAGGACCTGGATACAAGTTTGATCAACGACCAGCTGTCATTGAGCACCTAGCCACGGTAGAAAACCGCATGGTTCGCACACCAGAATCAGTATTCAGCCTAGTGTCATCAAATATCGCGAAAGGGGCGAATCTCGGAGAGTCGATACCGGAAATCGCGAAACGAGTCGACGACGTCCTATCAACAACGGGCACGGAGCGCTGGCCCAATAGAGCTACCGTCGTTGCCCGCACGGAAACCCTGGGAGCCCTAAACGCGGGCCGAGACGACGCTTTTACCGCCGTTGCCAAGGAACTCGGCGAACCGTTCGAGAAAATGTGGCTCTGCACGATTGATAGCCGGACTAGGCAAACCCATCGGAAAGCGGACAAGCAGCGCGTTCCTCTTGGCGGGACGTTCACTGTTGGAGGGTCAAGCCTGCGTAGGCCTGGTGACCCATCGGGCCCAGCGAAGGAAGTCATCCAGTGCCGATGCTCAATGATTCTCTTGGAGCCTGGTGAGACCGTAGATCTTTCACATCGTCAGTTTAGGAACTACTAGGGGGATCCGATGGATGGTAGGGATTGCTGGTTTTGTGAGGCTCCAAAGCCATCATTGACACATCAGGCGATATGTCCCGTACGTGAATTATTCGATGGAATGCCATTGTCGACAGCGATGTCAGAGAGTAGCCCCATTGGTAGGCTGTCCCTACTCGCGACGATAGTATTACTTTTTAGTGTAATCATACTAGCAATATACACAAACATACTATTCTGGAAATAACCACCGAAAGGGATAAGGGCCATGGCTAGAGGATGGCGGGGCATGCTAGCTCCGCTGGGAGTGTCGACCGGCGACGGACGTAGATTCCTCGCGTCGGGTGTCACGAATCGGCAGCTACCGCTACCGATGAAATGGCAGCGCGCTGACAGTGAAGGCCACGAGGATAGCGTCATCGTAGGATCCTGCACGAGCATCAACTACGGAACCGTAGCGGAAGCCATCGCCAACGGATGGGTCGACGCTAAATGCATCAAACCAAACAAATACCCCAATACTCTCATGGCGGCATGGGGATCGGGAGAACTATTCGACGTCGACACCGCTGACATGCCACGCCTAGCCGAAGACGTGGCCGAAGCAATCCTACTGATAGAAAAGGAAGTCATTGGCCCATCCGTCGACGCGGGATCCGCTCAAGCCGTTCTCGCACGCAAGGGCAGCGACCAGGAAATCACAGAAGAAGAACTAGAGGCACTCTGGTCTGATGACTCTGGTGAGGACGTCGAACTGGAAATGCTGTTCACCGAATACCAGATCGCTGCCGCTACTCTCGTGCCCATTCCGGCATACGCGGAGTGCCGGCCATTTGAGATCATCGACAACGTTGAAGCGCTGACCGCCTCTATCCGTAGCACGGGCTGGAATGATCTTCCGCTCGCCGATCGTGACCTGGAATGGGATGGTCCAGCCGCTGAGAAACGCATCGCCGATCAGGCTGGTATCGGAGGGGACAGCCCCGATTGGGGATCCTACGCCGAGGCATTCCTCTACCAGGATGATGAGGCGGATCCTGAGACGAAACAGGCATATGGATTCCAGATTGTTGACAGCGTCGACGACCAACGCATGGTCGTTCCCCGCGCGGTTTTCGCCGTAGCCGCTATTCTCCAAGGTGCGCGTGGTGGGACAACGATTTCCCAGGAAGACCAAGATGCGATGAAATCCGTGGTAGAGAGCATCTACCAGCGCATGGCGGAGGAATTCGATGATGACACCATCGTTGCCCCGTGGGCTAGTGACTCCGCCTCGATCATCGCCTCTCTGACGGCAGCGGCACCGACGTACGACTCGGCAACGTTCGATGATCCGAAACTGGCCAGGATCACGCCCATCACCATCACGGAAGATGGCGAAGTATTTGGACATATCGCCACCCACGACACGTGCCACGTCGGAATGCCGAGGCAGTGCGTCACAGCACCCATGTCCAACCGCAACTATAGCGATTTCCACCGATACGCCCTACCTACCCCCGATGGGCACATCGAGGTAGGACGGATAACCACGGGTCTGGGAAACTTCGCCTGCACCTGCAAGCGCTGCCGTGGCAGAAACGATGATCACGCTTGCTTGCAGCTCAACGCCGCCGGAGCCATCGGCCACCACGATAAGCTGTCCACCATCGCATGGGTTCGGTGCGGTGAGGACACCAAGAACAATGCCATCTGGGTTCATGGCGTCCTGAACCCCGATGCGAGTATCGACGATATCGCCTCGCTCGCGAAAGCCCGTGTCTCTGGTGACTGGCGTCCGGTTGGCGGCAACTCGGAACTGGTGGAGGTCCTGTCCTTGGCGAAGGAGCGGGCTGGTTTCCCGCTTCCCAGTGTTCGCATGGCTAACGGCCGTGTGCACGTGTTGACAGCTGCTGGGGTTGTCCGTCCGAGCGAGGATGAGCCTGGAATCGATTATGAGAGGCTTGGCAGGATCGTCGCACACGAGCTTGCGTCAAGACTCGCTCAACCAATCCAGTCGGTCCAGGAAGACCAGGGAGACCAGGAAGTTTTGTCGGTTCGGAAAGATCCTGAACCAGATGGCACCATAGATTCTGATCTTGTGGAATCTCTCCTAGGAGAGCTAGGAGAGGCGGTGCATGGGGCGGATGCGTCGAGTCTCATGGCTGAAATCGAAGGGATGAGCTGATCATGTGCTGTGGAAATCGCACCGTTGTCGCTAGGAACGTAGCGGCATCGACGAAATGGGTTGTTGTCCACAAAGATGGTAGCGAAACGTCCAAAAATAGTGAAGTAGCTGCCAAGCTTGCCGCCGCTCTTTCCCCCGGATCAAGGATTGAGCAGCGCTAGTCCCGACGGAAATAGGAAGTGTAGGGGTCACCTAGGGTGGCCCCTACGATTAGATGGAGGTGAGATCGACGGATGGTGTTGAGCCGGATGGAACCGGACTCGTGATCATTATTCCGATGCTAGGTCGTCCTCATAGGGTCAAGCCCCTACTGGAGTCCATTGACCAAGCAACCCCCCGAGCGTCTGTGCTATTCATGCTGTCGTCGAATGATACGACGGTTAAGCGTGAGGTTCGCGCGACCGGTCGCCCGTTCCGTGAGATGTCGTATCGGTCGGTAGGCGACTACGCAACAAAGATCAACAATGGTATCGCTTGCACCACAGAACCACTAATCTTCACAGCTGCCGACGACCTGAAATTCTATCCGGGCTGGTTCGAGGAAGCACTGAAAATGCTCACTCCCGGTATCGGAGTCGTCGGAACCAATGATCTTGGCAATCCTCGGGTCACATCGGGAGACCATGCAACACACTTCTTGGTCACCCGCGAATACACCAAGCGAGGAACCATCGACAGACCGAATTCTGGAATGCTCTTTCACCCTGAGTATCCACATGAATTCGTCGATGATGAGCTTGTTGGGACAGCCAAGAAGCGCGGAGCATGGGCAATGGCCATAGATTCACATGTTGAGCACTTGCATCCGCACTGGGGTAAGGCACCTACCGATACCCTCTACGAGCAGCAACGTTACAGGATGCGCCTAGGCCAATCCATCTATCGGAGACGTGTGCGGCTATGGACCTCATGAAAATCAAACCAATACAATTTGAACCAATACCAAACATAAGTCAAGAAACGACAACAATCGCCATAGGAACATTCGGGGATGACGACTGGAAAGATCTAGCGAAAAGACGGGCCATACCTTCCGCCCAGGCCCAAGGATGCCCCGTCGTCCACGCACACGCGGAAACCCTCCACCAGGCCAGAAACGCGGCACTAGACCATGTCGAAACCCCCTGGGTCATCCATCTAGACGCAGATGACGAGCTGGAACCAGGGTACCTATCAGCCATGGCACTACCCGGACACGGATCTGTCAGGGTCCCACAAGTCAGGTACATGCAACGTGGCAGAGCTATCTCGCGACCACGCTTCCCACAGGTCGCCGGACACCAACATTCATGCGTAGCCGAGTGCCTACCCTACGGAAATTGGATCGTGGTCGGTGCAGCCGTAGAAACCAATCTCATCAGACGAATCGGCGGATGGCGCGATTTCACCTGGTCAGAGGATTGGGATGTGTGGCTACGCTGCCATCTCGCGGGAGCATCATTCACCAGAGCACAACGAGCCATCTACCGCGCACATGTCCGCCTCGACAGCCGCAACCGTGGTGGAACCGCCGAAGAACGACTAGACGCACACCGTGCCATCGCCAGAGCGAACGGAGTCCCCATACCGTGATCGACCCCTATCTGGCACTAGGCAGGGAACGTTTCGTCATCAACCCCGATGCCAAATACCTGACCGGACGGAGAGTACTCGTCACGGGCGCTGGTGGCTCCATCGGATCGGAACTCTGCCGTAGGCTCGCCACCTATGATCTCCGCGAGCTAGCCATGCTCGATCGCGACGAATCAGCCCTACACTCGACACAACTATCCATCTCCAAACAGGCACTACTCACCGATGACACGATCATCCTTGGAGATATCCGAGATGAACGCTCAACCCTACGAGTATTCCAAAAGATTAGGCCAGAAATCGTATTTCACGCGGCCGCGTTGAAACATCAACCACTTCTTGAAAGATACCCACACGAAGCCATTAAAGTTAACGTCATTGGAACGATGAACGTTATCAGGGCAGCGATCTTTTCCGGGGCTAAAAGATTCATTAATATCTCGACGGATAAAGCCGCCGATCCAACATGTGTCCTTGGTGCGTCGAAGCGTATTGCCGAACAGGTCGTTGCTAGTTTCCATCCCGATCGTTGCGTATCGGTTCGCTTTGGAAATGTTTTTGCCTCACGTGGTTCAGCTGTGGAAACGTTTATCTGGCAGATCAAAAATGATGAGTGGATAACTATTACATCCCCTGAAATGTTTAGGTACTTCATCACCAAGGATGAGGCTATCGACCTGCTCATTCACTGCGGTTCCATTGGCACATCCGGCGACGTGATGATCATGGATATGGGGAAACCTATACACATAGCTGGACTAGCTCAACGAATAGCTGACCAACTCAACTTGCCAGCCAAAATCGTATACACAGGAATCCGTGGTGGCGAAAAAACCTATGAAGTATTATACGGAATCGATGAATGCATCAAAAATACGGAACATCCACTAATCAGCTATGCCAAAGTACCACTCATGACGAGAACCCTAGGAGACGCCGTAGATCTCAGCGATGATGCGACACTAGTAGGAAGACAACTCGTAGAACTAGCGAATGGTGAAAATGATAGCAACAGTCATCATTGGTGATGGGCGGGATCAGTACCTACGCCAGTGCGTTGGATCCCTCGGACAGCTGTATGGCGACGTGTCCGAGCAGTGGATGTATGACGACTCCGGAGACTCTGGGTATCGGCGGAGCCTCGCTAGGCGATATCCACGATGGAGGCATATCAATGGTGGTGAGCGCCAAGGATGCGCGGGTGCGTTCCAGCAGGTGTGGGCACAGGTAGCCGTTGAGACGCGAGCAAGATTCATATTCCTTATTGAGCAGGATTTTCGATTCATCCGACCCATCGATCTCACATCCATGGCAGCGGTACTTGAGGAGCGACCATACCTCGCGGAAATCGCCCTACTCAGACAACCCTGGAACAGTGAGGAAAAAAGGGCAGGCGGGATAGTTGAGATGCATCCCGACTGGTATGTCGACATGTCAGACAAGCAGGGCCGTCACTGGCTAGAACACCGATCGTTCACCACAAACCCATGCCTATTCAGGCGAAGTCTCCTCACCGTTCCCTGGCCCGATTCGCGTCCATGGGCATACTCCGAAGGAATCTTTAGCCACACCATCCACGAGCAAGGAATTCCAGGAGTACCGGGGGACCAGGTCCGCTGCGCCTACTGGGGTAAACGCGGATTCGGCCCATGGGTTGAGCACATCGGATATGAGCGTATAGGTAAGGATTACTGATGCTGACCGTCATCGTTCCAAGTCGCGGACGTCCGCAAGCTGCCCTTGAAGTCGTTGATGCGGTTGCTGAGACCCGGCAGATCGATACGACAACCGTTGTCATCGCCGTTGATGACAATGATCCGATGCTGGGTCACTACCGTGAGGTAGCCAAGGTTCATCCGGATATTGCCCGCGTTGAAACCGTCACTGGCGGATGGATGGTGGCAGCGCTCAACGAGGCGGCAAGATCTGTTGTCTCCGATCGGGACGTTACCGCCGTCGGGTTTTTTGGAGACGACCATAGGCCGCGTACCCCCGGATGGGATGCCTCATACCTCAGTGCCCTTAACCGTATGGGAGCTGGAATCGTCTACGGCGACGATTTGTTGCAGCATGAATTCGTGCCAACACAATGCGCCATGTCGGCGGAGATCATCCGACGACTCGGATGGATGGCACACCCCGGATTGAAACACATGTACGTAGACACCCTTTGGCGGGATATGGCCGATGTGGCCGGCAAACGGGCATACCTTCCCGACGTCATCGTCGAACACCTTCACTACATCAACGGGAAAGCCCAGGAAGATGAGCACTACCGCCGGGTCAACGCCCAAAGCGTTTTCGCCGATGACGAGCGGGTGTTCAGGGCTCTGCACAGTAGTGGCCAGATCAAACGCATGGGTGCGCTCATAGCCCAGCTGGCGAGAGAGGCGGGTAAGTGAGAGCACTCGTTACCGGTGCCGCCGGTTTCGTCGGCCGGCACATGATGACCGGCCTAGGGCATCGCGGATGGGACGTCCTAGGCGTTGATCTGAGGGATGGGCCCTGCCCCGTGGGTGCCCTCACCCGGATGGACGCACGCGAGATCTTCAACGGTCGATTCCTACCAAAAACAAGATTTGATCTTGTTGTCCACTGCGCCTACCACGTCGGAGGTAGAGCGGCAATCGATGGCGAGCCAAGGATGCTCGCCAGGAATCTGGAGCTTGACGCATCCCTGTTCCGATGGGCCACGCAGACAGGTCAAGAACGAGTGGTGTACTACTCGTCATCAGCCGCATACCCAGTTGCCTACCAGCAATTTGACGACTGGAAACGCCTAGCGGAAAATGATATTGATCTTCAGAACGCCCAGCAGCCCGACGCTAGGTATGGATGGGCAAAGCTCACCGGAGAACACTTGGCCGAAGCGGCCAAACTCCTAGGCTTGCGTGTCCACACTATCCGACCGTTCTCCGGATACGGTGCGGACCAGGACCTTGCCTATCCCTTCCCAGCCATCCTCGCTAGAGTCAGATCCGGAGACATGACGGTTTGGGGACCACGTGGCCAGTGCCGCGATTGGATCCACATCGATGATGTTGTGGGATGCTCCATCGCTGCCGTTGAAAAGGATGTCTTCGATCCCATAAACGCCTGCTCTGGTGTCGGTGTTGAGATGGGTGACCTAGCTATACGCATGGCACGCATCACGGGTGGGATAGAACCAAAAGATCCATTTTATAGGATCGATAAGCCTACGGGTGTTATGGTCCGCATCGGCGATCCCACCAAAATGCGAACAATCTATACACCACAGATCAGTATCGAAGATGGAATCAAACGGGCATTGGGAGAACTATGACAACCATTGGTGTGACGATGGTAAAAGACGAAGCAGATATCATCGAAGGAACAATGCGGCACATAGCGGATGAAGTTGATCGCATCATCGTCGCCGACAACCTATCCACCGATGGAACCCGGGAAATTCTCGACAGACTAGCCGAAGAACTCCCCCTGACCGTCGTCGACGATCCCGAACCCGCCTACTACCAGTCTGCCAAGATGAGTGCCCTAGCGGCGAAAATCGCCGATCCCGGAGATTGGATCATCCCATTTGATGCTGACGAACTCTGGTATTCCAGGGTAGGCCGGATACGGGACGTCCTAGCCAACATCTCACAAGGCATATGGGGCGTTACTGATTATTCCATCATCTCGGCTACCCTCCTCAACCACTACGGGACAGCTGTTGACGAGCGGAACCCGGACATTTTCCGCTCCTTCGTGTGGCGGAAAGTCCAGCCTGGCGCACTGCCAAAAGTGGCATTTAGATATGAGCCTGGCGCCACCATTGAGATGGGGAACCACGGGGTAACTCTCCCATCGGGAACAACGCTGAGCACTTGCACGGACCAGACCGCCTACGCGTCACTGGAGATCCGACACTTCCCCTACCGCACACCACAACAATTCGTCAGAAAAGGCATGAATGGTGGAAGGGTATTTGAACTCACCGACCTACCACAAGAATACGGGGCACACTGGCGAGGTTACATGGCTATCGGGCAAACCTATGGAGAGAAAGAACTAGAGCAGGTCTACCGCGACCACTTTTGGTTCCTGATCCCCTGGGAGCAGGGCATGGTCCGTGATCCCGCGCCCTACCGACGCTGGGAGCCTCCATGCCACCAACCGTGATCATCCCATGGCGTAGCGGAGATGATCACCGTGAAGCGGCACTGACCAGAGTCAAGGCCTGGTGGACCGAAACACATCCCACCTGGAACCTTCGCGTTGGGGAATGGCCGTCCACCGTCGGCGGATGGCGTAAGAGCATGGCGATCGTCTCAGCCGGCCATATCCCCGATGACGACGTTGTGATCATCTCGGATGCCGATGTTATCTGCGAGCAGGTTGATCTCGCCGTTGACGCCATCAACCAGGGCAGACACCTATGGGCCATGCCCCACCGAACGGTAATCCGGCTTACGGAAACAGCAACCACATCCGTGGTCGATCACTCGTGGTGGCCAGCGAACGTCAACACACAAAGACAATTACAACCATTTATCATCAAATCCTACGCCGGATATCCAGGTGGAGGCCTCGTCGTCCTCACGGGAAAAGTCATCAATAGAGTCCCCATGGATCCCCGATTCGTTGGATGGGGACAGGAAGACCATTCCTGGGCACTGGCACTCTTCGCTCTGGCAGGCGCGCCATGGCGTGGCCGTGGCCTGCTCTGGCACCTATGGCACCCACCGAGCCCAAGACTGTATCCGGGCATCGGGTCAAACGGTGGTGTCCAACTATGGCACCGATACCGGTCAGCCACCAACTACCAATCCATGAAAGATCTTGTGGCGGAAGCACGAGACGAGATCACAAGACTACGAGATCTTAGCCAACCATGCGAAATCATAGAGTAGACTAAAACACGGCAGGACAGGTTCCGTGTCCCGGGGCCCACCACGCGATTGGTGGGCCCCACCAATACGCTAAAATATGACACATGGAACCTGAAGACGAAATAATCAAAGACATGCTCGAAAAAACCAGCCAGCCAGACCGGCCAGACCGGCCGAATTCTCCCGAGGAATACACCAGCCCAATCGCGCGAATCCGATATGTCTTCCTCACTGGAAACGCGTACAGCTGTATTCACCAAAAGCGCATGATCCCAGCTGGCATCTACCGGGATCCCCTCAAAACAGACTGGCGTGAGAAAGACGCGGGAATCCTCTACGTGGCTAACCTCGACTTCAACGAGGATAGAAGCCACCCAAATCACAAGATCAGCGAGATCATCACCGGTGTAAGACCTTCCACCCTGACTATCCTCTGTGCGGAAGACACGGATACCGTCGGAAAAATGTCTGCTTCTGGCGACACCATCGACGTGGATACTGTCATGCCATCGGGTATGGTCATCCCACCAGAGAAAATGAGAAAGCTAGTCGCTCTGGCAGCGATGTATCCATGGGAAAAGGAAACGTTCTGGCATCCCATCCCCCGGTAGCTAGCCTCAAACGATGGCACCATGACACTTACTGGTCATGGTGCCATTTCCTATTCCAGGTGTTACCGGAGTAGGCCGAGAGCCACTAGACTCTCATGCTTATTTATATAGCGCTTCCCACCAACCTTGACGGACACGATTCTTCCCTCACTCACATACCTTTGTATGGTCCGGTAGCCAAGATTCAGGAATGCCGCCATCTCTCGCATCGTCACATAGGTGCCATCCTGAACGCTTCCCACAATAATCATCACGCCAGAATACGCCAAAAAACGAATCTATGCGCACCGCTAGGAGCTATCGCCACGAATTAGCTACCATGCATAGTGGCACCGAAACCGCGTCTCCGATGCCCCTGCCTCACGGCCAGAAACACGCCTGGCCGTGAGGCACCCTATCCATACAGTGGAAAACCGAAACACGGCATGATATCTTCCACTTAGCGATCATGATCTAGTGCCGCTACGGTCCGGCTAGATCCATCGCACCTGACGCACTAGTGCCGCTACGGTCCGGCTAGGCGCCCTAAAACAAGGGCAAGTGCCATCATGCAATTTCCTTTCAGCGTGCCAGAAGACCTGAGCACCGCCACCAATGACGAACTCTCCACCGTACTGGCTGGTATTCGCGAGTACGCTGCTACCTTCGCTGGTCAGCCCGCTACGGCCGAGATCGTGCAGACCCTGACCGCGTGTCGGGATCTCGCCCGATCCGTGAACGACGTGATCACCACCCGAAGCGAAATCGCTTCACTTTCCTCAGACATCGACAGCACCACAACGATCACCACCCCCATCGCCACCGAACCGGAGACCACACCGGATGACGTAACCGAACCTGAGCCTGAGCCTGAACCGACAACAGCCGCTGCTCACACCCGAAACCCCAGTGTCCGAAACATCGTTCGCCGAACGGGAACGCAGCTCCCTGCCGACGTCGACACCAGTGGATACGTGACCATGCATGCCGCTGTCGACATTCCCGGACAGTTCGCTACCGGCCAGAAAATCGACACGTTCCAGGCTGCCCTCACCGCACTGACCGAGCAATTCGACCGATACCCCACGGACCGCTCCCTGTCGACGACCGGCCGGAAGATCCGGGCGATGACGGAAATCGAGGCGGAACGACCGGGCGAAACGCACCTGCTGGAAATGCGCTCGTTCACCAGGCACGGGGGAATCCAGTTCCGACGGTCCTACCCGGAAGCGCTACGCGCCGATCTGACCGACCGTGGAGACGGATACAAGATCGCCCAGCGTGCCGCCAACGAGAGGCTCCTGCCTGGCGGATCCCTGATCAAGGCGTTCCGCGCGGAAGTTGAAGCTGGCAAGACCATGACTGCCGCCGCCGGGTGGTGCGCACCGTCCGAGGTCATCTATGACCTTTGCGAGCTGGACTCGCAGGATGGGATCCTTGCCCTGCCGGAAATCCAGGCCACGCGTGGCGGATTCCAGATTCCTACAAGCGGCGGGCCCGAGTTCGCCACGGTATGGTCCGGGATCGGCGATGCTGG
>Ga0316616_100000728_pt1 | contig 11664 bp, 10 predicted proteins | sample OWC_Aug_M1_C1_D1_FD_207660 | JGI IMG/M metagenome (GOLD analysis project Ga0316616, IMG submission 207660) | Wetland soil microbial communities from Old Woman Creek delta, Ohio, United States - OWC_Aug_M1_C1_D1_B | ecosystem: Environmental > Terrestrial > Soil > Wetlands | place: USA: Ohio... | reverse complement strand
TGCTGGGCATCGACGCCAAGGGCCGGAACCAGGCCGTGAAGGCCAACGTGCCCCTGTCGGAGATGCTGGAGTTCGACCCGCGGCTTCGCTCCATCACCGGCGACCGCGGGGACTACAGCATGGAATTTTCCCACTACGAGGAGGTGCCGGCGCACATCCAGGAGAAGATCATCGCGGAATCGAAGCCCGTGGAGGAGGAAGAGGAGTAGCGCGTTTTTTCCTTGCGTCGGCCCCGTATCGTATGGTAGCTTGCCAGAACCAGAGAGTGGGCCAACGCCCACTCTTTGTTTTTCGAAGTCCGACGGGACACGGCATGGCACGGCCAAGACACCCCGGCGAGTCGCCCCAGGCGGCGGAGATCGTCGCGCGCTTTCGGACCCTGGCGGAGCCGATCCTCGGCGATCTCGGTTTGGAGCTGGTGGACGCCGAATTCCGCCGTGAAGCGCATGGGTGGGTTCTGCGCCTGTACATGGACCGGCCGGGCGGGGTGACCCTGGAGGATTGCCAGCGGGTGAGCGAAGAGTTGGGCGATCACCTGGATGTCGAGGATTTCATCGGATACCCCTACCATCTCGAGGTGTCCTCGCCGGGGCTCGACCGGCCGTTGACGCGCGACCAGGATTTCGTACGGTTCGCCGGGCAGGCGGCCCGGCTCTCGACCAGCGAGGCCCTGCAGGGCCGGCGGAACTTCCGCGGTCGTCTGGCCGGTTTGCAGGACGGCGCGGTGCTCCTGGATCTTCCGGACGGCCAGCGCGTGCTCATTCCCCGCGAACTCATCCTTCGCGCCAGGCTTGAGCCGGATCTGTAGGCCACGATCCTGGCCAGCGAGCCGCGCCCTGGCGGGCCGCGACGCGCGATGATGTTTGCCCGGGCCCGTTCGGCCCGCACATTCGGGTCCCAGACGGGAGGAAAAGCATGGACCTGATGCAGGTCATCGATCAAATCGGGCGCGAGAAAGGCATCGAAAAGGGCATCCTCATCGACGCGGTGGGGGCGGCCATCCTTTCCGCGTCGCGCAAGAGTCTGCCGGCGGCGCAGGCAGCGCTCGATCTGCGCGTCGATTTCGACGGCAAATCGGGCCAGTTCATGCTGTACGCGGTCAGGAAAGTCGTCGAGGCGCCGCTCAACCCCAAGATCGAGATCAGCCTGGAGGAGGCGCAGCAGATCAGTCCGGGGGCGCACGTCGGCGACGAGGTGAAGACACCCGTGCCCGTCCCGGCCCAGAGCTTCGGCCGCATCGCGGCGCAGACCGCCAAGCAAGTCATCATCCAGCGGGTGCGCGAGGCAGAGCGGGATTCCGTGTTCCAGACCTTCAAGGAGAAGGAGGGCGAGCTGGTCCACGGCGTGGTGCAGCGCGTCATCAAGGGGAACGCCATCCTCAACATCGGCAAGGCGGAGGCGATCCTGCCCGTCCGGGAGCAGTTGCCCCGCGAGGAATTTCGCGTCGGCGACCGGGTGCGAGCCTACATCCTCGATGTCAAGAAGACCTCCAAAGGCTCCCAGATCGTCGTCTCTCGCACGCACCCCGGCTTTCTCAAGCGCCTGTTCGACCTGGAGGTTCCGGAGATCTACGAGGGAATCGTGCAGGTGAAGGTGGCGGCGCGCGAGGCCGGCGAGCGGGCCAAGATCGCGGTCATCTCCAAGGACAGCAACGTGGACCCGGTGGGGGCCTGCGTCGGCTACCGGGGCGCCCGCGTGCAGGCCATCGTCCGGGAGCTGCAGGGTGAGAAGATCGACATCGTCCCCTGGCGGGAGGACCCGGCGGCTTTCGTGAAGGCGGCGCTGGCCCCGGCCGACGTCCAGAACGTGACCGCGGACAGCGAGACCCGGACCCTCAAGGTCCTCGTGGCGGACGACCAGCTTTCGCTTGCCATCGGGAAGCGGGGGCAGAACGCCAGGCTGGCGGCCAAGCTGGTCGGCTGGAAGGTGGACATCAAGAGTACCTCCGAGCTGCAGCGGGAGGCCCAGGCGACCCTAACAGAATTGATGGGCGGCGAGCCGCGCCCCGAGCCGACCCCGTCCCCGGACCCCGAGGCCGCCCTGGAGGCGTTCATCGCCTTGCCCGGCGTCGGAGAGAAGCTGGCGGCCCGCCTGGTGGCCGCCGGGTATTTCAGCCTGGTCACGCTGGCGGACGCCAAGGTCGAGGCGCTGCAGGAGATCGAGGGCATCGGTCCCAAGAGCGCCGAACGGATCCTGCAGGTCGCGCGGGAGGCCGCGGCGCAGGCGACGGCCAGCGCGACCGAGCCATCCGGCGACCTCGTCGCCGACGCGGCGGCGCCGGCCGAGTCCGCGTAACGTGACGGCGGATTCGACGCCGGCCCAGGAACCGCGGCGCACCTGCATCGGCTGCCGCGCCGTGCGGGAGCAGCGCCGGCTGCTGCGCTTGGTGGCCGACGGCGCCGGTGGCGTAGCGGTGAACCCCCGGCGGGCGACCGGGCGAGGGGCGTATCTCTGTCCGTCGGTCGCCTGTCTGGAGGAGGCGCTCCGCCGAAACGTTTTGTCGCGGGCGCTCGGCGTCGACCTCCCGGGGTTGAACGCGCCGGCTCTCCGGCAGCGGGTCTCGGCCGAGGAGGATCGCCTCAAGGCCGCGGAAGGGGTCGGTAAGCACACGGGCTCCTGAATGCCATAGCAAACCGCCCGCCCCGCGCTATCGCGGAGGGGCCGGAGGATGTCAGCGTGGGAACGGTTCGGGTCTACGATCTCGCGACAAGTTTTCGCCTCACGACCAAGGAAGTCCTCGAACGGCTGCACGCCGCCGGGGTCGAGGCCTTGACCTTCGGCAGCGCGGTCGATGAGGAGCGCGCGCGGGAAGTGCTGTCGCAGCCGGTGGCCAGAATTCCCGCGCACACAATCCGGCCGGGAACGGCGGCTCCGGCCAAGCCCGCCGCGCGTCGGAGCACCCGGCCCAAGGCTCCCAAACCCGCCGAAACGGCGGAGGGGCCCGCGCCCCAGCGACGGCCCCGGATGAAAGCCGCCGAGGGCGGGGCCAAGGAAGAGCCCAAGGCCCGCGCCGCACGTCGGGCGGGTGCCGCCGCACAGTCGGCCAAGCCGCTGGTCGTGACGCTGGACGCGCCCACGCTGGAACCGGCGCCGGTCACACCGCCTGCCATCGTGCCGGAGGCCTTGCCCGCCCCCGCCGCAGCGCCCCTCGCGGTCTCGGCGCCGCCGGCTCCGCCCGCGGTCGCACCGCCGGCCATCGAGCCGCCCCCGGCCCCGCCGGAGGCCGCCAAACCCGCCGAGAAGGCGCCGCCGCCGGAGGCCGCCGGGCCGCCGAAGCCGGCCGGTCCGCCCGCGATCGAGCCGCCCGTCGAGGTTCGAAAGCCCGAGGCGCCGAAGCCCGCGGAGGTCCCGCCGTTCCCACCACGGCCCGCCGCCGCTGAGCCGCCGAAGGTTGAGCCACGACGCGTGGGGTCACCCGGCCCCGCCAGGCCGCAGCCGGCCAGGCATGCAGCCCCGCCGCAGCCGAGATTCCGTCCGCGTCCGGCCGTGGAGCCGCCTCGGCCCGCGGTGGCCGCAGCCCAGGCGCCGGGCCTCGGGGCCGTGGAGTCCGCCGCCACGGCGGAGTTCGCGCCGCCGAGGGAATCCACTCCCGTCGGCGTGGAGCGGGCCAAGCCGGCCGCGCCGGCCACTCCGCGTCCTATCCCCGTCGAGGCCCCGCCGCCGGCGCCCCCCGTGCCGAAGGTGTTCAAGGTCGGGGAGGGGATGACCCCCAAGGAGCTGGCGGAGAAGATGTCCGCGACACCCAGCGATGTGATCAAGCGACTCATCAAGCTGGGGGTCCTGGTGACAATCAACACGTCCATCGACCCCGAGACGATCGGCAAGGTGGCGCAACAGTTCGGCTATACGGTCGAGAAGGCCTCCCCCGAGGAAATGCTCGAGGAAGCGGCGGCCGCGGAGGTCGAATCCCCCGATCTCCTGAAGCCGCGCGCCCCGGTGGTCACGGTGATGGGACACGTGGATCACGGGAAGACCTCGCTCCTGGACGCCATCCGGCACACCAACGTCATCGCCACGGAGGCCGGCGGCATCACGCAGCACATGGGCGCCTACGAGGTCGAAGTCCCCGGGCACGCCGTCAATCGCGTGGTGTTCCTGGACACGCCGGGCCACGAGGCGTTCACGGCCATGCGAGCCCGCGGCGCGCAGGCGACGGACATCGTGGTGCTGGTGGTGGCGGCGGACGACGGCGTGATGCCGCAAACCATCGAGGCCATCAACCACGCCAAGGATGCCAAGGTGCCGATCCTGGTGGCCATCAACAAGATCGACAAGCCGAACGCCGACCCCAACCGGATCAAGCAGCAGCTTACCGAGTACGGCCTGGTCGCGGAGGAGTGGGGCGGCGAGACGATCTTCGTGGCGGTCTCGGCGAAGCGCCGCGAGGGGATCGAGAACCTGCTGGACAACCTCTTGGTCCTGGCCGAGGTGCAGGAGCTGAAAGCCAACCCCGACAAGCCGTCGCGCGGGATCGTGGTCGAGGCGGAGCTGGACAAGGGCCGCGGCCCGGTGGCCACGGTCCTCGTGCAGAGCGGCACGCTCAAGGTCGGGGATTCCGTGGTGGCGGGTCTACACCACGGGAAGGTCCGCGCCATGCTGAACGACAAGGGCAAGAAGCTCCAAGAGGCCGGACCCGCCACGCCGGTGGAGATTCTGGGTCTCTCGGGCGTGCCCCTGGCCGGCGACAACTTCGCGGCCGTGGGGGACGAGCGGAAAGCCCGGCAGATCGCCGTGGCGCGGCAAGAGCGCCATCGCCAAGAGGCCATGGTGAGCCAACCGCGCATCACGCTGGACGCCCTGCACCAGCAGATCGAGCAGGGCGAGGTCAAGGAACTCCGGATGATCATCAAGGGCGACGTGCAGGGCTCGGTCGAGCCCTTGCGGGAGTCCCTGGAGCGGCTCAGCACCGAGCGGGTCAAGGTGAACGTGATCCACAGCTCGGTGGGCGCCATCACGGAGAGCGACGTGATGCTGGCCTCGGCGTCCAACGCCATCATCGTTGGCTTCAACGTCCGCCCCGAGCCCAAGGCGCAGAAGCTGGCCGAGCAGGAGCACGTCGACCTTCGCCTGTACGCCATCATCTACGAGGCCATCAACCAGGTGCGGGCTGCCATGGAAGGCCTGCTGGAGCCCACCTACGTGGAGCGGGCGGTCGGTCGGGTCGAGGTCCGGCAGGTCTTCAATATCAGCAAGGTGGGCACCATCGCCGGCTCCTTCGTGCTGGACGGCAAGGTCCTGCGGGACGCCTCGGTCCGGCTGGTGCGGGACGGGCGGGTGGTCCACACCGGGAAGATCGGGTCCCTGCGCCGCTTCAAGAACGATGTCCACGAGGTGCAGAACGGCCAGGAGTGCGGGATCGGTCTCCTCAACTACAACGATATCCATCAAGGGGACGTGTTCGAAATCTATGAGCTGGAACAGGTGGCGACCACGCTGTAGCCGGCGACCCGCTCCGGTCCGGGGGGCGGACGGAGGTCGGCCGTGACCGTCGGCTCCTGCAAGATCGAGCTGCGCATCCCGGGCAGTGACTCGCTCAAGGCCAAGCGCCGGGTGGTCAAGAGCCTCAAGGAGCGGGCGCAGAACCGGTTTAACGTGGCCATCGCGGAGGTGGACCGGCTGGACGATTGGCAGCGCTCCACCCTCGGGGTGGCCTGCGTGAGCAACGATTCCCGCCTGGTGGACGCCACGCTATCCAAGGTGGTCAACTGGATCGAGGCCAGTGGGGACGTCCTGGTGGTGGACTACGAGATCGATCTGGTCACCCACTGAGCCGTTGTTAAAGAATTCGTCGACCGGAGACATTCCAAAACGGCATAAGGAGCCGTAACGAAATTACAGGAAATGGACAAGTGATTTCGTAACGGCTCCTAACCCCGTTTGAGCCCCCGGATCCCTCACCGAGTAGCCGGCCCGGCCGGACCCGCCTCAGACTGATGGCCGGGTTCCCCCGGGGTCCGCACAGGTCCCGCGACGATGGCCTTACCGTTCCGACGTGCCGACCGGGTCGGCGACCTGATCCGCCGTGAGCTCAGTCGGCTCCTGCTGCGGGAAATCAAGGATCCCCGCCTGGGCCAGGTGATCGTCACCGCCGTCCAGGTGAGCCCCGACCTCCGTCACGCGCGGATCTTCTTCACCGGCGGGACCGGGGGGACGGATCATCAGGCGGAGCTGGAGGGCCTACAGGCCGCCGCGGGATTCCTGCGGGGGCACTTGGGTCGAAGCCTTCGGCTGCGCTACGCGCCGGAGCTGGCGTTCGAGGTGGACGATTCGGTGGACCGGAGCCTCCACATCGCCGCGCTGCTGAAGCAGGTGGCGCCGCCGGAGGAGACCGGTGAGTGATCTGCCCCGCGTGGCGGCGGCGCTCGAGTCCGCGCCCTCGGTCGCGGTCCTGGCGCACGTCAAGCCCGAGGCAGACGCCATCGGCTCCACGCTGGCGGCGGCTCTGGCCCTGCGGGAGGCCGGGAAGCGGACGGCGGCCTTCAACGCCGACCCCGTGCCGCCGGACCTGCTGCAGCTACCCGGCGCGAGCGAGGTGCGGCGGGCGGTGCCCCCGGAACACGACTACGGTTGTTACCTGGTGGTAGACACCGCCACCCTCGGCCGCACGGGGGGCCTCCTCGACGGACGGCGGCCGGGGACGATGGTCGTGAATGTGGACCACCACGGGGGAAACACGCGGTTCGGCGATGTGAACTGGGTCGAGCCGGAGGCCTCCTCGGCGGGGGAAATGATCCTTCGCCTGATCCGGACGATGGACCTGCCGATTTCGCGCGACGTGGCGGCGAACCTCTACGCGGCGATCCTCACCGACACTGGCGGCTTCCGGTACGGCAACACGACCGCGGCGTCGCTTCGCGCGGCGGCGGACCTGGTCGACGCCGGGGCGGTCCCCGAAGCGATCGCGCAGGGGTTTTCCGCTCGCCGCGTCGTTGGCGAGTGGCGCCTGCTCGGCGGAGTCCTGGCGGGGATGGAGATTTCGAGCGACGGCCGCGTGGCCTGGATAGAGGTGACGGCTGCGGCGTGCCGGCGTGCCGGCGTGGGGATGGAGGTCGCGGAAGACTTCATCCAGTATCCGCGCGACGTGGCTGGCGTCCGGATCGCGGTGGCGTTCAAGGAGCTTTCGGACGACGAGACGCGGGTGAGTTTTCGGTCGTCCGGGTCGCTCGACGTGGCAGCGCTGGCAGGGACGTTCGGGGGCGGCGGCCATCGCAACGCGGCCGGGTGCACCGTGCGCGGCGGCCTGGCGGCGGCCAAGGCCGCGATCCTGGCAGCTGCCGAGGCTCTGGTGCGGTGAGGAGCGACGATTGGTTGTGGGGCACGGGCGGCGGTCGGGAGTCGGACCATCGATGAAGGTGAGACCGGAAGTCCACGGGGTCCTGAACATCAACAAGCCGTCGGGCATGACCTCGCACGACGTGGTCGACGCCGTACGCCGCATCCTGGGACTGCAGCGGGTCGGACACACCGGCACACTGGATCCGCAGGCCACCGGCGTGCTCCCCGTGTGCGTGGGGCGCGCCACGAGGATCGCGCAGTACCTCACCCAAGCGGAGAAGGAATACGTCATGACGCTCCGCCTGGGGATCACCACCGACACCCTGGACGCGGCGGGCAAGGAGACGAGCCGGGCGGACGCGACGCACGTGCGGCGCCAGGACGTGGAAGCCGTCCTGCCACGCTTCGTGGGGGCGATCCAGCAGGTGCCCCCCATCTATTCGGCCAAGAAGCGCCATGGCGAGCGCCTCTACCGGCTGGCCCGGCGGGGCGAGGTCGTGGAGCGGGAGCCGGTGACCGTGACGGTATTCGCGCTGGAACTCATGGAGTTCGACTCTCCCGATGTCCACCTGAAGGCGACCTGCTCCAAGGGGACGTATGCAAGGAGCCTGTGCGACGACATCGGGCGGGCGCTGGGGTGCGGCGGGCACCTGCGCGCGCTCTGCCGGACCCGCGCGGGCCGGTTCGCCCTGGAGGGATCGGTCACGTTGCAGGGGCTGGAGGAGCGGGTCGGCACGGGCCGCCTGGGCGAGGTCCTCCTGCCCATCGCCGACGCCCTGGGCCACCTTCCCGGGGTCCGCGTGGCCCCGGAGGCCGGAGCCCTCATCCTGCACGGGAACGCCATCACGGCGGGGATGGTGGTCCAGTTCCCCGTGGATGTGTCGCGGGGCAAGCTGGTCCGGGTCCTGGGATTCCGCAAGCAGCTCCTGTCGCTCGCCGAGGCTGCCGTGGCCTCGGAGGAGTTTGGCGCCTGCGAGGCGACCCGGATCGTCCTCACGCCCGTGCGGGTGTTCCCAAGCGCCGCCTGAGGCCGTCCGCCCATGCAGGTCATCCACGCCGCCGCCATCGAGGAAGTCCGCTGGAACCTCCCGGGAGTCGTCCTGGGGATGGGGACCCTGGACGGCGTCCACGTGGGGCATCAGGCGATCCTGCGGCGCGTGGCCGAGCGGGCGTCCACCCCGGGAGCCACGCCAGCGGTGCTCACGTTCGCCCAGCACCCGCTGGCCATCGTTCGGCCGGAGCAGGCCCCCGCGCTCCTCACCCCCCTGCCGCTCAAGCTGGCGCTCCTGGAGCGGTTGGGGATGGCGGCTGCGGTGGTGATTCATTTCACCCCGGCTCTGGCGGCGCTGGAGGCGGAGGAGTTCGTGCAGCGGGCCCTGGTGGACGGTCTGGGCGTCCGCGGCCTGTGCGTCGGATACGACTTCGGCTTCGGGCGGGGGCGGCGGGGCAACGTGGAGCTGCTCCGGGCGCTCGCCCCGCGCTGCGGGTTCTGGCTGGAGGTCGTGCCGCCGGTGGCGGTCGACGGCCACGTGGTGAGCAGCCGCGCCATCCGCGGCCTGCTGGTCCAGGGGCGCGTGGCGGAGGCGCAGCGGCTGCTGGGCCGCCCATATTGTCTCGCCGGCGAGGTGGAGCAGGGCGACGGTCGGGGGCGCCGCCTCGGGTTCGCCACGGCGAACCTTCCCGTCCCGGATTCCGAGTTGGTGAAGGACGGCGTCTACGCGGGGCGCGTCCTGGTCCGCGGCGCCTTCCGAGATGCCATGATGAACCTGGGACGCGCGCCGACGTTCGGAGGCGGGCAGCACCGGCTGGAGATTCACATCCCCGGGTGGGAGGAGCCGCTGTACGGCGAGCGCATCGTCGCCTTCTTACTGGCACGCCTCCGGGACGAGCAGCGCTTCGCCGACGGGGCCGCGCTTCGCGTCCAGCTCGGCCGGGACCGCGAGGCTGCGGAGGCCGTCTGGCGCGCCGCGCAAGCCCTTCCCTGGCCAGAATGGTCTTTACACTCCTAGGACCCTGTGGTACTTTGCCCTGGTGTCGGAACCCACTGTTGGGCGCGAAAGGGGGACGAGCGATCATGCCCAAGGAAACAGTAAACAAGACTGAGGTCATCGGCTCCTACCGATTGCATGAGAAGGACACCGGCTCGCCGGAGGTGCAGATCGCCCTCCTGAGCGGCCGGATCGGCTACCTCACCGAGCACCTCAGCGTGCACAAGAAAGATCATCACTCGCGCCGCGGCCTCCTCATGATGGTCGGCCGTCGCCGCAAGCTGCTCGACTACCTGAAGAGCAAGGACGTGGCGCGGTACAAGCAGGTCATCGAAAGGCTGGGTATCCGCAAATGACGTATCGGAGCGAGATTGGTCTGGAGGGGCGGAGCCTCTCCATCGAGGCGGGTCGCGTGGCGCGCGCCGCCGACGGGGCGGCTTGGGTCCGCTACGGGGACACGGTGGTTCTGGTGACGGCCGTGGCCTCGAAGGAGGCCCGCGAGGGGATCGACTTCTTTCCCTTGACGGTGGATTACCAGGAGCGCGCCTACGCCGCCGGGAAGATCCCCGGCGGGTTCTTCAAGCGCGAGGGGCGCCCGCACGAGAAGGAGACGCTGACCTCCCGGCTGATCGACCGGCCGATCCGTCCTCTGTTTCCCCACGGGTACCATCAGGACGTCCAGATCATCGCCACCGTGCTGTCCGCCGACCAGGAAAACGACCCGGATGTCCTGGCGGTCGTCGGCGCGTCGGCGGCCCTCAGCGTGTCCCAGATCCCGTTCCAGGGGCCCATCGGGTGCGTCCGGGTCGGCCGCGTCGGGGGTCGTCTGGTCGTGAATCCCACCTACGCCCAGCTGGCAGAGAGCGACATGGACGTGGTCCTCGCCGGCAGCGAGGCCGCCGTGGTCATGGTGGAGGGCGGCGCCCATGAGGCGCCGGAAGATGCCCTGCTGGAGGCGCTGCTCTTCGGCCATCAGGCCATCCAGCCCATCATCCGGCTGCAGGCGGACCTGGCCCGGCAGATGGGCGTGGCGAAGCCGCCCTTCGTGGCGACCCCGGTGGACACGGCTCTCAAGGCGCGGGTCGAGGACCTGTGCCGGGCCCGCATCCGGGAGCTGGCCTTCGTCCCGCAGAAGGAAGAACAGAAGGCGCGTCGGCGGATGCTTCTGGACGAAGCGCTGGCGACCGTGGCGTCGGAGCCGGAGGCGGTCAAGCTCCAGCTCAAAGAGGTCTTCGAAGAGCTGGAGAAGCAGGAGATGCGCCGGTTGATTCTCGAGGAGGGCCGGCGGGCCGACGGTCGAGCCGTCACCCAGGTGCGGCCCATCACCTGCGAGACCGGGATCCTCCCCCGCACCCACGGCTCGGCCCTGTTCACGCGCGGCCAGACGCAGGCCCTGGCCACCACGACACTGGGGACCTCCGAGGACGAGCAGCGGATGGACGATCTGGAAGGGGAGACGTTCAAGCGCTTCATGCTGCACTACAACTTCCCCCCCTTCTCGGTGGGGGAGGTGAAGTTCATGCGCGGCGCCAGCCGGCGGGACATCGGCCACGGCGCTCTGGCGGAGCGGGCGATTGAGTCCGTGCTCCCCGGCAAAGAGGAGTTCCCCTACACGGTGCGGATCGTCTCCGACATCCTGGAGTCCAACGGCTCCTCCTCCATGGCGACCGTCTGCGGCGCCAGCCTGTCCCTGATGGACGCCGGCGTGCCGATCAAGGCGGCGGTGGCGGGCGTGGCGATGGGACTGGTGAAGGAGGGGAACAAGACGGTGGTTCTCACCGACATCCAGGGCCTCGAGGACCACCTGGGGGACATGGACTTCAAAGTGGCCGGCACTCGGACCGGCGTGACCTCGATCCAGATGGACATCAAGATCCAGGGGATCACCGAGGCCGTCCTGAAACAGGCACTCGTGCAGGCCCGCCAGGCCCGGATGGAAGTGCTGGACATCATGGACGCCGCCATCGCCCGGCCGCGCTCCAGCCTCAGCCCGTACGCGCCCCGCATCATCACCTTCAAGATCCCCACGGACAAGATCCGCGAGGTCATCGGCCCCGGCGGTAAGGTCATCCGGGGCATCGTGGAGCAGACCGGGGTCAAGATCGACATCGAGGACGACGGCACGGTGGCCATCGCGTCCGTGGACGAGGCGGCCGCGCAGCGCGCCATGGACATCATCGGGAAGATCGTCGAGGTCCCCGAGGTGGGCAAGGTCTACCTCGGTAAGGTGGTCAAGATCATGGAGTTCGGCGCCTTCGTGCAGATCCTGCCCGGCACGGACGGCCTGCTGCACATCTCGCAGATCTCCACGGAGCGCATCAAGCGCGTGGAGGATGTCCTGAAGGAAGGGGACGAGATCCACGTGAAGGTGCTCGAGGTGGACAAGTCCGGCAAGATCCGG
>Ga0316616_100000727_pt1 | contig 11670 bp, 11 predicted proteins | sample OWC_Aug_M1_C1_D1_FD_207660 | JGI IMG/M metagenome (GOLD analysis project Ga0316616, IMG submission 207660) | Wetland soil microbial communities from Old Woman Creek delta, Ohio, United States - OWC_Aug_M1_C1_D1_B | ecosystem: Environmental > Terrestrial > Soil > Wetlands | place: USA: Ohio... | reverse complement strand
AGCGGATCCGGCGCCGGAACGTCGTCGAGTCGCTCCGCCGGCACGACCACGTCTACCGCTGGGGCCGGGTCCTCGAGGCGGTTGGCCTCCCAGAGACCCCGGCGATGAGCGCGCGACGGGCCGCGCTGGAGATGCGGGCACGCGAGGTGCTGGGTTAGGGAGGCGAATCGCTCGGGGGATCGTCCGTCGTCCAAGGGACGCCACGCAACCTGCGGGCCGCGGGGCTTTGGACTAGGATGATCGGGAGCCTGCGGAAGGCGCATCGACAAGCAGGAAGGGGGAAGGACGGATGAGAATCCTGCTCACAGGGAGCCGTGGTTACATCGGAACCGTGATGGCCCCGATGTTCTTGCAGGCCGGTCACGAGGTCGTGGGCATCGACACCGACCTGTATCGCCGGTCGACCTTCGGGCCGTGGCAGGAGTCCATCCACACGATCGTGAAGGACGTCCGAGATCTGGAGCCCTCGGATCTGGAAGGCTTCGACGCCGTCGCCCACCTGGCCGCGCTCTCCAACGATCCCCTGGGCGACCTGGATCCGTCGCTCACCTTCGCGATCAACCACCTGGCCTCGGTGCGCCTGGCGCAGCTCGCAAAGGCCGCCGGGGTCTCCCGATTCGTCTTCGCCTCGTCGTGCAGCAACTACGGGGCCGCCGGGGACGCGCCGGTGGACGAGACCTCGCCCCTGAATCCCGTCACGGCCTACGGGATGTCCAAGGTCCGGGTCGAGCAGGACGTCGCCGGGCTCGCCGACGGTTCGTTCGCGCCTACCTTCCTCCGCTGCGCCACGGCGTACGGTGTGTCCCCGCGGCTGCGATTCGACGTCGTGCTCAACAACCTGGTGGCCTGGGCTTTCGCGTCCGGCAAGGTCTACCTGAAGAGCGATGGGACCCCCTGGCGCCCGATCATCCACATCGAGGACATCTCCCGGGCCTTTCTCGCCGTCCTCGCGGCGCCCCCCGAGGCAGTCGGCGGACAGGCGTTCAACGTGGGCCGGGACGACCAGAATTTCCGGATCTCGGAGATCGCCGAGATCGTCCGGGAAACGGTGCCCGGGTGCGAGATCACCTTTGCCGCCGATGCGGGTCCCGACAAGCGGAATTACCGCGCCAGCTTCGCCAAGATCGCCAGGGTCATCCCCGGGTTCCGGCCCCGCTGGGATGCCCGGAAGGGGGCGGCCCAGCTCCTCGAGGCGTATCGCGACGTCGGGCTCGCCGTGGAAGACTTCGAAGGGCCGCGGTACCGGCGAATCGATCAGCTGAAGCAGCTGAAGGGCGAAGGGCTCCTCGCCGACGACCTCCGCTGGCGCGCCGCCGTCCCGTCCGCGCAGCGCTCCCAGTGAATGCACCGTGAGGATCTTCCCGTGACCACGCGAGAGTCGATCTCGGACGCCGTCTGCATGTGCTGCGAGGCCCCGCTCAAGCACGTTTTCGTCGACCTGGGCATGTCGCCGCTCTGCGAGAGCTACGTGTCGCGGGAGGACCTGAACCGCGTCGAGCACTTCTACCCACTGCGTGTCCATGTCTGCGACCGCTGCTTCCTCGTCCAGCTCGAGGAGTACGTCAGCCCCGAGTCGATCTTCACCGAGTACGCCTACTTCTCCTCCTACGCGGACAGCTGGGTCGAGCACATGCGCCGGTACGCGGACATGATCTCCGACCGGCTCGCGTTGGGACCGAAGAGCTTCGTCGTCGAGGTGGCGAGCAACGACGGTTACCTCCTCCAGCACTTCGTTCGCAAGGGCATCCCTGTCCTGGGCATCGAGCCCGCGGCCAACGTGGCGCGGGTGGCGGTCGAGAAGGGGATCCCCACGCTCGTGAAGTTCTTCGGCGAGGAAACCGCCCGGGCTCTGGTGGAGAGCGGGAGGAAGGCGGACCTGATCTGTGGGGCCAACGTCCTTGCGCAGGTGCCCCGACTGCGGGACTTCGTGAAGGGGCTGAAGATCCTCCTGGCTCCGGACGGCGTCGTCACCATCGAGTTTCCGCACCTGGCGCGCCTCATGGCGGGAAACCAGTTCGACACCATCTACCACGAGCACTTCTCCTACTTCTCCCTCCATGCCGCGGAGCGGGTGTTCTCCGACCAGGGGCTCGAGATCTTCGACGTCGAGGAACTGCCCACCCACGGAGGATCGCTCCGGGTGTACGCCAAGCACGTCGGGCAAGCATCCCATTCGCCCACCGATCGCCTGAAGCGCCTCCGGCAAGAGGAGGAGGCGTCGGGCGTCCGCCGGCTCGACACCTACTTGCACTTCTCCGAAAAGGTGCAGGAAACGAAGCGAAACCTGCTGGAGTTCCTGATCGGTGCCAAGCGCGCCGGCAAGCGGCTCGTCGGGTACGGGGCCCCGGGCAAGGGGAACACGCTCCTCAACTACTGCGGCATCCGGACCGACTTCCTGGACTTCACGGTGGACCGCAGCCCCTACAAGCAGGGGCGCTTCCTTCCCGGGACCCACATCCCCATCCTCCATCCCGACCGCATCCGCGAGCACCGCCCGGACTACGTGCTCATCCTCCCCTGGAACTTCAAGGACGAGATCGTTGCGCAGATGGCGTACGTCCGGGAGTGGGGAGGCAAGTTCGTGGTGCCCATCCCGGACGTCCGCGTCCTCGAATGAGAGACCGACGAGCTCCCGTGGTGAATCCAGAAGCCCACAATCGCCAGGACCGGACGCGCGAATGAGCGCCGATCGGTTCGACCCCCGCGCTCTGGGCGAGGAGATGCACGGATGGGTGGGCCGGTTGTTCCCCATGTGCCGGAGCATCACCGGGGAGGGGCTCCGCGAGACGCTTCGCTCGCTCGGCGGGCTCGCGCCAATCTCGCTCACCGAGGTCCCTTCCGGAAAGGCCGTCTTCGACTGGACGGTTCCGCTGGAGTGGAACCTGCGGGATGCGTTCGTCGCCGACGACGGCGGGAGGAGGCTCGTCGACTTCCGGCGCTCGAACCTGCACGTCGTGGGCTACAGCGTCCCGGTGCGGCGCCGAATGACGCTCGACGAGCTCCGGCCCCACCTGCACGCGCTCCCGGAGCACCCGGAGTGGATCCCGTACCGGACCTCCTACTACGAGGAGGGCTGGGGGTTCTGCCTGGCGCAGTCCGCACTCGACCGGATGCCTCCCGGCACCTACGAGGTGGTGATCGACTCGACCCTGGCCCCAGGGAGCATGACGCTGGGGGAATGCGTCCTCCCGGGGGAGACCGGCGAGGAGGTCCTGATCTCGGCCCACTCCTGCCACCCATCCCTGGCGAACGACAACCTCTCCGGCGTCGTGGTGGCGGCGTTCCTGGCGCGCACCCTTTCCGGGATGCGGCGACGCTTCACCTACCGGTTCCTCTTTGCCCCGGGAACGATCGGGGCCATTGCCTGGCTGGCCCTCGACCCGGACAGGGCGAGAAGGGTTCGGGCGGGGCTCTCGCTCGCGTGCCTCGGTGACGGCCAGCCGCTCACCTACCACCGGAGCCGGCGTGGGGATTTCGAGATCGACCGAATCGCGGAGGTCGTCCTGGGCGACCGACCCGGGAGCGCACGGCTCCTCGACTTCGCCCCCTATGGCGACGAGAGGCAGTTCTGCTCCCCCGGATTCGACATGCCGCTCGGGGTGCTCACCCGCTCCGGCCACGGCTCCACGCCCGAGCAGCACACCTCGGCCGACGATCCCTCCCGGATCCTCCCGTCGTCGCTGGCCGACGCGCACGACGCGGTGCTGGCCATCGTCCGGGCTCTGGAGTCGAACGCGATCGCGGTCAGCGCGAACCCCGATTGCGAGCCGCAACTCGGGCGGCGCGGGATCTTCCGTGCCCTGGAAGGCAATCCCGACCGGAAGCGGATGGAGTCGGTGTTTCCCTGGTTGCTCAGCTGCGCCGATGGTGCGCACACACTCGCCGACGTCGCCCGGCGCGCGGCGAAGCCGTTCCCGGTCGTCGTGGAGGCGGCCCGGCTCCTGGAGGCCCACGGCCTCCTCCGGCTCGACGAGGTTCCGGCCGCCCGTCCCGGCGCGGCCCAGGTGGGAGGTGGAACATGAAGGTCGTGCTGTTCTGCGGTGGTCTGGGAACCCGGCTGCGCGAGTACACGGGGGAGATCCCGAAGCCCATGGTGAAGATCGGGCCGCGCCCCATCCTCTGGCACCTGATGAAGTACTACGCCCACTTCGGTCACAAGGACTTCGTGCTCTGCCTGGGCTACAAGGCCGAGGTCATCAAGCAGTACTTCCTGAACTACGAGGAGTGGATCTCCAACGACTTCACGCTGGTGGGAGGGGGCAAGGAGGTTCGCCTCGAGAACAGCGACATCGCCGACTGGAACATCACGTTCGTCGACACCGGCCTCCATGCCAACATCGGCCAGCGCCTGGTGGCGGCCCGCAAGCACGTCGCCGGCGAGGAGATGTTCCTCGCCAACTACTCCGACGGCCTGACGGACATGGACCTCCCGTCCATGATCGAGAGCCTCCGGGCCAGCGATGCCGTCGGATCGTTCCTCGCGGTGCGGCCATCCCAGAGCTTCCACCTCGTCGACCTCGAGCCGGACGGCCGTCACGTGAGGGCGATACGTCCCGTGCGCGAGTCGAACCTCCTCCTCAACGGGGGCTACTTCGCCTTTCGCAGCACCATCTTCGACTACATCCACGAGGGCGACGAGCTGGTGGAGGCGCCGTTCGTCCGGCTCATGAGCGATCACAAGCTCATCGCCCACCGCGGCGAACGGTTCTGGTGCATGGACACCTTCAAGGAGCAGCAGGAGCTTTCCGATCTCTACAACTCGGGTTCGGCGCCCTGGGAACTCTGGAAGCTGAGGCAGGGCAGCGCTCGGAGGTGAATGCCATGCTTCGATTGACCCTCGGCCCCGCCCCGAAAAACGGCTACCGGATCCTCTGCCTGGGAGCGCACAGCGACGACATCGAGATCGGATGCGCGGGAACGGTTCTCCGGTTGCTCTCCGAGAATCGGGTCGCCGAGGTCACCTGGGTGGTCCTGAGCGGGGGGGCAGACCGGGCGCGGGAGGCGCGAAGGGGCGCCCGGCGGGTTCTCGGGAAGCTCCCCGGCGCGCACATCGTGCAGCGCGAGTTTCGCGATGGCTACTTTCCCTATGACGCGGTCCCCATCAAGGATTTCTTCGAGGAACTCAAGGGGACCGTGAACCCCGACCTGATCTTCACCCATCACGGGAGGGACGCCCACCAGGATCACCGACTCGTGGCCGAGTTCACGCACAGCACCTTCCGCCGGCACCTCGTGCTCGAGTACGAGGTCATGAAGACCGACGGGGACCTGGGAAATCCCCAGGTATACGTGCCGCTGGAGGCACGGACGGTTCGCCGGAAGGTGGAAATCCTGATGGACTGCTTCGGTTCGCAGCGGAGCCGCACGTGGTTCAGCGAGGACGCGTTCAGGGCCCTGATGAGGCTCCGCGGCATCGAGGGGCTCGCCCCATCGGGCCATGCCGAGGCGTTTTACGCCCGCAGGATCGCGCTCTGACAGCGTTCCTCCCCTGACTCGCCGCTCGCTCAGAGCGCGAAGGTGTCGCGGAGGGCCAGGGAGAAGTAGGTCGTCCACTGGCGAAAGGCGCCATTACCCGTGGACTCGCCCTGGAACTGGACCTGGGTGAATCCACCGAGGGAGAGGATCAGGAACTTGACCGGCGCGTAGCTGGCCGAGAGGCCTCCGGTGCCGTACGACTCGGGCGCGAGCACCGAGTGAGGCGCCAGCGCTGCCAGCAACGAGGCTTGCAGCCGCCAGGCATCGGAGGGGCTCCAGTCGAGTCGTACACCAACGGTGAACCTCTGGTACGGGATTCTGAGGTAGACGTCGACGTAGGGGGCCAGGGCGGCGTCCAGCGCGAGGCGGAGCGCCTCCTGCGACACGGGGTGGTAGTCGAGCTGGAGCGAGGCCACGGGCATGAGGTGGCCCGCGGCGGTCCAACTCTCGACGTCGCGGTTCGCCAGCCCGGCCCCCAGCGCGACGGTGCTGTCGAGATCCGGCGACCACGACTGCTTCCACCCCTCGGTGACGGTCCCGACGAGGACGTCGAAGTCCCCCACCATCATCCAGTCCCGAACTGTGGCGGTGGTGAGGAGCGTGGCGGTCCTCGACGCAAGCCAGGAGAGGGCCCCCTCGGCCTGCGGCCCCCAGGTCCGTGGCTGGTTCGCCTGACCGACGTCCCCCGTGCCACCGACGTCGAAGTAACCGCCGGCGACCCGCAGCCGGGTCCGGGGGGAAAGGATCCCATCCACGCGAAGGAGGGTGTCGATGCCCACGTAGGGGTAGGTCTGGAAGGAACGGACTGGATTGAGGACTGGCGGTGCGGGACCGGCCCCACCCGGGGTAGAGGCCGGGACGAGCTGGGAGAAATCGCCCACGACGAAGATGCCCAGGCCCGTGACCGTCCAGAGGTCCGATGCCCTCCACTCGGCGCGCAGGGTCGCTCGGTTGAGCACCGCGAGCTCGAAGGAGCCCACGTTGAACGGAACGGTGAGGCGAGGGGCGTAGCCGAGTGAGAGCGAGATGGTGGGGCTCCCGACCTCGATCGCAACGCCCGGAGTCACCTCGACGTCCGTGCCCCAGACCGTGGAGCCGTCCGAGCCGGCCAGGGTCCGGGCCCGGAGCTGGGAAAGGAGCGCAACGTCCAGGAAGGTCCCCTGTCGAGCGGTGACGGCGCCTACCGAAGGCATGAACGGGACGCCGGACGGTCCCGTGAAGTCGTCGGTGACCGTGGGCTTCTGGGGCTCCTCGGGGGGCCGGGCCTCCTCGGCGGGCACATCCACGCCGCCGGCATCTCGACCGCCCGCGGCGTTCGACTGGGCGGCGGCCAGCAACAGGAGGGCGGTGGCGGCCGGCAGTATCAAGGCTACTCCACCACGACGACGTCCCCGGGAAGGAGGCGGAAGGCGGCCGCTCGGCCCTTCAGCTGTGTGAGGGCATCGTAGGTGAAGCGGATGCGCTGCGAGCCGCCGGTACCGGTCGTCTTCCGAATGACCATGATCGCGTCCTTGTTGGCGAAGGGTGTCATGCCCCCGGCTACCGCGATGGCCTGCAGCACGCCCGAATTCTGATCCAGCACGAAGGCGCCCGGGCGGACGACCTCGCCGAGCACCGAGACCTGGAGCGGGCGCGTCTCTTCGAGCGTGACGGTCACAACCGGACTCACGATGAAGTCCTTGAGCTTTGCCTGGATCACCTTTGCCAGGGTCACCGGGGTCGAGCCAGCCGCCTCGACGTCATTGATGAAGGGCACGGAGATGCGTCCGTCGGGCCGCACCTTCCCCCGACTCGACATGCCGTCCTGGCCCCAGACTCGGATGGAGATCGTGTCGCCGGTCTGGATCACGTACTCCCCATCCGCGACCCCGGGAGACTGGCGCAGATCGTCCACGGAAACGTACTCGCCCGTGGTCTTGCACGCGGGTGCGACCGCCAGGACCGCCACCAATCCGACCAACGGCCACCTCTCGCTGCCGAATCTCAAGTCGTCCTCCTTCCGGAACGGGCGGGGGCCCGGAGAGAATCGAATACCATGTTCGCGGATCGAACGCCGGAACCCAAGGGGAAGGCTCAGGGGCGCGGACCGCCCTCGGGAGTGGGAGGCTGCACGTCGTCCACCGAGAATCCGGCCACGAAGACGCTGTGGCGAATCGAGTCGGCGAGGAGATGCGGGGGATCGGGGTCAGGGCAGCCCGTCGCCCAACGGCGAGCCCGCCAGGACGAGAACGCGACGAGGAACGCGGCGTCGACCAGGGCGGCCCGCACCGGTCCGTAGTTCTTCAGGAAGAACCTGCGGCGCGCCTGGAAGTAGAAGGCTGGCCACCGTCGCGGCGAGGTCGCCGTCACTCCGCTCGATGCCCCCTCGTAATGGACGATACGGCTCTCCGGGACGAACCAGACCTCCCAGCCGGCGCGGCGCGCGCGCAGGCACAGGTCGACGTCGTCGAAATAGGTGAACAACCCCTCGTCGAGCAGCCCGATCTCGTCGAGCATCGAGGCGCGCAGGATCATGCTCGCGCCGCTCACCCAGTCGGCGGCGACCGCGACAGTGGGAACCGGGAAGATCGGCGCGCGAAATCGGGACAGCAGCCGGGTCACCGCCTCGACGCGCAGCCCGCGCTCGAATTCCCCGAGGGCGCTGTGGAAGCGGAACGGCGATGCCCGGACCTCGCCCTCCGGGGAGAGCAGCTGGCTTCCGGCCACGCCCACGCGGGGGTGTGCGTCCATGAAGGTCTTGAGCGCCTCGAGCGCACCGTCGAGGACGACGGTGTCGGAATTGAGGAGAAGCACCAGCTCGGGGCGGTCGTCGCCGGTGAGGGCCCGCCGGATGGCCAGGTTGTTTCCGCCGGTGAAGCCCAGGTTCGTCGGGGAGACGAGCAGGGAGGCCCAGGACCCCCACCCGTGCTCCTCGATGGCCCGCCGCAGCTTCTCTGGCGCGCCGCCTCCCGAGCCGTTCTCCACCACCACCACCTGGGTCCCGGGGACACCCCCGTGGCGTGACTCGAGCGATCGGAGGCAGTCGATGGTCAGGTCGGTCTGTCGGAAGTTGAGGACGACGACGAGGAGTTTCATGGAGGGCCTGGGGTGCGCCGGGCTGGGTCACCCGTCCGACGGAACCGCCACCGACCCCATGATGCGTTCCGGGCCGACGATGCCGATGGTGCTCCTCAACCCCTCCGGGTCGGAAGGACTGATGCGCACCACGAGAAGTACGACCTCGGCCTGCTGGACCAGCGGGACCCCAGCTAGGCTTCGCATGAGGGAGTCGACGACCACGATGACGCGCGTCCCCTCCTTCACGGCGGCGGCTAGGTCCTGACTGAGGAGGTCCCCCCCCTGGACGGTGGCGCCCTGGGCGTCGATGAGCCGGAAGTCACCGCGGGAGTGGCGGACGGCCACGGCTCCGAGCGACGCGGTCACGAGGCCTACCGGGGTGCCGTGGTCAGCGGGTACGACCGCGAGGGAGTTCCAGCTCGCGGCCAGGAGGGATTCCCACATCTCGTCCAGTTCGCGGGTTGCCGGGGTTCCCGGCCGGGTAGATCCCTGGGTCACCATCCAGACCTCGGCACGACAGGTTGTGAGGAGAGCCATAGCATACCGGATCTCGACCTCGGGTCACGGTAGCCGCCGGACGTGTCGCAGGCGCCGGGTCGCGTGTATGATGCCTCCCGGAACGGAGGAGCGCTCGTTGAAAGACAGGGAGGCGAAGCAGCCGGGAACGGAACTCGTCGTCAAGGAGCCCGCCGTCCTGGCCCAGCGGGAGGTTTCGCCCCGGGGCCTGCTGTACCAGAGCCTCTGGTTCCGGCTGGCGCGGATGCCCTGGAGGTCCCTCGTCGTCGTTCCCGGGGACGAGGGAGGGTCGGCGGTCGCCGTCGCCACGGCGCTCGCCGACGTCGGGCGCCGGCTTCGTGCAACGCCGGTGACGTTTCTCGTGATGGTAGGCCCCATTGACTACGCATCGGCTGGGAAGATCGTCGCCTCGGTGACGAGGCCCCCGGAAGGGGCGCAAGAGACATCGGCCCCACATGGACGGGTCATCGTCGCCATTCCCCCGGTGGTGTCGGAACCACTCGGGATTGCGGTCACGGATGCGGCCGATGCGGTGGTGCTCTGCGTCGAGAAGGGGCGGACCCGGACGCCCTCGGCGCGCCGGACCATCGACATGATCGGTCGCGAGCGGATAGTCGGCTGCGTGCTGGTCTAGCTACTTCACGCCGGTGGCCCGTGAATCGGAGAGAATCTCGAGTCCGAGGTCGTGCTCCACCTGCCAGGCCTCGTAGATTCGGCGGGACCAGAGGTCGGGAACCACCGCTGCGAGAACGGCGAGCAGGAGTGCGGCGAGCAACCCGAGGGGCAGGATCTTCCAGGGGTCCGGGCTCACCGGCTCCCGCGGCAGTTCGGCCGGCCAGATGACCTTGTAGCGGTGCTTGAAGGCGGCGCGTGCCCCGTCGAGCTCGAGCTGCACGGCATTGATGCGTTCCTGCAGGTGGAGGTATTGCCCGCGCACGTCCTTGACTCGGTCGTCCTGCGTGGTTCCCGCCAGGCGCGCGTCGCGCGATGACCGGGCAGAGGAACCTCGCGACTCCGCCCGGGTCGATCCCTCCGCGGCGGCCTGGGCCGCGTACTCCGCCCGAAGCTGGCGCTCCTGCTCGCGCAGTTCGGCGATCTGGGGGGATTCCAGGGAGAAGGCCTCGATTTCCTTCTGGAGTCCGAGGACCATGGGGTGCGCATCGGCGTAGACGTTCCGTCTTTCGGCCAGTTGCGACTGTAATTCGAGCAACCGCTTGCGGCGGAAGTCCTCCATGTCGCGGATGGCGCGTTCCTTGGAGTCGATCAGGGACCGGATCCGGGTGAGCTCGGCACTCGACGAAGCCCCGGCGGAGGCTCGGGGTGTGGCATCCGGCACGAGCGGCACCGGTTCACGCCGCGTGTCGTCCCGCTTCGCCTCCTCCCGGTCGAGCTGGCCGCGCAGGCCGGCGAGCCGGGCCTGGAGCAACGCGATGGCCTCGTCGATGGCGGTGATCTCCTGGGTCTGGCGGGCCTCCAGGAAGTTCTGCAGCGCCCCCTCGACGATCTGGTAGGCCTGCAGGGGATCCCGCCACTTGATGGAGATCCGGATGGTGTCCTCGGTGGATTTGACGACGAGTGTCTTGCCGAGCCGCATGACCATCTGGCTCAGGGGGTCGGCATTCCCGGGGTCCGGGCCCAGTCCCAGCTTGAAGAGGGCTCGGTCCAGGGCGAGGCTGGCTGCGGGCTCGGGCGGCGGATCCTTCAGCAGATCGGCCCGCCTGGCGAGGTCGAGCAGGTTCTCGCGGCGGAGGATCAGTTCCTCGGCCGTGCGGGTGGGTGGATCGCCCGCGCCGGCCGAGCGGACGGCCGACGGCACCGCGAGCTGGCGCTGAGCCAGGATCTTGGTCTCGACCTGGTACATGGGCCGGGACCGCGCGTAGTAGGTGATCGACGCCGCCACGACGCAGACGAAGACCGTGGTCGAGACCAGCTTCCGGCGCCGGACCGAGCCCACCGCGAAGGAGAGCCAGTCGGCAAGGGAGGTCGCCGAATCGGGCTCGCCGTAGTCGTCCGACGACAGATCGGCGAGTTCGGGCGGGATCCGCGAGGGGCGAGAACGCCGGGCCATGCAGGCAAAGCCTAGCACGGAGCCAGGAGCGTCGGGGCCCGACCTGCGTCCCGAGAAGCGGGGGCATGCTACCTGCGAGCAGCCGAATGCCGCTCCTGCTAACCTCCATGGGAGGGCGGATCGTGTACGGCACACCGAACGTCATCGTGGCTGTCGCGCAGGTCGCGTACGTGCTCCTCGTGGCCGGCGCGTACCTCCGCCTGCCGCCGCGCAGGGCAGTGCTGGTTGCGACGATCGTCGGGTTCCTCCTCCTCCCCGTCTTCGAGGGAACGGCCTACGAGGCGCCGCTCCTCCGTACCAAGTCCATGCTCGTCGGAGGCGTCGTCCTCCTGGGCGCCGGGGTCGCGGACTGGCGCCGCTTGCGGAGGTTCCGCCCCGGGCTCCTGGACCTGCCCATGGCGCTCCTCTGCCTGGCGCCGGTCGCCACGTCGCTCTCGAACGATCTCGGGCTCTACGACGGCTTGCAGGGGGCATTCGAGATGGCGATGTCCTGGGGCGCACCGTACTTGCTCGGCAGGCTCTACCTGGGTGACCCGGCCGGCCTTCGCGCCCTG
>Ga0316616_100000726_pt1 | contig 11671 bp, 11 predicted proteins | sample OWC_Aug_M1_C1_D1_FD_207660 | JGI IMG/M metagenome (GOLD analysis project Ga0316616, IMG submission 207660) | Wetland soil microbial communities from Old Woman Creek delta, Ohio, United States - OWC_Aug_M1_C1_D1_B | ecosystem: Environmental > Terrestrial > Soil > Wetlands | place: USA: Ohio... | reverse complement strand
CGAATTTGTCATTGCGAGGAGTGAAACGACGAAGCAATCTCGGTTTTCTGACGAGAACATGAGATTGCTTCGCGACCTTCGGTCGCTCGCAATGACATTGGTGGTGTTTTTCAGCACCCTGTTAAGGCATGTCCCGAGCGAAGCGTTGGGAAAAGGGGGAAGGAATTGGGGCACGCTCTCCCTGACAAATGCACATTGGGCCGCCGGGGAAGGGCCGGAGCTCACTTAAGCCGCGACGACACTGCGGATAAAATGGATGTATAGTTAACCAACTCCATCCCACTTCAGGAGGTTCGCGATGAAAGACACGCTTCGGCAAGTCCTCGTGGCGCTGTCCGTTGCGGCAACCCTCGTCGTCAACGTCCTCGCCAACGCCCTGCCGTTCAATGGCATCACCACCGCCCAGGTATCGGATCAGTTCCACGTGTATTTCGTCCCTGCCGGATACGTTTTCTCGATCTGGGGATTGATCTACATCGGACTGATCGCCTACGCCGTGTTCCAGGCGCTGCCCGCGCAGCGGGAGAACCCCCGCCTGCGCAAGGTAGGCTGCTTCGTCGTACTCGGCTGCCTGGCCAACAGCGTATGGCTGTTCCTGTGGCATTACCAGCAATTCCCGTTGACGCTCGTCGCCATGCTGTGCCTGCTGGCGATGTTGATCCTCACCTACCTGGGCCTGGAGACCGGACGGACGAAAGTCTCCGCGGCCGAAACATGGGCGGTCCGCGTCCCCGTTAGCATTTATCTCGGCTGGATCACCGTGGCGACCATCGCCAACGTAACCGATGTTCTGTATTACTGGAATTGGGACGGTTTCGGCATCGGCGCGCGCGACTGGACGCTGATCCTGTTCGCGGCGATCCTGGTGATCGCCGGGCTGGTGACCATCACCCGCCGCGACGCGGCCTACAACCTGGTCATCGTCTGGGCGTTGGTGGGGATCGCCGTGAAGCAGTCGGCGGCCATATCGCTCGTCCTCGGATCGTTGGTGACGGCCGCGCTGGTGCTGGCGGTTCTGGCGTTCGGCTTGTACAGCCGCCGGTCGCCTGCCGCAAGCGCCTGAGGGGTAACACCTGTCAGGTCCGACACCTGTCAGGTGTGAACACCTGACAGGTGGTAAACAAAACGGCTCCTTCGATTTCGAAGGAGCCGTTGGTATTTCGGAAAAGGCGTTACTTGCCCAGGTAATCCTGAAGGGCGGCCTTGCCGATCCGGTAGCCCTTGCCGATCTTCTTGGCTTTGAGTTCTCCGGAGGTGATCAGCGCCGTCACGTCCTCTTCGCTGACCTTGAGAATCTTTGCCACATCTTCGAGGGTCATCACATCCGACATCGCGGCTCCGGCCGCGGCCGCCGCGCCCGCTCCGGCCAACCCGCCGCCGGAGGCGCCCTGCTTGAGCGCTTCGCCCATGACCTGGCCGATGCTCATCCCCGCGCCGATTCCGGCCGTGAGTCCGGCGCCGCCGGAGGGGTTCTTGGCCGCGTCGCGCATCGCGTCGGCTGCCTGCAGCTGGGTGTATGTGGCCATGTCGAGCATGCCCATCGCCCGCAGCTCCTCGGCGCTCTTGTCGGACGGCTTGAGATTCTCGATGTAGAAGGATTTCAGCGTCAGGCCGACGGCCTTGAAATCGTCCTGGGCCTTGGCGCGCACGCCCGCCCCGAGCTCCTCGGTCAGCCCGATCAGCTGCGGAACGTCCTTCTTGGCCGCCGTCTCGCCGAGCAGGTCGGCCAGCTTCGAGAGCAGGATCGCCCGCAGGCGGCCCTGGATGTCGGCGGTCGAGTAGGCGCCGGTGGTGCCGACGATCTGCGCCACGAACTGCTGCGGATTGGCCATCTGGAACGAATAGGTGCCGAAACCCTGCAGCAGAGCGACGCCCAGGCCCATCCCCGGGTTGCGGATGATGATCGGCTGTGCCGTGCCCCACTTCTGGTCGGCGAACTCGCGCATCGAGACGAAGTACACCTCGGCCGTGAACGGGGTGCGCTCGTTGAACGCCTTCCCGATCAGGTCGATCAGGAAGGGGACGTTGGCGGTGGTGATGGTGTGCCGGCCGGCCTTGAAGGTGTCGAGCGCCCGGCCGTCGCGGAAGAACACCGCCGACTGCGCCTCGCGGACGATCACCTGCGAGCCGATCCGGAAATCCCCGTAGCCGGATTCCGGGAAGCGGTGGACGATCTCGTCGCGCATCTCGTCCGGGTATTCGACGACGTCAAAAATCCTTGCCATGAGTTTCTCTCCCGCGGGGATCTGGGTCCCCGCCAATGGTCACCGGCCCGGAAGGCCGGACGGATGACGGATGGTTACTGGCTCGCCGGGGCGTTGGAACCGAGGATCAGTTCGCTGCGGGCCTGGAACGCGTCGAGCGCATCCTGGGCCAGCGTGGCCACGTTGCGGATCGCCGCGGGCAGGCCGTCGGTGCCGGCCGACGACGCGACGTTGTCGATCGCGGCCGACAGCTGCACGGCGCGGTCGAGCAGCGAGGCGTCGAACTGGTAGAGCTTGATCAGCTCCGGTTCGTTCACCTTGACCGCATCGAAAAAGCCCGCGTAGCCGTAGGGCGCGGTGCGCACCTGGTCGATGAACGTGCGCAGCTTGACCGCGGCCGCCTCGAGGTTGTCGACCGTGTCGATCGTCCCCTCGTCGATCATCTGCCGCTGGAGATCGGATATCCGCGACCATTGCTGTTCGAAGCGGGTTGCCACCGTCTCCCGCAGCAGCTTGTCCGCATCGCGGCGGGCGTTTCGGTCCACGTAGCCTTTGAAGCCGGGGATGAACGCGCCGATCTTCTCGATCAAGTTCCTGCTGTCTGTGATTTTCTGGAACAGGTCTGACATGCGAAACCTCCTGGGTCCCTGAAATCCGACGGTGTGTGCCGCCTTATTATAGGCGACTTCCCCGCCCGCGCAAGCGGAACCGTTCTCGCGGGAACCACGCCGGGCGGTGGGTTTTCGGATTCAGTACAAATATACGTTGAACACCAGGGCGGGTATCGGAGGAATAACCGCGAAACACCGCCGGCGGCTCCGCACCCTTCCGGCATCCGGTCGGACGCCGATCCGGGCGGGGATGGCTACCAGGGTTTGGCGGAGGGGATGTCGCCGAACAACCGCCGGAATCGGTAACGCCAGGTGGCGCCTTGTGGAATCTTCCGCCCTTTTTGCTCCAGGAAAACCTGCGCCTGTTTCCGCCCCAGCTCGACCAGCTCGTCCGCACGGGTGAAATCCCACGACTTCACCGGGCCGGCGCTCAGCCGCAGGAAGTGGACCCGCACGCCCGCATGCCGGGCCCAGTCCAGTTGATTGGCGGTCAACTGCCCGACCATCGCGCCGAGGGCGAAACCGGAGATGTCGATGACCCCGGATCCCTCGAGTTGGATGATGTCGCCTTCGATGTTCATCGCCAGAATTTCCTCGGCGCCGTGCTCGGCCGCCACGCGCAACGGCAGGTTGGCGGCGATCCCGCCGTCGAGGTAGCGCAGCGATCCCACCGGCCACGGGGGGAAGTACGGCGGCAGGGCGGACGTGGCCATGGCTCCGTCCAGGAGCTTGTCTTCCTTTTCCTCGCCGAATACGCGGATCACGTTGGCGGGGTATTCGACGGCCACGGCGAACGCCCGTTGGCGCGTCTTGCGGTACACGTCGCCGAACGTCCGGCACCCCGCGGGGAGATTCGACCGGATGAACTCTACGATTTGTTCGTTGGGGAACAGGCTCTCGCTCCCTGTCGCAAACCGCCGCGCGGCGGTGAAGGCGCTGGCCCCTCCCTGCGGAACCGGGCGGGCCTTCCGCCACAGATCCTGCAATTGGCGAGCCCCCTCCAATGTTGGATTGGACGCCATCAGGATCGCGTTCAATCCGCCCGCGCTGGTCCCGGCCCACAGGCCGGGGCGCAATCCCGCCTCGAAGAAAACTTCGAGCGCGCCCGCTTCGAGCGCTCCGTAGTTGCCTCCCCCGCTGAATACCATTGCCAGCATTTTTCCTCCTCGAAAACCCATACTACTACAATTCAATAACCCGATGAAAACCCCCCGGAACGCCGCGATCCATACGTCCTATCCGGAAACGCCGCCCGCATTTGCTATAATTCTTCCGGAGACCACCTTGCCCGGAAACCTGTCGGTCGAACAAATCCTGTTGATCTTCGCCGGGATCCTCGCCGGGATCGCCGTCCTGACCGTCGTGGCGGGCGTGCTGTTGCTGCGCCGCGCGCCGCGCCAGGCGTTCTTCCTGCTCCGCCAGCAGACCGCCGCCACCGGCTGGCGGGTGCTGATCGTCGCGCTGGCGTTGTTCCTCCTGGCGGGCAGTGTCCGGCTGTTCGGCGGCAACGTGGTCTTTCAGGTGATTTCCCCCACGCCGTCGATCACCCTCACGCCCAGCGTCACTTTCACCCCGTCCATCACCTTCACCCCGTCGCGGACCCTTCCGCCGACAATCACGCAAACCGCATCCAAGACCTTCACGCCCACGCCCTCGCCGACGCCCTTCGTCCCCTTCAACATCGAACAGAAGTTCACCAGCAATGTCACCCCGGATCCCCTCCTGCGGGTCGGCCCGCTGACGTTCGCGCGCGCCCTGGACCCCAACCAGCAGCCGGTCCTGCCGGCGACGGTGTTTTTCAATCCGATCCAGAAGATCGTGTTCGTCCATTCGTACGAAAATGTCAACCTCGGGGTGCAATGGACGATGATCTGGTATCGGAACGGCGAATTGTTCTTCTGGGATTCCGAGCCGTGGGGCGGCCCGGCGGCGGGATTCCGGGCGGTCACCAAATCCATTTCCCCGGATTTCTTCCTGCCCGGGACGTACGTGGTGGAGATCTTCGCCGGCCGGGAATGGAAGCAGTCCGGAGCGTTCGACGTCGTGGGCGCCCCGCCGAATCCGACCTTCACGGTGTCGCCCAGCATCACCCGGCTGCCCTCGCAAACCTCAACCCCCACGCGGGTCAAGCCCGTGCCGCCGACCTCCACGGCCACTCCGTCCCGCACGCCTTAACGGAACGGCCGGGCGCAGATCTCCCCCACCCCGGATCCTACGTCTTTCGCGACAATACGAACAGGTGGCCCGAACCCGGTTGTTGGTCGTCCTCCACCACCCGCGACCAGATCACCTCGAATCCGCTGCCGCGGAGCAGGGACAAATTCGTCTCCGCGTCGTAATGGCTCCAATACATCCGCGCGCCGAAATAATTTTCCTCGACATCCCGCTCCAGGTCTTCGGCGCCCAGGCACAGCAGGGCCAGGCCGGAGGCTTTCAACAGCCGGTGAAAATCGCGGAGAATCCGCGCATGCTCCGACCGCGGGATGTGAATGACGGCGTAATACGAGCAGACGGCGTCGAATATCGCATCGGGGAAGCCGAGCGCCGCGATATCCTGGCAGGCGAACCGGGCCTGCGGAACCAGGGAGACGGCCTTCCGCAGTTGATGTTCCGCGAAGTCGACGCCGACCACCCGGAAAGTCCGGCTGAGCCGGCGCGCCACCGGTACGCCCGCTCCGCAGCCGGCGTCGAGAATCCGCGCGCCCGGCGCAAGCCGCCGCTCCAGGTCGTCGAGCAGATGCACGTTCTCGGAATCCGGGCTGCGCGCCGCAAGGTACGCATCGGCGATTTCGTTATAACCCTGTTGGACGGTCTTGCGCGGGTTCCGGACGCTGTCCGCAGACGGCTCGTCGGGCGGGGCGGATCGTCGCACGGCTTACCGGATCTCCTCGTACAATCGTTCCAACGTCAGATCCGGCACCACGGCCAGGCGGGAGCGCAACGTAAGCGTGGCGGCTGAAATCCCCAGGCGGACGGCTTCATCCAGCGGGATGTCGTTGAGCGCGGCGAACAGCACGGCGGCGGTCAACGCGTCGCCGGCGCCCGTCGGATCCACGATGGTCGTGCGCAGAGCGGGGAAGTGTCCGCGCTCCTCGCGGGTCGCGTACGCCACGCCGAATTCCGCCAGCGAGATGATCGCGATACACACTCCGCGCATGACCAGTTCCCGCGCCGCCTGACTCGCGCTCGAGGGATCCTCCTGGGAAATTTTCCGACCCAGCAGAACCTCCGCTTCCCCGGCGTTGGGTGTGACCAGGTGAAGATCCTTCAAATGGGGAGTCAACCGCGCGGCGAGATGGCGGGAGGTCGGGTCCGCGCTGACCGGAATGTTATGCTTCTGCGCCAGCCGGATGGCTTCGCGGATCGTCTCCGGGGAAAGGTTGGCATCCAGGAAAATCATGCACGCGGATCGAAACAGCGGTTCCTGGCGGATCAACTCATCGGGGGTGACCGCCTGGAGAGAGGTCATATCGTCGAGGGCGGTCCGCAGCCTGCCGCGGGAGTCCACGACCGCCAAATAGGCGCCGGTAGACTGCCCGGCCAGGACTCGCACGGCGGAGACATCGACTCCCGCTTCCTTTAATACGGAGATCAATCCGCGCCCCGGCGCGTCGTCGCCGACCGCCGAGAGCAAGGCGCAGGGCTGGCTCAGGCGCGCCAGGTTTTCGGCGACGTTGCGGGCGACGCCGCCGTAGGCGACCCGGATCCGCGCCGGGGTGGAGCTCCCTTCCTCCGGATCCCCGGATAACCGGCCGACCATGTCCAACCCGGCCGCGCCGATCACCAATACCGGTTTGTCGTTTTCGACCGTTCCCATCGCCGAATTCCTCGCGCGTTCCTCCGGCCGGTCCGGAGAGGAGTGATTGTATACCATCCGCCGTAAATCGGCGGGCGGGCGGAGCGGCTTCATCCGAGATCCTTCTGCCGCGGCCGGTATTGCAGCGCTTCGGCCAGGTGGGCCGGCGCGATGGAATCCAATTCCGCCAGGTCGGCGATCGTCCGCGCCAACTTAAGCACGCGGTGGTACGCGCGGGCCGAAAGCTGCAGCTGCTGCATCGCGGACCGCATCAGCGCGGCTCCGGCGTCATCCAGGCGGCAGTAGCGGCGCACGTCACCGGCGCGCATCTCCGCGTTGCAGATCAGGTCCGTGCCGGCGAACCGTTCGCGCGAACGCGCCCGGGCGGCCTCGACCCGCGCGCGGACCGCCTTCGACCCTTCCGCAGGCTGCGGGTCGGCCAGCTTGGCGAACTCCACCCGCGGCACCTCGACGTGGATGTCGATCCGGTCCAGCATCGGGCCGGAGATCCGCTTCTGGTAGCGGGTGACGACGGCCGGGGCGCAGGTGCATTCGCGGACCGAATCTCCGGCGTAGCCGCAGGGGCACGGGTTCATCGCCGCGATCAACATGAAATTGGCGGGGAAAGTCAGCGAACCGTGTGCGCGCGAGATCGTCACGACCTTGTCTTCCAGCGGCTGGCGCAGCACTTCGAGCACGCGCGGGCCGAACTCGGGGAATTCGTCGAGGAACAGCACGCCGCGGTGCGCCAGGCTGATCTCCCCCGGCCGGGGCCAGTTGCCGCCGCCGACCAGGCCGGCATGCGAGATGGTGTGATGCGGGGCGCGGAACGGGCGGTGGCGGATGAGCGGAACGTCGGGCGGGAGCTGGTCGGCGACCGAATAGACGCGCGTGATGTCGAGCGCCTCCTCGAGCGTCAGCCGGGGGAGGATCGAGGGGAACGCGCGCGCCAGAAGCGTTTTCCCGGCGCCGGGCGGACCGATCAGCAGAACATTGTGTCCGCCCGCGGCGGCCACCTCCAGCGCGCGCTTGGCGTGCTCCTGCCCGCGGATTTCCTCCAGCGCGGTGAATCCCCCCGCGGCGTCGTCCCCCTCCAGCGCCTGCGGATCGTCCATCGGCAGGATCCGGGCCGGCTCCAGTATGCATTCACCGGTCAGGTGGCGGACGATGCCGTTGATGTGGTCGACCGGGATCACTTCCAGGTCCGGGATCAACGCCGCCTCGCGCGCGTCGCAGGCGGGGACGAACACCCGCTTCCATCCCAACCGGCGCCCCAGCGCGGTCATCGGCAGCACGCCGCGCACGTGGCGGACCGAGCCGTCGAGCGAGAGTTCCCCGACCACCAGCGTCCGCTCCATTCCGTCGCCGGGCACCTGGCCGGAAGCGGCCAGCAACCCGAGCGCGATCGGCAGATCGTACGCGGGGCCTTCCTTGCGCAGGTCCGCCGGCGCGAGGTTGACCGTCACCCGGCGGTACGGAAACGACAACCCGGCATTCTTCACCGCCGCCTGCACGCGCTCGCGGCTTTCCTGCACGGCGGCGTCCGGCAGACCCACGATCACAAACGACGGCATGCCGTTGGAGACGTCGACTTCCGTCTCCACCACGGCCCCGTCCAATCCGATAACGGCGCAAGACGATACGCGAGCCAGCATAGTCTCCCCCTGGAGGATAAAGTGTCAGGCGTAGTGTATTCCGCCGGCGGCGGAGTGTCAAGCGGATGAATGCAAGACCGACGCGGTACTAAAGACCGCGTCGGTCTGCGTGCAGGCGGAAAACCTCGCGAGATTACCGACCACGCCGTCCCATGCGCATCCCCAAACCCAGCGCCAGACAGCCGACCAGCCCGGCGGCGATGGCGGCCATCCCCGCCGGATGCACCGTCACCGGCATCGATCCGGTGACGCACGGATCCACCAAGCCGAGGTTGTGGGCGGCGGCTCCCGCGATGAACATCCCGACCAGGAACATTGCGGAATCCCCCCGGCCCTCTCCGGCCAGGATCAGCTGGCGGGTCGGGCATCCACCCGCCAGCGCCGACGCCCAGCCGACAAGCAGCATGCCCAGGAAATTCCACGCCAATTGGTCCTGCGCAGCCGGCTGGTCCAGAAAGCCCACCTGCACCTGGCCCAACAGCAGATTGGCGACGAACGCGGCGGCCGTCAAACCGATCAAGCCGTACATCAGAGTCCAATCGCCCATCAGGCGGACATCCCGCACCGCTCCCACCGCACAGAACCTTGAACGCTGGGCCAGAAAACCGATGATCCCTCCGGCGCCCAGCGAAATCCAAACCGCGGCATGCAGCGATCCGGTCCCGACCGCGCTCGAGAAGATCGGCCCGCCGTCGAGGAATTGCGGATTCCACAATCCCAAGGCGATCAAGCCGGCCGCGGCCGCCGGCGCGATCCACCCGAGGATCGGCGGCACCGGTTCGGTCCGTCCCGGCGCAAACCCGGCTTTGATGAATTGAAGTCCGATGAGGACTCCGGCGCCGAATCCGGCGACTCCCGGCAGGGCGTTCAAATCGCCGCCGGCCAGCCGCAACAGCATCCGCAGCGAGCAACCTTGAAAAACCAGCGCGCCGATCATCGCGAACGCGCCCAGGAGGAAAAACGCGCCGGCGGCGGACGTGGCGCGGCTCTTCATCTCGCGGAAGACGACGGCGGCCGATGCGGAGCCCAGCACGATCCCGGCGATTTCCGGCCGCAGGTATTGGACGGCGGAATCGCGATGAAAGCCGAGCGCGCCGGCGATGTCGCGCAGGAACCCTGCGATGCACAACCCCATATTCGGCGGGTTGCCTGCGTATTGGAGGAGCGAAGCCAGGAGACCGATGACGGCGCCCGCCGCGGCCAGTCCCCACCGCGACGCGAGGAACCGGGTAACGCGGTCTCGGTTTGATGCATCGGATTTGTTCATCACATTATCCAAACCTTTTCACCGCAAAGCCGCGAAGGGCGCAAAGCATCAGATATTTATTCTTAGCGGCCTTTGCGCCTTTGCGGTGAAAGGGTTTTTCCCTCCCGCTTAACCATCAAACATCCTCGATGCCGACGTATTCGACCTGCGCGGCGGTGAGCGCTTCGCGGACCGCCTCTTTCTGCGCCGGATCGATCCGGACGCACACCCCGCAATCGGAACTCAAGTGGCGCGGAACCGGAACGAGGCGTCCCGGAATTCCCGCCGCTTTCAGGATTCGCTCGATCCGGATGGCGTAGCTGGTGGAATACACCAGGACGACGGCCCAGGATCCGTTCATCGCCCGCCGTCCGCGAGACGCCGCACCGCGGCCAGGGCCGCATCGACCTGCTCGGCCGTGTTCATCGCCCCCAGACCGAACCGCACGGCGCCCTTCGGATACGTGCCGATCGTTTTGTGGGCGGCCGGCGAGCAGTGCAGGCCCACGCGACAGAGAATCGCATGGTCGTCATCCAGGCGCAACGCCGCGTCGGAAGGCTCCCAACCGGCGATATTAAAGGAAACCGTCGCCGTCTGAAGGCGTGCGTTCCCCCCGCCGTACACGGTCAGGCCGGGAACGGCCGTTAATCCGTCGATCAGGCGCTGGGTGAGGAATACTTCGTGCGCGCGGACGGCCTCTACGCCCCGTTCTGCCACCCAATGCACGCCGGCTTCGAGGCCCGCCAGGCCGACCGCGTTCAGCGTGCCGCTCTCGAAGCGGTCCGGGAGAAACGACGGCTGGTCCTCGGAATCCGAGCGGCTGCCGGTTCCGCCGAACTTGAGCGGCCGCATCCGGTCCAGATCCACCCGCGGGCCGACGATCAATCCGCCGGTTCCCGTCGGGCCGTACAGCGATTTGTGGCCGGTGAACGCCAGCAGGTCGATCGGGTCGGTCCCCAGGTCGATCGGGTACGCGCCGCCGGTCTGGGCGGCGTCGACCAGGAGCAACGCGCCGATCTCGCGCGCGACGCGGCCGATCTCGCGGACGGGAGCCAGCGTGCCGATCACGTTGGAGGCGTGGTTGACGGCGATCAGCGCCGTGTTCGGTTTCGCGGCGGCGCGGAAATCCTCCGGGTCGAAAAATCCCTGCCGCGACGCGGGCACGATACTCACCTCCACGCCCGATTGTTCCAGGAAGCGCAGCGGCCGCATGACCGAATTGTGCTCGAGGCTGCCCGCGACCACGTGGTCCCCGGGGCGCAGGTACCCGAACAACGCGAGGTTGAGCGCCTCGGTGACGTTGTGACCGAACGCCACGCGCAACGGGTCCGGCTCGCCGAACAGCCGGGCGACGGCGTCGCGGGCGCTAAAGACCGCCTGCGCCGCGTCGACCGCCAGGCGGTGACCGGACCGCCCGGGATTGGCGCCGACTTCGTCCAGGAACCGCGCCATCGCCAGCCCCACCTCCGCGGGTTTGGGCCACGAAGTGGCGGCATGGTCGAAGTAGATCAGCGGTCTCTCGGATGGGATCACTCGGCCTCTGCGTCGCGCAGGACGACGAAGTTCGATTCCGCTTTGTCGACCACCGTCAGCACCCGGGCGTCGTGCGAAAGGTACACCGAGACCAGCAAGGGGACGTCCATGACGGTTTTCCGGCTCCAGGTCCGGCCGGCGTCGGCCGTGCGGAAAACGATCAGGCGGCTGGAATTGGATTCGACGACGTGCACGACGACCGTTCCGTGTTCGGCGTCCGTAAACCGCACCGCGGCGGATGCCGTGTCGTGATCGGGCAGATCCGACCCGGCCGGGTCGAGCGGGAGGTTGCGCGGAGTCCACGTGGATCCCCCGTCGACCGTGACGAAGAAGGCGCCCCCGATATCGAGCAGGTATCCCTCGCGAGGCGTGCGCAACCCGACGGCGGCGATGTGCCCGAGGCCGCGTGGCAACTCGACCCGGCCCCACGTCCGCCCGCCGTCGCGGGTCGCGCCCAATCGTTCCTTGTCCGCGATCCAACCCGTCGCGGCGTCGAGGAAGCTCAACTGCCGGCAAAAGTTGCCGAAATCCCCGACGGCGGTCCAGGTCCGGGCGCCGTCCGTGCTGACGCGGACCGGCCCCGAACTGCACTGCCACGCCGTGCGGGCGTCGACGACGTCCAATCC
>Ga0316616_100000725_pt1 | contig 11681 bp, 25 predicted proteins | sample OWC_Aug_M1_C1_D1_FD_207660 | JGI IMG/M metagenome (GOLD analysis project Ga0316616, IMG submission 207660) | Wetland soil microbial communities from Old Woman Creek delta, Ohio, United States - OWC_Aug_M1_C1_D1_B | ecosystem: Environmental > Terrestrial > Soil > Wetlands | place: USA: Ohio... | reverse complement strand
GTTTCGTATTTTTCGACATTACCTCTAAACTTCTTTCCGGTTCGAGGCGACATGCACCCTCCATTAACGATGCAATCATCACATTCAAAATCAACTTTTGAATATTTGCAATCATACTCGTTGCCATCGAAATATCCTTTGCATTCAATCATAACTCCACCTTTCAATTTTAATCGTTTAAGAAAGGCCAAGGATTAACGATTGCGCCTTGCCCCTATATTTGCTGCCCATCAACTCGTTTGCTCGCTACAGCGCCCCATAGCGTGCGCACAATATGGCACCCCTGTTCGCTATCCAGGAACGCCCCTTGGCACGCCTTGAGCGCTGGGCAGCCATCGCACTTCGAATTGTCGTCATCTTTTCGCGGCACGCTTCCTCCTTCTCGCCAATGTATGGCGATTGCTAGCAATCTTTGCAATTACGCACCACAAATGCGTCTGTTTCATGCCAATATCGGCAAATTTCGGCCATTTTATCGGCTTGGCGCATGTGCCAATGTCGTAACGTTCGCTTGCCTGCGCGACGTACTCATACATGCGCTTTGCAAGATCATATTGTTTTTGCGTCATCGTATTGCGCCCTTTCCAGCCAATCGCATATACGGTCAACATGTCCTGGCTTGATTTCCGTCAGGTCCATATTGCATAAATCGCGGATTTCGCAAGTGCGGCACGATGTCGAACAACAACCATCTCGAAATGCGCCGAAAAAGTACTTAATTACTTGTCGATCAATCTTTTGGCCTATATTGTTAAGGTTATCCATTATCTTTCCTTTCGTAAGTCATTGCTATTAAAAGCACCAAATAATTTTCCGTATCACCGAATTTCTCCTCAATCATCGCGGTTTCGTATTTCCTCTTATCCTCATTCGTGTTTAAAACGATCTGCTCGACGCAATTCACATATAGAACAAGATCTATGTAAATTTCTTCGGCTGGTATTTGATTATTTGTGATATAATAGAACAAACGCTCGAAATTCAACTTGAACGCTACGCTACTAAGTTCAAGACCATCGAGGATATCGATTATGGAAATTACATGCTTTAATAAAAACCCGGCCAGACATTGTTCCATTGTGCCCCCGTATAGTTCCGCGGCACGCTTGAAGTTGTGCAGACGGTCTACATCTGAGGAATATTCCTTTTGCTTGCTCGTTAGAACCGACCTTGTAAGCATAGCACGCCTTTCGGTTGGGTTAGTTTTTGATAATACGTCATCTACAACAGCGTTGAATCGTTCGGTATTCATTCCGCCACCTCCTTGGATTGATATATTGGTTCCTGGTTAACGAGAATTTCCGCAAGATGCGGCGGGTCGTAATTCGAGCCTTTCATGATCTTTCCAGACCGATCTATAGCGCAGCCACCGATAGTTTTTGTCATATTGGAGCGTTGTACCTCCTTAAAGCATTCACGAAGATCAACGCCGTAAACACAAGCACACCAAGTAATTACGTATTGAAGATCAGCCAGGGCGTCGGCAATCTCGACAATATCTTCAAGCCCCATAGCAATGCGAAGTTCCTCAAATTCGCTTCTGATAAGATCGATGCATAGAAGTTTGTCGAATTCGTCGTGCAATATTGCGCTCGGCAATTGCTGCGGCTTGCGCCCCGAGGCGAGCATGAATTTTATAACGTCGCGTTGATTTTGGTCCATTATTTTCCGTCCTTCTTTGAATTGATTATTGTTTGTGTTGCTATTTTCGGATCACCTTTAACAAATACAAATACGTTTTGGTGAGTTTTACCCATTTTCCGGCTTGCTTCAAATTGCTTGTCAATTCGCATTGAAGTACTCCCTACCGAAGTAACCAATATCGCTTCATTGTACAGTTCGAGACCACATTCGCGGAAAGCGTTAATTGTATCAACAGTAAAACCACGATAGAACCCTTTTTTGTCCCGAAAGTCACCGACTACAAAACAAGCAAACCGGTTGTCACGTAATTTCGCGCAGGACTTCAGAATTATTCGCTTATAAGCCGCAACAAACGTATGATATTCCATTGAGCTCAGGTCTTTTGGGTCATCGCTATATACTTCCAAGTCGCCGTAAGGGGGGCAAGAAAAGACGAAATCGCATTCCCCAACGGTTGGTACTATTTCGGTTGAATCCCCACAAATCCAATTAGGGACATTTTGATTGCAAATAGCTTTACCTTGTTCAATATTTGATTCAATTTGTTCACGTCGTAAATCTATACCATTATAATTATATCCAAGACAAGACGCTACAATACCTCGGACCGAACCGCCGCAAAAAGGATCAAGAATTGTCCCGCCCTTTGGACAAAACCAAGTATACGCCGCCTCTGTCAGAACCGGGTCAAAGATAGACGTGTTTAAACTCTGGGCTTCTTCCCCGTAGTATTCGGAGGCCATGTTATCTTGAGAATACGCTTTTAACGGTATCGCGTAAGAAAGAGACTTGCTTCTTCCAACTTCGCTTTTTATCCCAATAGATTGCCACATGCGCTTCCGGTCCTGCCAAAAACCTTCGCGGGCGTTTAACACGGTAAACGGGGGAAGTAAAAACTTGTCAGATATTTTACCACGAGACTCAGGCTTGTTGGGCTGTCCGAATAAGTCGTTCCCGTATAAAAGGGAGTTTACATCTTCCGACATTTTTGATCCTCCTTATTTAATTTTGTTTCCAACAATTCTATTTGTTTATCTATCCATTGTAGTTGCTGGTGCTCTGGTGGATGCATCCCCCTCCCCCCTGGCACGTAATAGTCAACATAGCTCTTGCGAGCTTCCAGGCATCGCTTGAGGAGCTCGGCTGGATCAAGTTCGCGCTGTTTTTCGTGCTTCTTTGGTGGCATGGTATATATATTACCGCAAAACGTGGCGATTGTCAATATTTATTTTGTTTATTTTCACCAATCGCGTGAGTCGGCACAGAAGTCATAGGGCAAAGCGTTGATGCGAGCGAATGCGCCGTGAAACTTTAAAGCAGCACGATTGTAGGCGGAGGCGGCTGCCTCGGGGGAGTGAAAATATCCAAGCCGCTGTTTAGATGTTTTGAATTTTATTTCAGCGCTCCACATTTTATGGTCGCTTTGCCACCAAACGCCCTTAAACCCGCTTTTGTTGTTTGATTGTTTCCCTCTGTTGCAATTATTTTCTCCCTGAGTACATACTCTCAAATTTTTTATTCTATTATCAAGAGTGTTTTTGTTTATATGATCTATCGTAGCTTTTTCTGGATCATTTAAAACAAACCTATGCATTAAAATTATTTTTTTGTTTTTTCTTCCATATCCAATATTTGTACGCGCATAAAAAGATTTAGTGCATTTATTCCAACTTGAATGCCATTTATGCCTGTTTAGTTCTTCGAACATATCGTCATCAACAATTGTGACCTGACCATGAGTCAACTTAATCTCTCGCATTTTGAACTCCAACAAAAAAAAGCCGTCCATGCTGATGATGCGAGGCACCAACATGGCAAATCTTTCCTTCAGGTTTAGGAGTGGGTAGAACCGGCTATTGAAATATCTTGATGATACCTGACAAGTCTCGCATAGGTATAAAATAGTTCACGACGGTCAAAATGTCAATATACTTTAGTTTCAAATCTGAATTTTCTCATGTCGAATTTGTGGTGAGTCATTTTCGCTTCACCATTTTCTACATCAAACGATAAGAATCCAAGGTCGTTCACCATTGTACATTCTCTTGACCCAAATTTTGATTGCCCCTGCAAGCACGGCGTAGTAATACATGTCGTCTGCCCATCATCGGACAAACCGTAGGCATGAACGTGTGAACGAATCACGAAGTTAATGCGATCCATCATTCCGCGTGATTGCCAGATCGTATTTACGGTGGCTTCCTTCCGGTTTGCGGTCATGCGCCCATATGGAACACTTGAATTCCCTACCTTGTGCCTGAAATCGAATGTTGCACCTTCAAACCCGACTATTTCTCTGTTGGCGTAAGTCGCTCCGAGCTTGTCAGCAATTGAATATTCGAAATCATCTCCGCCCCCGGAAGTATGATATGGCGAGCCCTGGATGATAAGGATGCTTTTGGCGTTGACCTCTTCGATGCACCTTATAGCCATATTTGCCTGTTCGTTTCTATCAGTAGTCAGCAATTCTGTGCCTCCTGACTTCTCGCCCCGGCCATCAATTGCGTCTCCGTTTACAACAAGGAAATCAACTGGCTGTATTAGGCTCATTTCTTTTGAGTACCATTGCCAAATTTCTTTTTGGAATCTTGAAACCTTGGCATTGAACCCTTCTGTATAATGACTTTGCCAAACCGGAGGTACAAGGCCGAATCTTGCGCCGCAATGTAAATCTGCTATTACAACCATTCTTCGCATGATCAATTTCCTGTTCTATGTTTACTTCGGTTGATGCTATGTATGTTCTCGTTTGAATTGACTTCAGCATACCCCTCCTCCTCCCCCACCCTATTCCCTATACTCAATCCTTCCGCCAACCCTTCCACCCTGCGGCAATGTCCCCGCCCGTTCTCTATCATGCTTAATAAGCGCCATAGCCGTGCGCCCGTGTATCTTCTTTGCCAACACTCCGCAAGCCGCAGTAGCTTGTCGTAAGTTATCGATTTCCACCTTACCTTTGAAAAAGTCAAGAATGTAATCCTGAAATTGTTCAAATACTTCCCGCTCTTTAGGCGTTACGCAATCAAGCTCTTCCGTCGAAAATAAAGGCATTTTCTGTTTCTCCTTTTGAAATATAGTTTAAAACTTCTTTGTCAAGACGATTTTTTTGAAGCGCCTTGCAAATAGCATGCATCTTTTTACATAGCGTTGTAGTCATCGATGTTCCATAGAAATGAACAAGACTAACCCGCTCTCGACATTTCGCGGCGTGACGTTTGCGATAATTGCTATGTGCATCTTGCCTTTGCTTTGTACCAACCATTTTTATATTTACATAAGAAAGTCTGCAAGTTTCATTACACCACTTTCTTTTCATTTTTACATTAGAAGATAATATGTAATGATCGGGTATTTCCGCGCCGCAAAAGTTACAATGATTTTTCATGGCAATCGCTTAGATATTATACCCATTTTTGCTGGAACAGCAAGCGTCGTATCGCGCCCTACCTTGAACACGATCATATTGGTAACGCTTTTAATTTCAACGTCGCGCCATTCGCGAATTAGGCGACCGTTGGAATTTATTAGTCTAACGTTCACCAACTCCTTATGGCCGCATGACGATAACGATAATAATAACAATAATGATAAAACTGCAATTTTCATAAATCCTTTGCTTATTGATACAAAAAAGCGCCCCGTTTGTCGAGGCGCTTGGTTAATTGTGATCAGAACGGTAACGGATTTTCTTCCCCGTCCTGCGGATCTGGCAATGGTTCCCCCGAATCGCTCCCCGGTTGCTGTGACGCCTCGATTGACACGGCCCGCTTCTTAGTAATCCACGCGGGGGCTTGTTTTGCAACTATTGAAAGCGAATTTGTCTTGCTTGCTGGAAGCACGGACCCGATATTAATATATTGTCCCCCTTCGCTTTCGATAAGATTCAATTGACATTTACGGCCTATAAGGGTATGCAAATCAAAACCCGTTTTGCGCGTCTCCTCGGAAATCGCCTTAGAAAACCATGACTGCAAATCCTTGGAAAGATTCCCCTTCTCAAACAGCGTAAAGGTGTACGTCTTTGAAATCATGAACGGTTGCCCGGCAAATTTCGAATCGTATTTACCTTCCATCTTCTGTTCAAGCTCCCAAACAATTACAATTTGGTGCTTCAACTTATCACCGTATTGGGTTTTTACGACATGACTTCCAACATCTTCAACAAAGCAACATACGGCATCATGCAAGCCAAGCTCGGGCTTTTCGCGTTCCGTAGTTTCATTTTTTACAATTAAACTCATCGACCCTCCTATTTGATTTGAATGTTATTGGTTTTTACGATAGTTGCGCCGGGAACCTCCACCCCGGAAGCAATTTTATCTTTGATCGCTTTCTTGTCGGGCTCTTTATTTTCGGGGATCACCCGCAAGCAATCCGCAGGCAATAGCGATACATCGGACACATCAACCGATTCAGACGCCCTCCACGATATCCGCCCCACTGCGAATTCGTGCTTTTGTCCTGGCGCTACAATTTGTCCCAGGTACTCCTTGATCCATCGGGCGTTTCCAGCATGCCGTGCCGCTCTTTCATCAAGTCTATCGGCTTCACGCGAAATAGCATCTGCCATTGCCGCCTCGCTGTGGTAGTATCCAAGGCAGCTTTCCAGCTTGTCAGAGTATGCAATTTCCAGCGATTCGAGGCGCTCGGCAAGCTCTGGCAATAGTTCGCCTTCATGATTCTCGGCATAACTTCGACATTCGTCGAGCAATAACTTTAAATCAGAGTTTATAGAATACAATGATTCATTCATTCGTCCTCCTTTAATTTTGAAACTTATACGGTATATTGTTAATACAGGCAAATTCTCCATGATATTTTGCTGCGGCACGGTTATACGCTGCTGCTGCTTTCATAAGACATGTGAATGACCCCAGATACTCGTGCTTACAATTAACAACAATTTGAGACCACCATTTATTATTTCTCAAATTCCACGTAACACCTTTGTATCCACTTGTGCTATTTGCTTGAATTCTACTATTAGCTCTGTTTTCGCTTAAGGTAGCAATTCTCAAATTACCCCGCCTATTATCAAGCGTATCGTGATTAATATGGTCAACCTGCATTCCTTTTGCAGGGCTTAAAAGCTCTTTGTGCATATAAATTGTGTTGCGTTTACTATTGTTTATTTGTTTGCTGTTTCTTGCAGCATAAAAAGACTTTGTGCTTGGAGCCCACGCTGCATGCCACTTGTATTTATTCAATTCTTCGTAATCCTCATCATCAACCAATGCAAACCGCCCTTGTGTTAACGGTATCTGTTTCACTTGCCAATCCTTTTAAAAAAACCCTGCCCTGGCACATTGTGACGATGCGCCAGGCAAGATGGTCGCCGTTATTCGACTATCGACAGGGTAATATTTCATTTATAGATATAACGGATAGTAGTGTCACAGATAGTAATATAGCTTATTTACTCTAAAAAGTCAAGCCTCCTCTTTCTTTTGATAATAAATCGTTTCCGATCCATCGCAACCGCCTTGGTAATATTTGCCGCACCCGGTACAATCGTCACCATTTTTGCACGGTCGCTTATGAGCCGCAACGCAGTCAACCATAAAGCATTCGCCGCTAGGCATTAGATCGTCAACCCCGCACCCGCAATCTTCATTACAGAGCCCATCATACCCGTGTTGCACGAGCCATTCGCGCACCATGGCGTATACGTTTGGCGTTGCCATTATACACCCCTGTGCGTGCAGTTTGCGGAGCAATGCCCACCGATTAATACGCTTCCGCACTCAGAGCAATAAAAAGCTGTGGAGTTCGTTTCGTATTTGCCTGCAAGATAATCGTCTTCGCAAATTTCAAATTTGACTTTTAAAATTTGATGCACCGGGTAATATTCCATAACACCATCCACAGCGCTCCTGTATCCCTGCGTTACTATCCTGTGCGCGTGTTCTCGTGCACTTGCACAATCGTGTACCTTGTATTGAAACACGCGCCCATCCTGCATATAGACTAATATGTCAACCAATCTTAGCCCTCCTTTTGTTGAATTTTTGCAACTTCGTTCAAATCGAATTTAACCGACATAGTAGAGGTATCAAAACAAACAAGCTTTTGTTCGTATGCCTCTTTAAGCCCAGGCCATATACCGGTCCATATATCCCAAGAATCTTCTTCGCACCCGCAATCTAATCGTTGCCCACCACAATTCGTACACCTTGCGACATCGCATCCTTCGAAATGCTTTTCGTTTATCTTGGTCGCACAGTCTGGGCATCTATCTCTGAAAGTTTTTAACTCTTCCGACCATAACGCCTCGATCAAACTTTCTGTAGGATTGTGTATTTTGTAAAACATTGTGCTCCTTTTAAATTGTTGCTGTATAAATATACACACAAAAACGGCGTTTGTCAACATTTATTTTAACTATTTTTCAACGCACCACAAAAGAAGTTCGGGATGATCGACAAGTTTCAATATGGTTTCGACAAAAACTTTCCAATGCGGGAGCTTATGATTTTTCCGTTGCAATATCACGTTCGCCATGTTCGCATAACTCAGACGCCATGTTCGCGCTTGTAAGAATCCCTCGGGCATTTTACGCTTAATTCTAACAAGATCGCCAGATTTGATAATCATGTTCAATTCAGAAAGAGTTTGTTCGGTTATGTCCTCATCCTCGAAATCATTCGTCATCAACGGGCGCTTCAGGATGGTGTGCATGGTGCTTTCAGATTGCTGCGTACTTAATCGATAAGTCTTTGCTTCTTGCCAGAAGTATCTTGGCGCTTGAATGCTCCACCACGTTTGAATGTCCTCTAAGAATTTGCCATGGCCATTACCCATTTTTGCTATTCGCTCGGCAACCTCTGGCATGTTTTCTATGGGCTGGTTTTTGTTTAGAGACAAACCAAACATTGATTCATTGTACCCCGCTTCAAGCATTTTAGTTATTGCTATATGCATAATTCTCCCTCGTCGTTTGTTTCGAAATCGTTGCCATGTTGAACATCGTCCGCCATCCGCTCATCTTCAAGATCCCACATCCGCCGCTCATATTCTCTGTCAGCAGTTCTAAACGCTGACAAATCTCCCAAGTCAAATACGCTCATGAAAGTTCCCTTTCGTTTTTTTCCATTAAAGCGCGGGTTATTTTTTCCATTCTATCAGGATCATTGATAACACCGTCAACTGTGAAACTTTTAGCCCTGTCCGCCTCGACTTTCAAAACTCCCTTTTTCGTCTCATAAGCCGCCTCAACTTTTGACCAGTCTATTTCTTTGGGCTCTCGTAACTTTTTTACAAATTTAATAAAATTTGGGCTTATCGTTTTGCGCGGAACAAGCCCTTGATCGTGATATTTCCCGCTTTGCATAAGCTTAACATGCGCACGATACGCGGGATCATTTTTGTATTTATATGCCAATTTAATGGCTTTGTTAATTTCACGATGTTTCGAGCAGCAAAACTTTTTGTCAGGTTTGCCCGTACAATCAAACTCCTCGTTACATGATTCTAACTCGCATACTCTGAATTGCTTCATTTCTTCTCCCCCGTGTCAAAATTATTTAACCATTCGATCGACTTGGCAATTTTTAAAAAGCACTCAGCGACCAATTTGGAGTTTTTTTCATCAATACCTATAACAAATTTCCTTGGTTTACTATCAGCCTTGTTAACCGTGCTTATAGATACCTCGGCAAAAACACTTCCACCCGCTTTGAAATAATTTGCTTCAATAGCCTTAAACTGCTTCACTTGAACCCCTCTCTTTCATCCATTTATCAAACGCTTGTTTAGCTATACGGTCCGCACGTTTAGCCGCGGCAAACAGGGACCAATATATAAATATTAATACGGCCAATAAAAACATTGCTATAATATGAATCATTGTAAAACCTTTCTGTAGTAACCGCGTGAATTTCTTTCTACCATCCCTATTTCAACTAAGTCGCGCAATATCGCGTCGGCGAATATATGCGCTTGGCGCTTATCAGGAATGCCCAGGACAAGCCCTACACCGACGGGACTATGCCAGTGCATATCTTTAGCCACGACGCGGTATACGTCTTCCTGCGCGTCGGTAAGCACAACGGGGAAATGTCTCAATACGCCTCCTTTGAATAAAACTCCAGGGTGTTCTGGCTCTCCCCTGGTGTGATGCGCTGACTCTCTCGATTCCAATGTACGAACCGGCCAGAGCGCTTTATATTGATTAATATACAGCAAAAACGAATAGATGTCAACAAAAAAAGCAATTATTTTTGTGTCGACCAAAATTTTATTATTGAATTGCGAAATATAGCGCCGTTGGGAGCAAATTGAGGTTTTGAAGATAGAGCGAATATTGCTGGGAATTCATTGTCTTTAAGATATATGTAGTACGCATGGGCGTCGCGCGTGATCCGGTACACGCCATAGATCGTCTGCCATGCGCTATAGTCAGCACGCACGGCTATGGTGTCGCCATCGACGCATCTTGTGGAAAAGACCGTCGTCTCGACCGCATCTGGGTCACGATACGCCATGCATGTTGTGGCAAGCGATAAAATCAAAAGAAACCTTTTCATATATCCCCCTTAAGGAAATATAAAAATCAATAAGTCGACAAAAAGAAGTGCAGATTTGTGCGTCTACACTTCTAATAACGCATATTAAAAACTGGCCCCAAACCCAAATCTAAATTTTCGCTGCTTATGTCTTGCTGGAATAATAGGCTCCCCGGTAATCGTAACGACGACCGTGTCCTTAAAATATCCCATTGGGTTTTTACCGGTCACAACTACCGTAGCGTCCGTCGTGTCGTTAGCCGTGCCGTATATGGCCCCTGTCGCCTGGTCTATGGAAAATCCGGCAGGAAGTCCAGTTGACGAATAGCTATTGACGTATTGTTCGCTCGATGCGATAACGCAACTGTCGCGCACGGCGGAACCGGTAGAGAAGCTCCAGGATTGCGAGGCATAGGCGAATGATGGAGTTTTGCCCATATAACATGTTGCTGAGGTCCAGTTTTTAGCGCTATTTATAAATACGGAAAGCGTTGTAGTCCCATAGTCCACCTTGTAAACATATCCGCCATAGTTCGGGATATAGTTATTTCCGAATAGTCCAGCGCATCCGTTTTGCCAGTTTTTAGCGGAATCTACAAAAGATGATAAGGCGGACGCGTCTGGATTTTTATGTTTAACAGAAGAACCGCTTATTGATACGTTTATTTTATTTGTTATCGTATTATACCAAACATATCGATACTGCGCAGCAGATTGTCCGTTAGCAATTAACGCCGTAGAGTCAACGGTTTTCGTGTAAAGGTCCCCGTTATCCCCCACAACCATCCATAATCTCCCTGTGCTGTCAACGCACATTCCACGGTAATTTGCAGTACCCCATCCGGTAGAGTTGAAATTAGTAGAGTCATACGCCTTGCTATAAACGGTTCCACTAACTACGCCAGCCCACATTTTTTTTGTTTTGGGGTTATACGCACAACCAATCCACGTTTTACTTCCAGCCCCCGCGTCATGCCATGTTCCATCGTAATAATAAAGCGGCCCTCCGTATTGTGCGGACCACAATCTGCCATCCCCGTCAAAACAAATTTGCCACATATTTATTGGTGACCCCGCCATTAGGTTTGCGGTGGTAGTTCCACTGTCCACTTTATAAATGCCGTTATTGTAATCGCCAAAATAAAGATCGCCCAATTTAGCGCTACACAAGGATACCGCAACCAATAGGCATAAAAATATTTTACTCATTATTTACCTCCGGACCGTAACGACTGTAATTTTTGCTTTGTTCCTGTAAAAATTTTAGGATCTATCCACTTTACACACGCTATATTCCGACGTACAGCCATTTTTGCAAGCGCAATAGTAATCGTATCGCAAAACTGAATTGCGTATGGTTCGCTTACTATAGCCCTTATTCGGATATTTTCCGTTTGCTTATAGACGTATTGCAAAGCGTAGCCATCATTTAAACATGCAAGCGAACAAAGTTGGACGGTTTGATGCGCGGAATCTATGTATAGCAGTGAGCATCCGAGACGCTTACAGGCCCACCATTTAGCCGAGTCACAC
>Ga0316616_100000724_pt1 | contig 11686 bp, 13 predicted proteins | sample OWC_Aug_M1_C1_D1_FD_207660 | JGI IMG/M metagenome (GOLD analysis project Ga0316616, IMG submission 207660) | Wetland soil microbial communities from Old Woman Creek delta, Ohio, United States - OWC_Aug_M1_C1_D1_B | ecosystem: Environmental > Terrestrial > Soil > Wetlands | place: USA: Ohio... | reverse complement strand
GAGCCCGCTCGTCGGTTACGCTGTGGATAGGATTGGATACCCCGAAGCATTCATGGCGGCAGGCGGACTCGGGATGGCGATACTGCTACCACTGATTCCCGCCGGCATTGACTATCTTGCGCTCCTTATGCTCGCGGTCGGCATCTGGGCTGCTCTCGTTCCGGCCCCTGCTTATTACCTGACGGCCGACATCGCAAGGCATGAACGGCTGGGCTTTGGTTTCGGGGTTCTCTCCATGCTCAATAACGCCGGGGTATTCGTAGGACCTCAACTGGTCGGTCTGAGTCGTGACGTCAGCGGCTCATACACCGCGGGCTTTGGACTGATGGCTCTGTTTGCCGTTCTGTCGGCAGTGGTCGCCGTGATGCTGTGGGCGAAACGTAGGCGGCAAGAGACTCATTAACTATCCACGGTTACGACGAGTTCATGCGCCAGATGTCCTGGCCGGTGTCTTAATGGTCCGCTGACCGATTCCGGATCACTCCCTCAACGGATTCCAGGTCGAACCACCATTTCTTGCTGTAATCAGGCTTCCCATATCCGAGGAGATCATCTCCCCGGATGGCGATACTTCTGGCCAGACCCGAATGTCTCATGGCCCAACCCACTGCCCTGTGGAACCGTGTGTATGGCTTATTCCAGGGGCATACCGTCATGCAGGTACCGCATGACGCACCGTGCTTGTTCCCAACCCGCATGCTGGTGCACTTCTTGACGTCAACAGGCCAGCGCTCGTACCCGTTGTGCAATATCTTTCCTTCGTAGCTGATTGCCTGCGTGGGGCACTCACGGGCGCACTTCTTACACTTCGAGCAAAAATCCTGGAGGCCAAAGTCTATGGGCTTGTCAGGCACCAGCGGAAGATCGGTGGTGACAATGGCAGCCTTGAAACGGGGCCCCATGAATGGATGCACAATACACTCCCCCATCCGGGAAAATTCACCGAGTCCTGACCACAAGAGGATGGGTGGTACAAGTACGTCATAGTTGAACGCACCATAGTGGGCCTTCGCAGGGTAGCCGAGCCTTCGTATATAGTCGGCCATGACGCACGTGATGAATCCTGAAGTCGAATAGGCCATGTAGCTTTGCGATCGGCTGATATAATCTGACCCGCTCGATGACTCAGAGGTTCTCCAGTCCTGATCAATAAGGATGGCGATCGCGTACCTGTGCGTCAGCTCGACAGGCTCGTTACTCGGGAAGCGGTGGCTGAAGACCGCGTATGGGGGCAGCTTGCATATGCCGACTGCATCGGCCCGCAGGAAATAGGCAAGTTCTTTGATGTGACGGGTGAGCACGGCAGGGTCATCCGGGATAGGCGCCTTCTGGCTAGCGATGAGGCCATCCACGATTGGTTTCATGTGAAGACCGATGTTTATGAGCGCCCCTGATATGGGTTCTTTGTCATTGCGCAACCTTTCCTTTTCCAGAACAGGACCATACTCTCCTGCGGCTGCCCTGGCAAAGCCGCCCTCCCGTTCGTGCACTCTCCTTGCCTGGTCATCATGTATGAGGGTGGTAGGACGCTCCACCCGCTTGAGCGCGTGAACAGGAAAAAGATCAAGACTGCGCTTATGAAACCCGCTCATTATTTATCTCCTCAGTCACGTTCAATCTCCATCTGACTTCATCTCTGTGTCGTCACAATCCAGGCTCTGCTCAATTACGATGTCTGCCCATAGTAGCATCGCCATTTTGCCGGGGTCAAGAAAAAGGCTGCTTCGTTCTTGCCTTTTCGGCACACGGAGCTTATCATTTCAGTTCGTACATTTTGTCGGCACGGCACGTAGCACGTCTATGACGATCAGGTGAATACGGTCGACGGTGCCGGATCGAAGAGACGTGCTGAAGGTTCGGCAACGTGTTCTCATCATACGGAGGCGACACTATGAGTGAATCAAAGTCAGGGCCCGGCCCCGCAACCATAAGCCTTGCCGACGAAGAGAGTGTCAAGCGCATTCTGGCTGATGCCGTGTTCGGCCTGTGGAGCGTGGTCAACAACCTCGCGCGGCTGCGACCCTCGAAACGGGAGCGCTACCGCGTGACCATCTTCGGATCAGCCCGCACGAAACCGGGCCATTGGGTGTACGGCGAGGTGAAGCGCATGGCGGGCGCCCTAGCGGAAATGGGCTGCGATATCGTCACCGGGGGCGGACCGGGGCTGATGCAAGCCGCCAACGAGGGCGCCGCGGAGATGGATGCCGCAGGACGGATACAGAGCGTGGGCATCCGAGTGGAACTGCCTTTCGAGCAGGAGGCCAACCCATTCGTCGAAGAGGTCTTCGAGCACCAGAGCTTCTTCACCCGGCTCCATCATTTCGTGCTGACATCCGACGCCTTCATCGTCGCACCCGGCGGCATTGGTACGGTGCTTGAGTCGATGATGATCTGGCAGCTGCTGCAGGTCCGGCACCTGCACAACACACCCTTTTTACTGGTCGGGTCGATGTGGCAGGGACTGCTCGAGTGGGCAAAACAGATGATGCTGCGGCCCGGTTTCGAACTGGCCAACGCCGAGGATATGCAGATCCCGCACTGCGTGACAACGGCTGACGAGGCGATCGCGCTGATCCGCACAGATCATACCCGGTGGCTGCACGAACAGAAGGACATATCCTGAACGCTGAAACCCAGCGAGGAATAGAGTTGTTTGGCCGAAAAAAAGAGGTCCTAGTAAGTCGCGCCAGACACGGGTTACGTGTGCAGGTGGGCCTTCTACCCTGCCTTCTCCTGAGCGACCCTCTCATGAAGCCAAACCTTAATCAGGGCACCACGATCCACGCCCATCCGTTCCCGCACATCATCTATATCGCGCACCAGCGCTTCCGGAACATCCAGAGTGATGCGGACCTTCCTGCCGGGACGAGTCACCTTGGCCTTTGAGAGATCGACGAGATCGTGAATGTCTTCGCCCTTGTCGAACCTCCTGTCAAATTCAGCTGCCGCTCTTGCGGGCCGTTTTTTGTTCATATAATTTTTCCTCCTTTGGTCTTGCGCGCCTCACTGAAATGATCCGTATGGTCTCTTTGCGCACAGCATAGATTGCCGTCCAGGTCTTTCCCTCAAACCCGGCTAAGAGAGCCCATCTCTTCTCATCGGGAAAGGCCACTTCAATTTCAACCCTGTCTTCGTCGAGCCAGAGAGATTTGGCGGTATCAAAATCAATCCCGTGTTTTTTTCGGTTGGTCAGGCTTTTCTTACTATCCCACTCGAATTTCATATCAATTATTATACATCAAATACACAGATATGCAACAAATAAATACAGGAGGCCAATTACAGATTTGCTTCAGTAAAACCGTTGCCGTTTGGGCCGGCAACATACCAAGCCGTGAGCCAGGCCTGCTTACACGATTTCTAGCTTAGCTCACGGGATAAGGATCAGCGAATGGTATGGGCTGGCTATTTGCGGCGGGGGGAGAGTATCTCGAAGCCCAGCTTCTCCTGAATGGTTCCCATGATCCCTTTTGGCGCTACCAGGATCACGGCTATCGCGATCATCCCCAGGATCAGGAGGCTGACGCTCGGGTACTCTGAAAGCCATTGCTGTAACACAACATAGATGATCGATCCGACGATCGGCCCTTCAATCGTGCCGATGCCGCCAATGATCGTGATGAAGACCAGCCGAACGGTCCAATCGATTCCGAACGCGCTGAAGGGTTGAATAAAGATATTCTGAAGATAGAGGACACCCGAAGCGATTCCTGTCATGCCGGCCGCCAGCACGAAACAGATAAGCTTCGTCCGAAAGATATCCACTCCCATGGTTTCGGAGGAGGCTTCGTCGTCCCGCATGGCCATCAGACCCAGGCCGAGCTTCGATCGCAGGATAAAATAGATAAGAAACACCGAGGCAACGCCCACAAGAAGCGCTGCGTAGAAGATCGTGTTGAAGCTGAGCGTGTAAGCAGGTTTAACAAAAAGCCCCATGCCGTATCCGACGTATTTCCAGTTGCTGAAGAGGATACGCAAGGTTTCGGCCACGGTCCATGTTCCGATGGCAAAGTAGACTCCCCGCATTCTGAAGATGGGCGCTGAAATAAGGAGAGCGAAAAGTACCGAGATCGCGCCCCCGATGAGAATGCTCAACCAGATGGGAAAACCATAATACATCGAGAAGACCGCCAGGGCATACCCTCCCAGACCCACGAAGGCCTGCTGGCCGAGAGAGATGAGACCAGAATATCCCGCGAGCAGGTTCCACATCTGCGCCATAGCGAGATTCAACGAGAAGAGCAGAACAACGAGAACCCAGTAACGGGAAGCCCAGAGAGGAAGACTGGCCAGCGCCAGGGCAACGATTGCAATTCCGTAAAGCCGTTTCGTATATGAAGACATCTTCAGCCGTTACCCTTTCGAAAAAAGCCCTGTGGGCTTGAACGTCAAGACCAGGAGTAAGATGATATAACCCGAGATGAGCTGAAACCCCGGGCCAAGGAAGTGGGCGCCGAGAATCTGCGCCAGCCCGAGGATCAAGCCTCCAACGAACGTTCCGAAGAGGCTTCCCAACCCGCCGACGATCACCACGCCAAACGCAACGATAAGGTACTCCGGTCCTGTATGAGGATAAAACGTGAACGTCATCCCAACGAGCACCCCTGCGACCGCTGCCGTCCCTCCCGCAATGGCCATGGCCCAGGCATAGATTCGTTTGGGGTTGATCCCCATGAGCTCGGCTGCTCCCTCATCATCGGAGGCAGCGCGGATGGCTTTGCCCAGATAGGTCTTGCTGAAAAAACGACTCAGCAGAAAGATGGTTATCAAAGCGACGATGAAATCTACGAGATAGACCACAGGAATGTTGAGAAAGCCACCTACCGGGAGGGTTGCTATGGAGAGACCGGTGAGCAAGGCACGGGCATCCGGCGTAAAGACCAGCAGCAGGAGATTCTGGAGGATGATGGAAAGGCCGAAGGCAACGAGGAGCGGAGGGTTCATGTCCTTGCCCAGGACGCGGTTTACAAGGAAGTATTGAATGACGAATCCTATGACAAACATTGCGGGGATGACCAGAACCAGTGTGAGCAACGGGCTCACCTTGAAAATGCTCAGGGTAACGAAACTGAGGTAGCTCGCAAGGATCACGAGGTCACCATGCGCCAGGTTCACGACCCGCACAATCCCGAAGATCATCGAGAGCCCTACCCCGACAATCCCGTAAAGGCCTCCCAGGAGAAGGCCGTTCATGATGGGACCTTTCAGATCCGCGAGCGCACTGAGCATCGTCTACACTCTCTCGGCTTCAGATTTTACATTCAGGTCTGACAACCCGAAGTAGGCCTTCCGTATATCTTCTTGCGAAAGGGTTTGAGGTCTCCCTTCCAAACGGATTCTCCCCGACTGCATGATGTACACGTTGTGGGCAGCCTTGAGGCTTCTCTGGATATCCTGTTCCACGAGCAATGCGGTGATGCCCTCGCCATTGATCTGTTTCACCCGTTGATAAATCTGCTTGATCACGAGAGGAGAAAGTCCCAATGAGATCTCGTCGAAGAGGATCAGTTGTGGCCAGGACATGAGCGCACGACCTATGGCGAGCATCTGCTGTTCCCCTCCGCTCAAGGTGCTGGAAAGCTGATTCTTGCGCGCTTCGAGAACAGGAAAGAGCTCGTAGATCCTTTTCAGGGCTTCCGGTTTTCTTTTGCGCGCCTTGGGCGTGTAAGAGCCGATCTCCAGGTTCTCAAGCACGCTCAGGCGGGGGAACACCCTGCGCCCTTCGGGCACTAAAGAAATTCCCTCGACCACCAGCTGATACGGCGACATGCCATTGATCTGTTTTCCCCTGAACCAGACCGTTCCGCGGGAAGGTTTTTTCACTCCCGCGATCGTGTTGAGCAAGGTGGACTTGCCCGCTCCGTTCGCACCTATGATTGATACGACCTGTGCTTCCTCCACGTCGAGAGACACGTCCCAGAGGGCGTGAAAATCCCCATAGTGGACGTCAGCACGCTCTACCCTGAGGAGGCTCTCTCCCATTACTCTTCCTCCGTTCCCAGGTAGACCTCTTGAACTTCCTTCGATTCCATGCACTCTCTTGGCTCGCCGCACATCAGCGATCGCCCGCCACTGAGAACGAGGAGCCGGTCCACTCCCTTGTTCATCATCATGAGGATGTGCTCCACCCAGATGATGGTGACACCTTTCTTCTGGATTGCCTTGACGATTTCAAGAAGCCGCTCGACCTCGGCCTCGGTCAATCCAGCCGCGACTTCATCAATGAGAAGGAGAGAAGGTCTTGTGGCCAAGGCCCTAGCGAGTTCGAGTCTTTTTCGATCCAGGAGCAGGAGTTTTCCGGCAAAAAGATCTTTCTTGGGAACGAGGCCGGTGAAGTCAAGAATCTCCATGCAGAGAGTGTGGGCCTCTTTCCCCTTCAGTTGACCTCCGTATTCTGCTCCTACCAGCAGGTTTTCCAGCACGGTCATGTTTTCGAATGGACGCGGAATCTGATACGTGCGGCCGATTCCCAATCGGCACCGGTGTGCCGCCGAGAGATGGGTAGCGTCTCTGCCGTGATAGATGACTTTCCCCTCTGAGGGGGGATAGGCGCCGGTGATAAGGTTGAAGACGGTCGTTTTCCCCGCACCATTGGGACCCATCATGCCCAGGACCTCTCCCTCCTGGACGTTGAAGGAAAGCTGGTTCACAGCGACCAGGTTACCGAACCACTTCGTCAATTTGTCAACAACGAGTATGTCAGCCATGGGTAGTGCCAGCTCTAGGGATTCTATCAGCATTACCCGTCATGTCAATAAAAAAAGGTGTCAGGGCTGCGATCGCCCCGCGGGCAAGTCCTCGGCATGTCAACGGCCGCGGCGTTTACCATTGGCACGAAGCGCCTCTGACAAGAACTCTTTTCCCTCTTGACATACTGCCTGATGTTTGTCAGACTTGAGGGCGCTATGTCAGGATCTACTCTTCTCCGCGCTGAACAGTTACGCAGGACTTACATCAGAGGCGAAAGCGAGATTACAGCCTGCGCAAACATCACCTTTTCCGTCAACCAGGGAGAATTCGTCTGCATTGTCGGTCCTTCTGGGTGCGGAAAAACGACCCTGCTCAAATGTATCTGCCACCTTCTCAAGCCGACCGCCGGAAGAGTCTTTATCAACGAGAAAGAAATCGATCGCCCGCCCAAAGAGATGATCCTGATCTTCCAGGACTACAGCCGGTCCCTGTTCCCGTGGCGCACCGTGTTGAAAAACGTCCTCTTCGTCCTTGAAAAGAAAAATCTCACCAAGAAAGAAAGAGTCGATATCGCCAGGTCCGCGCTCGCCGCGGTTTACCTGAGTGGGTTCGAGAACCAGTACCCGTGGGAGCTGTCCGGGGGGATGCAGCAGAGGGTTGCCATTGCGCGCGGGATAGCTTTCAACCCTGATATACTCTTGATGGACGAACCCTTCGCATCAGTCGATGCACAGACACGCAGCGACCTGGAGGATGCGATCCTTGAAATCTGGAGCAAGTTTTCTCAGACCATCCTGCTCGTCACGCACGACATCGAGGAAGCTATCTACCTGGCAGACAGGGTTCTTGTTCTAAGCGGTAGGCCTTCAGAAATCCGCGAGGAGATACCCATCGATCTCGCGCGTCCAAGAAATCAACTGACAACCAAAGAAGACAAGAGGTTCATTGAATACCGCCATCACATCTACACCTTGATTAAAGAAGAGAGCCAGAAATGTGAGCGCCCGGGCATATGTCAGGACGTATGACGGGACATCGGCGGGCCTTATGACAGCGCAAACCGTCAAGAGAGTAGTCTACCAGAGCCGTGCCTCTGGATACCTGCTTATTTTGTTCTTGATCCTTCTCTGGGAAGTGCTTCCCCGCTCCGGTATCGTGTATGCCCGCTATTTCCCCGCTTTCTCCACGGTCATGGGGGCCCTCTTGGAAGGAATTCGCTCGACGGAGATTCTCAGAGATACGGCTATCAGCATCTACAGGGCCTTCTGCGGCTATGTGCTCGCGATTATCATCGGTGTCACCCTGGGAACGCTCACCGGGGCGATCCGATGGGTTTCTGATCTCCTCGAAATCACCATTGAGCTCTTACGGCCCATGCCATCGGTTGCCCTGGTACCCATTGCCATCCTCCTTTTTGGAACATCCAACAGCTACAATGTTTCAGTTATCACCTTCGGCTGCACATGGCCCATCCTGGTGAACACCTTTGAAGGGGCAAGAAGTGTTGACACCCAGTGGATCGATTCAGCGAAGGTCTGTGGAGCTACGCGTTATGACCTGCTCAGGAAAGTGATCGTGCCCGCGGCCCTTCCGTACATTGTAAGCGGTCTTCGTGTCAGCCTCGCAACTTCAATCATCATAGTCACCGTGACTGAAATGCTTGCCAGTTTCAAAGGGCTCGGGTTTTTCATCATGGACACGTATAATGGTTATCGCGTTCCGCAGATGTACTCAGGCATCATCACCGTTGGGTTGGTTGGTTACGGCCTCAACCGGCTCTTCATGGCTGTGGAGGGAAAGTTTATGGCCTGGCACAAGGGCTGGACAGCGAAGTCTGTATGAGAGTATTCTTTTCAACCAAGGCCAAAGGGATTCTCTTTCTCTTCTTTCTTGCCCTCCTGTGGGAGATCGTCTCTAGAAACAAACTCATCTCACCCCTTTACTTTCCTCCTATCAGCAAAAACCTGGTCACTTTTTACCAGCTCATGTTGGATGGGACATTGCCCCTGGAGCTCATCCGGAGCCTCGGCCGTATTTTCGCTGGATTTTTCCTGGCCGTTGCTGTCATGGTGCCCCTCGGGATTGCCATGGGACTTTTCAAGCCGATTTACAACCTGTTTGAACCACTTACGGAATTGGTCCGGCCGTTGCCGCCGCCGGCTATCATTCCTGTGGTGATGCTCTTTCTCGGCATCGGAGAGGCCATGAAAATTATCGTCATTGCCTTCGCCTGCTCATTTCCCATCCTCATCAATACCATGGATGGCGTGAGGAGCGTTGAGCCTACGCTCGTCGACACGGCCAAGACGTTCGGGAGAAGCCGGTACAATATCATTCGCCAGGTGATCCTGCCTGCGTCTCTCCATCAGATCTTCACAGGCTGGAGGGTCGCGATACCCATTGCTTTGATAGTAGATATTATTGCTGAGATGGTGGGGGCCCTTAATGGGATCGGCCGTTTTATCCTGCTGATGCAGCGCAGGTTCGACATCCCGGAAATGTATGCGGGCATTTTTCTCGTAGCCATTGTCGGTTACGCACTCAATGCCCTGCTCCGTTACCTGAATAAAACCCTGATCGGCTGGCACAGGGCCAAGTTTGAGCCTGTAACCTGAGAGGGTACCTTAGAGAAGGTTTTGAAACGACGTATAACGGCGTCGTAATCCAATCATCGGAGGGCACAATGAAGAAGATGGGTATTTTGAAAGGTGTGTTGGTACTCGGTCTTGGCGTCATGGTCACGCTCTTCTCGGGGGGCTTTGGCCATGCCAAGGAGCTTCTCCCGATGAAGGTCTCCTACCTTCCCATCATGGATTGTCAGCAGCTCTATGTGGCCTGGGAGAAAGGCTATTTTGAGGAGGAGGGGCTCAAGGTGGAGGGACAGGTGGCTCAGGGAGGAGCAGTGAGCCAGACGCTGGTTGAAAGCGGATCTGTGGAGATGGGTTGGACTGCGGTGGTTCCTCTCTCGCAGGCTTATGTCAAAGGTTTTGATTTTGCCTTCATTGGCGCAGGCGGGTTTTTCGATACTACGAACCGGGGGGCAGCCGGCATACTCGTAAAGAAGGATTCCCCGATTCAGTCGGTCAAAGAACTGGCGGGCAAGAAGATCGCCATCAACGCCCTTCAGTCCGTCAACCATCTTGCTGTCCTGAGCATTGCAGACTTCCATGGTGTGGATATCAAGACATTGAAATTTGTTGAAGTCCCCATGCCCAGTCAGCCACCGGCCCTCAAGGAAGGTGCCGTGGACGCGGCCCATAATGTCCAGCCTTTTATAGCGGCCTCAGAGAGGGAAGGGATAACGCGGCTGCTTTACGGCGGTTTCTTTCCACCTGAGATAGCACCCCGCTCCATGATATCGAGCTGGTTTGCCAAGAAATCAACCCTGGAAAAGAACAAAGAGAAGTTGACAAGGTTTCTCAAGGCCGTCAACAAGGCCACCGAGTTCATCAACAAGAATCCTGATCAGTTGCCCGCTATCGTTGCAAAGTATACGAAGCTGGATGCAAACCTTCTTGTAAAGATGGCGCAACCGAAGTTCTACACAACGGTAAACAAGAGAGATATCCAGGTATCCATCGACCTTTGCGCCAAGTATGGTTTCATCAAAAATGGTTTCGATGCGAAGGAGATTGTCGCGACCAATTTACTTCCCCTGCAATAGGATATGTCTTAAAGGAAAGGAGAATGCCGGTGAATCTGAATCCTACACTGACAGAGATGGTGCGCCAACCCATCTCCACGGCTGAACTGGAACGGCGATGGACCGAGACAAGGAAGGCGATCTCAAAGCAGGGCATCGATTGTCTCGTCATGCAGAACAGCAATCAGTATCTGGGCGGCTATGTACGCTGGTTCACCGACATTCCCGCCAAGGAAGGCTACCCCATTACCGTGATCTTCCCGGTCGATGACGAGATGACCATGATTTCGTGCGGCGGAGCGCCAATGCCACCCGGGCCACCTGAATGGGCCGTGCGCGGAGTCAGGGAAAGGATCTGCCGGCCGTACTTTCGCACGCTCCACTATACGGACACGATGGACGGAGAAGTGGTGGTGAGCCAATTGAAAGCGCGGGGCGCCAAAAGGGTGGGCATTGTGGCCAAGAGTTCTATGTCCGCCGCCACATACGAATATATCCGCGAGAACCGGGGCCACATAGAGCTGGTCGATGCCTCAGATCTCGTGGACCCGATCAAGGCAGTGAAGAGCCCTGAAGAGATTGAGCTCATCAAGAAGGCTGCAGCGATTCAGGATGCTGCGATGGCAGCGATTCCTGCTATCCTGAGGCCTGGCAAGAAAGAGTATGAGATCCTGTCTGCTGTCACGCATCTGCTCATGGACATGGGAAGCGAAGAACAACTTCTGATGGTAGGCTCCGCTCCCCCGGGAATGTCCACGGGCCAGAGAAACGACTTCTTCACCAACCGCACGGTCAACGCAGGCGATCAGTTTTTCCTGATGATTGAAGTCAACGGGCCTGGAGGCTACTATGCGGAATTGGGCAGAACGTTCTGCCTGGGCGACCCGCCCGGGGAACTGCTCAAGGTGTGGGAGGTCGCGAAAGAGGCGCAGCGTCGCACGGTCGAGCGGCTGGTTGCGGGAGCCAAGCCTTCCGATCTGATCAAGACTCACAATGAGTTTATGGTGGGCCAGGGTTACAGCGCCGAAGGAAGGCTCTTCGGCCACGGCCAGGGCTATGACCTTGTCGAGAGGCCGGGCCTGCGTGCGGATGAGCCTATGCCCCTGGCCGCGAACATGAATATCACGGTTCATCCCTTTGCCGTCACAGACAAGGCGTATGGGTTCTGCTGCGACAACTATATTGTCGGAGAAAGCAAGGCAACGCCGATTCACAAGACACCCCGGGAGGTGCTGATCATCTGAGCTTCTATCTCCCGAAGAGGCACTGCAGAGTTTAAGATTAGTTTCTATTATCGATTCGCATTCGTGAGGAGACCAATAACATGCCACCCATTTTGGACAAGAAGAAATG